>WNFB01017346.1_pt1 | contig 10112 bp, 7 predicted proteins | sample 5400501 | NCBI WGS metagenome assembly WNFB01 (sample SAMN13153341, study PRJNA577476) | soil metagenome | isolation source: 200 cm saprolite under Douglas fir tree site 2 hole 1 | place: USA:California | collected 2015-04-18 | reverse complement strand
CGCGCGAGCACATGGATTTTCACAAAACGTTCGAGGATTATTTTGCGGCAAAAAAGCGGCTCTTCGCAGGCACGGGAGCGGGTGCACCGGAAGTCGCGGTGCTGAATACGGACGACGAATTCGGAAAGCGGCTGGCGGGGCTGGCGAAGAAAACGGTCACCTATGGGCTGGAATCGGAGGCCGACATTACCACAAAGAAATTTCAACTGACGTTCGATGGTTTGACCTTCATTGCGCAGACGCCGAACGGAAAAATACATGTGGTATCGCGGCTAATGGGAAAAATCAATGTGTATAACCTTCTTGCCGCGATTGGAGCGGCGCAGGCGCTTGGTCTTTCGAACGAAGTGATCGAAAACGGCATCCGCAATCTTGAAAGCGTTTCCGGGCGTTTCCAGCGAATCGATCTCGGACAGCCTTTCCTGGTGATCGTCGACTATGCACACACCGACGATGCACTGGAGAATCTGATTCGAACCGCGCGCGAGCTGAATCCCAAGGGCCGGATCATCACGCTGTTTGGCTGCGGCGGAGAAAAGGACCGGACCAAGCGGCCGGTGATGGGGGAAGTCACCGGCCGGTTGAGCGACCTGACGATTCTATCGAGCGACAATCCGCGGAGCGAAGACCCGCTGAAAATTATCAGCGACATCATCGTAGGACTGCAGAAAACTGCGGGCAAATATCTGATCGAGCCGGACCGGGAAAAGGCCATCGGCATGGCCATGGAGGAAGCCCGCAGCGGAGACATCGTGCTGCTGGCCGGCAAGGGCCACGAAAATTATCAAATTCTCGCTGACATGACGTTCGAATTTGACGATCGCGAAATGGCACGGCGTGCTTTGCGCGAACGTGGTTTTGATGAGCCGCGAAACGGCCAGGGGAATGGCGGCCGGTTGAAAGGCGAGCCGCAAAGCGGCTCAGGGTTTGGCCCCTAGCGCGCTTGGTCTGTAGGTGTGACGAGGGCGCTCGGATCCCGAGATGATCGGGGTGAGCCAATTACGCACCTCTCGAAAGGAGGAGCCCTCAAAACGTTGAAATCACAACGAGCCGTTCGGTGCTGGAGTAAGACGAATCCTTTGAGGAACTTATGCGGTGGACGATTGCACAGGTGGCTGACGCTCTGGGTTCTCGGCCGGGGACGGGACTCGACGCCCTGGCCCGGGTGGCCGGCGTGTCGATTGATTCTCGCGCGATTCGTGCCGGAGAACTGTTCGTCGCCATCCACGGACCGCGTCACGATGGACACGACTATGTGGAGAGTGTGCTGGAAAGCGGAGCAATGGCAGCGGTGGTGGCAAAGGCGCAGCTTCCGCGATATGCGGGCCCGGTCAGGGACCGATGCATCGCAGTGGGCGACACCTTCGAGGCGCTCAAACAACTGGCGCGCGCGGTGCGCGAATCCTGGGGCGGGAAAATTGCCGGTGTCACGGGTTCTGTCGGCAAGACAACCACGAAGGAGATCCTGGCGGCACTACTGGGCGCGAAGCTGCGGGTCCTGAAATCGGAAGGCAACTTAAATAACGAGTACGGACTGCCGCTGACGCTTTTTCGCCTGCAGGAAACGCATCAGGCGGCGGTGCTGGAAATGGGGATGTCGCGCCGCGGCGAGCTTGCGCGGCTGGCGGCGATTGCGCGGCCGGACGTTGGAGTGGTGACGCGCGTTTCGCCGGCGCATCTGGAATTTTTTGCGTCGGTGGATGAAATTGCGCTCGCGAAACGCGAGCTGATCCAAGGATTAAATGGGCGCGAATCGACCGCGGTGCTCAATGCGGACGATCCGCGCGTCGCCGCGTTCGGAGCTGTTGCGCCGGGGCGCGTGTTGACGTATGGCATCGAAAAGCCGGCCTTTTTTATGGCGCAGGTGATCGAGGATCGCGGGGCGCTGGGATCGGCGTTTGATTATGTAAGCCCGGAGGGGCGCGTGCGGCTGGAGCTCAATGTTCCAGGACGTCACGCGATCGCCAACGCGCTGGCGGCTCTGGCGGCGGCAAGCGTGTGGGACATCGGAGCGGCGGAGGCGCAGAGCGTGTTTCTCTCGCTGCGGGCGCCGGCGATGCGCGGGGAACTGCTTCGATTTTCGAATGGGTCGGCGCTCATCAACGACAGTTACAACTCGAGTCCCGCGGCGCTGCAGGCCATGACGGCATTGCTGGCAGCGACACCGAATTTCCTGCGGCGCATCCTCGCTGCCGGCGAGATGCGCGAACTCGGCGCGGCTTCGCCGGAACTGCATCGCGAGGCGGGGCAGTTTGCTGCGAAAACCGGGAAGATCGATTGGATCATCGGGGTGGCTGGTGATGGGGCACAAATCGTGGAAGGCGCCGTCGCTGCGGGCCTCCCGCGTGAGCGCGCAAGATTTTTCGCCACGCCGCAGGAGGCCGCCGAATTTCTGGCGGGCTTTATTGGGAAAGGCGATCTGCTGCTGGTGAAAGGATCGCGAGGCGTCAAGATGGAGCAGATAGTCGAATCACTGATCGCGCGGCACGCTGCGCCCGGTGAAATCATGAGGGACGAGGTACGGCACTGAAATGCTTTATTACCTCCTTTACCACACGCTGCAGCACTACTTCAGCCCGCTGAATGTTTTTCGTTATATCACCGTGCGGACCGTGTACGCGAGCCTTACGGCGATGTTTCTGGCGCTGGTCTTTGGTCCCTGGCTCATCCGGCATCTCCGCGAATTGCAGATCGGCCAGTTCATTCGCGAGGAGGGCCCCCAGGAGCACCAGAAAAAAGCGGGCACGCCGACCATGGGCGGGGTGCTCATCGTTCTTTCCACGGCTGTGCCGGTGCTTCTTTGGGCGGATCTGACCAATCCATTTATCCTGCTCGCGCTGTTCGCGCTTTTCGGTTTTGCTGTCATTGGCTTTATCGATGATTACGCTAAGGTCTCGAAGCAGCGCAACCTTGGTCTCACCGCAAAGAAGAAGATATATTTTCAGACATTCGTCAGCCTGGTCGTCGGCGTCGTGCTTCTTGTCTTGGCCACTTACAGTGCTTACTCGACGCAGTTCGTCTTTCCTTTCTTGAAGCGATTCCATCCCGATCTGGTGATTCACTCGCTGCTCGGTCAATCACATTTTTCCGGGCACCTCTGGCCGCTTGCGTTCGTGCCCTTTCTTGTGGCCACGGCAATCGTCATTGTCGGTTCCTCCAACGCGGTGAACCTGACGGATGGGCTGGATGGGCTGGCGATTGGCTGCACGGTCATCGCGGCGGGAGCGCTTACGGTTTTGACTTACGTGAGCAGCAACTACCGCTGGGCCACTTATCTCGAGATTCAGTACATTCCACGCGTCGGCGAGCTCACGGTATTCTGCGGGGCGCTCGTCGGGGCTTCGCTCGGATTTCTCTGGTACAACGCGCATCCAGCGGAAATCTTCATGGGCGACGTTGGCTCGCTGTCGCTGGGCGGAACGCTGGGCACCGTCGCCGTCATCATCAAGCAGGAAATCCAAGCGCATTTTCCGCATGGCGCCCATCCATCACCATTTCGAACTGCTCGGTTGGAGCGAATCGAAAGTGATCGTGCGGTTTTGGATCGCCGCGCTGGTTTTTGCGCTGTTTGCGCTGACGACGTTGAAATTGAGGTAGAAAATCATTCTGGTTAGCGGGTTTTGCAAGATAAATGGCGAATCCGTTTGAGTTGCGGGGCAAGCGCGTACTGGTCGTGGGACTGGCCAGGACCGGCGTGGCCACCGCGCTGTTTTGCGCCACGCGGGGCGCGAACGTTACGGCGACGGATGCGCGGACGGAAAACGAAATCGGCGAAATGATCGCCCCACTTCGGACTGCGGGCGTAAATCTGGAACTGGGCGGCCATCGGGAAATTACATTTCTCGAACAGGACTTGATCGTTCCGAGTCCCGGCGTGCCCGCCGATGCTCCATTGTTGCAAGACGCGCGCGCAAAGGGTGTCACCATCTGGAGCGAGGTGGAGCTGGCGGACCGTTTCCTGCACGGACGCTTGATCGGGATCACCGGCTCGAACGGGAAGACAACGACCACTTCCCTGATTGAACATATTTTGAAGAACGCTGGTTTCTCCACGGTTCTTGCCGGAAATATTGGCACTCCCCTGATTGCGCGCGTTGAACAAACTAGCGACAACACCATCACAGTATTGGAGTTAAGCAGTTTTCAGCTCGAGCTAATCGAAACATTTCGCCCCAACATCAGCGTGTTTTTGAATCTCACGCCCGACCACCTGGACCGCCATCACACGCTCGAAGAGTATGGCCGCGCCAAAGCGCGCATCTTCGAGAACCAGACGGAAGCGGACAGTGCGGTGCTGAACGCGGATGATCCGGGGACCACGCCCTTGGCGCCAACGAAGCCGCATATGTACTGGTTCAGCCGGAAGCAGCGCGTGGCCCAAGGTGCGTTTGTGCGGGGAAACGAAATTGTCTTTCGCCATGACGGCGAAGACGAGGCGGTATTGAAGCTGCAGGACATTCCACTGGCAGGCACGCACAACGTCGAAAACGTCCTGGCGGCTGTGGTGGCGACGCGTCTCGCTGGGGCCGAACCGGCGGCCATCACGAAAGGAGTGCTCTCGTTCGCAGGCGTCGAGCATCGCCTCGAGTTTGTCGCGGAAATCGGCGGCGTGCGTTATTACAACGATTCGAAAGCGACCAACGTCGATGCCACGCTGAAGGCGCTGGATGCTTTTCCCGGACGAATCCTGATCGTTCTGGGCGGGAAAGACAAAGGCAGCGACTACAAGCTGTTGCAAAAATCGTTGCGAGAGAAGGCGATCCTTGCGCTGCTGATCGGCGCGGCGGCGGAGAAAATTGAAAAACAGATTACCGGCAGCGTGGCCATCGAGCGCGCGGGCACGATCGAACGCGCTGTGGAAATTGCGTCCCACGCGGCGCGCCCCGGCGACATCGTGCTGCTTGCCCCGGCATGCGCCAGCTTCGATCAGTTTCAAAATTACGAACACCGCGGCCGCGTCTTCAAGGAGCTGGTGCACCAATTGGAGCGGCAAGCGGCGAGTACAACTTCGGGAAGAGGGTGAGTCAACGTGCCGAGGCGACTGGAAAATGACCGCTGGCTGTTTGGTGCGACGCTGGCGTTGTGTCTGCTCGGCGCGGTGATGATATTCAGCGCTTCTGCTGTCACGGCGGAGCAACAGTACGGCCACTCGTACATTTTTCTCGTTCGCCAGGCCGCTTGGCTCGGGATGGGCCTCTTCGGCATGTTCGTGCTCATGCGCACGGATTATCGCAAGCTGCGCGAACCCGCGATTGTTTATCCCGTCATTTGTGTGGTTTTGCTGATGCTTGTTGGAACTTTGTTCCTCGATAAGTCGCATGCCACGCATCGCTGGATCAAGTTTGGCCCGGTGGGCATCCAGCCGTCGGAATTGGCGAAACTTGCCACGATTCTCTATCTGGCGTGGTTTCTCGATCAGAAGCGCCGCGACAAAGCCAGCATGGAATTTCGCAAGGAAAATTTCTGGCGGACCATTTTTCCTGCGGCTGGTCCCATTCTGGTGTATGTCGCCTTGATCTTGCTGCAACCCGACCTTGGGACGTCCATCGATATTCTCGTTGTGACCGCTGCCATTCTGTTCGTGGCGGGTCTCTCATGGAAGTGGCTCGCGGTGGGGTTCGCTGGGGCGGTTCCCGTTATCTATCTGCTCATTACGCTGGTTGCGTACCGGCAAGCCAGGTTGATGGCTTTTCTGCATCCGGATTCTGATCCGCAAGGCGCCGGATTTCAGCTGCTTCAGTCGCTCATTGCCGTCGGCTCTGGTGGCTTCACGGGCGTAGGCCTGATGGAGAGCAAACAGAAGCTCTTCTACTTGCCGGAAGCGCACACGGATTTTATTTATGCGGTGATCTGCGAGGAACTAGGTTTCATCGGAGCGATGATCGTGATCGCGCTCTTTGTCATTTATGGCTGGCGAGGGATGCGCGCTGCGCTCGGCGCGCCGGACGGATTCGGCCGGCTGCTGGCGCTGGGAATCACCGCGATGGTGTTGTGCCAGGCGCTGATTAATTTCGCGGTGGTGCTCGGAATGGTGCCGACGAAAGGGATACCGCTCCCTTTCATCAGCTATGGCGGTTCAAGTTTACTGGTGATGCTGCTGGCCACCGGTGTGCTGCTAAATATTGCGCAACGGGCCACGGAATCCTCGTGGTCGTGACGAATCGTTTTATTAGGGGCATACCGTGCTGCGCCCCTGCTTGGAATTGGCATTCACCGTGAAACTATTGATCGCAGGCGGCGGCACGGGCGGACATGTTTTTCCGGCGCTGGCCATTGCACAGGAATGGCTTGCAAGAGGAAATGAAAGGGAAGTCGTGCTGGTGGGAACAGAACGCGGGATTGAAATGAAGCTCGTGCCGCAGGCCGGGCTGCCGCTGGAAACGTTACGCGTAGCCGGCTTGAAGGGCAAGGGCGGCACGACGCTGCTCCGGAATTTGGCGATGCTCGTTCCGGCAATGCTCGATGCGCGGCGCGTGTTGCGGAAGCACAAACCTGTCGCCGCGTTTGGCGTCGGCGGATACGCAGCGGGGCCCATGTTGCTGGCCACCTGGTTGGGGCGCGTGCCCAATGTCATTTTTGAACCGAACGCTGAGCCGGGGTTCACTAATAAAGTTCTGGCGCGAATTTCTACACAAATTGCGACTGGCTATGAAATTTCTGCACGCCTGTGGGGAAAAAAGGCAATCGTTACGGGTTGTCCGGTGCGCGCGGAGTTTTTTTCCATCACGCCCCGCCGGCTGGGAAAACCATTTCGCCTGCTCGTCACCGGCGGCAGCCAGGGGGCGTTGCCGATCAACCGGGTGTTTGTCGACTCCATGGACCGCCTCGCGGCGCGAAAGAACGAATTGGCCATCGTGCATCAGACCGGCGAACGCGATTATAATGCTGTACGCACGGCGTATGCGCGGCGCGAAATTAACGCGGAGGTTGTCCCCTTCCTCACGAACATGGCCGAACGCTTTGCCTGGGCAGATGTCATAGTTTGCCGGGCAGGAGCCATCACCGCGGCGGAAATCGCCGCCGCGGGCCGAGCCGCCATCTTCATCCCTTTCGGAAAGGCGACCGACAGCCACCAATTGCGCAACGCGCAGGAAATGTCCCGCGCGGGCGCTGGCCGCGTGATTTCCGAAGTGGAACTCACCGCCGAAAAACTGACCGCCGAAATATTCTCTCTCCTCGACCAACCCCAGGAGCTCGAAAAAATATCGGCTGCCGCGCGTGGACTGGCCCGCCCTCATGCCGCGCGCGACATCGTGAACCTCATCGAAGCGGCCGCGAACGTGCAAGGAAATCGGCAGAGGGCAAGCGCATGATGGTTTCTTTTCGCAATTTTCAACGCATTCATATGGTCGGGATCGGCGGCATCGGGATGAGCGGCATCGCCGAAGTTCTGTTGACGCTCGGCTATTCCGTCTCTGGGTCGGACACCAAGCCTTCCACGATCACCGAGCGCCTCCAGAATCTCGGCGCCACGGTCTACGAAGGTCACAAGGCTTCCAATGCCGATGGCGCGCACGTTGTCGTGACTTCCTCCGCCGTGAAGGCCGATAATCCCGAGGTCATCGAAGCGCACAAGATGAAAATTCCGGTGATTCCACGCGCGGAGATGCTTGCAGAGTTGATGCGCTTGAAATACGGAATCGCGGTGGCTGGCGCGCACGGCAAGACGACTACGACCTCGATAGTGGCTTCCGTGCTGGCCGCGGCGCACCTTGACCCCACGTTTGTGATCGGCGGAAAAGTTAATCAGGCGGGTACGACGGCGCGGCTAGGCAAAGGCGAATACTTTGTGGTTGAAGCGGACGAGAGCGACCGCAGCTTCCTGATGCTCGCGCCGGTGGTCGCCGTGGTGACTACGATTGATCGCGAACACCTGGACCAGTACGCCTCGCTCGAAGATATTCAGAGCGCTTTCATCCAGTTTGTGAATCGCGTGCCATTTTATGGAGCGGCGATTCTCTGCATCGATGAGCCCAACGTGCAGGCGATCATTCCCAGCGTGAAGCGTCCCATCATTACGTACGGCACGTCGAGTCAGGCTGATCTGGTCATCGGCGATGTGAAGCTGGAAGGTTTGGAGAGCGAGTTCCGGCTGACCTACAAGGGCGAAGATCTTGGCTTGTTCCGGCTGACGCATCCGCCGGGGATGCACAATGTCCGCAACGCGGCGGCAGCTGCGGCAGTTGCCCTCTACTTAAACGTTCCGGCTGACCTGATCCGCGAAGGCCTCGTTAAATTTGCAGGAGTAGGCCGCCGCTTCGATATCAAGGGGGTGGTCAATGACATCACCGTGGTTGATGACTACGGTCATCACCCTGTCGAGATTCGCGCGACACTCGAAGCGGCCCGCGGCTGCAAGTTCAATCGCCTGCTCGTGCTCTTCCAACCGCATCGCTACTCCCGCACGCAGCATCTTTGGGACGATTTCCGCCGCGCCTTCAATCAGGCCGACATTCTCGTGCTGCTCGATATCTATGCCGCCAGCGAAGCCCCCATCCCGGGGGTGACGAGCGAAGCGCTAGCGAGCGCCATTCGCGAGGCAGGGCACAAGAACGTCCACTATTTTCATTCGATGCAGGAAGGCATCGAGTATCTGCTGAAACAAGCGCGTCCTGGGGACGCCGTCCTTACTATAGGCGCGGGCAACATCAGCCGCGCGAGCAATGAATTCATGGTTCTGCTGGGAACGGAGCATCCGACGCCTCATGCGCATTAGTGATCCCAGGATCGTCGCCAAACTCGCGGAAATGCACGTCGATCTTCGGCCGGGAACAGCGCTTGCCGATCTTACCTCACTGGGCATCGGCGGTACGACGGACCTGCTCCGCATCAAGAAACACGAGAGCCTTCCGAATCTCCTGAGTCTGCTCGACGCGAACCACGTCCCTCACAGGTTCCTCGGTGGAGGCTCGAACCTGCTTGTTGGTGATGGGGAGTTGTCCTGGGTGGTCCTGCAACTCGTCCGTCCGGAGCCCGACGTCGTGCTCGAGGGCAATTTTGCCCATGTCGACGCCGCAGCCGACCTGGGCCGCATGATCACCTTCTGTGCCAAGAACGACCTTGGCGGCATGGAAGGACTCATCGGTGTTCCCGGCACCGTCGGCGGTGCTCTGCGCATGAATGCCGGAGCTTACGGCATGCAGATTGGCAGCTACGTCCGCGAAGTGAAGCTCTACCGGGCGGCCAGCCGGAAAATTGAGGTTCTCCAAGGCGATCAAATTTCTTTCGAATACCGGCACACTTCTTTTGCGCCCGATGATATGATGCTCTCGGTGATTCTGGAACTACCCTCCAAACCGTTCAAACTAATCCTTGAAGGTATTCGTATCTGCAACGAAAAACGGCGATCCAGCCAGCCACTCGGCCAGAAAAGCGCCGGCTGCATTTTCAAGAATCCTCCCGGTGCGTCCGCAGGCCGAATGATTGATGAGTTGGGACTCAAGGGCCTGTCTGTGGGCGACGCCCGAGTCAGCGACCGTCATGCCAATTTCTTCGTGAACGCTGGCCACGCTTCAGCAAAAGACATGTTGACACTGATCGCCGACGTGCGCGAGCGCGTCCAGAAAACATTCGGTATAAGTCTTGAAAACGAGGTGGTCGTTTGGAACGCGTGAAGGCCATACAGCGGAACGCATCTGCGGCGGCAGAAGCCGACTCCTACCGGCCCGAGCTGATTGCCGACGATGAACCGCGTTACCTGCGCCGCCAGAAACCGGTTGAAATCCGCCGCAAGAAATTCAGCGGGAGGGGCTGGCCCTTCTATCGGCGGGTGCTGATTGTGACTTTTGCTGGCGTTGCAAGTGTGAGCGTGGCGGTCTATGGGATGCGGTTTCTTCTGTACTCACCTACCGTGCTCTTGCTGAAGCCGGATCAGATCGAATTGAGCGGCAATCACATCGTTAGCCGCGAAGCGGTGCTCCAGCAATTTGTCCACGACCGGAACCGGAGTGTTTTGCGGATCCCTCTGGACGTCCGCCGGAGCCAATTGGAACAGATCCCCTGGGTCGAATCCGCCAGCGTGCAGCGCATCCTGCCGAATCGTCTTCGCATCGAGCTCACGGAGCGTACGCCCGTCGCGTTTGCACGAAACGGCAATGACCTGGCGCTGATTG
>WNFB01016759.1_pt1 | contig 10112 bp, 11 predicted proteins | sample 5400501 | NCBI WGS metagenome assembly WNFB01 (sample SAMN13153341, study PRJNA577476) | soil metagenome | isolation source: 200 cm saprolite under Douglas fir tree site 2 hole 1 | place: USA:California | collected 2015-04-18 | reverse complement strand
CGACGTCGCCAACGCCGAGGAATGCTTCAGGCAGGCGCTCGAGTGGGGGCGACGCCAGGACGCTCTCTCGTGGGAGCTGCGGAGCGCGACGAGCCTTGCCCGGCTCTACCGTCGGCAGGGCCGGACCACCCAGGCGCGCAAGGTGTTGGCCCCCGTCTACCGGCGGTTCACAGAAGGGTTCACGACCGCCGATCTGCTAGCCGCGAACGCACTCCTCGATGCGCTTCGTTAGTGGCTGAACTGCTTCAGGCGCTGGAGTGAGATAGGAGACCGGTAGCATCCGCTGGACAAGCCAGGCGAAGATCTTGTTCCGGCGATAACGTGGACCGGGCGACTCCCATCACTGGCTGGCAACTTGGCTGGCGCCATCGTGGTGGCCCGCTCGCCTGAATAGTTGGCCGAGCCGCATCCCGAGACTCCGGCGCCGCTCTGCGTTGGAGCGGTCTGCGGATTGTGAGAAACCCTTCTGGAGGCAGCATCCTCGTAAGGACACTAACGATGTCGGCGTACGAGGCGGCAAGAGGCCGAACGAGAGTCGGCAACGCTGACGCGTATGTACAGTCGTGAGCTCCAGAATCAGAGGGGTGAGGTCACATATGGATATCGGGCGCGAGAGATCGACGATGAACGTAGCGCTGTGGATCATCCAGGGCCTGCTCGCGGCCCTCTTCCTGCTTGCCGGTGGCGCGAAGCTGGTCATGTCGGCCGACCAGATGGCGGGGCCGGTTGCGCTGCCGGTCTGGTTCTTGAGGTTCATCGGCGTGGCCGAGGTGCTCGGCGCGCTCGGCCTGGTCCTTCCCGGGCTTCTGCGCATCCGGCCGGTCCTGACCCCGCTGGCCGCGGCGGGGCTGGTGATCATCATGATCGGAGCGACGGTCGTCATGTGGGCTGGCGGTATGGTCGCGGTGGCGCTGATGAACCTGGTCGTCGCGCTCCTCGCTGCGTTCGTCGCCTACGGCCGCTCGCGCCTGGCGCCGTATCGCGACTCGTCCCGCCCGTCGGTGCTCCGGCGCGCCATCTGAGCACGAAGCAGGCTTCTCAGAAGGAACAGCGGGAACGCGAAGCGCACAATCAAACTTTACGCAGCGATGAGCGCCTTCTTCTCGCGGCCTAGTCGTCGCTTCCTTACGGCGACATGGTGCAGGCGGGTCAGCCGCCGTTGCGCGTCAGCCCATGCCTTGGTCCCAAACTCGCGCAGGACCTTACCTTGCGCCTGGGCCCAGAGAGGCCGCGTCGCCTCCAGCGTGCGTCTTCCCTTCCCTGTGAGCCGCATCGCCTTGATCCGCCCGTCGGGGTGCGACGCCCGCACGATCACGCCGCCACTCTCCAAGAGGCCAAGGCTGCGCGTCAGCGTCGTCTGGTCGATGGCGAGCTCGTCCTCTAGCTGCTTCAGACTCGCCTCACCTAGGCGCGCGATCGCCGCGACAATACTGAACTGCGTCACCCGGAGACCGCTCGGCCGCAGGCAATCGTCGTAGAGCTGCGTCACCACGCGGGTGACCATGCGGAGCGTGTTGCACACGCAGGGCGACAGCCGTCCACGGTCCCGTCCGGTCGTCAGCCTGGTCCCTCCTCGCGTCATAGACGACATGCGCACATTATACATGCATCTACATCATACTGGCGAATCCTGCCGGTTCGGACTGACGTCTTAGAGACAGGAGGAATCGAGATGAGTTCGAGCCCGAATCGCGAGGTGGCCGAGACGATCCACCTGACCGATACGAACTTCGACCAGATGCTGGCCGCGACCGAGGGCCTCGTGATGGTCGACTTCTGGGCCGAGTGGTGCGGCCCATGCCGTGCGATCGGGCCGGTCCTCGAGGAGCTGGCCGCGGCCTCTGAAGGCCGAGTGGCGTTGATGAAAGTCAACGTCGACGAGAATCACGGGTTGGCGGCTCGCTACGGGATCCAGTCGATCCCGACGATCCTGTTCTTCAAGCAGGGGGCGGTCGTAGACCGGGTCCTCGGTGCGGCGCCCAGGGCCGTGCTGCAGAGCGTCGTGAACGCGCGAGCCTGAAACAGCCTCGGCATGGCTGTCGAGATCCCACGAGACCTGGCCGGCCCCGAACAAGGCGTGATCCTGCGCAACGGCGCCTGCGTGCGCGTCCGCGCGATCCGCCCCGACGACGAGTTTCGTCTGATGGCGCTGTGCCGTAGGTTGAGCTCACATACGCTGTACCAGCGATTCTTTTCCTTCCGTCGACTCCTTCCCGAGGAGGCGCACGCCTTCGCCAACGTCGACTATCAACGGCGGATGGCGGTCGTCGCCGAAGTCGACGACCGACAGGAGCCCGAGCTGGTCGGCGTGGCGCGATACGGCATTTCCGACGAAGGGACAGCTGACATCGGTCTCGTCGTGGTGGACGACTGGCAAGGACTTGGCCTGGGCTCGCTCCTCCTCCAGGAGATCCTTCATGCGGGAGAGCAGCGCGGCAACCATCAGTTCAGCGCCGACGTGCTGACGGACAATCGCCGCGCGCTCCGTTTGCTCGCCCGGCACACGGCCATCACGCGGCGGACGGTGGCAGGCGGTGTCACCAGCCTTGTGTTCAGTCGCCGTGCGGCCAACGCCCTCGAGGCTACAAAACACGGAGGCTCCTAGCATGCGACTCGCAGTGTTCGGATCGGGTGGGATCGGCGGATACTACGGGGCGCTCCTCGCAAACGGGGGACACGACGTCGCATTCATCGCGCGAGGGGAGCACCTGGAGGCGCTGCAACAACGCGGCCTCACGGTGCGCACTCCGGAGGGAGAGTCCACGATCCCCGTCAATGCGGTCGCCAACACCAAGAGCCTCGCTCCCGTCGATCTCGTCCTCTTCTGCGTGAAGTCGTACGATACGGTGCCTGCGGCTCAGGCGTTGCCGCCGCTGATGGCCCGGGACACCGCCGTGGTCACCCTCCAGAACGGTATCGACAACGTCGAAACGATCGCCTCCATCGTGCGCTCTGGCGCGGTGCTCTCCGGTGCGGTCTACATCGCGCTCCAGCTCGCCAGTCCCGGTGTCGTCCTTCGCACCGGCGGCCCAGGCAGGATCGTCTTCGGTGAGCTCAGCGGGGCCATGACCGAACGCGTTCAGCGAATTGCCAGCGCATTCGAGCAGAGCCGCATTCCTCACGAAGTCTCGACCGATATCAATCGCGTGCTGTGGGAGAAGTTCCTGTTCATCGCCGGCGTCGGTGGCGTGACGGCGCTCGCGCGCTCGGGCATCGGCCCGCTCCTCGCGAGCCCCGAGAGTCGCGGGCTCCTCACGAGCGCATGCGAGGAGATCGCGGCAATCGCGCTGGCGGAAGGGGTTCCGTTTCCGGCGGACGCCGTGGATCGCGTCATCAAGCGGGCCGCAACCTCGCCGACGGCCGTCGGCTCGAGATCGAGGCGCTGAGCGGAGCGGTCGTTCGGCGAGGCCTGAAGCTCGGGGTCCCGACACCGGTCCATCGGGCGATCGCCGCATGTCTGTCGGTTCATCAGCCATCCACATCGGCGAAGCCGCACACCGCGCGCTCGGCAACGCAGGTTTGAAAGCGATAGCCCGCTCGCTTGGAAGAAAGCGCAATCCATGGAAGCCCAGGCTCCAAGTATTGACGCCGTGAAGCCGCGGTTCGACCCGCGAACCCGCGCCCTGCTCGAGGGGCCGATCGTGAGCACGCTCCTGCGGCTGGCGACGCCAAACGTGCTGGTCATGTTCGTGCAGGCCGCGGTCGGTCTCATCGAGACGTATTTCGTCGGCAAGCTCGGCACCGACGCCCTGGCCGGCGTCGCGCTCGTCTTCCCCGTGCTCATGCTGATGCAGATGATGTCGGCGGGGGCCATGGGCGGCGGGATCTCGGCCGCGATCGCCCGCGCGCTCGGCGCCGGACGTCGCAACGACGCCGATGCGCTGGCGATGCACGCGCTCGCCATCGCGGTTGGTTTCGGGCTGCTCTTCACGCTGGCCGTGTTGGGAGGCGGCCACTGGCTCTACAGCGTCATGGGCGGGAGCGGCGCGTCCCTCACGGCGGCGCTGATCTACTCGAATGTGGTCTTCTCCGGCGCCATTCTGATCTGGGTCTTCAACTCGTTGGCAAGCGTGATCCGCGGCACCGGCAACATGGCGTTCCCGGCCGTGGTCACCGTTGTGGGCGCCGCGGTGCTGATCCCGCTATCTCCCTGCCTCATCTTCGGCTTGGGGCCGGTCCCGCCACTCGGCGTCGCCGGTGGCGCCGTCGCGGTGATCGCCTACTACGTCGTCGGAAGCATCGCGCTGATCGCGTATCTTCGCGCGAGACGTAGCGTGGTCCATCTTCTTTTCAGTGGCGTCCGCTTCCGCTGGCCGCTCTTCCGCGACATCCTGCGTGTGGGCGCGGTCGCCGCCCTGGTCACCATTCAAACGAACCTCACGATCGTGATCGCCACCGGCTTCGTCGGCCGCTTCGGACCCGCGGCGATCGCAGGATACGGCACAGGCTCCCGGCTCGAGTACCTTCTGATCCCTCTCGTGTTCGGGCTCGGCGGCCCGCTCGTCGCCATGGTGGGCACCAACATCGGTGCCGGCCAGCGAGACCGGGCGCTGCGCGCTGCCTGGATCGGGGCTGGGATCGCCGCGGGTCTCACCGAGATCATCGGGCTCTCGGCGGCCGCGTTCCCGCACGCCTGGCTCTCGCTGTTCGACACCAACCCGGCGATGCTCGACACCGGCTCGCGCTATCTCCGTGCGGTCGGGCCGTTCTACGGTCTCTTCGGACTTGGCCTGGCGCTGTACTTCGCGTCGCAGGGCGCGGGACGGCTCCTGTGGCCACTGCTCGCCAACCTGGTGCGGCTTGGGATTGCCGCCGGCGGTGGCTGGCTGGCGCTGCACTGGAGCGCCGACGTCTCGGTCGTCTTCGCGGCGCTCGGCGCGGCGCTCGCCGCGTTCGGGCTGATCACCGCCGCGGCTGTCGCGACCGGTGCCTGGTTCGGCCCGATCGTCTGGTCACGGCCGCGCGTTCTCGCGCACGAGGGAGATCAATGAAACTGACTGGCCGCTATCTCGAAGACTTTGCCGTCGGCCAGACGTTTCGCTCTGGCCGGCTGCAGATCGACAAGGAGCGAATCAAGACGTTTGGCGCCGAGTTCGATCCGCAGCCCTTCCATCTCGATGAGGACGCAGCGCGCGACACAATATTCGGTGGCCTGGCGGCTAGCGGTTGGCACACGGCCGCGGTCACCATGCGGCTCCTGGTCGAGAGCGACCTCAAACCCGCCGGCGGCATCGTGGGCGCAGGGGCGGACGAGTTCCGCTGGCCACGACCCGTACGAGCGGGGGATGAGTTGCGCATCGAGAGCGAGGTCCTGGAGGTGCGACCCTCGAGGTCACGTCCAGATCAGGGATTGATCAAGGTGCGAACGACGACGCTCAACCAACACGACGAGGCCGTTCAGATCATCATCGCGAATCTCGTGGTACGGCGCCGCCCGACGCAGCGCGGCGAAGAGACCAATGTAACCGAACTTGTCGATCGGGCGTAATAAGCCCCGAGCCGCCATCCTGATCCAGATTGCCGCCGTTTCTGACCATGAGGAGTCGGCCAGTCGGGGGTCGACATCCCCATCACGAAGGAGAAGAGCATGAGCAATTCCCCCTCACAGGGCACTGCCCTCATCACCGGCGCCTCCACGGGCATCGGCGCCGTCTATGCCGACCGCCTCGCAAAGCGGAACTACGACCTCATCCTGGTGGCCCGCAACGAGGCGCGGCTCAAGGCGCTCGGCGCGCGTCTGACGAGCGAAACGGGGCGCTCGGTCACTGCGCTGCCGGCGGACCTCAGCGACAAGTCGGGTCTCGCCAAAGTGGAAGCCATCCTGCGGGATGATCAGACCGTCGCCATGCTCGTCAACAATGCTGGCATCGGCGCAGTCGCGCCGCTGCTCAGTGCCGACGTCGAGAAGATGGACGATATCATCGCCCTCAACATCACCGCGCTCACGCACCTGACCTATGCCGCAGCGCCTGCATTCGTGTCGCGTGGCGCGGGAACGATAATCAACCTCGCCTCGGTGGTGGGCATCTCCCCCGAGACGCTCAACGGTGTCTACGGCGCAAGCAAAGCCTACGTTCTTGCGCTAAGCCATTCGCTGCAGCACGAACTCGGGGCAAAGGGCGTCCGAATCCAGGCCGTGCTGCCGGGCGCGACCGCGACCGAGATCTGGGATAAGGCCGGATTGCCCGTCAAGAACTTGCCTGCATCAATCGTCATGTCGCCAGAGGACATGGTCGACGCGGCGCTGGTCGGGCTCGACCAGGGCGAGCTGGTGACGATCCCCAGCCTCCACGATGGCGACGAATGGACGCGTTTCGAGGCCGCGCGCCGTGCTCTCTCGAAACGGTTCGGCAATGCCGCACCAGCGCCCAGATACCGGATTGGTGCACCCGCATCGGCGGACCGCGCAGGCCGAGCCTAAGGAGACACGGTACGCGGGCGCATCGTCCGAGCAGCCGGCCAGTGTACGCAGCACGTGCACCCCTGCACGGCCTCCCAATCTCAGGTGCCCGAACTCTAGCTGAGGAGGTTCTCTAGAGGCTGTCCGATTGACACGGCGTCCTCACAACGACTTCCCTCTTGCAGCCTGCCCTCTCAAGGGAAATGTCTTTGGGAGTTCACCTTCGCCACAAATCTTGAACGATCCGAAGTCTTTGTACCACGGTCCTTCGGGGGCCTCTGGCTCGGATTCGCGCCATAACTTCAGTTTGTAAAGATCCTCGGCTGATATCTGCCGATCCGCTACTCGATCGAAAAGATGCTCGCGCAGCGTCGGTGGAAGATCGGTCCACCGAATCTTCGGCATTAGTCACCGAATGTCATCCGCGCAAGTTCTTCCTTCAAGCGCTTCCGCTCAGCAGAATCCCGAGATTCAGTAAGTCGATTTACCAGCGAAAAGAAACGGTCCTTCTCGGCTTCTCTCGATTGCAGACCGACCTCGATCAAATCTACGAGCACGTGATTCGCGCTTGTCTTACGGCTCTTGGCCAACGCGCGTACTCGCCGAGCGATACCTGGCGGTATTGAAACGCTTTGACGAACAGATTTTTGTGTTTCCGCCATGCCGCTAGGTTACACCGCTCTGCACCAATCTGCACCAATTCATACCAGCCCCGAAATGGTCCGTTGGACACGAGATCCGGACGCACAACACCGGCGCGAGCCTGCTGCTCCTCGGGAAGCACTATGTTGGGCCAGAAACCCAACACGCCGTCGAACCCAACGCGCCCGGCGCAAGCGATCATCACTATTACGCTTTAGGGGCGCCCAACGAACGGCCTATGATGGACTAGATCGGGTCCGCTCAGTCCTTCGCTTGACTAGGACCCGCGATTAGGCCGGATTTGCTCGTTCAGGCGATCGGGTCGCTCACCTTGTGTATCGAGACGGTCGAAAAGTTTCATAGTCGCTTGCGAAGGCCAAAGGGGTTGAGCCGATCAACCCCTTTGGTTTTGGCTACTTCCGTGGTTGCGGGGGCTGGATTTGAACCAGCGACCTTTGGGTTATGAGCCCTTTTGGAATCAAGATTGGCGCCAAGGCGCCACAAACAACGCCTCGTCAATTAGCGTTTCTCAGGTCGGCGGTTTTGGGCCCCGCGAACCGAACCCCCCCATCGGGAAAGAGATGACGATGAGTTCTCCCTCGGACGCGGAGGTGATCGGCCGCTCGCTGGGCGAGCCCGAGGCCTTCGGGCTGATCTACGACCGCCACGCGGCCACCCTGCTGCGCTTCCTGGGCCGCCGGGCGGGCGCCACAGTCGCGGAGGGGCTGGTCGGAGAGCTGTTCCGGATCGCGTTCGAGCGGCGCAAGATGTTCGACGCGTCGCGCGCGAGCGCGCTCCCGTGGCTGTACGGGATCGGCTCCAACCTGCTGCTGAAGCACCGGCGCGGCGAGGCCCGGCGGCTGCGCGCCAGCGCGCGGATGGCGGCGGGTCTGGACGCGGCGGACCGGCGCGCGAACGCCCGGGCGCTCGACGCCCGCCTGCTCTTCCCGCGCGTAGCCGCCGCGATCGAGGCGCTGCCCGCCGGCGAACGCGAGGCGCTCCTGCTCTTCGCGTGGGAGGACCTCTCGTACCAGAGCGTGGCCGAGGCGCTCGAGTTGCCGATCGGCGCCGTGCGCTCGCGGCTCAACCGCGCGCGCGCGCAGCTGCGCGAACTGCTCGAGCCCGGCGGGAAAAAAAGGATGAAGCCGAGATGAAGCCGGTGGACCTGGTGAGGAAGCTGCGGCGAGACGCCGCGTACGAGCCGGCGGCGCTCGACCGGGGAAAGGAGCTGCTCATGGCAGCGATCAGGCAGGAGGTCGGGCCCCAGCACCGACCGTCGATCGTTCCCCAGCTTCCGTATCAGGACATCGCCGCCGCAATCGCGTTCCTGGAGCGCGCGTTCGGGTTCCGCGAGATCCCGACTGCGCGGCGCGTGAGCCCGGCCGGCGTCGTCGGCCACTCGATGGTCGAGTTCGGCGACAGCGTGATCGGGATCGGCACGCAGGGCGCCCACGGCGCGTTCAGCCCGAAGACGGCCGGTACCGCGAGCCACTACATCAGCGTGTACATCGACGACATCGATGCGCACTACCAGCGCGCACTCGCCGCAGGTGCACAGATCGCGAGTGCGCCGCACGCCCATCGCACGGACTACCGCGCCTACGAGGCGCTCGACCTCGAGGGCCACCGCTGGCGCTTCGTCCAGTGGCTGCGCGAGGTACCGATCCACTGACATAAGGGACGCGGTCGATGGACAACTGGTTCGCGGACGAGATGCTCGTATACGAACAACTTCGGGAAGCGCGCGCCAAGGCAGCGCGATCGCGATCGCTGGCGGCCGTGGAACGTCGGCGGCGACCAGGGGTGATGAGAGCGTGGCTTGCCGCCGCGCTCATATCCCTGGGCGAGCGCCTCGCACAACCTCAGGAGCGGCGAGTCTGATGGACGGACCTGGGTTATGAGCCCGTCCCAAATCAAGACTGGAGCCAAGGCGCCACAAACAACGCCTCGTAAATTAGAGCTTCTCACGGCGTCGCCCTTGGGTCTCTTTGGTTCTCGTTGGGAGCAACTTCCTGGGTAATTCCTGGGTGAAGTCTGGGTGGCGCCCTCCCGCATCGTGGTTGGTCGATGAGACCGAGGGTCGCGCCTCCTCTCTTTAAGGAGTGAGGCTGTCAGTGCTCCCGCTCCTTGTAAGGAGACATCCGTTCTCGTCGCGAAATCTCGTTAAACTGTGCGAGCAGCGGTCTGCCCGGCGACCCGTTCGGCGATCGGTGTCGTCATCTCTGACGTCCTAGAGGAGGGACGACACCGAGCTGCTGCATCAGGTCAAGCAGCGTGGCGACACCCCAGTGCTCAGTGATCTTGCCGTCGACGACCCGCATGGCGTCGACGGTATAGAAACTGACCTTCTTCCCTGTGGCCGGAACACCGAGGAACTCTCCCTGGTGGGTGCCGTGATAGGTCTTGTAGGTGGTCACGAGATTACCGGCGGCCGCCTGCCAGTGGATTTCGGGATGGAAGTCGGGGAACGCGGCACGCAGGCGCTTGTACAGCACCCGCACCCCGTCTTTATCGGGTGTCGTGCCAGGCTGTGGAGTGTGGTCAACGAAATCATCGGCAAATAACTCCTCGAACAGGCCCCAGTTGCCTTTGCCCTGCACTTCCTCGGTGTTCCGGCGAACTACGGCAATCGCCGCGTCGCCCACTGATGCGTTGCTCATTCTCGTGTCTCCTTTGACCTCAGCGCACCAATGACTCCGCGCCAAGTGTTCGCAACGCCCATTCGTGTGGTATCGGCGCTGACGATTGACTCGTAGCCTCCTGATTCGATGTGACACCTTGGTTTCGCCGCCGCTCGGCCGCCACGGTCAGACTTCCCTCCTCGGCGACGGCAACGAAATAGCGGAGGTGTCGTAGCTCCATAAAGGTGTCCCATGCCTCTGAGGTATGGCACCAGCCTACAAAGTATTGGAGAGCCGCGCCACCAGAACGTAACCTTCAAACATCGGAAGGCATGTCAACGGTCTCCATTCGGCGGCCCTCAGGGCCAACTAAATCGGAAGGAGCGGCGATATGGGTACCCCGGTTGTCTTGATCACCGGCGCGCTAACTGGAATCGGGCGTGCGGCGG
>WNFB01006986.1_pt1 | contig 10112 bp, 10 predicted proteins | sample 5400501 | NCBI WGS metagenome assembly WNFB01 (sample SAMN13153341, study PRJNA577476) | soil metagenome | isolation source: 200 cm saprolite under Douglas fir tree site 2 hole 1 | place: USA:California | collected 2015-04-18 | reverse complement strand
CCAGGACAGCAAACAGCAAGCCGGTCGAGCACAATTTGCCGAATGCATTATTCAAATTCAAACTATGAATCTTCATGCGTTTACCCCTCGAGGAGAGATTTGCGCGAGAAAAGAAGAACGAGAACCCTGCCATGAAGCAGCTTGCAAAGGACCCATATTCACTTTTCCCCCACCACAAGTTTGAGAAAGGACCGAACCCCTAAAGCACTACGGGACGTAATGCTTTTGTACTAGCGGCGTATATAGACCCAATCGGGCGTGCTTGTCAAGAAGAAATAATGATATTCTAAAGAAAAATAATGATATTGTGGAAGCCGGAAAAGCAGCCGTAGGGAGCCCTGAAGGTTCGGGAGCAGACTCTAGGGACGCTGTTTGTACGTATATGTGTAAATGTATGCCCGCTCGAGGACGAAACCTTGTGTCAGTCTCTCGCCTCGATAGTTTCCCTCACAGCCGCCAAGCTAAGCTAGAATCGTGGTTTACGGGATGTTGGGTGCGCTTGGCAGGGCGTCTTCTTAAGCTTTGGCCCGCCTCATTGCTCTATCCCAATTTTGGAAGGTGCTCGGAGGGTTTGTAGATGACATCGTCCGCGAGAAAGAAGCCGGGCCTGAGCGACAAGAATAAGGTCACCCTGAAGACCATTGCGGATCACGTCGGTCTCACCCCCGGAACAGTCTCCGCCGCGCTGAACAATTCTGCCGCGGCGCGCTCCATCCCGGAGCACACGAAGAATCGCATCCTCGAGGCTGCCCAAACACTGAATTACCGGCCGAACTTCTTCGCGCGAACGTTGCGCTTGAGGAGAACATATACGATCGGCGTGATCGCCGAAGAGATCGGTGACGCGTATGGAGCGATGGTAATCAGCGGCATCGAGGAATATCTGCGAAAGAACGACTATTTTTTCCTTACGGTGATCCACCGGCACGATCCAAAGCTTCTGCAAACTTACGCGCAAATGCTCTTGACGCGGGGCGTGGAAGGCTTTATCACCACCGACACGTCAATCAAAGAGAAGCTGGCGCTGCCGACGGTTGCGGTCGCCGGACATGAGCGGGTCGAAGGCGTGACAAACATCGTGCTGGATCACAAGCGCGCGGCAAGACTGGCGCTTGAACATCTGAGGGATCTTGGCCACAAAGAGATTGCCTTTATCAAGGGGCAGCCGTTTAGCTCGGACTCCGGGGTGCGATGGAGCGCAATCTGCGAGGCGGCGCAGGAACTGGGCATTCGCATTCGACCGGAGCTGACCGTCCAACTGGAAGGCACCGACTCGACGCCTGCCATTGGATATCCGTTCGCCAAGCAACTGCTCGCGCGCAAGCATCCTTTCACCGCGCTTTTTGCCTATAACGATATTTCAGCAATCGGTTCCATCTGGGCGATCCACGAAGCGGGCTTGCGTGTACCGCAAGACATCTCGGTTGTGGGCTTCGATGACATCCCAGGGGCGGCTTATGCTAATCCGGGATTAACGACCGTGAGGCAACCGCTGATCCGGATGGGGCAGATCGCGGCGCAGACGGTCGTGGATCAAATTGAGGGACGCGGCGAATACGTGCCAGAGATCGCCATCGAGCCGGAGTTCGTCGTTCGCGAATCCACAGGGCCTGCCCCTATCCGCCAGCTCCGGAGCATCGCGGGAGGCGCGCCGCATTTGCAGCAGAGCTACCCGGCCGAATAGATTTTCACGCACGATAACAAGGGAATGCCTTCAGGGAGTGGAGAAACTGACAGACAGTCGTCCTTGTCGTAATTAAAGAAGCAGCCGGCACTCTTCGATGGTGGGCAAGGACAGTGCAAGCTCCCGAAACAAAGGAAGTTCCAAAAATCTCCCTGGATTCCGCGTTCAGCTGATGATTTTTGTCCTGGATTTCAACCCGGATCCAGCGCTCATCCATGACCGATTGAAGACTGAAGAGATGGCGCGCCTGGGGCGATTCGAACGCCCGACCTCTGGTTCCGGAGACCAGCGCCGGTTGTCTATGTTGTTGATTCGTCTAGCTCAGTCTTGCACGCTGAGTTCGCATTTTGCATGCTGTTCGGCAGGTTTCGGACCCTAATCGGACCCAAGTTTTCATTGGCCTGTTGAAGCGAACCGCGATACGGAAGCTGGGATTGTGCGAGCCTCACTCGCCTAATGTCGTGGTCTCCTGTTCAGCACAAGGGACACATAGAACCGGCTCAATCCAGGTGTGTCGCATGGCAAAATGTCGGCCTCAGGAGGCATCATGAAAAAAAGGTAGTCGCCAGAATTAGACAACGTAAATGCATCGCGCAGCCGTATCGGAAGACGAAACAATTCCCCTCGAAGTCACTCGCCGCACTTCTTGATGAGTACCTTCAATATCTCGCCGTAAAAGGTTTCACTGAGAGCACGTTAAGAGTTCGCGGCGTTCACATGGAGATGTTTCTGACATGGTGCAGAAAGAACAGAATCAGCGCCCCTGTCGAAGTTACACGAACGACTCTAGAGAGCTACCAACGCTACCTGTTCCACTATCGGAAGAGAGACGGGCAACCGTTGGCAGTTACCAGTCAACATTCGCGGCTCGCACCACTTAAGGTTTGGTTCAAGTGGTTGACTCGTTGCAATTTCATTTCTGAGGACCCCGCCTCGGAACTTGAACTTCCTCGCGTCGGTTACAAGCTGCCCAACGTTTTGAATAAGGATGAAGCTGAGCTTGTCTTGAAACAACCGAAGCTGGAAGAGCCATTGGGCATCCGCGATCGCGCAATACTTGAGTTTCTCTACTCAACGGGAATTCGCCGAATGGAACTTCTCCATCTGAAACTCTACGATGTGGATCAGAAACATGGCCTGGTGACTATCCGAGAGGGTAAAGGCAAAAGGGACCGTGTCGTGCCAGTCGGAGATCGAGCATTGGCCTGGCTCGATAAGTACCTCATAGACCTGAGGCCGCTAATTGTGGTGAAACCGGACGAAGGCGTTGTATTCCTCACGTCCATGGGGGCGACATTCACACCGAACCACCTCAGTTGGCTGGCGCGTCGCTACGTTCGGGCAGCGGAAATCGGTAAGAGCGGCGCGTGTCATATCTTTCGGCACACTATGGCCACGTTGATGCTCGAAGGAGGAGCGGACATAAGGTACATCCAAGCGATGCTGGGCCACGTGCGGCTCGACACTACGCAAATTTACACGCATGTTTCGATTCGCATGTTGAAGCAAATACACTCAGCGACACATCCGGGGGCGCGGCTAGAGTCGAAGAAACCCGAAGCGGGAAAAGCACAATGCAACTCTGACCAACAATTTCAAACCGAAGTGTTTAAGGGTTCGAGTGAGGTTTAAACAGGGGAGGCTGACTGAGCACATTGCTCCCGACGATGCTGAGCAAACTCCCCACTAACCGCATACACTTTGGGTAATGTCTATAGCAGTCGCAATCTCAGCTCCGAGCGAACCCTTGTCCAGAGACCGGGCGCTTACCAGGGGAAAAGGAGCATTGCGGCAAAACTGCAGTCCATCCTACTATCGCGCCAGATACTACGATCCCACCATTGGGAGGTTCATTCGGGAAGACCCCACAAAAGAAGTCATCAAAGGCCTGAATTTCTATGCATACGTCCGCAGCAGTGCGCCGAACTTCTTAGATCCTACCGGGACGGGACCAAGCGACTGGCTCAAGAAAATAGGCGAGGGCCTAAAGCTTGCCCATGAGGTCAAGGAAAAAGTTGACAGAGCACTGGAATGGACTTTCTGTGGGCTCTACGCACTCACCTGCACTGATAGCGGGATCAATCTCCGGTACGACATTTCACAAGCTACGGGAACTGGCACAGACGCATACATAAACTCAACCGAGGCCCTTGCCCGCTCAGTGGGGGCAAACACTGTCTCAGACATGAACCGCAAAGTTTGCTTTGCTAACGCGCCATGCAGCCATTTTCTGGAGGATTGTACGAAGTTTGCCACGCCGAATCCGTTCTAGATGTACACGGGAGATTCTAATGAGGCTGACCCGAACCTTTGTGGTCGTTCTTGTGGGCGTACTCGCCAGCTTTCTGTTGATGGCATCTGCCGCCCACCTGGTTCTAAAACCCGTAGACCTCGCAGGCAAAATGCAAAGTGCCAACCGCTCGAACGATGATCGCGCAGTTTTCGAACGAGATTTCCAGCGCGCACACTGGTTGACAGTATTTCTGATCAACCCCTCGGTGGGGATTGCTATCGGTCTGTTTGTTGGCCTCTTCCAGAAGACACGGGCCAGCGTCATAGCCGCGGCCTGTCTCGTACCTCAATTTGTCTTTCATCTTTATGCCAACGGTTGGACTGGATGGTCGGACCAAAGATTGCCGCCACTCCTGGGTCATCAGTTACTCATTTTCCTGCCAGCCATGATCATCGGGCATTACGTGTCGAGACTCAGAAACCGGCCCGGCGCTTAGCTAATTAGTCAATGCCCCTAACTCCAACGCTTAAAGCCTTCAATACGATCCGTTCGGCAGAAGAATCGGAAAACCACTTCCACCACGACGAGTATCTACGCCCCGTCCAGGGTGGTCGAGCCATAGGTCAACCGCCTTGTTATCGAGACCCAACGGACCTTCGCCATCTGATCTCCTCGCGAGCTGTGAGAAGGACACCACATACAAAGGTGATCGTGTAAGTCAATAAGGCAAAGAAATGCTGGGAGCCGTGATGTCCGACGCTGCGAAGCAGCAGAATCAGACTTCCGATAACTGAGCCTCCGACTACGATGTATCCGAAACCGATTGCCAAGAGGTTGCGCGCACGCCGAGCTGGTCTAGTGAAAAACAGGAAAAGCGCCGACACAATTGCTGTGGCACTGCCGAGGGTCAGACCCAATAAAACTGATGTCGAAGTGGCCGTCACCACCTATGCCTCCTAACCAAGCAAACGTTTCAGCTCACAAGCACAAACAGACTCAGTAGATCACTTCTCGCATCCGCAGTCCGCAGGCTTCTCGCGCTCTCCCAGTTTTGCTCCGATGACAGGTGGAAATATTGCTGGTCCAGACGTGATCGCTGCCCCTGCAGCCGTAATAGCTCGTTCCGACGCAGCTATTCCCTCAGCAGAAAGGCTCACAGCTGCGCCACCGGCGCCGGCGAACGCGCCGCCGACCACCGCACCTACTGTAGACCCGTAATTGAACGGCTTGCACCTCGTGCCTGCACCGGTGATGAGCTGTCCAATCACATCACCAACACCGCCAGCGGCTCCGCCGATGATCGCTAATGTACCGATGCCCGCTGTTGGGTCGATAAGTCCGATAGCAGCTCCGGCCCCTCCACCGATCAAGGCGGCTACTATGATTTCCTTGCCGCTACCACCAGCAAGAGCCGCCCCAAGGGCGCCTTGGACTGTACCCGCGATGGCTCCAACGGTCACGCCGATAATGGGGTCTTTACCAGAAGGATCTCGGTACTTAGTCGAACCGTTGCGGACGTAAGTATAGAAATCTATACCACTCAAGAATCCTATCGGGTCTTCACTGAGAAACCTGTCCGAATTCGGGTCATAGTATCTGGCGCGGTAGTAATACAGGCCGGTTTCGGTGTCCGATTCGCGGGCTGTGTAGCGGAACGGATTCACCAGCGATCCGGTTGAATTCGTCAGTTTGCCGAAGGAATCATAGGTGTAGGTGTTCGCTATGGAGCCAGCCGCGCTGCTGAGCGAAGTGACGGAGCCCAGGCCATCCGCATGGTAGTAGCTAGTCGCAGCCGAGCGCAACATCGCCAGCGGCTCATCAATATTCTCTGTTTGCTCGTAACGTGCAACGGCCGCACCGGACGAATTGGTTTCCTCGATGAGATTGTCCCCGTCGAAAGCATAGATGGATGTGCCTGCGGACGACGATTTGTAGACGCGGCGGCCGAACGGCTCATACTTAAAGCTGACCGTGCCGCCGCTTCCCGGCAGCGTGACGCTGCTCATGCGGTTCTCGATGTCCCAGAAATATTGCGTCGTACCGGTCGAGTCCACCTTCGTCGCGGTGTTGCCGTTGTTGTCGTAGGTGTACGTCGTGTTCGGTTTCGAGGTCAACTGATTCGATGCGTTGTAGTTGTACGGCGAAACACCCAGCGAACTCAGACGGTTGCCGACCGGATCGTAAGTATAGCTTTCCGTCGTGTTCACGCCTTGCGTCACCTGGGTCAGTTCGTAAATCGGGTCATACGTATAGTTCGACGTCACCCCCGCCAACTGGTCCGTCTTCGTCGCGCGGTTCCCGGCGTTGTCCACCGTATAGCTCGCCCCGTCCAGCGTCGTCGCGCCGCTCTGGTGCAGCACGCTCAGCATCCGTGAGAGATTGTCGTACGCATAGACCGACTTCAGCCCATTCGGGCGCGTCATCTGCGTGCGGCGGCTCAGCGCGTCGTAAGTGAACCCGAAGTTGCCTGTTCCGCTGAACGCCGCCGGCGGCGTCAGCGTTTGCAGCCGGTTCAGCGTGTCGTACACGTAGCCAGTCGCCCCGTTCTCCGGATCGGTGAAGCCCGTGCGATTCGACGCCGCGTCATAGGAATAGCTCGCCGTGAAGTTCCGCCCCGTCAGGAACGTGTAGCTGGTAGTCGCTTGCGTGAGCCGCCCCATGTTGTCAAACGTGAACTGATAGGTGCCCGTGGGGTCCGTCACCTGGATCAAGCGCGAGTCGTTGTCGTAGGTGTAATTCACGGCCGTGGTATCAGGAAGTACCAGGATCAAATGAATTAAGCTTTGCCCACGCGTCTGACCTTGAAATTCTTTGCCAACACTTCGACAGTGCCGCCAAAAAACGTCACCGTGAAAAGAACATACCTTCTAATAGACGATATTTTTAGTCTAATTGGCTTGTCTTTTGTACTCGGGGGCATATATTTGACATGCCAGTGTGCTGTTTGAGACCGGACGAATTTCCGCATCTTCTCGACGTCTCTTGTGGATGCTGCTCTCTCAGTTTGGGCGAACCAATTGCAAGCCAGGACATCGAAATCCATCAACCAGCGAAGATTTGCACACCCGTTGATGCTCAAAACTTTCTTTACGCTAGTCAAGTCGTCTCGAAACTCAAAATCAATCTTGGCAGAATCAGTTTTCCTGCGAGGCGCCTGCATCCTGACCGACACGAGGGCATCGTCGTGAAAATCCAGGTTGCTGAATCTTCGAGCAATTGCGTCCTTCTGAGTCTGTCTCATACTCTTGGCCGCCATCCCTCAAGGAGCCGCGAAAACTAGCAAACTTCCGCCACCGGTTGCCGGAGCCAATGCTATTGCTGCCGCAGCTCCTACGATAGCGCCACCTATCAGGACGGGCTGACGATACTTCTGCCACCACTCTTTCCATCGACATTCGGGAACAGGGATTGGCACAGGAGTCTCGGGTATCCTAAGTCTCTCTCGGATGCATCGCAAGATCCTGGCAGGCGGTACGTACGAACTACCGTCCTCACAAGGTTCCAGCGACGGGATCCGCAAACATCCTCTCATGCCGTTGCACCACCAGTTGACGTGAAGTCCCTTGTGCGGGTCTCTTTCAAGTCGGAAACCACAGCCTGCACCGCAGTCGTAAGTCTTTCCACCGCAGCCCTGTGGGTCGGCAACGCCCGTTGAGGAATTGCGGACATACCGATAGAGATTTAGATCATCCGAATTTACCCCAAGCGGGTCTTCGTTGACGAACCGCCCAGCACCGGGGTCGTAGTATCTGGCGCGGTTGTAAGACGGATTGGATTGGGAGTCAGATTCCACAAATGGGGGCCGTCTGGAGATTTCAGCGACGTTGTGCATGAAGTCTGGTCTAAAGCCGCACACGCCCAGACTCGGTCGGGGTGGACGCCACCGGCATATGCGGCGCCCAGAAGCTCTCAGAATTTATCGTCTGTGCCACCTGCCACGCGTTCTACTCTCTTGTCCGGTAGAAGAATCCACGTCCCTTCTGCCAGTCGACTGTGACGAGTAAGACCTCCGCGCTGGAGGGCGTGTCGGGTCTTTCGAGCACATAGAGTTCAAACCCGGCCTTGTTAATCTTCTCTACGTCAAGATTCCCCTCAAGCACGACCGGCCACCACGACACACCGGGGCTTGGCACGCGCCTCAGCGACGGCGGTAGCCCATTAATACTCCGGAGTGTCTTTTGAAGCCCTTTTGAGTCGCTAGGAAGATATTCAAATGCACACCATGTCGTCGAAGGGGAGATATGATGAAGTTCGTGAATGGCACGAGAACTCTCCGGTAGAAACTCCGGTATCCAACCGTGGTCAATCGCTCCGTTCTTCTTTGCGTCAGCAAGATAGGGGTAGAACGATTCATGACGATCGCTACTACACGCAAGAACAACGGAAGTCAGACCAACGCAAAGTACAACCATCAGGAGGGACACTCTCGATGAAAGCATCCGCTTCTTAAGGACCGAAGAGAGCCCCTTGCGAGACGACTGGCCGTACCAATTAGGCATACAGATATTCACGATCACCACCCGGGAAAAGGTGGCTTCCCCGGTGATGATATCGGAATGAATTTGGCGCACCTCTTCGTGCAGTCACCACCTAGCTGGCCACACTTGTTCGCCTTCACATCATCTCTCCAGTCAGGCTCAGTGAGCATCCCGTACGCTGTTCGACCGGCGCTGACCACTACAGCAGCGAGATGTCCCCCCAGTCCCCTACCGGTAGCCATGCAATTCGCCATGCAATGGTAGTAGAGGTCCGAGCCCTTCCAATTTCTGTCCTGCATTTGCTCGTAGTTGTTCCACATATCGAACGAACCCCAGGCAAATTGGCCCCAAAATTCCCCAGTATCCCTTGCCAGGTCTATTGTTTGGCTTATGCGATTCCCAATGCGATTAACGATCCCAGATCCGGGCCATAAGCCAATGGGATCAATCAAATTGGTCGGACTATTCTCCACGTACGAATAGAAATTCGGTCCCCCACCGTGAAACCTAATTGGATCTTCGTTGATGAACCTTCCGCTTGGGGAGTCGTAGTATCTGGCGCGATAGTAATACAGGCCGGTTTCCGTGTCCGATTCGCGGGCCGTGTATCTGAACGGGTTCACGATCGAGCCGGTCGAGGCCGTGAGCTTCCCAAACGAGTCGTAAGTGTAGGTGTTGGCGATCGATCCGGCCGCGTTGCTCAGCGAAGTGACCGAGCCGAGGCCGTCCGCGTGGTAGTAGCTGGTCGTGGCACTGCGAAGCATGGCCAACGGCTCGTCGATGTTTTGCGTCTGCGAGTACCGGGCAACGGCGGCACCCGACGAATTCGTCTCCTCGATTAGGTTATCGCCGTCGTAGGCGAAGACACTGGTGCCGCTGGAGGAGGATTTGTAAATTCTTCTGCCGAACGGGTCGTACTTGAAGCTGACAGTTCCGCCGGAGCCTGGCAGCGTGACACTGCTCAGGCGGTTCTCGATGTCCCAGAAATATTGCGTGGTCCCGGTCGAGTCCACCTTGGTCGCCGTGTTCCCGTTGTTGTCGTAGGTGTACGTCGTGTTCGGTTTCGAGGTCAACTGGTTCGATGCATTGTAGTTGTACGGCGACACACCCAGCGAACTCAGCCGATTGCCGACCGGGTCGTAGGTGTAGCTCTCCGTCGTGTTCACTCCCTGCGTGACCTGCGTCAGCTCGTAAAGCGGATCATACGTATAGTTCGACGTCACCCCTGCCAACTGGTCCGTCTTCGTCGCGCGGTTCCCGGCGTTGTCCACCGTATAGCTCGCCCCGTCCAGGGTGGTCGCGCCGCTCTGGTGCAGCACGCTCAGCAGCCGCGACAGATTGTCGTACGCATAGACCGACTTCAGCCCGTTCGGACGCGTCATCTGCGTGCGGCGGCTCAGCGCGTCGTAGCTGAACCCGAAGTTGCCTGTTCCGCTGAACGCCGCTGGCGGCGTCAGCGTTTGCAGCCGGTTCAGCGTGTCGTACACGTAGCTCGTCGCCCCGTTCTCCGGATCGGTGAACCCCGTGCGGTTCGACGCCGCATCGTAGGAATAGCTCGCCGTGAAGTTCCGCCCCGTCAGGAACGTATATTGAGTGGTCGCCGCCGTGAGCCGCCCCATATTGTCAAACGTGAACTGGTACGTGCCGGTGGGGTCAGAGACCTGCGTCAGCCGGCTCGCGTTGTCGTAGGTATAGATCACCGTCGAATTATCAGGAT
>WNFB01007489.1_pt1 | contig 10114 bp, 9 predicted proteins | sample 5400501 | NCBI WGS metagenome assembly WNFB01 (sample SAMN13153341, study PRJNA577476) | soil metagenome | isolation source: 200 cm saprolite under Douglas fir tree site 2 hole 1 | place: USA:California | collected 2015-04-18 | reverse complement strand
TGGCTCCTTTTTCATCGAACGTATCTTCAATATCCCCGGTATCGGCCAGATTTCACTCGCGTCCATCAGCGAACGGGATTATCCGATCATTCAGGCCACCGTCGTCTTACTGGCTTGTGGTGTGGTGGTGGGGAATCTGCTCTCAGACATCTTGTACACCCTGGTAGATCCGCGTATCAAGATCGCATAGGAGGCAAAAACACAGATGGACACGAAGGACAAAGAGCCTGAACTTACTTCTCCAGGCGTCATGCTTCCGGATACGGGTATGGTGCCACCGCCACCCGACTTACTCGACCTTGCCTACGGCCCTTACAAGATTCGTTAAGGCGACTGCGGCGTGATACGCGTGCGATGATCTGTATCGGGGTGATCATTGCCTTTGTGTTGATCGCCATTGTTGGTCCCGTGATCTACCAGCACATCGGCGGGGTCTATCAAAGTGAGCAAAATGGTCCGGTGCCTGCAAGCGTCTACCATACCTATTCCCACGAGGAACTTATCCACCAGGACGAGGGCCCATCAGCACAATATTGGCTGGGCACTGATGACCTTGGCCGCGACATCTTAGCCCGTCTGATGCAGGGGATGCTCATCTCGATCACGGTGGCTCTTCTGGTGGAGGTGGTGGATGTGGTGTTGGGTATCCTGGTTGGCGTCCTGGCAGGTTTCTTTGGCGGGTGGATTGACCAGTTCCTGGCCCGCTTCACCGACCTGATGTTTGCCTTCCCCGGCCTGCTGTTCGTCATTCTGCTCACCGGGATCTTCGGTCCTGCTGCTGACGCGGTCCTGGCCAGGGTCCCGGTAGTCGGGCCAAATGGCAATGCGCGCCTGCTGCTGGTCTCACTTGCTCTGGCCTTCACCATCTGGCCCTTGATGGCCCGGTATGTGCGTGGGCAAACGCTGCAACTCAAAGAGCAGCAATTTATTGAGGCGGCACGCACGACAGGCACAAGTGGTCCGCGCATCATTCTGCGCCATATCATCCCCAATCTGTTTAGTATTGTGCTGATAGCCTCCTCGTTGAACATCTCGAACACGATTATTGGCGAAGCTGGCATCAGTTTGCTCGGCCTCGGGGTGCAGGCGCCAGGTTCTAGCCTCGGCCTGATGATTGCGGACGCAACTGAACTGCTCGATACCCATCCCTGGGAACTGCTGGTCCCGACGGCTGCGCTGGCGGCCATCGTGCTCGCTTTCTCCTTCCTGGGTGATGGTTTGCGCGACGCCTTTGATCCTCGATCAAAAGACTAAAGTTATTCCCACTGGAATGTTCTTATAGCCACCAGTAGGATGACCACCGCCCAGGCGGCAAGCACCAGCAGCGCGAAGCCCGGAAACGCGGCCCCGTCGGTCATCGTTGCACGCAGTGCCTCTGTGAGCGCGGCCGCGGGCAAGAACTGCGCCACCGCAGCTAGCGGCCCAGGTAAATGTTCAAGCGGCAGGATACCGCCTCCCAGCAGCAGGAAGAGGAGATAGAGCCCGTTAGCCCCTGCCAGCGTGACCTCGGCGCGCAGCGCGCCCGCCATGGCAAGTCCCAGCGCCGCGAATGTCACCGTTCCCAAAACCATAACCAGCAGTGCAAGCAGTGGTGTGCCTGCCGGCCGCCAGCCATAGAAAACGGCAGCCACCCCTACAAGAATAACCGTCTGGATCAATTCCAGCGCCAGCACCGAGATAACTTTGGCGGTGATCAGCCCGCTGCGCGGCAGTGGTGACCCGCCAAGCCGCTTGAGTACCCCGTAATAACGCTCGTAGGCGGTAGCGATGCCCAGGCTCACCATTCCCGTTGCCATTACTGCCAGCGCCAGCATGCCCGGCAGGAGGAAATTTATAGCATGCCCGTTTGTCGCTGGTACAATGTTCAACGACGCGAAAAAGATCAACAACAATACTGGCACGATCAGGGTAATCAGCACGCTCTCTCCCCTCCGCAGGGTCAGCAGCAACTCAACCTGTGTCTGTGCCAGTATCTGGCGGCCCAGCGGAGCCGCTTTCGTACTGGCGGCAATGCGATCTTGTGTGTGTGCTGTCATCTCTATCTACTCCCGCACTTCCGCCCCTGTCAGGCGCAGGAAGAGGTCCTCCAGTGAACCATGTCCGACGTGCAGCTCGGAGAGGGTAATGTCCCGGTCGCGCAGCCACGCCGTGAGTTCTGCCAGCAGCGCCGGGGCCGCGCCTGTCTCGATCAGGTAGCTGCCAGGACGAATCTCCTCGGCTTTGCGTGCGGAAGGCAGCTCCCCTAGTTGAGCGCAGTCCAGCCCCGCTGGTGCGATGAAGCGCACCACCGTCGCATTTTGCACGCCCGTTAACCCTGCGGGAGTATCGAGAGCGATCAAGCGCCCGTGGTCGATAATGGCGACGCGGTCCGCCAGTCGCTCTGCTTCATCCATCATGTGCGTGGTGAGCAGTACTGTTGCTCCATTGCGTTTCAGATCGCGTATGATCTCCCATGTCACCAGCCGGGCCTGGGGATCCATCCCCGCCGTTGGCTCGTCTAGAAATACCAGCGTGGGGTTGCCCACCAGGGCCACCGCCAGCGCCAGGCGGCGCTTTTGACCACCCGAGAGCCTGCGGCAGCGCGTTTTCGCCGAGGCTGTGAGCCCAACGCGCTCCAATAACTGGTCGACGTCCTGCGCGTGTTCATAGTAGCCCGCAAAGAGTCGCAGCACCTCGCGCACGGCCAGGCCCGGGTACAGGCCATCCTGTTGCAGCATCACCCCGATCTGCGCCTTGAGTTCCTTTGCATCACGCCTGGGGTCCATGCCTAGCACGCGCATAGTGCCCTCGTCGGCAGTGCGGTAGCCTTCAAGCGTCTCGACCGTCGTCGTCTTGCCCGCGCCGTTTGGCCCCAGCAGCGCAAAGACCTCGCCCCTGTGTACGCTGAATTGTAATTGATCAACGACTCGCAGCGAGCCGTAACTTTTAGTGAGTTTATCAACGACGATGGCCTCGTCTCCAGCAGCATGCATTCCACTCCCCTGCTGGTTGATCATCTGCGCCGTTGTCTGCGCATCAGCAGACATAACACTATCGCTCCTTGACTGTTAAGGATTGGCATCCACTCTGTATAAAGTACAGCAGTTTTCTCGAGATGACAAGCTTGCGAAAATTAATCCCAAAATTTCTTCATTTGACGTTCCCCATTTCAGGTGTTACACTATCAAGAAATATTCATGACACTTGCCCACCGACAATCAAAAGCGATGTGCGAGCCGCTCAGGCTCACTATCGGTGGAGGCCCGGCGCACGCTTGAGCGCGCGTTGGGCGTTTTTTATAAGGAGGACGCCGCAATCATGTCTCTGGCGCATAACCAGGGCACTTTCGATGAGAAATTTGCCCTGGAAGGCTTCACATTCGACGATGTACTCATTGTTCCCGCCGCCTCATCCGTACTCCCTCACGATGTTTCTACCCGCACCCGCCTGACACGTACCGTCAGTCTCAACATCCCCATCGTGAGCGCCGCCATGGATACCGTCACCGAAGCACGGCTGGCGATTGCCCTGGCTCGCGAGGGCGGCATCGGTATCGTCCATCGTAATCTGTCCATCGAAGATCAGGCCGAGGAGGTCGATAAAGTAAAGCGTTCAGAGTCAGGTATGATTACAGACCCTGTAACCATGGGACCTTCCGCCTTGTTGCGTGAAGCCCTGGCCTCCATGCAGCGTTTCCACATCTCGGGCATCCCCATCACCGAGGACGGTAGACTTGTAGGCATCCTCACCAATCGCGACCTCCGCTTCGAGACCAACCTGGACCGTCCCGTATCCGATCTCATGACGCGAGACCACCTGATCACCGTGCCTGTTGGGACAACCTTAGAACAGGCCCACGACAGCCTGCACCGCTACAAGATCGAGAAGCTCCCCGTGGTGGATGAACACGGCATGCTCAAGGGACTCATCACCATGAAGGACATCCAGAAGAAAATCCTCTACCCCAATGCAGCCAAAGACGAGTATGGCCGCCTGCGCGTTGGCGCTGCCGTGGGCGTGGGACCCGATACGGACAACCGTTGTGCCGCGCTGGTCGAAGAGGGCGTAGATGTGCTCGTAGTCGATACCTCGCACGCTCACTCTCACATGGTCATCGAGACCGTGGCGCGCGTCAAAGATCGCTTCGGAAAGCGCGTACAGCTGGTTGCCGGTAACATCGCTACTGCCGAGGCGACTGAGGCGCTAATCCAGGCGGGCGCGGACGCTGTCAAAGTAGGCATTGGTCCTGGATGCCTGGCTGCTGGCACTCGTATCCTGATGGTAGATGCGACATATAAGAACATTGAAGATGTCAAGCCTGGTGACCGCGTTATCAATATGAGCGGCCAGCCAGTTACGGTTGTTAACGCCTGGTGTACTGGTGTGCGTGAGGTTATGGCGCTCCGGCATACGGCTTCCCATCGGGAAACTATTGTTACTCCTGATCACCGCTTTTACATTGCCGATCTGAATACCGTCGCTCCGTCAACCATTGCTGGCAGAGGCTATGTTGCGGTACTGGAGAAACCTACAAGATTAGGCGCAACGAAGTATGGGTGGAAACAGATTGGCGCGATCCAACAGGATGTTTGTCTCCTTCCCAAACATATAACATTCGAGCTTCCCCAGAGTTTTACTATCGATCTCCGCGAGTTTGCTATTCGCCAGCAATTGCAACTTACCCGGTACCGGACGGAAATTCCAGCATCCTACGAGGTAGGCTATATGTTTGGAACATTCCTCGGTGATGGTCATGCCTTCATTGCGCCATCACGTAACTCAGAACAGGGGCACGTTTCCTGGTATTTCGGCCTTAAGGAAGAAGCGATCATCGCGAAATTGATCCACTGTCTGAAAGAAGCTACAGGTGTGGATGTCATCTCCACACCAGGCGGTAAAGTTGTTAACATTCATTTCTATTCACTTCAATGGGCGCGGCTTTTCGCACAATTCGGCAAGCGCTATGAAAAGCATCTCCCCAGTCGCTACTTGTGCCTGGATCCACGCTATCTCCAGGGATTGCTAGATGGACTTTTAGATAGCGACGGCCATATTGACCAGGGAGGGCGATTGTGCTTCCGTAATACCTCGCTGCAGCTCGCTGAGTTGTTCAACATCCTCTGTTTCCTGGTGAAAGGTAGTTTCCCCAATTGCGAGACAGAGCGACCATCTGCAGGAGGCTTGCTAGGAACAAGCACTGATCAATGCCGTGAAAGCTATCGCTCGCGTCTCAATGTTTCCCATGAAAAGCGTCACTCCACCGATTTCCAGGTAGTCAAAGTGCTTAATCATCGCTCCCTGGGAGTAGCAGTTCCAGTCTATGATATCGAAGTCGACTGCCCGACACACAGTTTCATCGCTGATAATGCCATCGTGCATAACTCCATCTGTACAACGCGCATCATCGCGGGCGTTGGCATGCCGCAGATAACCGCCATCTACGACTGCGCCAGCGTTGCCCGCCAGTATGATGTGCCGGTCATCGCAGACGGCGGTATCCAGTACTCCGGCGATATCGCCAAGGCCATCGCTGCCGGCGCGGACACCGTCATGCTGGGAAGTCTGCTGGCGGGCGTCGACGAGAGCCCTGGTGAACTGATCATCTCGCACGGGGAGCGCTTCAAGGACTACCGGGCGATGGGCTCGATCGGGGCCATGAAGCAGCGCAGCTACAGCAAGGACCGCTACTTCCAGGGCGGCATAATCGATGAAAGCCGCCTCATCGCCGAGGGCATCGAGGCGCGTGTGCCCTACAAGGGCATGTTGGGGCCGTTGGTTTACCAGTTGGTCGGCGGCCTGCGCCAGTCGATGGGCTATGCCGGCTGCGCCACCATCCAGGAGATGCAGGAGAAGACGCGCTTCGTTCGTATCACCGGCGCCGGCCTGCGCGAGAGCCATCCCCACGACGTAATGATCACCAAGGAGGCTCCCAACTACGCCGTCAAGCACAGGTAATAGCTTGCCCGTTAAAAACCTTCAATGGGCATGTTACAAGAGCAGGTATCATGCCCACTAGCCAAGATGTCCCATCTTGTTGCGCCACTCACCGCCGATCAGGTAGAATGGCAACAATTCAGGCTGGCTCAACAATAGCGCTACCCGTCGAACGGGGAGGAGTCAATGGTAGATCTCAAACAGACACTAAGCCGCTTTTTATCAATCCCTGGAGTACGGTTGGCCGTCCTGGTGGGGCGTGATGGCCTGATGATCGAAGGGCTGACCCGCGACGGTAAAGAGGACATGGAGGCTGTGGGAGCCATTATGACCACGGGCATGGGCGCGGCGGAAGCACTCGGCCACGAGATTTCACGTGGCAGCGTCGTCGGTGCCCTCATGGAATACGAACATGGCCTGGTCAGCGTCGATCCACTGGGTGACTTCGCCTTGATGGTCACCCTCTCGGACAGTGCCTCCAGCATTGGCCGCGTACGCCACCTGGTGAAGGCAAGCCGCAGTGAAATTCTCGAGGCTCTTGATATTGCTTAATGTAAAATGTGTATATAAATGATAACCTTTGCCAGGCGCGTACACGGAGGGCAGCGCGTACATGGAACAACTTACTAACCTCATCATCTCAGATCGTGAGCTTGCTATCATTTCAACCGCTCTGAATAAGCTCGTGCTTGACACCAGCGCCAGCTCGGTCATGCTCATTGACAAAAGCGGCCAGGTCGTTGCTACCCAGGGCTCGGGAGTGCGGCGTAACGCTACCTCGCTGGGTGCGTTGCTCGCCGGCGCCTTCTCCTCTTCGCGCCATATCGCTGAACTACTTGGCGAAAAGGACTTCCGTACCATCTTTCAGCAGGGCGTCAATGAAAATATTTATACCACGCTGGTTGAAGAGCAGTGGTTACTGGTGATCGTCTTCGACAAGCTCACACATATAGGCCTGGTCAAAGTGCTCTCCAAAAAAGCCTCCGACGAGCTTGGCCGTGTACTCGAGCGGGTGAAGTCCGATACCACCCGCAAGAAATCTTCGGTTATCAATGTGGAATTCCGTTCCTCGGTCGAAGATACCATTGATCTGCTCTTCCGGGACTAGAGGTACTGTGCTGTGGCGCTCATCAATATCGCTACCCATGAGATCCACTGTAAGATTGTCTACTATGGCATAGGTTACTGTGGCAAAACTACCAATCTACAACATGTTTTCAGGAGCATTCACCCCAATGTTCGTGGTGACATGCTCTCCATTGCTACCGAGACGGAGCGTACGCTGTTCTTCGACTTTCTGCCGCTCGATCTTGGCACGGTGCATGGCTTTCGTACGCGCTTCCACCTCTATACCGTCCCTGGTCAAATCCTGTACGAGCGCACCCGCATGGCCGTGCTCAATGGCGCCGATGGCATCGTCTTCGTCGTGGACTCCCAGGCCGAAAAGTTTGAAGAGAACATGCAGAGCATTAGCGAGTTGGAGATGAATCTGCGTCATACTGGCAAAGACCTGGGCGGCTTTCCCTTCGTCATGCAGTGGAACAAGCGTGACCTGTCTACCGCGCTGCCCGTCCACGTCCTTGATCGCTACCTCAATCGCCGCCGTGTGCCCAGCTTCGAGGCCGTCGCCTCTGCTGGCAAAGGTGTATTTGCAACCCTGCGCTGCATTAGCAAGACCGTCATTACCCAGTTGTGAAAATCTTTGGATTTGACTTCACCAGTGCGCCAGGCCCCAGAAAGCCCATCACCTGCGCCGTATGCGATCTTCTCGAGGGTTGAAAATAACCATACAAAAGAGAGACATTTGACCCCTTTTGTGGTAGTCTATCCCCCAGAAAGAACCCTGTTCTAGCACCTCTTTAGGGAGCAATCATCGTGCAGATCACACGAGGCTATCGCACCGAACTGGACTTGAATAACCAGCAGATCACGGCCTGCAAGAAGCACGCCGGGGCTGCTCGCTATGCCTACAACTGGGGACTCAAGCGCAAGCAAGAGGTCTACCAGACGACGGGCCGGAGCATCAGCGCGATGGAGCTGCATCGGGAGTTGAACCACCTCAAGCAGACCGCACTTCCCTGGATGTACGAATGCTCGAAGTGCGCTCCACAAGAGGCCCTGCGCGATTTGGAGGTGGCCTTCACCAATTTCTTTCGCCGGGTGCAACTCAAACAAGAGGGCAAATGGAAAGGCCCGCCTGGGTATCCCAGCTTCAAAACGAAACGGCAAGGGCTTGGCAGTTTCAGGCTGACCGGTTCTCTTCACGTCTACGAGCAAGCCATTGACCTGCCTCGTTTGGGCCGACTGCGCCTGAAAGAATGCGGGTATGTGCCCACCAGTGGCGTCAACGTGCTTTCCGCGACGGTTTCGGAGGAGGCCGGGCGCTGGTTTGTCTCCGTCCAGGTGGAAGAAGAGGTGCCTGATCCGCCTGCTGGAACGTCCGAGCCAATCGGAGTCGATGTGGGGATCAATCGGCTGGCCCAGTGCTCCGATGGTCGGGTGGTGGAGAATCCCAAAGCCCTGCGTTCTGAACTCACACGCCTCAAACGCCTGCATCGGCGTCTTTCGCGCAAAACCAAAGGCAGTAAGAATCGCGTCAAAGCGCGCATGAAGCTTGCCCGCAAGTACGCCCGCATCGCCCATGTCCGTCGAGATGCTCTGCACAAGGCTACCAGTCTGCTCACCCGCGCCGCTCTTTCCCCGGACGAACGCGCTGCCCGTAAAGCTGAGATTGCTGCTTCCTTACCAGAACCGAAAGCCAAGGTCAAACGAAGGAAGAGCAAGAAGATGCAGCCAGCGGAAATGCCTTCGTTGCCCAAACAGGTGGCGCGAAAGGTCAAACAGCAGCAGATCAAACAACGGCTCCGGCAGGCGACAGCAGCCAACGCGCATGTGCGTCCGGCTCTGGTGGTGCTGGAAAATCTCCATGTGGATGGGATGAAGCGCAACCGCAAGCTGGCTCTTTCCATCAGTGATGTGGGTCTGGGCGAGTTTCGACGACAAATGGGATACAAGACCGTGTGGCAGGGAGAAACATTGCTCCTGGCTGATCGCTGGTTTCCTTCCACGAAGAGGTGTTCCAGGTGTGGCAACGTCAAGGAGAAGATGGACCTCTCTGAACGTATCTACGTGTGCGAGAATCCAGCGTGTGGTCTGGTCATCGACCGGGATGTGAATGCTGCGCTGAACCTGGCAGCGTTGGCTTCGTCAACACGTCAACCAGGTCCCTACCGGGAGTTCCTCGGGAAGGGTGAAACGCCTGTGGAGAGGGGAGCGCTGGCTGATCGGTCGCACGATGGATCAGTGAAACTCCCCTCGTCGAAGCAGGAACCGGATACCAACTATGGCTTGTCCATAGGTGGGTAGATTCCGGAGAACGGTATCCTGAAACTCCATACATGCGTGAAGCTGTATAACTTTACAGGCGCCTGGGGGTGGGGCAAAACCCAGAGGAATGTATTAAATCGTATTAAGGTAGCCCGCTATATCAGCACCCCAACAATACCGATTAACGTCACCAGCACCCCGATTACCGCCACCGTCGACGGCACCTCGTGCAGCAGGAAAATACCGAGCACAATGCCGCCCGTTACTTCTTGTGTGGCAATCAGGTTAGCATAGGTAGCATGCACTCTACGCACAGCTGCGTTATAGAGCGTGTGCCCTAGTCCGAGCGGGAAGACACCCAGCGCGACAACAGCTCCTACTGCAGCCAGGGGATAAGCATGTTGAAAGGCGAACAGCAGCATCACGGGTAAGAGCCACAGCGCTGCCAACCCATACACGTTCGTTGTGTAGCGGAAAAGCGGGTGACGGTCTCGCTCGCCCCGCCCCGCCACCGAATAAATAGCGAAGCATAGCCCGGCTAGCAGCGCCATCCCATCGCCCAGCAGCATGCACTGGCCGTGCAGCGAGCAGGTGGTATAGTGCGGTTCGAAGCCAACCATGATTGCCACCCCGATTACTGCCACCCCGATGCTGGCGTACTAGCGCACCGGCAGGGGTTCGCGCAGCATGATGGCAGAGAAAAGCGTCACAAAGATGGGCGAGGTATAAATAAGAGCCAGCGAGTGGGCAATGGTAGTAAAACTGAGCGATGCAACATAAAACAGGAAGTGGAGGGCGGTAACAAATCCATAGAAGATAAAACGCGGTACTTCCTGCCGTTTGAGCAGCAGGCGTTGACGAGTGATAATACCCA
>WNFB01006984.1_pt1 | contig 10114 bp, 9 predicted proteins | sample 5400501 | NCBI WGS metagenome assembly WNFB01 (sample SAMN13153341, study PRJNA577476) | soil metagenome | isolation source: 200 cm saprolite under Douglas fir tree site 2 hole 1 | place: USA:California | collected 2015-04-18 | reverse complement strand
CTACTTCACCAAGGCGATGCGCGAGGTTCACCGGAAGTTCTCGGCCATCGAGGTGGACCGCCTGCGCGTGAAGCCCAAGGTCAAGATCACCGGCGAGTTCTACCTCCAGACGGTCGAGGGCGATCCGAACTACAACATCCACCGCTGGCTCGAGACGGAAGGAGCGGAGGTCTATCCGGCGGCGGTGACCGTCTGGATGGACTATCTCCTGCGGCTCGGGCTGCAGCGCTTCGAGGACTACTCCGGCATCGAGCGGGGCGCGCGGCTCAAACTGGGACTCGGGCGAGTGGTCCAGGGCATCGTGCGCTTGACCTTCAACCGGCTGCGCCGCGCCATGGGCGGCCAGCCGCACGAGATGCCGAGCCAGTTCGAGCTGCGCCGGCTCGCGGCGCCGTATTTCCACAGCCGGCTCGACGGCGGCGAGGGCGACATGCTCGTCGGCAAGGCTATCTGGTCCTATCAGCGGAAGAAGGCCCACATGATCTGCGAGCTCTCGCCCTACTCCTGCATGCCGAACACCATGAGCATCGGCGCCATGTCCGGCGTGACCGGGAAATACCCCGACCTCCTCTACGCGCCGCTGGAAATCAAGGGTGACGCCGAGGTGCACGCGCTCTCGCGCTGCCAGATGATCCTGACCGAGGCCAAGAAGCGGGCGCAGCGCGAGTTCGACGAGACGCTGGAGCGCACGGGATTGACCGTCGGCGAGGTAAGCGCCTATCTCGACGCTCATCCCAAGATGAAGCGGGCGACCTACCACGTGCCTCATGACGGCGTGGCGGGCACCGCGGCCGATCTGGTCGTTCACGTCGCCCGGAAGCTGGGCCGCCGCGTGAGCGGTTGATGAAGCTCGTCGGCGTCGACGTCGGCTCCACTACCGTCAAGTCGGTCGTCACGCAAGACGGGAAGGTCACCTGGCAGGACTACCAGCGCCACAATACGCGCCAGGCGGAGAAGGTTCTCGAGTTCCTGGAGCGGATGGAGACGGAAGGCGGGCTCACGCCCGGCCGCGACCGCATCTTCTTCACGGGCTCGGGCGCCGGCTTCATCGCCCCGCTCGTCGGCGCCAAGCTCATCCAGGAGGTCGTCGCCGTCGCCGCCTGCGTGGAGAAGCAGCATCCCGACGTGCGCTTCGTCTCGGAAATCGGCGGTGAGGACATGAAGACGATCTTCTTCACCGCCACGGGCAGCGGCAAGTCCAAGCAGGTCTACATGCAGTCGGCCTGCAGCGGCGGCACGGGCACCTTCGTCGAGAAGACTGCGCGAAAGCTCCAGGTCCCCGGCGAGCGGCTGGCCGAGATGTCGTACGCCGGGATGAGCCTGCACAAGGTCAGCAGCAAGTGCGGCATCTTCGCCGAGACCGACGCCAATACGCTCGTCAAGACGGGCGTGCCGGTGGAGGAGATCATCGCCAGCCTGTTCGAGGCGGTGGTGTACCAGAACCTGGCGACGTTGACCAAGGGCAATACGCCCATGCCGGAAGTCCTGCTCCTGGGCGGGCCCAACCTCTTCTTCAAGGGGCTGCAGGAGGCGTGGCGGCACCACCTGACCAAGCTCTGGACCCAGCGCAAGGTCGAGCTGCCCGAGGGCCGTGACCCCGCGTCGTTCATCATCGTGCCCAGCGAGGCGCTCTACTACGCCTGCCTCGGCTGCGTCGCGATCGGCGCCGGCGAGAAGCCCGAGGTCGGCGTCTACGCGGGGCGCGACAAGCTCAAGTGGTGGGTGGACGAGGGCCAGCACGAGCAGAAGGCAAAGGACGGCGGCAAGGCGCTGGTGGCCAACGCCGACGACCTGGCAAATTTCGTCGGCCAGTACGGCACGCGGAACTCGGTCGCGGCCGCCGCCGGGGGCAATGGCGCCGAGAACGCCAAGAGCGCCACGCCGATTCTCCTGGGCTGCGACTTCGGCAGCACCACCGCGAAGGCGGTGGCCCTCTCCCCCGAGCGCGAGCTGCTCTTCTCCTGCTACGCATTGTCCAAGGGCAATCCCATCGAGGACGCCCAGTCGCTGTTCCGCCAGGTGCGGGAGGCCGGCTTCACCGAAGTCGCCGCGCTGGCGCTCACCGGCTATGGCAAGGATCTCCTGGTCAATGTCCTCGGCGCCGATGTGGCGGTGGTGGAGACGGTGGCCCATGCCACCGCGGCGCTGCACTATATCCCCGACGCGGACGTGATCTGCGACGTGGGCGGCACCGATGTGAAGATCATGATCCTGCGCCAAGGCACGGTCGCCGACTTCCGGCTCAACTCCCAGTGCTCCTCGGGCAACGGCGCGTTCCTCCAGGGCGTGGCGGAGCGCTACAACATCCCGCTCGAACAGTACGCGGACCGCGCCTTCCAGGCCAAGTCCATGCCGGCCCTCGCCATGGGCTGCGGCGTCTTTCTCCAATCCGACATCGTGAATCAGCAGCGCAAAGGTTGGTCCGCCGAGGAGATCATGGCGGCGCTGGCCGCGGTGCTGCCCGTCAACGTGTGGATCTACGCCGGCCAGCTCCAGAACCTGCGCGCGGCCGGACGGAAGTTCGTGCTTCAGGGCGGAACACACCGGAACATGGCGGTGGTCAAGGCCCAGGTGGACTTCCTCCGCGGCAAGGTGCCGGACGCCGACATCATCGTGCACCCGTACTCGGGAGAGGCCGGGGCCATCGGCGCCGCGCTCTGCGCCGCCGATTGGCGGAAGTCGGGCAAGGCGTCCGGCTTCCGCGGCTTCGACACCATCGAGGCCCTCACCTACACGAGCATCACGGCCGCCGAGACCGTCTGCAAGTGGTGCCCGATCAATTGCACCCGCACCTTCATCGACGTCCAGCTCCCCGGCGCCAAGGGGCGCTCCTGGAGCAAGGTGCCGCTCGCGGAAGGCTGGGAGCGCGTCATCAGCGGCAACTCCTGCCCCAAGGGGCTGGTCGAGGACGTCAACGAGATGCGGGTGGTGAAGACCAAGCTCGAGGAGGTCAAGCGTGAGTACCCTAACGTTGCCGAAATGGTTCGCACGAGCGCGTTCAAACGGGCCCGATCCGAGCCGGCAGCCGTCGCGCAATAAGCTCCGGATCGGCATCCCGCGCGTCCTGAACCTCTGGTCCACGCACCAGTTCTGGACCGGCCTGTTCGGCGCCCTCGGCATCGAGCCGCGCAATCTCGTCTTCTCCGGTGACACCTCGGAGGAGCAGGGCCGCCAGTTCGGCAAGGGGCGCGGCACGGTGGACTGTTGCTACCCCGTGAAGTGCATCTCCGGGCATTACGGCGAGCTGGTCTTCGGCCAGCGTGAGAAGCTCGACGTCATCGTCTCGCCCATGATCTACACGTTGCCCTCCTTCCTCAGCGGGCACGTGGCCCGCACCCTCGCCTGCCCGCGCGTCATGGCCGCGCCCGAGAACATCAAGGCGGGCTTTCTCAAGGAGCGCGACGTCTTCGCCGAGGCGGGGATCCACTACGCGACCCCGTTCGTCTCACTCGACGAGCCCAAGCTGGTCCCCAAGCAGCTCTTCGCAGGGCTCAAGGACGCCGTCCCCGGGCTCACGCGGGAGGAGACGGCGCGCGCGGTGGAGGAGGGCTACCGCGCGCTCCACACCTTCAACGACAAGCTGCGCAAGAAGGGACGCGAGGTCCTCGAGTGGTGCGCGCGGGAGGAGCGGCCGTGCCTGCTGGTGCTGGCGCGCCCGTATCACATGGATCCCGGCATCGGCCACGAGATCGAGGTGGACCTGCAGGCCTACGGCTATCCCATCCTCTGGGCGCAGTACTTCCCCATCCAGGCCGATCTCATGGACTGGGCCTTCGGCCCGGACATCAACGCCGGTATCATCAAGTCGCCGTTCGACATCCGCGACGTCTGGCCCTCGTCCTACAGCTCCAACACGAACGAGATCCTCTGGGGCGCCAAGGCGGCGGCGCGGATCCCGTGGATCGCCTGCGTGATCCGGCTGGCCTCCTACGAGTGCGGAATGGATCAGCCGACCTATACGCCCGTCCAGCAGATCATCGAGCGCTCCGGCACGCTCTTCTTCTCGTTCCAGGACCTGGACTCGACGAAGCCCGCCGGCTCGGTGAAGATCCGCGTGGAAACGATCACCCACTACCTGGAGAAATACGCCCGGGAGATCATCGAGCGGAAGAAGGCGGCGATGCCGCCGGGCTGCCCGCTCCTGTCGCCACAGCCGGCCACGACCTAGCGGCCCGAGTGCCGCGTCCGGATCCATGGCCGAAGAGCGCCTCATGCTCCACATCGTCGTGGCCGTGCTCGCGGTCAATCTCGTCCAGGGCCTGGCGCTGGCATGGGGCCGGCAGTTCCAGCTCGCGTCGCTGAGCAGCAGCGTCAACCCGGCCCTCCTGCTCTACGTCGTGTCCGCGATGATGAGTCAGAGCGCGTCGTGGCCCAATATCACGCGCTTCGAAGTGGGCTTCCTCTCCATCCAGGTCCTCGTGCTGGTCCTGTCGTTGGTCTCCCTGTCCGGCGTCCGCGTCTCCGCGTGGCTCTTCTGGACCGCGTGGGCACTCAACGGCCTGACATGGCTGCTCATGGTCTACGTCGTCTTTCTCTTCCGGATCCAGATGTGACCCTTGCCGAGCGCTCGCGGCCTCGCTATGCTCTGTCCCAAGGGGGCGTCGACATGGCGAACTCGGTGCATCGGCTGACGATCACTCCGATTCATCCCTGCTTCGGCGCCGGTGTCGAGGGCGTCGATCTCGCTCAGCCCCTCGACGACGCAGCGTTCAAGCGCATCTTCGACGCGTTCCAGGAGTACTCGGTGCTGGTCTTTCATAACCAGCGGTTCACCGACGAGCAGCAGATGGCGTACAGCCGGCGCTATGGCCCGCTCGAGGAGACGATCAAGGCCACGGGCAGAGAGAACCGTCTCCATCCGAACCTCGTGGACCTCTCGAACACGGACCCCGAGCGCGGCGGCACGCTCATGGACTGGACCGACCGCCGCATGATGTATCAGTCCGGCAATCAGCTCTGGCATACGGACAGCTCCTTCAAGCCGGTGCCAGCCATGGCGTCCATGCTCTCGGGGCGCGAGGTGCCGCCCGTGGGCGGCGAGACGGAGTACGTGAGCATGCGCCACGCCTACGCGACGCTTCCGGAGGAGACGCGGCGGCTTCTCGAGGGCAAGGTGACCGTGCACAGCATCATCTACTCCCGCAGCACCATCGCCAAGGGGCTCCTCGACCCGGAGGCCGAGAAGGATCTGCCGCCGGTCCGGCAAACGCTGCTGCGCGTGAATCCGCAAAACGGGCGAAAGTCGATCTACATCGGCTCGCACGCCTGGTACATCGAGGGTATGCCGTACGAAGAATCGCGCCGGCTGCTCGACGATCTTCTGGCCCACACCACGCGTCCCGAGTGCGTCTACCAGCACCGCTGGCGGCAGTGGGACTTCGTGATGTGGGACAACCGCTGCATTCTCCATCGCGGGCGGCTGTGGGACGCCGCGCGCCACGCGCGCGTCATGCGGCGAACGACGGTGGCGGGCGAGGGCCCGACGGCGGACCCGCCCTTCGCGACCCGCATCGCCGTGTGGGACGGGATCATCCCGGAGGGTGTCGGCGTCTAGATGAGCGATTCCGGATGAGAAGCGGGACCTGAGCGGCGGCGAATGGCCTGCGAACTCCTTCGCCGGCGGCTGGTGCGGTCGGGCGCATGGCTGTTCGCCGTCGGATTGATCACGGGACTGTGGGCGGCCGCCGTGCTCACGGGGCAGGTCAAGGTCCCGATTCCCCGCCTGGCGCTGGCAGCGCACCTGAACGGGCTGCTGGGCGGCCTCTGGCTGATCGCCGTCGCCTCGACGCTCGACCTGCTGCGTTATGGCGAGCGGGGGCTGCGGCGGCTCGCGTGGCTGGTGTCGATCGCGGCCTGGAGCAATTGGCTGGTCACGCTCGTCGCCTCGGTCCTCGGCGTCCGCGGGCTCGAGTACACGAGCGATCCGGCCAACAATGCCGTCGCCGCGCTGCTGCAGGCCTTCGTGGTGCTGCCGTCGCTGCTCGGCGCCGGTGCCTGGGCCGTGGGGATGAGACCCCGGGGTGAGCTCGTGAGATGAGAGCCCAGCGCGGCATCTTCTTCGCCCTGCTCCTCGCGGCGGCGCTCCAGATCGCGTATTTCTACCCGCTGCTTCCCGACACCGTGGCCTCGCACTTCGACAATGCCGGGCGACCCAATGGGTCGATGCCCAAGGGCGGCTTCATGGCGCTCTATGTCAGCCTGCTCGCGCTCATGGTGGTGAACTTTCTGATCATTCCCATATTCCTCGCGCGGCTTCCCGAGTCGCTGATCAACCTGCCGAACAAGCGCTACTGGCTCGCTCCAGAGCGCCGCGCGCAGGCATGGGCGAAGATCCAGACCTACCTGCTGGCATTCGGCAATGGGGCCGTGGCGCTGATGCTCCTCGTCTTCCAGCTGGCCCTGCTGGCGAACCTCTCGGAATCCCGCAACCTCTCGCCCACGATCTGGATTCTCCTCGCCGCCTTCATCGCCTTCGTCCTCGGCTGCCTGTTCCGGCTCTTCCGGGCGTTCCGCCTCCCGCCGGGCGCATAGCCGAGCGAAGTTACACTGTAATTCTCTCTTCCCAATCCCCCTCCTGCCCGGTGTCTGAGGTCTGACACTCTCCAAGATCCACCGCAGCAATCACTTAGGCGCCATGCGCAGGGAAAAGCCTCATGGCAAGCCCATTGCTTTCCCGAATGAGGACACAACGATGATCCAGATCGTGGTGAACCCCGGGGCTGGCAATGGGCGCGCTCTGGCAACCGCCGAGCAGCTCCAGGAGGCACTTCGCGCGCGTGGGTGGTCGACGCGGGTCCACGCCTTCACCGATCTCGCCCGGCTCGCTCACTGGGGCGCCACCTGCCGGCCGTCCTTCTCCCACGTGGTCTGCATAGGCGGCGATGCCACGATGAGCGCCGCGGCGATGGCCGCAGTCCGCCACCGGGTGCCTCTCGTGCCCGTGCCCAACGGCTTCGGCAATCTCTTTGCGCGAACCTTCGGCCACTCGGACGATGTCTGGGCGGTGGCGGCGATGCTGGAGGCCGGCGAGGTGATCTGGGTCGATGCCGGGACGTTGAACGGCGAGATCTTCCTTTGCCACGAGAGCTACGGCTTGCTCGAAGAGGTTCAGCAGGGGGTCGAGGAAGCGGCTGCTCCGCCCAAGCCGAAGCTGGTCCGTCTCTTCTCGTACTTCCAAAGGGCCGCGCGCTATCTGCTGGACACCCCGCCGTGGTCGATTCGGGTCGAGGTGGACGGCGCGGTCGTTGCCAGGCGAGCGGTCCTGGTGACGGTCGCGAACATTCACGCGTATGGTCCCTACCTGCCCGTCACACCGGGGGCCTCCCCAACCGACGGCTTGCTCGACGTTTTCGTGATCCCCCGCACGACCACGCTGGGCCTTTGGAGCCGGCTGCTCAAGCTCCTAATCCGGCTGCCGCCTCGCGGCGACGAGGTCCTGCTCTGCCGCGGCCGCCGGGTGTCGGTCACCGTTCCCGGCAAACCGAAAGAGGAGCTTCGCGTGCTGCCGGGCGTTCTCCCTCTCCTGGTTCCACCCGGCTGTCTCGAGCGGCTGAATCGCTCCGAGGACCAGTCCAGCAGCGCTGACAATCGCATCGCCTAATCGCGCGGGCGCCGAAGGCGCATCACGACCAGCACCACGATCCCGGCGGCGATCCATACCGCCTGACGCGCGCGACGAAGCAGGCTGAAGACCAGGCCGGCGCTGGCGGTGAATCCAAGCGCGGGAAAGATGGCGACATTGGCGCCCTCGAGCGCCCCGATGCTCGCCGGCACCAGGAAGGTGACAAAGCGGACTCCGGAGCCGAACGCCTCGATCACCACGGCCATGGCGAACGAGGCCGGCACGGCGATCACGGCCAGGATGAGCGCGGCTTCGGCGACGGAGAAAAGCCAGCCGGCGAAATGGCATCCCACTGAGACGAGCAGACGGCGCCAGTGCCGCCGGTAGAAGCTTCGCAGCGCCTCGTCGAGCCGTCCCCCGTACGTGCCTGCCTGGGCGATGCCAAACGCGGCGAGCAGGCGGCTGGCCCTCGCAATGAGCCCGGTGACCTGGGAAGCCACGAAGCCCCCCACCCCCACCGCCTCGACCAGGAGCAGCCACAGCATCCCCTTCATCAGCCGCGAGTCGATCGTGACCGTCGTCCAGGCCAGGACGATCCCCAGGACAAGGAGCAGCAGCTGGGCGACGGTGATGGCCGTCTTTGCGACAATGACCGATGGCACGCTCTCCTCGTATGGCACGTCGCGCCTGACAAGCCAAGCCTTGACCGCCTCGCCACCCACTGAGGCCACGGCTGTTACGGCATTCACCGCCTCCCCGGCGATCCGTGCCGCCAGCAAGCGGCGGAAGGGCACCCGATCCCCTGAAAAGGCGTAGCGCCAGCCGAGGGTGTCAACGGTCATCGAGAGGCCGTAGACAAGGCAGATGAGGCCGAACTGCCACCAGGCCACCTGGGCCAGAGAGGCGGCGATGGCGCCCGCGCCGAAGCGCACCACCAGCCAGACCAGGACGGCGACTCCCACGGCGAGGAAGACGATCCGTAGCAGGCGCATGGCAGGACTCAGTACACGGAGCGTATCAGCCAGCGCTTGAGAGTGACCCAGGATATGAGACAATTTGGTTCGCGATGGACCGGCGAGAGAAGGTCAAACGGCGGATGCTCGTGGCGGGAGCCATGGCGGCCACCCTCGCTTTCCTCGCCCTTGCCGGCGTAGCCGCCCACGGTCAGATGCTGGGTATCGACGAGAGCGTCCGAGCTCTCGCTCATCGTGTGCAGTATCCGGCCTTGGGTATGGGCATGCAGGCCGTCTCGACCCTCGGAGATCCGACGGGACTGGTCCCCATGATCGTCGTGATTTCGGGTGTCCTGTGGCGGTCCCGCCGGCGCTACGCCTTGCTGATACCCCTGATTATGATCGGCACCGGCCTGCTGCAGGCCGTGACCAAGTGGGCGGTGGCCAGGCCCCGCCCGAATCTCGCCCCATGGGGTTACCCGAGCGGCCACGTCCTGAGCCTGGTCGTCCTTCTGGGGCTGGTCTGCTACCTCATCGTCCTCTCCGGCCTGAGGCGGCGTTGGCGCTACCTGAGCGCGGCTGGATCCGCGATCGTCCTGCTTGCCGTCGCCGCCAGCCGCCTGTACCTCGAAGCGCACTGGCTTTCGGACGTTGTAGGGGGGTTCGCCGTCGGCCTGGCTTACCTCTTGGTCGTGATCCTGATGATGGAAGCCTACCGCCGAACCGCATACAGCCCACCCCCGGCAAGTCCTGCTCTCGTAGTCTCCCCCCAGAACTAGAACTTAATTTCGAAGAGGGCGTGAGCTTCCTGTCCGCCGGTATGGTTGCCGCGCGGCACGTCAAACGCGTAGCCGTAGCCGACGACCAAGGTCGTGCTCTCGCTAAACGCGAAGATGGCGTCGAGGCCGGCGCCCGGGAGGCCGCGGTGAGGCAGTTTGTGGCCGGCCAGATAGTGGACGTGGGCATAGTCGCCGGCGAGCTGCAGACGAAACCAGTTGACTCCCGGAATTGGCGCGAGCCGGTAGGAGGCGTTGATGAGCCCGAATCGCTTGGCGAAGATCTCCCCGGAATTGTAGCCATGGATGTTCAGGGGCAGCTCGCTTGAAAATCGGAATACCCCACCCATGCGGAAGACTGACAGCTCATCGGTGTCCTCGGCGATGCCGCCGGTGGCAAAGAGGCTCACGCTGTGGCCCAACCACGGCGAGAAGATGCCGCCGACGCGCGCCCAGCTTCGCTGCGTGAAATGCTCCGACTCCTGCGGCCGCTCGGGGAGCCCGTAGCGTCCGGCATGATCACGATAATTGGCCTCGTGCCAGATGGAAACTTCGAGGGCCTGCTTCGGGAAGAGCTCGGGCGGCACGCCACCAACCCGGATGCCGGCGCGCGCCGTGTAGATCGCGGTGTCGTCGGGGAGACGAAAGTCATGGCGAGTGTCTGAGCCCGTGTCGTAGATGACGTACTGAGGCTTCAGCCGAAGCTGGCCTTCGACGGGCAGGACCCCTCCGATTTTGATCTGCCGCCAGTAGTACGAGAGGCTGAGCCCGCCTCCATGCCCCCAAAACGACTCGCGTCGCTTGTAATCCCCGTCGCGGTACTC
>WNFB01006982.1_pt1 | contig 10115 bp, 9 predicted proteins | sample 5400501 | NCBI WGS metagenome assembly WNFB01 (sample SAMN13153341, study PRJNA577476) | soil metagenome | isolation source: 200 cm saprolite under Douglas fir tree site 2 hole 1 | place: USA:California | collected 2015-04-18 | reverse complement strand
CTGTCGGAGCTGGCCAGGGCGAACGTCATCCGATCCCCATCATGACCACAAGCCGACCGTAACGCCGCAGCAGGCGGGTTGCCGGAGTATGGCCAAGAAACCCCAGGTCACGGTCGTGGCCTGCCGCGATAGTCCGAATTCCACTTCGGTGATCTTCATAAGGTGCGTTCAGCCAGACTTGTTGAAGTCGGAGCATCTGCCCTGGTCAGCGATACCGAAGGCGCTGGAGGCGAGGTCGGATCCGCTTGCCGGGAATCGAGGCTAAGCGGATCCGGAGCGCGCGGAGGGGAACTCGGGCGGGCGCTTGGCGCGCAGCGCTGCGGCACCCTCGCGCACGTCATCGCCCATGAAGGTGAGCATCTCGTAGGCGGCCGACTGGTCGAAGACCGGGCTTGCCGCGCGCAGCCAGCCGTTCATCGCCCGCTTGGTCAGCCGGATCGCCAGCTGGGAGCCCGTGGCCAGGCCGCCGGCCACCCGGAGCGCCTCGCCGAGCACCTCGGCGCGCGGCAGGCACTTACTTACCAGGCCGATCCGCTCCGCCTCGGCACCGCTGACCATCTCGCCGGTCAGCAGGTAGTACCTGGCCTTGGCCAGCCCGCAGAGCAGTGGCCAGATAATGGCCGCGTGGTCGCCGGCCGCGACGCCGAGCTTCACGTGGCCATCGCCAAGCTGGGCGTCCTCAGCGCAGATGCTGATATCGGCGAGCAGCGCGACAACGAGCCCGGCACCCACCGCGACGCCGTTGATCGCGGACACGATCGGCTTCGCGCAGTTGATCATGTTGTAGACCAGGTCGCTCATCTCGGCGAGCATCGATGCCACCCGGTCGTAGTCGCCGGCCATCCGCTCCACCATCGCCAGGTCGCCGCCCGCCGAGAAGGCCCGCCCGGCGCCGGTTACCACCGCGACCCTCGTCCCGGCGTCCCGCCCCACATCGGCCCAGATCCTGGCCAGCTCGGCGTGCATCGTCTCGTCGGCCGCGTTGTAGACGTCCGGCCGGTTCAAGGTGATCAGCAGCACGCCATCCGGGCGCCGCTCGATCAGCAGGCTCTGGTAGCCGCCATAGTCCATGGGCCTCGCTCCTTCGCTGCCTGGCGAACCGCCCCCGGCGGACAGCAGTTGCCTGTACCCGGCCTGGCCCGGCCGCCGGGCCGCTGCCGCGCCGGACATCAGCCGGCTGTCCGCGGCACTGGCCCGGGCGCCGGGCCGGCTTCACGATGGAATCATGGCATGCCTTCTGCCCGGTCCGGCCACTGTGTTACCGTTCAGTAACATAAACAGCGGAGGAGCCCATGAGCAACGACGCGCAGCCCTCGTTCTCGCTGGAACTAAGCCCCGACCTGCGGGAGACGCGCGACTGGGTGCATGACTTCGCCGAGCGGGTGATCAGGCCGGCGGCACAGGAATGGGACGAGCGGGAGGAAACGCCCTGGCCCGTGCTGGAGGAGGCCGCCAAGATCGGCCTTTACTCGCTGGACTTCTTCGCCCAGCAATGGTTCGAGCCGAGCGGCCTGGGCACCGCGGTGGCGTTCGAGGAGCTGTTCTGGGGGGACGCCGGGATCGGGCTGTCCCTGGCCGGAAGCGGCCTGGCCGCCGTCGCCGTCTCGGGCAGCGGCACCCCGGAGCAGGTCGGCGAATGGCTGCCGCAGATGTTCGGCGAGCCGGGCGAGGTCAGGCTCGGCGCGTTCTGCTCGTCCGAGCCCGACGCGGGCAGCGACGTGAGCGCGATCCGCACCCGCGCCGTCTACCAGCAGGCGTCCGATGAGTGGGTGCTGACCGGCACCAAGACCTGGGTTACCAACGGCGGCATCGCCGACGTGCACGTGGTCGTGGCGTCGGTCGACCCCGCGCTCGGCAGCCGCGGGCAGGCCAGCTTCATCGTGCCGCCGGGGACCCGCGGGCTGTCACAGGGGCAGAAGTTCCGCAAGCACGGGATCCGGGCCTCGCACACAGCTGAGGTCGTACTTGACGACGTCCGGGTCCCCGGCCGCTGCCTGGTCGGCGGCAAGGACCGGCTGGACGCCAGGCTGGCCAGGATCGCCGAGGGCCGCAGCGGCGGCGAGCAGGCGGCCATGAAGACGTTCGAGGCGTCCCGGCCGAGCGTAGCGGCGATGGCGGTCGGGGTCGCCCGCGCCGCCCTGGAGTACGCGCGTGACTACGCCAGGGACCGGGTCCAGTTCGGGCGGCCGATCGGGCAGAACCAGGCGATCGCCTTCATGCTGGCCGATATGGCCGCGTCCGTGGACGCGGCCAGGTTGCTGACCTGGCGCGCGGCCTGGATGGCGCGCCATCGCGTGCCCTTCGGCCAGGCGGAGGGCTCGATGTCCAAGCTGGTCGCGGGGGAGACCGCGGTGCGGGTCACCGAGCAGGCGATCCAGATACTCGGCGGGAACGGCTACACCCGCGAGTACCCGGTAGAACGCTGGCACCGGGACGCCAAGATCTTCACCATCTTCGAGGGCACATCGGAGATCCAGCGCATGATCATCGGCAGGGCCGTCACCGGCCTCGACGTGCGGTAATACCCGCAGGTCAGGGCAGTTTTCGGGTACCCGCAGTGGGACCGCATGGCCCGCGGGGCCACACGGTATTCCGCCGCAGCTTGCTGGAGCGCGCGACGATCGAGGTGCGGTTGCCGGCCGGGCTGAGCGCGTACTCGTTTACCTTCGGCTAGCTCAGCGGCGATGCCGGGCGCGTTCCTCCTCGTTCTGGCGGTCCGTCTCGCGATCTTGTTCCCGGCGCTCGCGCACCTCGGCCGTGTGCTCGTCGACGTGCAGCCGGCGCTCAAGTTGCTCGGCGCGGCGCTGCTCCTTCGGCGTCGAGTGCCCTTCGCGCTCCTGCTCGTGCAGCGAGTCGAGTTCCTCCTGCAGGGCGTAGTCGCGCGGCCGGGGCGGATCATAGGGGTCAGTCATGGCAGGTTCCCTTCTGGTCGTCCGACGAGCGGGCCGTCCTCCCATGAGATCGCACCTGCGGCCAGCCGCCCAGGGCGGGTGCCGCCGAGGACAACCCCGGCGTTGCCCGCCCACCGCCTGCCGGCTGTGATGGGAAGATGCCAGACAAGCCAATGATCACGCTTCCGCTGCTGCGGCTCGGTCGGCTGCAGCTTGACCCGGGGCTGCGCGCCCTCCAGCCAGGTTCGGCCGCATCCGGCCTCGTGGTGACCGCCACGGTCCCGGTGCCGGATTCGTCGGCTGACCGACAGTATGCGTGGGATGTGGCCTGGGCTGATGCCGCCCGCGAGGCCAGCAAGCTCGGCGCCGATCAGGGGACCGCCCAGGCGCTGGCCGGCGGCGCCGGGAAGGCCCTCGTGGGCGGCACCCGAGTCGTGGTCGCGGCGCACGGGGAGGTTTTGCTCGCGCGGTGGCTCCCGCTGGGGGCCGGCGCGAGCTCGGTGCGGGTAGGCCCGCTGCCGCACCTGCAGGAGGTGGCAGCGGCCGCGGCGCGGCGGCCCGCCTACGTGGTCGTGCTGGCAGACCGTGACGGCACCGACATCATCACGCACGCCAGTGGTGACCAGCTGCCTGCCCAGCGGTTCCCCGTCGGCCACCGTCCCGGCGCGCAACACGATCCTCATCCGGACAGGCCGCCCGCACAGCACCACGGCGAGCGGCACGTGACCGACAGCGAGCCGGAGAGCGGCGGCCAGCGGAACGCCGAGTTCATCGCCGGACGCGTGTCCCAGGCGGCGGACAGCGTGGGCGCGCACATCGTCCTCGGCGCGGGTGATCAGCATATTCTCGATGCCGTCGAGGGTCATCTGCCGGAGTCGATCGGGCCGATTAACACCATCGCAGGAGGCCGCGAACCCGACGGCCTCGACGATCGCCTCAGCGCCGCGATCGGCGCCGCCCTCAACGAGATCACCGCCGCGGCCGTCAGCGCTGTCGGGGATCTGGTTGCCTCGCTCGCCGAGGGGCCGAGCCCTGCCGCAGTTCGCGGCATCAAGGCTGTCGCGGAGCAGCTGGCCGAGCAGCAGGTCGCTGTGCTGCTGGTGTCGGCCGACGTGTCCGCGGACGCCGACGCCGACTCGAGCTACCGGACCGGGATCCGTCCGACCGAGTTCCTCGTCGGTGACTCGGACGCAGGCGTCGAGGTGCCGCTGGAGGACGGCCTGGTCTGGGCCGCAGTCCACCAGGACGCGATCGTCGTGCAGCTGCCGGAGCGCACTGGCCCGCTGGCCGACGAGCCAGCAGCCGCGCTGCTCCGCCGCGGGTCCGCCTCGTGAGCGGCGGCCGCCCAAGAGCACGCAGGCCAGCACACCCGGCGTCGGCCGCCGAGATCCCCCAAAGTTCCGCCTGGCCCCGTTGGGGTCACCGGTGACCCCGTCGCCCGGGCGCCTGCCAGGCCGTGTCAATGGGCATCGTCCATGGCGGACCGGCACCCGGTCAGTCGCCTGAGCGGATGTCGTTATCGTCGTCGTCCACCACGTGGACGGCCGCCTCCTCCGCGGTCGCCGCACCGCCGTCGATCCCGGCGTCATGCGCGACAAGATCGGCCTCGTCGGCGGGATGGGCTCCCTCGTCCTCGGCCACCAGCCGACCCGCCCGCGGATCCGGGCCGTCATCGAGCAGCAGCCCGTCAACGTCCTCGTCTCCCGCGTCCTCGTCCCCGGCGATGTCCTCGGGCCGCTCATCGTCGACGTCGGGAACAATGTCCGGTTCCTCCTCGGCGAGCAGCTGATCGAGCGACTCGCCTGCCTCTTGCTCAGCGGCCGTCGTGCCGAATCTGATCGCGGCCGACCATCGTTGCGGGGCGATGACCCCCCGGTCGAGGGGGTCATCCCCGGGGTCTCCGTCCAGCGTGTCGGACGCGTCCTGCGCCTCGTAGTCCGCAAGATCAGCGGACTCGTGCCGGGTTTCGTCAGGCATGTCACAGCTCCTCTCCATCGCGCCCACCGCGCTGCCGGCCGGGCTGACGGGCATCTCTGCCGAGTCGGTCAGGCGCAGCTTGCGCCGGGCCCGCCGATAGATAGAACATGGCACGGCCCAGGCGTCAGGCGCCCAGGATTTCGCGCGCGGCCCGCGCGACATGACTGGCGGAGATCCCCGCCGCCTCCATGAGCTCCTCGGGGGTCCCGGAACCGGGTAGGCCGCGCACCGCCAGGTGGACGATGCGGGCCGGGTGAGCTGCGTCGTTCAACGCTTCGAGCACCGCGCTGCCGATGCCGCCCGCCGGGTAGTGGTCCTCGACGACGATCAGCCGGTCCCCGGTCGCGGCCGCGGCCGTGACGAGCGTCTCTGTGTCGATCGGCTTCAACGAGTACAGGTCAAGGACGCGGGCGCGGATGCCGTCGCGGCCGAGCTGGTCCGCCGCGGCCAGGCAGTTGTGCAGCGTCACACCGGCGCCGACCAGCGTCACCTGGTCGTCCGGGCTGGACAGGACGACCTTCGCGCCGCCGACCGGGAAGGCCTCATCCGGTCCGTACAGCACCGGGTACGCGCCGCGGGTCGTGCGCATGTAGACGACGCCGCTGCGCTCGGCCATCTCCTGTACCAGGCGGGCCGTGCTCGTTGCGTCGCTCGGGTACAGGACCGTGGACCCGTGCACGGCCCGCATCATCGCGAGATCTTCGAGGGCCATCTGTGACGGGCCGTCTGCGCCGATTTCGACCCCCGCGTGGGAGCCGCACAGCCGGATGTTTGCCGCGGAGATGGCCGCCATCCGGATGAAGTCGTAGGCGCGGCTGAAGAACGCGGCAAAGGTGGCGGCGAATGGGATGTATCCGCGGACGGACATGCCGACCGCGGCCGCGACGAGCTGCTGCTCGGCGATAAACATCTCGAAGTAGCGCTCGGGATGCGCCTTGGCGAAGTCCTCCGCGTGCGTGGAGTTGCCCACCTCCCCGTCGAGGGCGACGACGTTCGAACGGGCGCCGACCGCGGCCAGCGATTCGCCGAAAGCCTTCCGGGTGGCGACCTTGGCGCCCAGCTCGTAGCGGGGCAGGGTCACCTCGCCGCTGGGCCGGGTCCGCGCGGATCCGCCTTCCGGCCGCAGCCCGCGGACCGTGAGGTGGCGTTCCCCGCCCAGCTCAACGATGGCCCGCTCGGCCATCTCCGCGGGCAGCGGCTTGCCGTGCCAGTTCTCGTGGTCTTCGATCTCGGAGAACCCGCGGCCCTTGCGGGTGCGGGCCAGAATCACGGTGGGCCGGTCCGCGCCGGCCGCATGGGTGAGCGCCTTTTCGATTTCGCCGAGGTCGTGTCCGTCGATAGGGATGGCGCGGCAGCCGAACCCCTCAAGCCGCCTGGCGTACGCGTCCAGGTCCCAGCCCAGTTCGGTCGGGCCGCGCTGACCGAGGCGGTTCACGTCGACGATCGCGGTCAGGTTGTCCAGCCGGTAGTAGGCGGCTTTGTCGAACGCCTCCCACATCGATCCCTCCGCCATCTCGCTGTCCCCGCACAGCACCCAAACGCGGTACGGCAGCTCGTCGAGATACCGGCCAGCGAGGGCGACGCCGACTCCATCCGGCAGCCCCTGACCGAGTGAGCCGGTCGCGACGTCGACCCACGGCAACACCGGGGTGGGGTGGCCCTCCAGCCGCGAACCGAATCGCCGGTATCCGTTCACCAGCTCGTCGTCGGAGACGACGCCCGCCGCCTTGAACATCGAGTAGAGCAACGGGGACGCGTGTCCCTTGGAAAAGATCAGGTGGTCGTTGGCCGGGTCGTCCGGCCGCTCCCAGTCGTAGCGGAAATGCCGGGCCAGCAGCGCCGCCATCAGGTCGGCGGCCGACATGCTCGACGTCGGATGGCCGGACCCGGCGGCGGTGCTGCAACGGATCGAGTCGACCCGCAGCTGCTGGGCGAGCTCGCGGACGTCGTCCAAGGTCTGCACGGTCATGGCGGTCTCCTCCCCACGCCCACGTCAAGGCATGGGTTACGTGGCGCCGCTGCGGGCCAGCCATTCGCCGCCAGATCGCGTCCAACGCCGATGCCGTGCCGACGGCTGAACTCGCCCGGGCCTCGCCTGCTAGCTCCGCGCCCTCCAGGTCGGATATCCCAGACTCTACCGCGCGGGCCAGCGCCCAAGTCCGGATGGGCGGACGGTGGCCGCTCAGCCAAGACTTCCGCTGGGCCGGAAGCGAGGGAGTGGGCTGCTGACGGGACTGGACGTCCGCCAGCGCAGTGCCGGCCGGCCGGCCGGCCAGGCAGGCGGGCGGGCAGGCAGGCACCGCTGCCGTGCGGGCACGGCCGCCTCAGCCGGGGGTGGCGACCGGGCGGTAGCCGACGTAGTTCTCGGCGAGCGAGGTTGCGGCCGCCCGCGAACTGGTCACATACCGCAGCTGCGATAGCTGCAGCTGCGCCTCCAGCGACCCGGCGCCCGGGGTGGCATGCAGCATCGTCGTCATCCACCAGGAGAAATGCGTGGCCCGCCAGACCCGGTCCAGGCACGAATCCGAGTAGGCGTCGGCAAGCTCGTCGCGGCCGTCCCTGAGCAGGCTGGTCAGGGCGCCGGCCAGCACGGTGACGTCAGCCAGCGCCAGGTTCAGGCCCTTGGCGCCGGTGGGCGGCACGATGTGCGCGGCGTCGCCGGCCAGGAACAGCCGGCCGTGGCGCATGGGCGAGCAGACGAAGCTGCGCATTGGCGTGATCCCCTTCTCCAGGACCGGGCCTTCCTTCAGCTCCCAGCCGGGCAGCGCGAACCGCCGCTGCATTTCCGCCCAGATCCGGTCATCGGGCCAGGCGGCGATGTCCTCCTCCGGCGGAACCTGCAGGTACAGCCTGCTCAGCTGCGGGCTCCGCAGGCTGTGCAGGGCGAAGCCCGCCGGGTGATGGCAGTAGATCAGCTCGTCGGTGGACGGCGGCACGTCGGCCAGGATGCCGAGCCAGGCGTAGGGGTAGCCGGATTCCCAGACCGTCCGCAGGCCGACCGGGATCGCGTCCCGGCAAATGCCGTGGAACCCGTCGCAGCCGGCGATCGCATCGCAGGTCACCTCGTGCCGCACGCCGTCCGCGCCGGTATAGCGCAGGACCGGCCGGGCGGTGGTGACCGCGGCAACCTCGGTGTCGCTGATCTCGAACTCGATCGCGCCGCCGGCCGCGAGCCTGGCCGCGATCAGGTCCTTGACCACCTCGGTCTGGGCGTACACCGTCACGGTGCGGCCGCCGGTCAGGTCGCGGAAGTCGATACGCCGGCGCTGCCCGCCGAACTGCAGGTAGATACCGCCGTGCTCCAGGCCAAGCCGGTCCAGCCGGTCCGCTAGGCCGGCCTCGCGAAGCACCTGCACGCTGCCGCACTCCAGCACGCCAGCCCGCTGCCTGGCCTCGCAGTACGCGCGGCTGCGCGTCTCCACCACGATCGACTCGATACCGCGGAGCGCCAGCAGGTGCGAGAGCAGCAGGCCGGCCGGGCCTGCCCCGACGATCCCTACCTGAGTGCGCACGGGGGCCGGGCTAGAACGGATAGGGCGCGATGTCGCCGCGGATGGTGACCCAGCGCGTGTCGGTGAATGCATCAAGGTTGGCGCTGCCGCCGAAGCGCGCGCCGGTACCCGACGCGAGAACGCCGCCGAACGGGATGCTCGGCTCGTCGTCGACTGTCTGCTCGTTGATGTGCACGATGCCGCTGGGAATGCGGTTGGCCAGGTCCAGGCCGCGCATCACGCCGCGAGTGAGGATGCCTCGCCGGTGGCCGGCTCGATGACGGCAGCGTCACCGCCGCCGCGAGTCCATCCGCCCTGGTAGACCTGGCCGCGCCAGCCCGGCTCATCAAGAAAGGTCACGATTGCTCCTCCGTGGCGCGCCACTCACCACATGTGCGTAGTACGAACAGCAGTTCTAGATCCGAACTTAGGGAACACTATCATCGCTGTCAACGGATCCCCGGCCGCCGGCCGGGCATGCCGCTGGCCGCCTTCGATGGCCGATCGCGCGGCCCGCCAGCTCACAGCCGGACGCGGTTGCGGACCTTCCACCACAGCGCCCGCGCCACCTGCCTGGCCATGGCCGGAGCGCTGGGCAGCGCGAAGATGATGAAGTCGCCGAAGACATGCGCTCCGGGCCGGCCGGCTACCGACCTGGCCGCATCGCGGACTGCCACCAGCTGGTCCACCGTCATCGGCAGCGGCGCCTCATCCGGCTGGTAGGTGGCGCCGACCGGGTAGTCGCGGCCGGGGGAGCGGGTCATCTCGACGTGGCAGCCAAGCACGTGGGTGACCGGCCGGTCCCTGGCGAAGTCGACCAGCCGGTCCAGGCTCTCGGTAAACGCCGGGTAGTCGCGGACGTAGAGCCGCCCCGGGTAGACCGTGTCGCCGGTGATCAGGAATCCGGTCCACGGGTCGTACACGGCGATGGACGCCTCATCGTGTCCCGGGCAGCCGGTGACCTCAAGCACGCGACCGCCGAGGTCGAACGCCGCGATCTCGGCGGGCCAGTCTGTGATGCCGAAGAACGACCTGGCCGCGGCCAGCTGGGCAGGCACCAGGACGGTGGCCGGCCGGCCATCGAACTGCGAGTCCCCGGCGACGTGGTCACCGTGACCGTGCGTGTGCGCGACGACCAGCTCGTAGGACTCCCGCGGGTGGGCGGCCAGCCAGTCGCGCAGGATACCGTCCACGGTCTCCCGAAGCGGGAACGCGGCCGGATCAGCGATGGCCCCGGTGTCCAGCAGCAGCGCCCGGTCATTGCCGCAGAACAGGTAGATGAACGGCGCCTCGTAGTGCACGGCCTTGCTCTGCCGCAGCACGAAGGTGTGCGCATCGTAAGCGTGCACACCGATCTTGGGATCAGTGTTCCGCCGGGCAGACCGGGATCCGTGAATCCATCGCACATCGAGGTTGCCGGCCACCGGGGCCCCGCTGACGAAGTCGATCGAGTCACTGATCGTCACGGCACCACCGCTTCCGCCGGCCGCATCGGGTCCGTGTCGCCGGCGCTCTTCAATCTACGGCGGCCGCCGGCCGGCAGGCTAACCCGAGGTTCCCCCCAGGCCTAGAGGGCCCGTCATATTTGCCCAGGTCATAGAGCTTCAGGCGGCGAATCTACATGTCTGCGTGTAGTGATGGTGCACCACGTCTCCCCTGGTGAACACGGATATCAGTGCATCCGGAGGGGAACTTCGGGCTAACTGGCTCCGCCAGCCGCCGCGGAGAATGAGCGCGGCCTCCGCCCGCAGGTCCG
>WNFB01020302.1_pt1 | contig 10116 bp, 9 predicted proteins | sample 5400501 | NCBI WGS metagenome assembly WNFB01 (sample SAMN13153341, study PRJNA577476) | soil metagenome | isolation source: 200 cm saprolite under Douglas fir tree site 2 hole 1 | place: USA:California | collected 2015-04-18 | reverse complement strand
CCTGCCGGCGAAAGATCACCGGCAAAGCGGGTACGTCCAATGACTTTGTCGTAACCGTCTTGCCGGCGTGTGCCCTTGCCAACGGCGGCGTGTTCTGTCGTCCTGTCAATCGTCTGTGCCATGAATTACTCCAATCCTTAAATCCTTGTTCCCGCTGTTTATGGTCTGGCTCGAAAACCGTAATCGCCCGGCCAGAAGGCATACCTCACCTCTGCTACCAAATTCTTGTGAAAGTGTAGCACATATTTGAGCTTACTGTCAGTATGCAGATGATTCAGATAGACATTACAGGGTTTTATGGCAAAATAGTGCGCTCCTATAGTAACCTCCGTCAAAAATAGTACTGACAGGTCTACAATTTGCCCATTTTTTATGGTATAAATTCTTATAGGCTGATCTTTATCTTCAGTGCGTTCTCGAAGTGCGTCCTCGAAAACACGTTATTTACTCAACCTGGCCAACGATTGTCCCATGTGCGTGTAGTCAGCGCACCAATGCTCCCTTTTCTCCTTCTTGTTAACTACGTGAAAGGATCGATCAATGAAGAACGGATCTTTTGTCTTCGATGCACACACTGGCTTCTGGGATGCCAGCAAGGAGAACTGCAAGAACCGCTTTGGCGAAGCCTTCATCGAGACGTTCTATGCCTTCCACACCGGCTTCAATCCACCTGATAAGAAGTGGACGATGGACTACGAAACACAGTTCCGTAAGGTTGACCCTGACTGGTATCTGGAGGAAATGTTTATCAAGGGCGATGCCGATATGACCATTCTCTCCACCCAGGTGCTGATGGATTTTTACCACACGGGCTTTACGAATGCCGACCGCAACGCCACCTTGCGGGATCGTGCCCCAGAGCGCATTATTTCTTTGGGGGGTGTTGACCCGCGCATGCCCAATGCCGTGCAAGAAGTGGAACGGCAGATCAAGGATTGCGGTGTAAAGGGCTTCAAATGGTATACCGCCGAGTGGCGTGGCACCTCGCGTGGTTGGAGCGCAAACGACCCTATGGTCTTCCCCCTCTATGAGAAGTGTATCGAACTGGGCGTGAAAAACATGCACTTCCACAAAGGTCCCGCTGTCGAGCCACTCTCCCTCTCCAAGTTTGATGTTCGAGACATTGACGAGCCAGCCTGGCTGTACCCTGAACTGAACTTCATTATCGATCACGTGGGCTTACCGCGCCTCGACGATTTCTGCTGGATTGCGACGCGCTGCCCCAATGTATACGGTTCGCTCGCGGTAGCGAACATGTTTGTTCACAACAATCCCCGCCACTTTGCCGAAATCATGGCCAATCTGCTCTTCTGGATCGGGCCCGACCGGATCATATGGGGGACCGATTTCCCCATTTGGTATCCGCACTGGCTACTCGATGATTTTATGGCTTTCGAGTTGCCAGACGATCTGAAAAAGGAATATGGAGTGGATCTCACAGATGAGATCAAGCAGAGAATCATCGGTACCAATATTGCTCGGCTCTATGGCATTGACATCGACAGCAAGCTCAAGACAATTGCCAACGATGAGATTGCCCAACGCAAGCAGGCCTATGTTGCATCGCGGCCAGCGACTGAGACTGGTGTTGCAGGGACAGGATCACGATGACGATTGATGTTGAGGCCGTGCGAGCAGCGGCAGGCTCGACACGTGATCCCGAAATCCGCCGTTCGCTAGCCGAAATGGGGCTACTGGATGACGTGCAGATCGAAGGTGGTCAGGTGACTGTACATTTTCACCTGACCAGCCCCCTCTGCCCATCGAAATTTGCCACCAATATCGGACAGGAGATTCGCAAGCGCGTGGAAGCTGTGCAGGGAGTAGAGTCGTGCAAGGTAGTGCTGCGCGATCATTTCCTGCGCGAGAAGATCCAGGAGCAGATTAACATGAGAGGCCGCCGATGAATGTCACACGTGTCCTGGCTGGCCGTCGCGAAGGAGAATTGCTGACCTTCCCGTCGGTCTGCCGCATGACGGATATCCTGGCACAGCGCTGCCGGGAGCAGTCATGGGTACGTACCTCGGTAGCCAGTCTGGAGCGGTTTCGCGCCATGACCGGAAATTACGATCTGGAGCTGCTTCTGGAACGAGCGCTTGCAGAACCACCGGTGGCCGAGCAGGCGCTGGCTTCCTTTGCGTCTGCCCTTGCTGGATACACCGAAAGCCAGGTCTCTGCTCTCGTAATGGGAGCAAAGATTTGGTTTCGCTTGAATGGAGTAAACGTACCCTGGCGGTCCTTGCCGGGCAGGGTTGCGCCCCCTGCTTTGATTGCTTCTGACCAACAGGGGGTAGAGCGTTTGATCCTCCTGGCACTGATTGGCAGCGGTCTGAGGCTGGCCGAACTGTTGCGGCTGCGCTGCCGAAATGCCGGCTCCCTGGACAGCGAAGGTCGCATCATCCCAGATATCCAGGCGGATCCTCTGGGGGTAGAGTATACGCCTCGACGTGGGAAACCTCGCCCATACCTGACCTTCTTGACCTACCAGGCGCGGCAGGCATTACTAACCTCCCTGGAACAACGCGCAATACATCAAACTCCCACAGAGCTTATCGAACTGGACGCGCCGCTGATCGCCCAGCCGGATGGTTCACTGGTGAGTCGTGCCAGCGTAGTGCGTGCCAGGAAGCGCAGCCAGTCATTGATCCGCACGTGCAGCGATGTCAACGTCGCATTATGCCGTGCTACCGGCGATTTCTTCCGCGAGTGGGGCCTACCCGGTTCGCGCTTCGTCGGGCCAGAAGATCTGAATATCGAGCAGTACATCTAGCATCATCCCTCTAACGCCGCTATGGCGTCTATCTGCGCTCAGGAGGGATGAAAGGAGGTACATATGAAAGCAGTTCGTTTGCACCAGTATAAAGAACTTCCGAAGGTTGAGGAGGTAGGGGAACCGAAGGTAACAGGTCCGCACGATGTGATTGTGCGCATTGGCGGTGCAGGACTGTGCCGGACCGATTTGCATATCATTGAAGGGCAATGGGCAGACCGATCGGGGGTCACCCTGCCCTATACGTTGGGCCATGAGAACGCTGGCTGGGTGCAGGAGATCGGATCGGCGGTCAGCAATGTGGCCGTTGGTGATACAGTCATTGTTCACCCGTTGATTACTTGCGGACTCTGCCGCGCTTGCCGTGCTGGCAACGATATGCACTGCTCCAACCAGTCCTTTCCAGGCATCTCAGTTGATGGAGGGATGGCAAATTTCTTGAAGACGAGCGCACGCTCGGTCGTCAAGCTGGACCCGAGCCTGGCACCTAAAGATATCGCCGCTCTCGCTGATGCTGGTCTGACTGCCTACCATGCGGTCAAGAAGGCTGCCCCTACCCTGTATCCCGGTACGAAAGTGGTGGTAATTGGCGCAGGTGGTCTGGGTCATATTGGCGTCCAGTGTCTCAAAGCGCTGACCCCAGCTGAAATTATCGTGGTGGACCGCTCGCCCGCGGCGCTTGAATTGACTCGTAGCTGGGGCGCTGATCACACCGTGGTAGCCGATGGGACGCATGTCGCGAAGGTGAAAGAACTTACCGATGGGCATGGAGCAGAGGCAGTGATAGACTTTGTCGGCGAGCAGGGGGCCGAGCACGACGCGGTTGCTATGTTGCGCAACGCGGGCAGTCACTATATCATCGGCTATGGTGGCACACTGAATGTCCCGATGATTGACATTATCTCTAGAGAGATCAACTTCATCGGCAACCTGGTCGGCACCTACAATGACCTGGCGGACCTAATGACCCTGACTGCCCAGGGCAAAGTGAAGCTACACACCGCAGTGTACTCACTCGATGCCGCCCTCGATGCCATCCATGATCTAGACAGCGGCAATCTGCGCGGTCGGGGGATTCTCGTTCCGTGATGCGCGTTTAAGAAATGAGAGGGGAACGTAGGGACGCGATGGACTGCGTCCCTACGTTCATTGCTAGGCTTGTAGGCGAGATTGCTAAGGCAAGGTTCAATCGCCAGGGTTGCATGCTGACCCATTGGATCCTCTCACCCGGACGAGGACAAGCACAAGGCCCTCTCATCCACCCCACCCCACCCCTTGTCCCTACAGGACGGCTTACGTCTCTTGCTGCATTCGGTCGTCAAAATTCATTAGGGCTGGACCTTGCTGGTGATGAGGAACTGTCAAGTGCATTTGAACCTTGCCTGATTGACAAAATGACCAAGCGCGCGACGAACGTAGATGGTGGCCAGTTGCTTGCGGTAGTTCATGGACAGGTCGGCATTGTCCAGCGGCTTGGCGCGTTTGGCGGCGAGGGTAGCCACGGCATCGATCTTCTCAGGTGTGAGATGCTGACCGATTAAGAGAGCCGCCGCGTCTTTGGCCTCCACCGGGTGAGAGGCGACTGCGCCAAGCGTGATGCGTGCACCGGCAATAGAACCATCCCCGGCCGGGCGCAATGCTACTGCGACACCGAGAATAGGGAAGTCGAATGAGCCGCGCCGGCGCAGCTTCAAGTAGACGCTTTGCCAGCCGGTGGCGGGGGGTAGGATGACCTCGGTGAGTATCTCGTCTGCTGCTTTGGTGTAGGGATCCATGCCATCATCGCGGAACAGTTCGTGTACGGGTATAACGCGCTCGCCTCGCGCGCTCACCAGGCACACGGATGCACCCAGGCTGACCAGTACCGGCGCGGTATCTGCCGAAGAGATGGCCCAGCAGCGCGGGCTGCCAGGGGCCACGAGGCAAACATCGCCATCCTTCTTCATACAGTAGCCGATTGAGCGGCGCCAGAACTCAGTCTGGTTGTAGTAGTTGCAGCGTGTGTCGAGCAGCAGGTTGCCGCCGATAGTGCCGGCGTTACGCAGTTGCGGTGTCGAGACCGAGCCAGCAGCAGTAGCCAGCGCCGGATAATGCTCTAGCAGCGCCGGATACTCAGCAAGCCGGGTGAGGGTAACGCCAGCTCCTATGCGCATACCCTGCTCAGGGGAGCCGCTGATGGTTTTTAACTCGGGAAGAGCGCGCAAGCCAATCAGCACCGGTGGGGTAAACTGGCGGCGTTTCATGTTTGGGTAGAGATCGGTACCGCCAGCGACCAGCATAGCCTGGTCGCCTTCCTCTTCTAGCATTTGCGCGGCCTCGTCGAGGTGGCGAGGAGCCAGGTAACGAAATGGTGGCAATCGTAACATCAGGAGACTCCTCCCTGCACAGGAACATGGCTTGCCTTGCTTTGATCTTCTCCCTGGCTCCCATTGCGTTGCCAGGAGATAAGGCGAGTGGGCCAGGGAGAAGAAAGTTCAATAGGCGTGGGCTGGAGTTCCGTCCCCTTCCCTTGTGCCAGGTTTTTCAAAGCTCTGAAGACCTTGTCAGATGTAATCGGTACCTCGTCGATGCGTACACCTACGGCATCATAGACAGCGTTGGCAATGGCCGGGATAACCGGGTTCAGAGGTCCCTGGCCCGCTTCTTTTGCTCCAAATGGGCCTTCGCGGTCGGGGATTTCGACAAGGATGGTTTCGATCTCTGGGGTGTCCAGCGTTGTGGCCAGTTTGTAGTCCAGCAGAGATGGTATCTTGTGCAGTCCCTTGCGGAAAATTTGCTGCTCCATGACAGCCTCCCCGCAGCCCATGTAGGCGCCGCCTTCGACCTGGCCCGCTACGAGTAAGGGATTGATAGACTGTCCCACGTCATGCGCGAGCCAGAGCTTTTCCACCACCAGCTCGCCTGTTTCTACGTCAACTGCTACCTGTGCTACGCAGGCCGAGTAGGAATAGGCGGGCGAAGGACCAACGCCAGCGCCCTTGTAATCGCCATGAATACCTTCGGGAGGAGCATACGAGCCAGCAGCGACCAGGGCGCCAAAACGAGCCTCGGCAAATTGCACGGCGTGCTCAAAGGGCAGTGCTACGCCGGGGTCATGCTCATCGTAGATAACATCATTGGCGGCTTGCAGGCTTTCAGAGGGCACATGCAGGCGCTCGGACGCGACTTCGAAGAGCTGTTCTTTTAATTTGCGAGCGGCGGCGATAGCAGCATTGCCCGCCATAAAAGTGACACGACTGGAATACGAGCCGAGATCGACGGGCGTAAGGGTCGTGTCGGCGGTCTCCAGGTGAATGCGCTCGGGCTGGATACCCAGCTCTTCTGCAACGATATAGGCAAGAATCGAGGTCGAGCCCTGCCCGATGTCGGTAGCGCCACAGTAGACGGTAACACCACCTCCACGGTCGAGCCTGATCTGCACGGCGGAGTGGGGCAGATCGTTCCAGTAGATCGGCTTGCCAGCGCCACAGATGTACGCTGAAGCAGCTATGCCCAGGCCGCGCTTGATTGCCGGCTGGTACTGCACGCTCCCATTTGACGCGTGAAGATTTGCTGCTGCGGCTAATTTGTTAGGATGAAACTCGGAGCGCTCAACGACTTGATCGAGGCATTCACCAAGCGCGCAACTGGTGATACGCAGGCCATTAACAGTGTGGGTATACGGTTCAACCAGGTTACGGCGGCGCAGTTCAACGGGGTCGATGCCGAGGTCATGCGCAAGTTTGTCGAGATGGACCTCTACGGCATAACGCGGCTGCGTCGTCCCATGACCTCGCTTGGGGCCACACGGCGGCTTGTTGGTAAAGAGGCGCATCCCTTCGAACTTGTAGCAGGGAAGTTTGTAGGTTACAGTCTGCAATGCACCGGTGTAGTAGGTGGTAGCTATGCCATACGAACCGTATGCGCCACCATCCAGAAACGAGCGGAAGTGCATGGCTGTCAGCGTGCCATCGCGCTTGACGCCGGTCTTGATCCACATTTTCACGGGATGGCGGCCGCGGTGGATCAAAAACACTTCTTCGCGCGTGCAGGTGATCTTGACGGGCCGGCCAGTGCGGCGAGACAGCTCACAGGCGCAAATTTCGTGTGAAAATGGATCGCTCTTGCCGCCAAAGCCACCGCCCACATTGGGAGCTATGACGCGAATATGTGACTGGGGTAGGCCCAGTACTTTGCTCAATTCACGGTGGACGTAGTGCGGTGTTTGTGTAGATGACCAGAGCGTCAGTTTGCCCCCAGCGGGATCGCTGGGGTTTGGTTCCCATTGGGCGACACAGGCATGCTCCTCGATAGGCGCGTGGTTATTGCCTTCGTAGTAGAACCAGTCTTCGCGAATGTAATCCGCCGCGGCAAAACCGGCCTCGATCTCGCCAAACTCGTAGGAGACCGCCTTGTGAATATTGCCGATACGCGCCTCGTCGTTGATCTTTACTTCGGGGTGCGCCAGCGCCTCCTCGATACTCATGATCGCCGGCAAAACCTCGTACTCCACCTCAATGAGTTTGATGGCTTCATCGAGGATATCGGGGTCGAGCGCGGCAACCGCGGCCACGGGGTCGCCCACATAGCGCACTTTGTCGATTGCAAGGGCGTACTCGTCCTGGCTGGAGGGGAGAATGCCAAATTTCTGTGGGAGGTCTGCGCCGGTGATGACGGCGAGAACGCCTGGCAGCGCCTGTGCGCGGCTGGTATCGATGGAGAGTATACGGGCATGTGGATATGGCGAACGCAGCAGCCGCCCATAGAGCATGCGTGGAAGCATGATGTCATCGGCGAACAATGCCCGGCCGGTCACTTTGGCGTAGGCATCGACTTTCGGCCTGGGCGTACCGATGATCTTATATGCACGCGTTTTCTGTTGATGATCTTTAGCCATGATATTCCTCCACTGCAGGACGAATCGCCTGTTCATCGCCACCGGACATGCGTTGAGCAGCAGCTTCAACGGCTTCATAGATTTTTGTGTAACCGGTACAACGGCAGAGATTCCCTGCGAGGTATTCTTTCATTTGCTCGCGGGTGGGATGGGGATGCTCTTGCAAAAGGGCAGCGCCAGAAAGCAGCATACCCGGTGTGCAGTAGCCGCACTGAGCTGCGCCCAGTTCAGCGAACGTTTCCTGCAGGGGATGTAACTTGCCGTTTTGTTCCAGGCCTTCGATGGTGGTGATTTCGCTTTCCTGCACTTCCAGCGGCAGTGTGAGGCAAGAAAGCACCGGCATACCATCGATCAGTACGGTGCAGGCACCACATTCACCCAGTTCGCATCCATGCTTTGTCCCGATTAAGCCTATATCTTCGCGCAGCACTTCAAGGAGCGTGTGATGGGGCAGCACTGCTACTTCGCGGCGCTCGCCATTCACATGCAGCGTAATCAGCTGGCGCATGTTGACCTCCTTTCGCATACCAAACTTACTGTCTTTCCAATCAGGTTTGTCGCGGGCCTCACCCCCTGGCCCCCTCTCCATCTTTGATGGAGAGGGGGAAGAGGCGCTGGCGCATGGCTTCTGGGGTTGCTTGCGGCCAGATAGCGTGCAACTGTGGCGCGTTTGCGCCGTATTTTTGGGGTTTTCCCCTTTCCTTACCCTGTTGAGGCCAGGTGTAGAGCCAACTGAGACGGTATTCAAAGGATTATCGTGCTCCTAATGAGCGTGAGATTGCTTCCGCTTCGGTACGCAACTGCTGAGATGCACGCTCGATGGCTTCGTCTGCGAAGCTCGAGGCAAAGCCCACGATCCAGAGTAAAGCAACTAACGTTCTGCCTGTGCCATAAACAGGTGCCGCTACCGCGTTGACGCCGGCCAGGTACTCTTCACGGTCGATGCTGATACCTGTCCGGGCAGCCTCATCTACCAGCGACAAGAACTGTTGCGGTGCCGCGATCGAATGCTCTGTGAAGCGCGGCAAGGGATGCGCGTGCAAGAAAGCTTCGCGTTGTGCCACTGGCCAGCTCGCGAATACCAGGCGACCTGTCGCTCCGGCCAGCAGGTGAACGCGCGTGCCTCGCGGGGCAGAAATGCGCAGATTGAGAGCCAGGGGCCGCTCGCCCTCCTCCATGATACATTCGATGATACGCACGCCGTGCTGCTCAATCTTGCCCAGAAATACGGTTTCACCGAGGCTTGCTGCCAGGCGGCGCATGGCGGGTAGAGCAAAGTGACGCAGGCCGGCGCGTTGTACGTAGGCTTGCGCAAGGTCGTAGATGCGAGGTCCGAGGACATAGCGGCGGTCGTTGGACTGCTCGACCACCTGGCTATTCTCCAACGTTTTGAGTAGCCCGTGGATGCTGCCTTTGCTCATGTTTAGCGCGCGCGCCAGGTATGAAAGGGTCAGGCCTTCTTCCGCTTCGCTCAAGAGATCGAGCAGGCGGAAGGCGCGTTCGACCATCGGCGCGGGTGGTACGGACGCCGAAATGTTCTCCTGCTGAGTGTAAGTTGGTTCACTATACTGAACTTTCTGTTCTTTCATGAGAACAGCATAACCAATGGAGAGGGGGTTTGTCAAGGTTTGGATTTCGAGCGAGCCCAAACTGATCAGAAATTCGTGTTCAAAAAGTACATGCTCCGAGCGTCTGACTAGTGATGAACCGAACTGCTCTTCCGCTTTTGGAAGCAGCAGAAGCTCTTGTCAGAGAAGGAAGACCTTCACTTTGAGGATGCGATATACTAGCAGAGGTGTCTTGCATACGTCGTGTGCCATGATCTCTGGGCACACCATGCGGGGTTCCTAACAGGAGGGGCAGGGATGACCGACCGCGTCGGACAACAACTAGGCAACTACCGCTTACTGCGCCTGCTGGGGCACGGCGGCTTTGCTGACGTGTACCTGGGCGAACACGTCTACCTGCAGAGCCAGGCCGCGCTCAAACTCCTGCACAGCCGGCTCAGCGAGGAGGAGGCGGCATGCTTTGTGACGGAGGCACGCACCCTGGCCCGCCTCAGCCATCCCCATATTGTGCGCGTGCTCGACTTCGCGGTCCACGAGGGCCTGCCGTTTCTCGTGATGGAGTATGCGCCCAGGGGTACCTTGCGCATGCGCCACCCGGCAGGCACCCGCCTGCCGCTCGCCACCATTGTGAGCTATGTGCGCCAGGTGGCCTCCGCCTTGCAGTATGCCCACGAGCAGCACTTCATGCACCGGGATGTCAAGCCGGAGAATATGCTGCTGGGCGCACGCGAGGAGGTGGTGCTTGCCGACTTCGGCCTGGCCATGCTTGCGCCGACCAGCTCAAGAAGCACGCAAGCCATGGAACCGCCGCTGAACGGCACCACGGCCTACCTGGCGCCTGAACAACTGCAGGGCAAGCCCTGCCCGGCCAGTGACCAATACGCCCTGGGCGTGGTGGTCTA
>WNFB01007208.1_pt1 | contig 10116 bp, 11 predicted proteins | sample 5400501 | NCBI WGS metagenome assembly WNFB01 (sample SAMN13153341, study PRJNA577476) | soil metagenome | isolation source: 200 cm saprolite under Douglas fir tree site 2 hole 1 | place: USA:California | collected 2015-04-18 | reverse complement strand
ATCACGGTGTGCTGCGGCTCCACCGAGACCATGCTGGCCACGCTGCTCGCCGTCCTCAATCCGGGCGACGAGGTGATCATCTTCGAGCCGTTTTACGAGAATTACGGGCCGGGCTGCATCATCGCCGGAGCCGAGCCCGTCTTCGTGCCGCTCGAGCCGCCGGATTTCAGCTTCGATCCGGACCGGCTGGCCAAGGCCGTGACGCCGCGCACCCGCGCCATCATCTTCAATAGCCCGAACAATCCGTCGGGAAAGGTCTTCTCCCGCGCCGAGCTCCAGCTCATCGCCGATCTCTGCCTGAAACATGATCTGCTCGCGATCACCGACGAGATTTATGAGCATATCGTCTACGACGGCGCGGAGCATACGCCGATCGCCACGCTGCCCGGTATGGCAGATCGCACGATCACCATCTCGGGCATCTCAAAGTCCTATTCGGTGACCGGCTGGCGCATCGGCTACGCCATCGCCAATCCGGAGCTCTCCCTCGGCATCCGGCGCGCCCATGACTTCATCACGGTGGGCGCCCCGCACCCCTTGCAGGAGGCGGCCGTGACGGCCCTCCATCTGCCGGATTCCTACTATGTCCACCTGCGGGAGAGCTATCAGGCGCGCCGGGATCTGCTGCTGGGCAAGGTGCTCGAGGCCGGCTTCATCGCCTTCAAGCCCCAGGGCGCCTACTACATCCTCACCGAGGCAGCCCACTTCCTGAAGGAGTACGACTGCAAGGACGACGCGGAGTTCGCGATGTTCCTGGTCAAGGACGTGGGCGTGGCGACCGTTCCCGGCTCGTCCTTCTACGCTCATGCGGAGCTGGGAAAGACCAAGATCCGCTTCTGCTTCCCCAAGACGGACGATATGCTCATCGAGGCGGGCCGGAGGCTGCAGAAGCTGGCCCGTTGACGCTCCGCCAGTCGGCCCGCGCCATCTTCGACGCCGCTCTCGCCGCGGCCGACGTGCGCCCTCTCGTCCGCCGCGCGCTCGCCGCCATGCATCCGCCGGAGACGGGCCGGCTGATCGTTGTGGGGGCCGGCAAGGCCTCGGGCGCGATGGCCGCTACGGTGGAGGAGGCTTGGGGAGACCGCGTCACCGGGGGCCTCGTCGCGGTCAAGGACGGTTATGTGGCGCCGACCCGTCGCATCCGCCTCGCCGAGGCCGGCCACCCCGTCCCCGACGAGCGGGGAGCCGCGGCGGCACGCGGGATCCGCGCCTTGGTCGAGGCCGCGACGGCCGACGATCTGGTCATGGTCCTCCTCTCGGGTGGGGGCTCGGCCCTCACTCCCGCTCCGGCGCCGCCGGTCAGCCTGGTGGACAAGCAGGCCGTCACGCGGCTGCTGCTCTCGGCCGGCGCCAATATCAACCAGCTCAATGCCGTGAGGAAGCACTGCTCGCTTCTCAAGGGCGGCCAGCTGGCCCGCGCCGCCGCGCCCTCGCGGGTGCATGCGCTGCTGCTCTCCGACGTCATCGGCGATCCGCTCGACGTGATCGCCTCGGGTCCAACGGCGCCCGACCAGTCCACCTTCGCCGAGGCGCTCGGCATGCTCGACCGTCTCGGCGTGAGGGAGCGTGCGCCCCGTTCTGTGATCGAGCGGCTCGAATCGGGAGCGCGCGGCCAGGTTCCGGAAACTCCCAAGGCGGACGATCCGCTCTTCGCTCGGGTGAGCAATGTGGTCATCGGGAACAATCAGCTCGTGGTGGACGCCGCCCAACGTAAGGCCGCGGAGCTGGGCTTTGCCGCTCATGTGCTCACGCGCTCGCTCGAGGGCGAAGCGCGGGAGGCGGCGAAGCGCTTCGTCGAGCTGGGGCAGTCGATCCGGGCGGGTCGAGGGCCCGTGACGGCTCCTGCCTGTTTGATCGCGGGCGGCGAGACCACCGTAACGGTCCGCGGCCGCGGAACAGGCGGCCGCTGCCAGGAATTCGCATTGGCCGCCGCGCTCGAGATGGAAGGGCTGGAGGGCGTGGTCATCCTCGCGGCCGGAACCGACGGCACCGATGGCCTCACCACCGCCGCCGGCGCCCTGGCCGACGGCGAGAGCTGCCGGCGCGCCCGCGAGCAGGGCTACGATCCGGCCGCGCGCCTGGCGGACAATGACTCGAACCGGATCTTTGCCGCGCTTGACGACCTGGTTGTCACCGGTCCCACCAATACCAATCTGCTGGATCTCTACTTGCTGCTGGTCGCTTAAACTCTCGAGGGAAAAGGAGAACACCAGATGCGTAGCTCGATCGGCGTCGGTCTCGCGTTCGCCGCTCTTTTCATCAGCGTGCCGTCGGACGGGCAAGAACCCGGTCTCGCACGGCCCCAGTTGCTGCTGAGAGAGATCGTGCAGGGCATGCCCATGGGCGACAGGCAGGAGGTGCGCGTCCTCACGGCCAGCCTCAAGCCGGGGGATAAGACCCCGTTCCATACGCACCGTTTTCCGGTGACCGTCTATATCCTGGAAGGCGCATTCACCTTGGAGATGGAGGGACGTCAGCCGGTCACGGTCAAGGCCGGTGAGTCGATGGTGGAACCGCCACACGTCAAGATGACCGGCTACAATCGCAGCGCCAGCGGGCCGCTGCGGTTAGTGATCTTTTACGTGAGCGATCCGGACACGCCGTTTCTCGACCCGCTGAGCTAGCCCACGCTCACTGTGGGGCTTTCCCGCCCGGCAAGGGGCCCCGGCGAACTCGCCATCGGGGGATGCCAAGGCTGATAAGAACCTTTATCTCTCCTACGCGCTCACCTATACTCGCGTCGGAACGGGACCGCCCAGACGCGAGCGACTCGAGGGCGGCCGGCGCGAGGTGATCAGATGAGACAGGACGCGAGGCGGATTGGAAGGCGGCTCGCGGTTGCCGTCGCGGCGCTAGGCGTATGGGCGAGCGTGTCAGGCGCGAACGCCGCCGAGATCAAAGTGCTGAGCGCGGGGGCCGTGAGGGGCGTCGTGACGGAACTCGCGGAGGCGTTCAGGCAGGAGACGGGTCACACGGTGACGTTCACCTTTGGGACGGCCGGCGAGTTGCGGCAGAAGGTGGCCGCCGGGGAGCCGGCCGACGTCGTGATCGTCACCGATACCGCGCTCGTCGAGCTCGCGGCGACGAACGCGGTGATCCCGGACACGCGGGCCGATATCGCCCGGACGGCGATCGGCGTCGCGGTGCGAGAGGGCGCGCCCCTGCCCGACATCTCGACGCCCGAGGCCTTCAAGCAGACCGTGCTGGCGGCGAAGTCGCTCGTCTACGTCGACCCGGGGCGCGGCGCGACGAGCGGCATCCACTTCGCCGGCGTGCTCCAGCGCCTGGGAATCGCGGACACGGTAAAAGGCAAGACGCTGCTCTGGCCCGGTGGCTATGCGGCGGAGGCAGTGGCGAAGGGTCAGGCCGAGTTGTGCGTGCACCAAATCAGCGAGATCCTCCCGGTGAAGGGCGTCACCCTGGTCGGGCCCCTCCCACGGGAACTGCAGAAGATCACCACGTATTCCGCTGCCGTCCCGACGCGCGCCGCCGCGCCAGAGGTGGGACGGGCGTTCATCGCGTTCCTGACACGGCCATCATTCAAGGCAAAGTTCGCGGTCGCCGGCCTGGACTACCGGGAGTGACGACCGGCCATCCCACGGAGGATGAAATGAAAAGCAAGGCCATGATCCGAATCGCCGCGCTCGCCGCCGTCGCAGTCCTTTTGATCTCCGCCGGGGCGCAAGCCCAGCAGTTCAAGCTGAGCAGCCCGGACATCAAGCCGAATGCCACCATCGCCGACGAGCAGGTGTTCAACGGCTTCGGCTGCAGTGGCAAGAACGTCTCGCCCGCCCTGCAGTGGTCCGGGGCGCCGAAGGCCGCGAAGAGCTTCGCGCTGCTGGTGCACGATCCCGACGCGCCCACGGGCGGCGCCGGGTGGTGGCACTGGCTCGTGATCGACATCCCGGCCGACGCGACCGAGCTCAGAAAGGACGCCGGCAAGGCCGACGGGTCCAACCTGCCCAGAGGCGCAGTGCAGATCGCAACCGATTTTGGCTCGCCCGGCTGGGGCGGCCCGTGCCCGCCGGCCGGCCACAAGCCGCACCGCTACAACTTCACGCTTCACGCGCTCAAGGTCGAGAAGCTCGACGTGCTGAAGGACGCAAAGGCGTCTCTCGTCGGCTACATGGTGAACGCCAATTCCATCGCCAAGGCGACCCTGACCGGAAAATACGGGCGCGAGAAGTAGGAGACGCCAACGACGGTGCCCCCCGCGGAGGGCCCGTGACTGAACCCGGCGCGCTCGTCAGCATGCGAGGGATCGTCAAGCGCTTCGGCGCGGTCGAGGCGCTCAAGGGCGTGGATCTCGAGCTCGGGGCGGGTGAGGTGCTGGGCCTGGTGGGCGACAATGCCGCGGGCAAGACGACGCTGATGAAGACCCTCACCGGTGTCCATCAGCCCGACGAGGGGCAGATCTTCTTCGAGGGCCGTCTCGCGCACTTCAAGAACCCGCACGACTCGCGCGCCCTCGGCATCGAGATGATCTACCAGGACCTGGCCCTGGTGCCATCGCTCGACGTGGTCGCCAACGTGTTCCTCGGGCGCGAGAAAGTGCGGCGCTTGGGCGGGCTGCTGAGCCAGCTCGACGAGCGCGCGATGGAGCACGCGACCTGGGACGTCCTCCGGCGCCTCAAGATCAACATCGACTCGGTCCGCAAGCCGGTCAGCCTCTTCTCGGGCGGCCAGCGGCAAGCGGTGGCGATCGGGCGGGCGATGTCGTTCAACGCTCGGGTCATCATCATGGACGAGCCGACAGCCGCGCTGGCCGTGCGTGAGGTGGGCAAGGTGCTCGACCTCGTGCGTGACCTCCGCGGCCACGGCGTCTCGGTGATCCTCATCAGCCACCGGCTGCAAGATGTGTTCGCGGTCGCCGACCGCGTGATGGTGCTCTACGGCGGCCGCAACGTCGGCTTGCGCCGGACCGCAGAGACGACGATCGACGAGATCGTGCGCCTCATTGTCGGCGCCGGAGAGCGCGCGTCGTGACGGCCGACGGCGACGCGGCGGTAGTCCCCTCGGTGCGCTCGCGCCCGGCGGGCCTCGGCTGGGAGCGCTTCGGCCTGCCCCTCTTCATTCTCATCATGGGTCTGGTATTCGGCTCGCTCAACCCGAACTTCTTCAGCTGGATCAACCTCACGAACGTCACCCGGCAGTCTTCGGTGCTGGCCCTGCTCTCGATCGGGCAGACGTTCGCCATCATCAGCGGAGGCATCGACCTCTCGGTCGGCTCGCTGCTGGGCATTGTCAGCGTGCTGGGTTCCATGCAGCTGGTGGCGTTTGGACTGGTGCCGGGCATCGTGGGTGGCGTCCTGACGGCGACGCTGGCGGGCGCGGTCAGCGGGGCGCTCATTGCGCGCACGAAGATCCCGCCGTTCATCGTCACGCTCGGCATGCTCTCCCTCGCGCGCGGGACGGCGTTCACCGTCACGGGCGGGATGCCGGTGGTCGGATTGCCCCAGGAGGTGCAGGTCATCGGCGCGGGCAGCGTGGGGCCGCTGCCGATGCCTGGCGTGATTGCGGCGGTCATGTTCCTGGCCGCTCATTGGCTGCTCCGGCGCACGTCGTTCGGCCGCTACGTCTACGCGATGGGCGGCAACGAGGGGGCTGCCATCGCGGCGGGGATCGATGTCAGGCTTCACAAGTTCTTCGTCTACTGCCTCTCTGGTTTCTGCGCCGGGGTCGCCGGCATCGTGATCACCTCGCGCACGCTCTCGGGACAGCCGACGGTGGGGGAGACGATGGAGCTCTACGCGATCGCCTCCGTGGTGATCGGGGGCACCCGGCTCGGGGGCGGCGACGGCAGCCTGATCCGCACGCTGCTCGGCGTGGTGGTGATCGCGGTCCTCGGCAATGGCCTCAACCTGATCAACGTGTCGTCGTACATTCAGCTCATCGTCATTGGCGCGATCACGATCGTGGCCGTCGGGTTCGATCTCTGGCGCCGCGAGCGGAGCGCCTAAAGCAGGGGGAGCCGAGCGCTCCGAAGGGGCTGGGGCCCCTCAGCGCGCAGGCGACCGATCAAAAGGAGGGAGCCATGCGACGGGTCTTGACGGTATTGGCAGTGCTGGCGGTCGGCACGACGATCGTGTTCGCATCGAGCCATGAGTCCTACCCACGCCCGCCCAAGCCGGCGAGGTCGTACACGATCGGCGTGCTGGTCCCACAGCTCACGAACCCACACTTCCTCGCGCAGGCCTATGGATACAGCGATGAGGCGGAGCGGCTCGGGGCCAGGGTCATCCTGCATGACGCCGGCGGGTATCAGTTCGTCGACAAGCAGATCGCCCAGATGGAGGACCTCATCGCCAGTAAGGTGGACGCCATCTGCCTGGTGGCGACCAGCGGGCCGGGAACGGTGCCGGTGGTGGATCGAGCGGTGGCCGCCGGGATCCCAGTCATCAACGTCAACGTGATGACCAACAACGAGAAGGTGGCGATCCGCGTCCGGTCCGACGACCAGGTGATCGGCCAGTCCATGGGCGAGTTCCTACAGAAGAACCTGAAGAAGGGCAACGTGGTGATGCAGTCGGGCGTGGCGGGCGCTTCCGCGTTCGAGATCCGCGCCAAAGCATTCCGCGAGTACATCACGAAGAACGCGCCCGAAATCAAGATCCTCGGCGAGCGGCACTCGCTCAACACCCCGGATAACGGCCTGAAGAACATGGAGGACTTCCTGCAGACCTTCCCGCAGATCGATGCTGTCTACAATTCCGCCGACTTCGTCGCCATCGGCGCAGTCCAGGCCCTCAAGGCCGCCGGCAAGGCGGGTAAGGTCATGGTCGTGACCGCTGACTTTCAGCCGGACACGGAGCGGTTGGTCCGCGAGGGCGTAATCACGCAGGCGGTGGTCCAGCAGCCCGTGACGATGGGCCGGTGGGCGGTGCGGGCGGCCGTCAATATCCTCGAGAAGCGCGAGACCCCGAAGATGCTCTTCACCCCGATCATCTCGGTAACGAAGGACAATATCGCGTCGGTGGATCTCTCGACGGTCCGGGCGCCGGCGGGCTGGAAGCCGAAGTGAGAGCCGATCGAGGCGCTTGCGGCCGGAACCAATCGCCCGGGAAAAGTGAAATCAGGAGGCGCGCGCGGGCTCGGACAGCTCCAGATCCGCCACGAAGCAGGCCACCTCTCCGAGATGCGGATAGCTCGCGAGATGCCGTCGCATCCCGCCCGTGATGGCGTCGACGCCAATCCGCTCCAGCGCCGGGGCGGTGAGGAGGAGGTACGCGGCGCCATCGACGGAGTTCTTCAGGAGTCGATGGACGAGGATGACGTCCGGTCCTGCGACGCGCGAACGTCCGCCGACGACCTGCCGAACGAAGCGGCCGTGATGGGTGACGAACTTCAGGTCCAGATCGCCGACGCTGCGGCAGGCGCGGCAGGAGCACCCATCGTCGGCCGCCAGGCGGCGCTGCTCGTCTTTGAAGGCGAGGAACGCCTCTCCCAGCACGGCGGGCAGAACGCTGCCGTCCCGAAGGGTCCGATCGGGACCCAGCGCGAACACCGCGTCCCCCTCCAGCTCCTGGATCTCCAGAGGAGGGGACAGCCGATGCATCACCACTTCCAGGAGGACCCCGGTGACCTCCGCCCCATGCTCCAGCTCGGTGGCGGTCACAAAGGCCGTGAACCCCGAAATATCAGCCAGGATAAGGAATCCGTCTTCGGTCCGGTCGTCTGCGCTCATGCCTGTCCCCCCTCTCCCATTCACCTGTCCTCTCATCATCTGTAACACCGGGCGGGCCGGGGTGTGAAACACCGCTCATCACTTGGGATTGCCGGCCAGGCGCTGTCGGACCCATACCACCCAGGCATCGGATGACCCGCCGATCTCCTCGTTGGTCGGAGCGAGGGCCGCCCAATAGGGAGAATTTCTCTTGAGCAGCAAGAGGTATTGGGCACCCAGCTTGTAGTCGTAGGCGTAGCAGCCGCCACATCCGCCGGCCCTGGCGCAGTCCACCCCGTCGTATGGCACGCGGCGCTCTCGTGTCGAGGTGTAATCGCGGATCCTGCCGGGAACGACGAGCTCCCGGCCGGACACTGTGCCGCTGAGGATCTCCAACAATTCAAGGCGCACAGACCCGGGAGGCCAGGCGGTACGATCGGCTGCCGCGAGTGAACCGATGGCCCGAACTCGCACGACAGCATCGGCCGTCCGGACGAGCTCCTCGGGCCCGAGGAGTCGAACGGCGCTGCATGCCTCCGCGCCGGACGCCGCGAGCAACAGAGCGGCACAGATCAGGAAAGCCGTGCTGATCCTACGCCAGGTCACCATACCGGTGCCCGGTCGTCAGCCCGGACAGTGAAGTAGCCGACCTCGCGCAGCTCCTGGGCGAGATCGGGGCGGCGCTCGCGCCGGTCCCTGCCGCGGCGGCGGCCCGGCAGGCCGCGGCCTCCTTCCGTCCGCCGCTCGCCCTGGCGCCGCTCGCCGCGACGGCGGTCGAGCAGAACCTCGATATCCACCTCGCGCGAGAATTCGCCGCGGAGCCGCTCATAGAGATCGAGCCGGTCGCGGGCGACGATATAGAGGAAGCGGGCCATCGCCGCCTCGCTTACCAGCGCACCCGAACGCGATAGGAGAGCTTGGTCGAGCCGTCCTTGGGGACCGGGATCTTCCAGAGCGCCGTGAAGGCCTGGAGCTTCTCGTGGGGGTGGGACGCCTTGATCACCTCCCAGTCGCCGGGCATGGGCTCGACGACCTCGACCGTGACCGCTTCCTGCTTGTGGTTGCGCAGCGTAATCTCCCACTCGATTTCGTAGAGATTGGCGCCGATGCGCTTCCAGTCCTTCTGCACGCGGTCGCCGACCACATCGAAGGCCTCGCCCATCTTGATCTTGATGCGCTCGTCCTTGGGCGTGTGGTCGATCCAGTCTTCTCCGATGAGCTGCTGACTGCCCGAGGTGTCGGCCTTGTAGACCCGCACCTTGCCCTTCGGCAGGGGCATGCCGAGGCGGTTCTCCTTGCTGTTCTTCAGCTCGAGGTAGACGCCGACTTTCTGGTTGGACACGGGCACCCCGTACTGGGTGCGGTAATAGTCGGCGGCGCCATAGTAGATGAAGTGCTTGTCCACCGGCACGTCGGTGGCCGCCATCAGCGCGAGCTGCTTGGTCTGGTTATCCTTGATCGTGGTGCGCCCGTCGAGGGTGTAGAGGTGGTACTCGAAGAAGCCCTCTGATTTGAAGTCGCGCTCCGCTTTGCTCGCGGGAGCGCTCTGGGCGGCGAGCTCCATGACGCGCCCGGCGCGGGCCCGGTCGACCGCGCGGTTGATGTCGCCCGCGACGAGCTTGAGCGCCGCGTTCTTGTAGGTCGCCCCGCTCTTGTTGTCGATGGTGACCCAGCCCGTGAGGTCGCTCCGGTTGTCGGCGGCATTGATCACCATCACGTAGTCGGCCTTCCAGTTGATCCCGCCGGTGAGATAGGAGGCTTCGATCTTCTGCGGCGCCGGCTTGGCGTTGCGGAGCAGCCAGACCAGCGTCGGCTTGGACACGAGGTTCTCGGGCAGCGAGGGCAGGACCACATTGCCAAAGTGGCCCATGTGGATCTGGCCGTTGATCTCATAGACCGGCCCCTGGGTGGAGAGCAGCGTGGCTTCCTGAAAGGAGCCATTGCTCTGGTACAGGCGCACCTTGCGGCCCACGTACTTCTCCATGAGCTTCTGGCTCGTGAGCAGGTCGTACTCGTAGTTCCGTTGTAGATCGTCACCATCACCTCGCGCTGGTCGTCGCGGGTGATGCTGAGGGGCGCGGCCGCGACGGTTTGAGTGGTCGCGAACACGCCGAGCAGGGTCAGGGCGAGCAGCCGCTTGATCATTTCCCATCCTCCTGGTGCCGGATTTTCTGATGCTGTCCGGTTAGACAGGGGATGGGCGGAGAAGTTCCGCGAGGGGGGAGAGGAGTTCGAAACCCTCGCCACCGCAGGGGGAGAGGGCAGGGTGAGGGGGACTATTCTAGGAGTCGCAGCCTCATGGGCACTTGGGCGGGCAGCTCCGCGGGCTCGGCTTCGAGCGTCCAGGAGCCGATACGCGCCAGGCCCTGGGTCAGCTCGGGGTAGGCGTCCTTGGGCACCAGGACCTCGACGACGAGCCCGGCCGAATCCCGCCGGCGGGAAAGCTCGGTGAC
>WNFB01006981.1_pt1 | contig 10116 bp, 10 predicted proteins | sample 5400501 | NCBI WGS metagenome assembly WNFB01 (sample SAMN13153341, study PRJNA577476) | soil metagenome | isolation source: 200 cm saprolite under Douglas fir tree site 2 hole 1 | place: USA:California | collected 2015-04-18 | reverse complement strand
GCTTCATCACATTGAGCGCGTGATGCGTGCCGCCGATGGGCCGCAGCGGCGATTCCCAGTGCGGCGCGAACTGCGGGCCGTCCAGCACGCGCGTCTCGCCGGGGAGCCAGTTCGTGGGCGGGTAGAGGTGATAGGTGTGGGTCACCTTGCCGGCGAAGCCGCCCCGGCCGTGCTCCTGCTCGTAGACGTGGCGGATCAGGGAGCCGGCGTGCGGGGCCCGCGGGACGATGCCGACCTCTGGCACGCCGCCGAAGTATTCGAATTTCTCCATGGGTGGCCTCCTCGCGCCTGGGCGCCCGCCTCCGGGCTTGGGAGGCTTATTCTACCGCGTCCGCCGACCGGGGTTATGGTTGGAGTGAGGCACCGTGACATCGCCCCGCTTCGTGGTGGACACCATGCTCGGGCGGCTGGCCCGGTGGCTCCGGGCCATGGGCTACGACACGCTCTATCCCGGCCAGGCCGCCGATCGCCAGCTGCGCCAGCTCGCGCGGGCCGAAGACCGCATCCTCGTCACCCGCGACCGGATGCTGGCGCGCCTCGCCCATCCGCGAGGCTGCCTCATCGTGGCCGAAGAGGTCGACGAGCAGATCGTCGAAGTCGTCACCCAGCTGGCGCTGGCACCCGCCGAGACCGACTGGCTCTCGCGCTGCCTCGAGTGCAACGGCTTGCTCGAGCAGCGGGACAAGGCGGCGCTCTCGGATCTCGTGCCCGACCACGTGCTGGCGACGCAGAGCGAGTTCATGGGTTGCCCGGGGTGCGGCCGCATCTACTGGGGCGGCAGCCACGCCGAGCGCATGCTCAAGCGGCTTGGGCGGCTCTTGGGTCGCGGCTAGGCGAGGGCGCGGGCGCCCGCCAGCTCCTTCACGATGTCGCCCACGAAGGACTTGGCGTCGCCGAACAGCATCATGGTCTTGTCCATGTAGTACAGCTCGTTGTCGATGCCGGCGAAGCCGGGGCTCATGCTGCGCTTGATGACCATGACAGTCCGGGCCTTGTCCACGTCGAGGATTGGCATCCCGTAGATCGGGCTCGCCTTGTCGTGCCGCGCCGCAGGGTTGGTGACGTCGTTGGCGCCGATGATCAGCGCCACGTCCGCCCGGGCGAACTCCGGGTTGATCTCTTCCATCTCGACGAGCCGGTCGTAGGGAATATCCGCCTCGGCCAGCAGGACGTTCATGTGCCCGGGCATGCGCCCCGCCACCGGATGAATGGCGAACTTCACGTCCACTCCCCGCCGCGTGAGCGCGTCGAAGAGCTCCCGGACCTTGTGCTGCGCCTGGGCCACCGCCATGCCGTATCCGGGGGCCACGATCACCGAGCTGGCGGCCTCGAGGATCGCGGCGGCCTCCTCGGCCGTAGCGCTCCGGACGGGGCGCTGTTCGGCTGCTGCCGCAGTCGTCTGCACCTGGCCGAAGCCGCCGAAGAGCACGTTGGTGAAGGAGCGATTCATGGCCCGGCACATGATCACCGAGAGGATGAAGCCGGAGGAGCCGTCGAGCGCGCCCGCGATGATCAGCAGGTTGTTGTCGAGGACGAATCCCATGGCGGCGGCGGACAAGCCGGCATAGGAATTCAACAATGAGATCACCGTCGGCATGTCGGCGCCGCCGATGGGAATGATGAGCAGCACTCCGAACAGCAACGACATGAGGGCGACAACCGGGAAGAGCACGGTGCGGCCGGGATTGAGCACCAGGTACATCCCGATGCCCACCGCGATGGCCAGCAGCGAGAGGTTGACGACGTTTTGGCCCTTGTAGACCAGCGGCCGGCTCGGGAGCAAATCCTGAAGCTTGCCGAAGGCCATGAGGCTCCCGGTGAAGGTCAGAAAGCCCAGGATCACCTCGAGGCTCAGCGCGGTCATCGTGAACGTCCCGAGCTCTTCGGTGTGGAGATAGTACTCGGCCGTGCCCACCAGAGCGGCGGCGAGCGCGCCGAACGCATGAGACAAGGCCGTCCGCTGCGGGACGTGGGTCATGGGCATGAACACGGCCAGCGGGATGCCGATGGCCGAGCCGAGCACGAAGCCCACCAGGATCCACTGGTAGGACACGATGTCGTGGTGCACGAGCGTTCCGGCGATGGCCAGCACCATCCCTATCTCGCCGACCTTCACGCCACGCCGGGCCGTCGTTGGATGGCTCAGCCACTTGAGCGACAGGATGAAGAACGCGGCCGCCACCAGGTAGGTGAATTGGGTGAAGTAGGCGGCGATCACTTGCCGGGCTCCCGCTTCTTGAACATCTTGAGCATCCGGTCGGTGATCACGAAGCCGCCGACCACATTGGCCATCGAGCACGTGACCGCGATGGTTCCCAGGATCGTGCTGAGCTGGCTCTTCTCCCCGCCCGCGATGACGATGGAGCCCACCAGCGAGATGGCCGAGATGGCATTGGTCAGCGACATGAGCGGCGTGTGCAACAGCGGGCTCACGCGGCGGATCACTTCGAAGCCGACGAAGGTCGCGAGCACGAACACGAACAGCGCACCTTCCAGACTAGCGGGCATTCGTTGAGCCTCCTTTGAGCGCCGCCCGCACCTTCGGGTGCACCACCTCGCCGTCCCGACAGAGCAGCGTCTCCCGAGTGATTTCGTCGTCCAGGTTGAGCTGAAGGCGGCCGTCCTTGACGATGTGGAGCAGGAAGGTGGTGAGGTTGCGCGCGTACATCTGGCTCGCGTGGTACGGTACCGTGCTCGCCAGGTTCACCGGCCCGATGATGGTCACCCCGTGCTCGACGATGGTCTCCTGCGGGCGGGTGAGCTCGCAGTTGCCGCCACGCTCGGCCGCCATGTCCACGATCACGGAACCCGGCGCCATGCGGCCGACCATGTCCCCGGTGATCAGCACCGGCGCTTTCGTGCCGGGCACGACGGCGGTCGTGACGACCACGTCGCTCTCGCTCACGACCCGCGCCATCAGCTCGCGCTGGCGCAGGTAGAAGGCCTCGTCCTGGGCTCTGGCATAGCCGCCCTTATCTTCGGCCCCCGTCGTGTCGAGCCCGAGCTCGACGAAGCGCGCGCCCAGGCTCTGAACCTGCTCCTTCACGGCTGGGCGGACATCGTAGGCCGACACGACCGCGCCGAGCCGCCGGGCCGTGGCGATAGCCTGGAGCCCTGCCACTCCGGCGCCGACGACGAGCACCCGCGCCGGTGGGATGGTGCCGGCGGCGGTGGTCATCATGGGAAACATCCGCGGCAGCGTCTCCGCGGCCAAGAGTACCGCTTTGAAGCCGGCGACCGTGGCCATGGAGGAGAGTGCGTCCATGCTCTGAGCGCGCGTGATCCGCGGGATCAGCTCCACGGCGAACGCCAGAGCGCCCGTGCCGGCGATCTCCTTCACGGCTTCAGGCGACCCCAGAGGCCGAAAGAAGCCGATCAGCGCCTGCCCGCGGCGGAAAAGCGGGAGATCGGCGCGACCGGTCCGGTCATTGGCGCCGTGCCCCAGCACCTGGAAGATCACGTCGGCCGAGCCGAAGAGCTCGGCGCGCGTGCCGGCGATCCGGCCACCCTTCTCGACATAGGCGCTGTCCGGATAGAGCGCGGCCGTGCCGGCGCCCGCTTCTACCAACACCTGGCAGCCCGCTTTCGCCAGATTGGGCAGCTGCCCGGGCACCAGGGCGACGCGCCGCTCTCCGGGGAAAATCTCCTTGGGCACGCCGACGATCATGGGCTCGTCCTCGCACAGCGGAGCAGGGCCCGGCACGGGGCGCCGTCGATGCCGCGCACCGGCAGCGGCAGGCACACCAGCTCGTACACGCCCGGAGCGACGCGGCTCAGGTCCAGCCCCTCCAGGATCACCACGCCGGCGCCAAGCAAGTGGCGATGGACCGGATGGCCGGGCGAATGGAACGCTTCGATGGAGAGATAGTCGATCCCGATCAGCCTCAGTCCCCGCTCGGTGAGATAGCGCGCGCCCTCGAGATCGAGGGCGACGAACTCGCGCGTGAAGGCACCGCGGGCCCAGAGCGCCGAATTGCGGGTCTTGAGCAGTAGCCGGCTCTGACCATCGAGCGACAGCGGCTCGAGATCGCGGCGGCCGATCAGTCTCTCGGATGCTACTTCAGCCACGAGCGCCGGCCCGATGAGACTGTCCACCGGCAGCGCTTCGACCGTGGCTCCGCCCTCGATGAAGTGGGCGGGGGCATCCACGTGGGTGCCGGTATGCGAGCCCATGGACAGGAGCGACACGTTGGCCGTGTCGCCTTTCGCGATCTCGAGCCGCGGGGTGACCTCCACGCCCGGATCGCCCTCATAGAGGACCATGCCCGAGTGAATCGGCAGGCTTATGTCGATGACGGTCACGGCGAAATCACGCGGGTGGTGACGGGCTTCATGACCCGGCCCGCTATGCTAGCATGAGTCCATGGCGCGCCGGGCCAAGGTCATCCGCTTCCCCAAGTCGCCGCCGGCTGACCCCGCCCCGAGCTTTGTCGAGGTGCACCGCTGCCGCGACCAGTCCGAAGCCTTGGTGGTTCGCGGGCTGCTGGAGAGCGAGGGCATCCAGGTCGTACTCCGGAGCAACCTCGCTCAATCGGTCTACCCGTTCAGCGTGGGCCGGCAGGCCGAAGTGATCCTCCTCGCGCATCAGGAAGACGCCGTCCGGGCCCGCGCCGTCCTGGCCCGGCGGTAACGCCCGCCTAGACTGCTTCCACCTCCACCATCGCGTCGAAAGCGGCCTGCCCCGCGGCGAACGGAAAGAGACCCACGGCCTCGTCGGGAATGCACGCGCGGCCCGAGGTAAGCTCATTCAACCCTCCCCAGCCGTCGCGCATCCATACGGTGCCGGCTCGAATCCGCGGCGTCACCAGCGCGCGCGCCCGAAGCTCGCCGCGCTCGTTGAAGATGCGGATCGGGACTCCGTCGCCCAGGCTCCGCGCTTCGGCGTCGGCTTGAGAGATCCAGAGCCGCGGCTCGGGATCAGCCTTGGCCAGCGTCGGCAGAGCCCGGCCGTGGTCGTAGAAGCCGTGGAACTGGGTGAGCGTCCGTCCCTGGCGGAAGGCCAGCGGATAGCGCGAGTCCCCGAGCGGCTCGAAGACGGGCAGCGGCGGCAATCCGAGCGCGCGGGCGCGCTCGGAATAGAGCTCGATCTTGCTCGAGGGCGTGTCGAAGCGGAGGTCCGGATGGGCGACGTGGGAGATACGCAGCGCGCGAATGCCGCCCTCGGCGCGCAGCGCCCCCAACGTCGCGCGCCCCGTGGACGGATGATCCAGGATCGTGTCGAGCGGCCCGTCATCGCTCGCCCACGGATAGAAGTCAGCCGGTAGCCCGAGACGCGGCGCGAGCTGGCGCAGGATCCAGGTCAGCGGGCGCGTCTCGCCGGGCGGCTCGAGGGCCTTGTCCATCAGATAGAGGTGGGTATTGGTGCTCTTGCAACCCACGTCTTCCAGCCACGACGTGCTCGGCAGCACCACGTCGGCGAAGCGCCGCGCGGTATCGTGCATGAAGAGATCGTGACTGACCACGAGATCGCAGCGTCCAAGTCCCTCGGCCACCCGCCCTGCCTCCGCGAAGGAAGACAGCATGTCGGTGCCGGCCAGCAACAGCGCGCGAACGTGTCCATTCAGCAGCGCCTCGGTGATCCGCGACATCTGGTCGGGCACATAGCGACCCGGCGGCCGCCGGTCGAGCGCGAGGATATCGTTGTTCAGATCCTGGCCATGGGTGCGCGCGCCGTGGCGGGGGCCGAGGCCGCCGCCGGGAATGCCGAGATTTCCCGTGAGCGCAGGCAGGCAGGCGATGGCCCGCCCGCCCTGCCAGCCATTGACGCCCTTGTGCATGGAGCTGCCGCCGATCAGGATCATCGCCGGCCGGGTACTCACATAGCGACGGGCCAACGCCACGATGCGCTCCTCGGCGATGCCGGTGATCGCGGCGGCCCAGGCCGGGGAGCAGGCCTTCACGTGCTCGGCCAGCGCGTCAAAGCCGATGGTATGGCGCGCGACGAACTCGCGGTCGTGATGTCCCTCGCCGATGATGACGTGCATCAGCGCCAGCGCGAGCGCCGCGTCGGTGCCCGGCCGGATCTGTAAGATCTCGTCAGACTGGCCGGCCGCCTCCGTCTCGCGCACGTCGATGGTGATCACGTAAGCGCCGCGCCGGCGCGCCGCAACCAGGTGCGGGCCGGTATTCGGCTGGCTCGCGAGATTTGCGCCCCAGAGAACGATCAGCTCGGAGTGGGCGCCCATGTCCTCCTTGGTATTGACCTCGAGCGCGCCGGTGAGCCCGATGCCGAAGGCGCCGAGCCCCCAGCAGATGATGGTGGGACTCCACCACTGGCAGCCGTAGAAATTGGCGAAACGGCGCAGGAGATGGGCGCCCACGCGCGTGCCGTAATTGTTGGCGAAGAGCCCGTGGCCGGCCCAGAGCCCGACGGCCTCGCGCCCCACCGCCCGCATTCGCGCGGCGATGAGATCGAGCGCCTCGTCCCACGTGGCCTCGCGCCAGGCGTCTTCGGTCCGGCGCTCGCGCACGAGCGGATGGAGCAGCCGCTTCGGGTTGCCGATGATCTCGTGCGCGGCCTGCCCGCGCATGCAGAGAAAGCCCCGGCTGTCGGGATTGTCCTTGTCGCCGCTCACCGAGAGCAGCCGCCCGTCCTCCACGTCGACCAGCATCCCGCAGAGCGTCGGGTGGCACGACATCGGGCACATCGTGCGAATCGTGCGGCGGTTCGTCATGGTGGTCAGCGGTAGAACTTCTCGGGCTCAGGGTCCTGTTTGGCATTGAAGGCCCGCCCCATCTCCTTGGCCTCGTCGGTGTGGTAGTAGTTCGCCACCAGGTGGTCGACGGTGATGCGCGACATGCCCGTGACGCCGTTGTGGCGCGCGTGGAAGGCCGCCTTGAGCGCGGCCAGGGCCTGGGGCCCGCGCTTCTTCAGCTCCTCGCAGAGCGCCTCGGTGCGCGCGCGCAGCTCGGCGGGCGGCGCCACCTCGTTGAGCAGTCCCATGGCCAGCGCCTCCCTGGCCGAATATTTTCGGTTCAGGTACCAGATCTCCTTGGCGCGCTTGCGGCCCACCGAGTCTTCGAGATACCAGGTACCGAAGCCGGCGTCGTAGGAGCCCATCATGGGCCCGACCTGCCGGAAGGTCGCCTGCTCGCTCGCCACGGTGAGGTCGCACATATTGGCCAGCACATTGCCTCCGCCCACCGCGAAGCCATTGACCATGGCGATGACCGGCACCGGCATCATGTCGATCAGCGTGTAGAGATCCACCACCGGCGGCACATTGTGGTAGTGGAGCTGGCCGTCGTTGGGCTCCTTTTCCCCGCCGAGGCAGAAGAAGCGATCCCCCGCCCCTGTGAGGACCACGACGCGGACTCCCGAATCGTGGCGGGCCTCGTTGAGCGCCTGGATCATCTCCAACACCGTCTGGCGCCGGAAGGTATTGCCCTTGTCGGGACGGTTGATCGTGAGCCAGGCGATCTGGCTCTTCACTTCGTAGAGGATGTCCGCGTAGGCCATGGGGCGCTCCTTTGGATGGCTCAGGACTCCGGGAGCCGGAACAGGCGGCCGGCATTCCGGCTCATGGCGGCGTTCAGGGCATCGGAGTCGGCGCCGCGCAGTTCGGCGACGCGCGCCGCGGTCAGCGCGATGTACGCGGGCTCGTTGCGCTTGCCGCGGTAGGGATGAGGCGGCAGAAAGGGACAGTCCGTCTCGACTACGAGCCGGTCCTCGGGGAGGAAACGGGCGACGTCGGGCAGCGCGCGGGCGTTCTTGTAGGTGACGGGGCCCGCCAGCGAGACGTAGAGGCCCAGGTCGAGGCAGCGCTTGGCCACCTCTACGTCGCCCGAGAAGCAGTGCATGACGCCGCCGGTCTCCCCCACCCGCTCCTCCGCCAGGATGGCCAGCGTCTCGGTGTGGGCGTCGCGGCAGTGGACGACCACGGGCTTGCCGATCTCACGCGCGAGGCCGAGCTGGCGGCGGAAGACGCGCCCCTGGTCGGGGTGCGGCGAGAGATTGCGGAAGAAGTCGAGCCCCATCTCGCCCAGCGCCACCACTTTGGGCGACGTGCGCGCGAGCCGCTCGAGCGCGGCGAAGTCATCCTCGGTAGCATCGGCGGCGTCGTGGGGATGAATTCCCACCGTCGCGTAGACGCCCTCAAGCCGCTCGGCCAGGGCGACGGCGGCCGGGTTGGTCTCGCGATCGGTGCCGATGGTGACCATGGTCGCGACGCCCGCCTGCCGCGCGCGCTCGAGCACGGCGTCGAGGTCTTCGGCGAACTCGGGGAAGTGCAGGTGGGCGTGGGTGTCGACCAGCGGCATCAGGGCCCTATGATACCCCTCACCCTGCCCTCTCCCCAGAGGGGAGAGGGACACACTCGGTTTCCTCTCCCCCCGGGGAGAGGAAAAAGGTGAGGGGGTTAGGGAGTGACGGTGAAGCGGAGCCGGCCGATGAGCTGGCCCGAGGCCGTCTTCACGTCCACGGTGTAGCGCCCGGCCAGCGGGGGCTTGAGGTCCTGGTTGCGCGAGAAGGTGCGGAAACCCTCGCGGCGGCCGCCCTGGATCGGAGTCGGAAGCGGAATGCGGGCGAGCAGCTCCCCGTCGCGAAACCAGACATGCTCGACGGCCTGCCTGAGACGGGCCGGCGCGTAGATGGCCGTGTACGCCGTGACGCCACCCCATGCGGCGACGGTGGCGGCCGAAAGCGAGCCGTCCTGAGCCGGATCCACCGGCTCGAGCGAGGCGACGGCGCGGGCGGGCACGGCGCGGGCGAGGAAAAACGGCGCCGGCGGCACCAACGCACGCGCATACCAGGCCACGACGGCCGCCACGACAGCCAGGCTCACCGCGAAGGCATACGCCTTCTTCCAGTTCGCCGCGCGCGTGTGGCGGAACGCCGGCGTGAGCGCCAGCACGGCCAGGGCCGCGCTGCCCTGAAGCGCGATGAACGGCCGCACACCGACCAGCGGCAGCGCCACGTTGAGGGCCGCGAAGATTGAGAATCCGAGCAGCGAGTGCTCGAGCCAGGGTCTCGGATGGACCACGCGCTCGTACCACGGATCCACGGCGGTGATGAGAGCGCCCGCCGCCACGGCCAGCAGGAACGGGGCGTTGACCGATGTGAGCGTGGCCGCCGCATAGTAGGCGGGCACGACGAAGAGCAACAAGTTGTGGTAGAGGCTCTGGATCGTATAGTGCGCCGCGCTCACCACCAGTCGCTGGCCGCGCTGCTCCAGCGGCGCCCGCAGCTCGGTCAGCAGGGCGAAGAGCAGCCAGAGGAGCAGCAGGTAGCCCACGATCCAGCCCACATGCGGCAAGCCGCGCCGGAATATGAAGAGCGCCACCAGGCCCATGGTGAGCGACCCGAGGGAGATCCCCCAGCGAAGCAGCCAGCGCGTGCGCGGGTAGCGCGGCGACACATGCATCCAGAGCGCCGGGGGGGAGTCCATGTTCAGACGGCGGGAGCGGACGCGGGCTCGGGAGCGGCGGACACCGCGGCGCGCCAGTAAAAGAGAAAGAGGGCGATGGTGACGAGCGACTGGCTTACGGCCAGCGCGCAATCCACCAGGACCCGCACGACGAAATGGTTGAGCGCGGGCACGAGGCGGAACACCAGCGTCGTGAGCAGCACTGCTCCGACGAGCAGGGCGAACACCGCCGCGGCGACCCAGAGGATAGGCCAGCGCTGCCCGGCGGTCAGCGCCGCGGCCCGACCCCACGCGGTGAGGACATTGCCGCCTCCCAGCACGACCACGGCGTCCACCACGGCGCAGCGGATCAGCACGATCAGGATCGCCACGGTGAGCGCGGCGAGCAGGATTCCTGCGACGACGGCCGTGGCGTGGCCGGCGCGGCTGACGGCGAGCCAGGCCAGCCCCGGCAGCCACAGCGCCACGTTGACCACGAAACGGACGGCCAGCAGTCGACCCCATGCCCCGACGCCTTCGCGGACGGCCGCCACGTAATCCACCGGCAGCCCGCGCTTGATGCGGGCGAGCGCCACCAGGGTGGCCGCCACCACGAGCGGATCGAACACCGTCTGGATGAGCCAGCCCGCCTGCAGCGTATGGACGACGCTCTCCCCACTCGGGTCGAAGAAGCGGAAGTAATTCAGCAGCACGTGTCCCGGCAGCCAGACGGTGAGCGAGATCAGGGTGAACAGGTGCAGATGGCCGGCGA
>WNFB01006977.1_pt1 | contig 10119 bp, 10 predicted proteins | sample 5400501 | NCBI WGS metagenome assembly WNFB01 (sample SAMN13153341, study PRJNA577476) | soil metagenome | isolation source: 200 cm saprolite under Douglas fir tree site 2 hole 1 | place: USA:California | collected 2015-04-18 | reverse complement strand
CGGCATTGGAGCCGAGGATTTGGCTCCGCTCTTTGTCGGAAAGCAGGCTCAATGCTTTTATCTCGTGCACCGGTTCGAAGTCGCCCATCGCCACAAGGGAAAATCGTGACTCGTGCTCGTGAATCGTGTTCGTGACCGAACATTGTAGGGCCTGACCCCGAGCCACCCTTTCTCGAAGATGCCCGATCACCGAATTCTTTTTAGAAATAATACTCCAATGCGAGCCTCTGAATAAATTTGTTCTCCCCGTCTTCGTACTTCACCTCGCATTCCACAACCCTCTTATCTGGATTAAAAGTCATCAACAATGATGGAATCCAAATATCATCAAGGATACGAGTTTCTTGTGGGGGCAAGACAATAATTCCTTCTGCCAACAGGCGAGAGCGAGTTTCCATTCTGCCGTCGGTGGCGGGCTAAACGGTCAAATCGACCGACAGAAGCCGCACGGAAATTCGTCCTTGACACAGCCCTATCGACCGGATTAACTTCTCGGCAAAACCCAACTTCGAGCATCAATGCGAGGAGGTAAGATCATGAAAAAGATCAATGTTGGATTCGACCTTGCAACGTTGACCCGGCGTCAGTTTCTCACGACCGCCATCAAGGGGGGAATCGCCGCGGGAGCCGCGATGCTGCCCTGGGACTTGGCCTTGGCGCAGACGAAGCTGCAAGTGGGCACAATGAAGATCGGTGATCTCTCGCCTTTCTTTATCGCCGTGGAGCGCGGATTCTTCAAAGACTCGGGCCTCGACATCAACGCCACCGCAATGGTCGGCGGAGCGGCCATCCAGCCGGCGCTGGCTTCCGGTGCCCTTAACATCGGCTGGTCCAACGTGGTCTCCGTCTACCAGGGCCATCTAGAGGGGTTTGACGTTCGCTTCATCGCCAACGGCGCGATCAACAAGCGCAGCACCAACGATGTCTTTGGCTTCCAGGTGGCTGTGGACTCGCCCATCAAGTCCGCCAAGGATCTCGGTGGAAAGACCATCGCCGCTAACTCCTTAAGCAATATTATTCAAGCTTCCGGCCGGCACTGGATCGATAACAACGGCGGTGACTCCTCCAAAGTCAAGTGGGTAGAGATTCCCTTCCCGCAAATGGAAGCGGCCATAGTCCAGAAGAACATCGATGCCTTCGTCGCGGTGGAACCATTCGTGACGGTTCCTTCCCAGGTGAACAAGAAGACCAAGGTTCTTGGCTACCCGCTGGGAGGGATTGCTCCGAGGCTTTTGATCGCCTCCTATTTCTGCAGTGAGGCGTGGACTCAAAAAAATTCTGACGCAGTGAAAGCGTTCATCACAGCCTTGGGCCGAGGCATTGACGCCCACAATGCGAACCCCGAAGAGGCGAAAGCAACTATCGCCAAAAACACAGGGCTCAATCCAGAGTTCCTGAAGCTTATGGCATTGCCTGCTTTCGAGAAAAAGATCTTGGAATCGGATCTCCAGCCGTTGATGGATGTCGCGTTACAGTACAAGCTGATTGATCGGAAATTCCCGCCCCGCGACGTGATTTCGAAGTATGCTGTAGCCTGAAGCCGGCTAGTCTATCACTTCCGCAAGGCGCTTGAGAGTAGGGCCTGGCAGTTCACTCAGGATTTTGCCGCATGAAAGCTTCACTACTTTCTAGCTTTTCGGTCGAAGGATATTGTACGCGGTGACAGAGCGGTGGAAGCCCTTGAGCGTTAGCTCTCCCACCGGCTCCACCTCTACAACATTTTCAACTGTTCCGAGCAAACGCTGGGAGATGAGCATCTGGCCAGGCTTTGCTTCACCGCAAAGACGGGAGGCGAGATTGGTGACCGTGCCGATGGCCCCGTAGTCCCAGCGCCCCTCGAAACCGATGCCGCCGATCGTCGCGTAGCCCTGTGCGATGCCGACGCCGAAGTCGAGCTCGTAGCCCAGCTTGCGCCACTTGATGGTGAGGTCCTCTACCCGCTCGCGCATCGCAAGAGCCATGCGAATCGCCCGCTCTGCCGGGTTCGCCACCGGCACCGGATCGTTAAAAAAGATCATCATGCCGTCGCCGGTGAAGCGCTCGAGGGTTCCTTCATGCGCGAGGATCACTCTTCCCATTTCGGAATGGTATTCGCGGAGAACTCCCATAACTTCTTCCGGCTCAGAGCTCTCGGCGAAGGCGGTAAAACCCCGGAGGTCCAAGAAGACCACCGTCACCTCTCGTCGGTGGGTCTTGAGAGGATCTTCGGCTCCTCCGGCCACGATCATTTCGGCAAGCTGCGGGGAGAAGAAGCGCTTCAGCCGCCCGAGGCGCTCAAGCTCGCCCACCTGCTCCCGCACTCGATCTTCCAGCGTCCTGTTCCAATCGGCGAGCTGGGCGGATTGAGCCTGCACGGTGTCATAGAGCTCCTTGATTCGAAGAAGCGACTTGACACGCGCCAGGAGCTCGCCCTGATTGATGGGCTTGGTGAGAAAGTCGTCGGCCCCGGCCTCGAGACCCTTGATCCGCTCCTGAGCCGGATCCAGCGCCGTCACCATCACCACCGGAAGGATCCCTGTTGCAGGTTTCTCGCGGATCTTGCGGCAGACCTCGTAGCCGCTCATCTCCGGCATCACCACGTCCAAGAGAACCAAATCCGGTCGCTCAGTTTCCACCTGGGCCAGGGCCTCGCGCCCTGAGGCCGCGGTCGCGACAGCGTAGCCTTTAACGGTCAAGAGATCGGCCAAGAGCTTGACGTTCTTGGGAGTGTCGTCCACCACCAAGATCTTGGCAGGCGTGCTCACGAAGCCTCTCCTCCGCCCGGATGAAGGTCCAGCACAGCACGCACAATCTTCAGGAACTCGTTCACACTGATCGGCTTGGTCTGGTAACCATCAAACCCCTCGGCCAAGATCTCCGCCCGGCTGTGGGTCATCGCCGAGGCTGTGACTGCGATGATTGGAATCTTCTTCGTCTGCGGATCGGCCCGGAGTTGCTTCAAAGCCGTAATTCCGTCCATCCCGGGGAGCTGAATGTCCATAAGGATGAGAGCAGGCTGAGACTCCTGGGCGAGGCGGATCCCTTCTTCGGCGGTCTCAGTCTCTATGGTCTTGTAGCCCTTGAACTGAAGCACGTCTCGCACCAGCTTTCGGTTCTTTTCGTTGTCCTCGACGATGAGAATCAATTCGTTGGCCATATCGATTTCCGATTTTAGATTTTCGATTTTAGACTGAGGCGATCCCTCGGTCGCCCGTTTGATCAACGAGTTTCACTAGCGTAGACCTATGCCACTGTCCTTGACAACTTCCAATGTTTCGTCATTCCCGCGCACGCGGGAATCCAGTCTTTCAGCATCCCTTAAATAATCCCTTCCCACAAATCCGTCCAGCCCGGATTGTGCCTCTCGATCAGTTCCAACTTCCAGGCCCGGTTCCATTTTTTCATCTGCTTCTCCCTTTGTATCGCTGACATCATGTCCTCGCACAACTCGTAGTAAACCATCCGGTGAATCCCATATCTCTTTGTGAAACCGTCCACAAGATCATTTTTGTGTTCCCAGGCGCGCTTTTGAAGATCGCTAGTCACCCCGATGTAAACCTGTCCCCGAATGCCCTGATCGGGGAGCATGCCGTTTCGCTTGCTGGCTAGAACATAAACTGCGGGCTGTTTAGACATCGGATTACGAGTGTCTCATCAATGAAGTCGAATTAAATAAAAATCAGTGCCAGCCCATTGTCATTCCGCCCAAGCTGGCGATAGCTAGCGCGAGCCGGAATCCAGGAGAGGGAGGGGTACTGGATTCCCTCCCGCTTCCGCGGGAGTGACAACCTGGTCTCTTCGCATCAGGGCAAAAGTGACGCCATTTCCGAACGAGAAACTAAAAGAAGGCGAGCGTGCGCACCTCGATGCTTTCACGGGCCGGCGCCTCCGGCGGGCTGGTCGGATCATCGAACGCCGCGTGCGCGGTGAATCGCGCGCGGCCGTCCCTTGCCGAATCGTAGGTCTTGAATACCAGCGCCTCGTTTCTTTGCATCTTGGGGAAATAGAACCAACGATGATCGGGGTTATAGGTGATGTGATAAATCTCGCCGACCCGATCCGGGTATCGCCGTTCGGTGGCGATCAGGTCTTTTGGCGGCAGGCTCCGCGCGTCGGCAATCGCGAGCGGCGCCGATTGCACCGGCTTGCGGATCGGCCGCCATACTTGGATGACGGCAAACCGATGTTGGAGCAGCGCCCCAGCCTCGTCGGCGGGGAGCAGATCGCGCACCCGTTGCGGACCGGACCATTCGGTGTAGTCGTTGTGCACCCTGCGGACAGGCTCCCGCACTTTTTTCTCCTCCCGCGTCGCATCGTCTGCGGCCCGCAAAGTGTGGTCGAACATCACGACTCTCGACGCGCCGGTCAGCTGCTTCACCAGCTGCTCCATTTCCGGGTAGTAGACCGAGCGCACCTCCTCTTCGTCGTAGAAATCCGACACCTGGGTCTCGTGGTTGATGAAAATGAACCCTTCCCGATCCAGGGAAAGACGATCGACGATGAGCCGGCCGTTGTGAATGGTCACCGCGCGCTCCTCGTACCGGCCCGTGTGATTGATGAGGCGGGAACCCGGTTCGGTCGAGTAGGTCACCGGCTTCTCTCCCATATCGACGAGGTAGTTGAGAGAAGTCCCCACGAATTCGAATGCCTGTTCCTGTTCGGCGGGTCGTGCCATTGCGAGCCTCCCTTTCAGCTTCGATTGAATCCTCAATCGACTTAACACTTATCGAAAAGGGGCAAGCGCGGTCAAGGGGCGGGAAAAGGATGAAGGCGGAGGGCCGTAACAATTTTTGACAAATGGCCCGACAAGTTTGTCCCTGCTCTGTCAAAGATATGATTCGCAAGGAGCAGTTAACGGACTGTTTTTTCACATCTTTTGACCGGGCTCGGTCCGGCATTTCACTTGCTTACTTGTTCAGGAGCAAGATTATAAGGAGGTCCGCCATGGTAAGGAACCTGTGTCTTGTGTCGTTTTTGTTATTTTTTCTTTCAGCATGCGCGGCGGTTGACGATATTCCAAGACCTTCAGATAAGGAAGTCCTCCCGCAAAATGCCCCGACACCAGCGCCGCCAACTCCCCCCACTGAAAAACGGCGTCAGCCCGTTGCATCTAACTCTTCCGCCCCTGCAGAATCTGTCAGGAATGAGTCCGGTAAATTGATCAGTCCGGCAAATAATAATCTCAGCAAAGAGCAGATCCACCTGGTCCAAGAGCTTCTGAAAGCCTCCGGATATAATCCCGGGCCCCATTGACGGGAAGGTGGGTCCTAAAACGAGGTCGGCGCTTCAGAAGTACCAGGCTTCCCGATTGTCGAATTCAGGAACTCCGGATAATAAGACTTAAATGTCTTTCGGAGTAGGATAAGAACGCAGAGTCTTCCCCAGTCGTCCGGCTTCTCCATAGTTTCACTCTGTCTCAGACTCGGACATCGTGTCAGAGTCAGGATACGTATTGACTTTTGTCAGCCGCGTCTTTAGCCTCTCCTGCCACGACATGGGTTAAAGAAAATATGAGACCGGTCCGGCCGCCGAACGCAAACACAAGACAGCCGAAGCTCAAGCCTCCGCCGGGAGCGTGCGATACCCATCTTCATGTGTACGGACCGCCGGAGCATTATCCGTTTTCGCCGGAACGGAACTACACCCCGGACCCGCATTCGACGCTCGATGATTATCTCAAAGTGCGCCGCACCCTGGGTCTGGAGCGCGCCGTGATCGTGACGGGCAGCGCCAACGGCACCGACAACCAGGTGACGCTGGATGCGCTGGCGCGCATGAAGGGAAAATTTAAAGGGCTGGCGCTCCTCGATCCGGCGATCACGGATGCGGAGCTGATTCATCTGAAGGAAAGCGGCTTTACCGGCTTCCGCGTCAAGGTGAACGGCAAAGGCGGGCTCCCGTTCGAAGCCGCGAAAAAAATGGCAGCGCGAGTCGACGGGTTCGGCTGGCACGTCGAGTTTTTGTCGCAATCGATGGCTGAAGCGATTGCCGCCGTGCCGTCCCTCAAAAAACTCAACGTGCCCTATGTCTTTGATCACGTGGCCCACGCCGCGCCAGACAAAAAAGTGAACGATCCCGGGTTTAACGAGCTGCTCCGGATTCTCACGGATAACGAGCAGGCCTGGATCAATCTCTATAGCTTCTATCAACTGTCAGCGGAGGGGCCGCCCGACTACGCCGACATGTTGTCCGTGGTCCGGGCGATCATCGATGCCCGCCCCGATCGAGTGGTCTGGGGCAGCAATTGGCCGCACGCCGGCATCCAGGTGCCGATGCCCAACGACGCCGATCTTCTCGACTTCCTGCTCGCCGCCGCGCCGGACGAAAAAATCCGCAAGCTCATTCTCACCGACAACCCGGCGGCGCTCTACGGCTGGCCGGCGTTGAGCGCATGATCGATCCCTGCCTCGCTCTTATCCCTGCTCGTGCTCGATTTTCGTGCTCGTCCACAAAGTTGACATGATGAGAGCTTATCGGATAGTCTCCGGCGCAAAATAGCCGCGGCTCTCATGCAAAGGGAATTCTTATCATTCGCTGCACTGATCATCGGATGGACTAAAAAGGAGAAGAGATATGGAGATCGTGACTCGATGGCTTAATGATCGGGCAGCAGCAGGACGCACGGCACGATGGAGTTGCTTGTTGGTTGCCGTGCTGGGTGTGTGCCAGCTGGCCGCCTCTGCAGGCGGTGGCGGGACAGGCGCGTTGCCCAAGGGAGGGAAGTGGGATCTTGCCGTCGCCATGCCTGAACCGCGTCAGGAGATGGGCGTCGGCGCGCTAGGTAACACGATTTATCTCATCGGCGGCTACGGCGCGGACAATATTCCAAGCACGCTCGTGCAGGTCTACGACACGGAAGGTAAGAAGTGGAGGCAGGCTGCGGCGATCCCGGAGGGGCTGCAACACTTGGGCGTCGCCGCGGTGGACGGCAAGGTCTACGTCGTCGGCGGATTCTACGGCACCTTCGGCAAGCGCGTCGCAACCGACTCGGTGTGGCAATATGATCCGGCAACCGATCGCTGGGAGCGCCGGGCAGCGCTGCCGACCAAGCGGGGCGCCCTGGCAGTCGTCGTGGCGGACGGGTTGATCTACGCGATGGGCGGCGAGCGAAGTAGCGCACCCGGAGCGCCGCAGCCGTACGAGCCTGTCGCGGATTTCGCTGTCTACGATTCCAAAGCCAACAAGTGGGAGGTTCTTCCCCCCATGCGTTACCGGCGTGACCACCTGGTAGCTGGCGCGATTGGCGGGCGCGTCTACGCGGTCGCCGGACGGGACCGGCCCAACTACATGCTGCAAAATCTTGAAGAGTACAATCCCGCAACCCGCACATGGACCGAGCGAGCGCCTATGCCCACCGGCCGCTCCGGCGGCGCCGCCGGAGTCGTGAACAACCGCTTGTACGTATTCGGCGGAGAAGGCAACCCTGAGAATCCATCCATGGGTACTTTCAACCAGGTCGAGGCTTACGACCCGGCCCACGACGCCTGGACACAGCTTGCGCCGATGCCGTTGCCGCGCCACGCGCTCAGCGCCGCAGTTGTCGGGAGCCGCATCTATTTGCCCGGAGGCAGCATCGTCCAAGGCGGGCGCGCGCCCGGCGTGACGGCGATCGTGGACACGTTCGAGCCGAATTGAGTTCCGACTGATCGACATAGGAGGAAAAAAAATGATTAAGCGAAAACTGTTCTTGATCTCGATCATCCAAATACTGATCGCCGCAGTCATGGTGATGTCAGCCGCCACCGCGCAGGAAAAACCCGCGCCGTCCGCCACTGCGCCCGCGCCGCGCCCGCGCGTTGATGTCGCGACCTCCCTCTCGTTAGAGGAAGCGAGGACCATCATCGACGCGGCCGTTGCGCAAGTACGGTCGGAGAAAGGGCACGCCGCCATCGTGGTCGTCGACGACAACGGTAACGTTGTGTCGATGGACCGCATGGACGGCACGTCGAAATTCTTCGAAAAGTTCGCCGTTGGGAAAGCGGTCGGCGCTGTGGCGCTCCAGCAAACCACCGCCGATTCGTCCGAGCAGTACAAAACCAACCCGCAGCGCTTCCTCAGCGCGCTGAGCATACTTCAGGGAGACGTGCTCTTCATCCCGGGTGGCTTTCCGCTCATCGTGGACGGCCGTCTCGTGGGCGCCGTCGGCAGCGCGGGACACGGAGGGGATGGAGACGTGCGCGCGGCCAAGGCCGGGATCGCCGCCTGGGAAAAGTTCCGTCAAGGCCGCCGCTAGCCTGAGTGAGTCACTAGAAGTTCTCACCGCATGTTGCGGCACGCGGCCGAGCTCTGCGGGTTCCGTCACCGGCCCAAAGCCGCGGACTTCGTAGCCTGCGGCTGCCGCGCGCCCAACTGGCGGGCGATGAAGGCCTTGATCATCTCGATGGCGCGGTCCGTCTGCGGCCCGGGGCTAGCAACCCAGCGGTGCTCGCAGCCCGGAAAGATCTCCAAGTCGATCTTGCCGCCGGCCGCCCGGTACGTAGCGACGAAGCGCTCTTGCACCGCGCAAAGCACGTTGTCGTCCAATTCACCTTGCAGAATGAACATCGGCGGCAGAGTGACCGGCTCGCCGCGCTCGAGGATGCGTTGCGGATTGCCCTCGAATATATTGTCCCACGGGTTGAAATAGATCTCGCTGTTCTTGATCAGATTCTCGCGCTGCATCTTCTTCGCCTGCTCATAGCGGGCGAAAGGATCGCTGATCGGAGAGCGGACCACGGCGTAGGTGAGGGTTGCGTCGAGGCGCGTCGCCTCCGCCAGCGGATGCGCGGTGTAGCGTGAATCGCGCGGGCGCATTGCGCACAGCTCGATCACGTGGCCCCCGCTCGAGCTTCCCAGGGCGCCGACTGTTTCCGGGTCCCCTTTCCACTCGCGGGCCTTGAGCTTCAGCCAACGGATTCCGTAGTTCGCGTCCGCTACCGAGGCAGGGTACGGCGCCTCCTCGGCCAGGCGCAGATCAATCGCCAGCACCAGGATGCCGCTTGCCGCCAGCCGCTCGTCCATCGGCGCATTGGCCGTGCGGTCCTGGTCGTTCCAGGCACCGCCGTGCACGTCCAGGAGCGCCGGGAACGGGCCTTCGCCCTGGGGTTGGTAAATGCGGGCCATCAGAGTCCGTGCCGGATCGCGCCGGTACTCGACGTCCCAGGCCTTGATCTCGTACTGCTTCGAAGGGTCGTAGGCCACTGCCATCTTTCCGCCTCCTATCAAGTTTCGCTCAATCCCCTGCACCGCGGGTTTTCTCTGGAATACTTCCGCTTGGTCCGAGTGTCAAGGTTTCAATCTTCAGCCACGGACTTCGTAGCCCTCGGCCACGCGAGGCACTCGTCGGGAGAGGGGAAGCTAGTCCAGCGTCTGGCGATAGCGCTTCACGCCGATGGTCAGGGCGACGGCGGTGAAGAGCGCGATTTGCCAAAGCTGCAGGGCGACGTCTTCGAGGCCGTTGCCTTTGAGCAGGATGCCGCGGACGATTCGCAGAAAATGGGTGAGCGGAAATATTTCGCCGATCACCTGGGCCCAGCGCGGCATGCCGCGGAAGGGGAACATGAACCCGGAAAGCATCAGTGAAGGCAAAAAGAAAAAGAACGACATCTGCATGGCCTGGAGCTGGTTCTCCGCCACGGTGGAAAAGGTGATGCCCACCGCCAGGTTTGCAGCGATAAAAACCAGCGCCACCACGAGCAGCAAGCCGAGATTGCCGACCATCGGCACGCGAAAAAGAAAGTATGCGGCGGCGAGGATCAACCCCACTTGGATGTAGCCTACGAGGATGTAGGGGATGATCTTGCCGACCATCACCTCGAACGGGCGCGTGGGCATGGAAAGGAGATTTTCCATAGTGCCGCGCTCGCGCTCGCGAGTGATCGCCAGCCCGGTGATCAAGACCATGGTCATCGTGAGGACAACGCCCATCAGGCCGGGCACGATGTTGTATTGCGTGATGGCTTCGGGGTTGTATAATGCATGCACGCGCAGCTCGACGGGGCCGGCGGCGCCGGCGAGAGAGGTTAGCGGGCCTTTGAGATCGTTTTGCAGCGCGCTGTTCAGCACTGTGTTCAGGGAGCCGAGGGCGTTGCTGGTGGCGGCCGGATCGGTCGCGTCCGCCTCGACGAGGATGGCGGGCCTGTCGCCGCGGAGCAGATCGCG
>WNFB01006976.1_pt1 | contig 10120 bp, 9 predicted proteins | sample 5400501 | NCBI WGS metagenome assembly WNFB01 (sample SAMN13153341, study PRJNA577476) | soil metagenome | isolation source: 200 cm saprolite under Douglas fir tree site 2 hole 1 | place: USA:California | collected 2015-04-18 | reverse complement strand
CGGAGGAACGGGATCGCCAGAAACGACGACGGCAACACGTAAGTGAGGAGTGCGGCGTTGGTCAGCAGCCGCGCTTTGCGCAGCCGCATTCGTCCGACCGCAAAGCTGGCCAGCGAGCCGATGGAGAGCGTCAGCAACGCGGTCGCCACGCCGACATAGAGGCTGTTGCCGAACTGGCTCCAGAAATTCTCGAGGAACCAATATCCCTGGGTTACCACGACCCAAAAGCTTTCGAGCGACGGGTCCGGCGGCCAGATATAGCCGGCGAACTCGTTATCGCCGTCAGGATCGAGCGCGATCAGCAGCATGTTGTAAACGGGCAGGAGCGACCAGACCAGCAGCGCGACGCCGAGCGCCGCCGAGGCCGCTTCGGTGAGAATCCGCCGCAGGCGGTAGCGCCGCCGGCGCGCCGGCCGGCCGAAGGACGGAGCAACGCTCACAACTGAACCTCCGTCGCCTGGACCTTGCGCATCAGCACGATCACCAGCGGGATCAGCACCGGCAGGGCCGACAGCATTGCCGCCACGCCGAGTTCCGGCTGGGCGAGATCGAACGCGTAGCGGATGCCGAGCGTGGCCAGCACGTCCGTCGACTTTGCCGGCGCACCGCCGGAGACGAAATACGCGCCGTTGAAGTCGCCGAGCGTCCAGATGGTGGAGAGCAGCGTGCACACGAGATAGAGGTTCGCCAGCAGCGGGAAGGTGACGTGGACGAAGCGGCGAGTGCCGGTGGCGCCGTCTACGTCGGCCGCTTCATAGATTTCCGGCGGAATCGCCATCCGGCCGGCGAGGAAGATCACGGTCCAGAACGGCATCCATTTCCAGATGTAGGCGACGACGTTGGATGCGAGCGCGAGCCCGCGGTGATTGAACCAGATCGGGCCGTCGATGCCGAACAGCTCTTGCAATACACTGTCGACAAGGCCTTGCTCGCCGATCAGCATCCAGTGGAAGGAGATAAAGGCCGGAACCGCCGGCAGCGCCCAGGGCAGAATGTAGATGACCAGCAGGGCCTTGATCCACCGCCGGCGACGCATGAAGAAGCCGGACAGCAGCAAGGCCAGGAACATTTTTACGTTCACGGCGAGGCCGACGTAGAGCAGGGTATTGATCACCGTCCTTATGTAGAGCGGGTCTGAGAGGAGGTGTGCATAAAGCGACGGCTGTCTGCCCATCCAGAGCCCATAGGCGATGGGATAGACGGCGAAGGCGAAGAATACCGCCGCATAGGGAACGACAAAGGCAATCGCCCAGATGAGCTCCGAGCCGTGCAGGCGGCCGCGCCAAGTGGGCCGCCGCCGCCCGTTGCCCATTATCGGCTTTCCGGCCACGAGAAGCTGCTGTGTGGCGCTCATGCTTGCCTTCTCAGCTCTCCCCGATCGGGCATCGCGAAGGTCGATTGGAATCGTTTGAAACGACGTAAGTCCGGCCAGTCATTATCTGGTTCTTTGGGCGCCGGGCAATGACGTTCGCTCATGACGAATGCCGTGAAAGGGTTCGGCGTGAGGCGCCTTGCCGTTGACGCGTGGCAACTGGGCGTCATGGAGGAAGGTGGCGCGCCTGTGCACCTTATGTCACCGGCGCCGGGATGACCATTCGACGGCGGTGTCTCGCGTAACCGCTCCGATGACCGGATGTCAGGTTTGCTGTGACCCAGAGTTGACACCCGTCGCTTCAGCTGAGAAGTGCCATCGTAGGGCCCGCACGGCGGGCTTGTTAAGAACGGCAGGGAGACTGTCCTATTTAAGTGCTTCGCAGGCTGTTCGGCCGATGATATCTTCACCGGGCTCCGGGCGCGCTGGCTCTGGGATGATCGCGAAGCTACCGCGCAACGCCAGCAGCATCCCGTGAAGCCTGTGGCGGCCGAGCCGGCGCAATCCGACCCGGCCGCCTTGGCATTACGGCTGCGCCGCGCTGCGGCACTTTCCCGAGATAGGATCGAGTGCTGTTGACAAGCGCGGCGGCGGAAAGCGGCTGTTACGCGGTCCGGAAGGCCGCGGGCGCGGGCTCAGAACGTGGGGCCACGATGCCAAATCACAGATTTCGTATCGGCCAAAGTGTGAATTATCGGCCAGCCTCGCGCGGCCAGGATGCTCCCCGCGGCGCATACGAGATAACCGGGCGACTGCCGCAGGGCGACGACGGCCAGTTTGAATATCGCATCAAACATTCGAGCGAATCGCACGAACGGCTTGCCAAGGAAAGTGAGCTAAGCTTGGCATGAGTCGGCTTCCAGCAAAATGACATGGCGGTGCAGCCGGTCGAAGCCGCCTCGCACGAAGTCTCCTTGCGGGGGTAAGCGACGTCGGTTCACTCGCGCAGCATGGCCCGGCGGTCCTAAAGTCCGAGCGTCGCCTCGGCCCAGCGCAGCACGGTATTGCCATTGAGGAAGGCGATCGCGCCCGGCTCGATCGCCGCCGGCCGATCGTGCCCAACGACGACGGTCGCGACCAGCGCGTCGCAGCGGTCGTTGAAGGCAACCGACAGCGCCGATTGCCCGCCGCGCACCGGAGCGGAGATCAGATAGGAGCGGCTGCGGCCTTTCATCCAGGCGACGGCGATCGGCCGGCCGTTCCCGAGGGGGGCAACACTCCTGCCCATCAGGTCGAAATCGCTCAGGCGCTCCAGCTCCTCGTCGTCCGAGACGCCGGTGGTGCAATTGCAGAAGCCGATCTTGGCCCGCAGATAAAGGTTCACCTCCGTGCCGCAGTGCTCGGCCCTGCACTGGTACGCTTTGCCTTTGCCCCATTGATCCATCAGGAACGGCCAGGGCACCTCGGCCCAGACCGGATTGGGCGGCGGCGCGGCGGCGCCGCCCGGCTTGAGCACATGGCCGGCAAGCAGCCCGATCGTGCCGAGCGCGCCGCCCAGCACGAAGGCCGCCGCAACGACCAGGATGGTGCTCCGTCTCATCGCGTCAGTATTGGTATGACCTCTAATTGGTCGCCAAAAACTTGCGGGCGGCGGCGAGCTCCGGTCGGTCGGCCTCCGCGCCGGCCGTGAGCGCGACCAGCTTCTCGTAGTTGGCCTTGGCCGCCACCTTGTCGCCGAGCTTTTCGGCAGCGCGGGCGGCGCCAAGGAAGCCGCGGAAGCGGTTCGGCTCCTTCGCCTTGGTCGCCTCGAAAGCCGCGAGCGCCTCCTTGGCCATGCCGCGATCGAGCAGCATCTCTCCGTAAAGCTCGCGCGCCGGCGCGAGCGGTCCGGGCGTGAGCGCATGCTTCTCGGTCTTGTCCTCGGCGTCCGCCGCCGCGCTCATGGCTTTGAGCGCCTCGTCGTACTTGCCTTCGGCATGGAGCATCCAGGCGGCCGCGACCTGCCGCTGAATGTCGACAATCTCCGCCCAATAGGCGTCCTTGGTCTCGCGCAGCTTGTCGCGCAACTCGGCGAGCTTGGCGATGTCGGGGGTGGCGGCTTCCGGCTTGCCGGAACGCGCGGCCCCGAGCGCGCGGGCAAAGTGCGAGATCGCCATGACGTAGTTGAAGGCGCTCGGCCGGACCGCCAGTTGTGACGCGCTATTCCAGTCGCTGCGCTCGACCGCATAGCGCGCCGGCGAGGCTGCCAGCGCATAGTGGGCACCCAGGACGGTCGCCTTGAAATCGGACTCCTGGATCATCTCGTCGATGACGGCGCGCGCCTGCTTGTCCCGGGCGAGCTGGAGGTAGGCATAGACCATGTAATCCTGGGCGTGCAGATAATTGCCGACCGACTTCTCCGCCTTCGCGGCCTTCACCGAGGCGATGTTGGAATCGATCGACTCCTTCCAGTAGCCGACGCGGGTATAGATGTGCGACGGCATGTGCTGGGCGTGCGGCGCGGCCGGCGCGACCTTGGCGTAGCGGTTGGCGGCGTCGAGGCCCTTCGCGGCCGTTTCCGGATAGTCGTAGAGATGGATGAGGTAGTGCGTGACGCCCGGATGCCGCGGCAGCCGCTGGGAGATCGGCTCCAGGATCGCGGCGCCCTTGGTCTGCTGGGCGTAGGTCTTGTCGTTCAGGTCGGCCGAGGTGTTGAGCGTGATGGCGTAGGCGATCTGCGCCTCGTCGTCGTCCGGATACTTCGCCGCGATTTTCTCCTCCGCGTCGCGGAACGCGCGGATGCGCTGGACATGGCTGAGCTTGTCGTAATCGGCGTACATCAGCATCAGCGCGTCGATGTAGTCGCGCTCGCGCTCGGTCTTGGCGTTCATCGCCTTGGCCTTCTGGATCGCGGCGAGGCCGGGCGCGAGGTTCGCCTGCGGGATTGCGTTGTGCGGGTTGTCGAGCAGGGTCAATGCGATGCCCCAATGGGCGATGGCGCAGGTCGGGTCGGCCTTCAGCGCCTCCTCGAACACCTCCTTGGCGGCGAGGTACCAGTACGAGTGTTGAAAGCGCATGGCGCGGTCGAAGCGGCGCTGCGCCACCTCGTTGCACGAGGTCTGGAAGTGGACGCTGCCGAGCTGCTGATCGACGTCGCTTTGCGCGACCAGCGGCTGCGGCGATGACAGGGCCAGTGCGGCGGTGCTGACGGCGACGGCGAGCAACGACTTCCGCATGATTGTCCTCCTGTCGCGTGGGGAATGCGATCGTTGTCCGAGGTCTCCAGTATACGCGCTCGCCCCTTGGCCGGAAAGATCATGCAGCCGTGCCGGCATGCACGTGAAGCTTGCCGGTTCCATCGCGCACGTCGCCTCAATTCGTACCTTGTCGCCTTCGCGCGCGCAGATTCCGGGAGCCTACGGCCGTTTCGCCCAATGACGGAAATCGACTTGGCCCACGTGCGCGCAACCTATCCGCCGGGCATGATCGGGGACGTAATTGATTCCATGCTCAGGGATTGGCAGCATCGCGCGACGACAGCAAGGAAACCGCCATGTCGCCTGACCGTCCCCTCCCCTTCGCCAACCTCATGGGGTTGAGGCTCACGAGCATCGCGGCCGACCGGGTCACCGCGGAGCTGCCGGTGCGCGAGGATTTGTGCACGGTGCCGGCGGTGCTGCACGGCGGGGCGCTGATGGCGCTCGCCGACACGCTCGGCGCGGTCGCGACCGTCGCGAACCTGCCGGAGGGCGCGCACACCAGCACGATCGAGAGCAAGACCAATTTCTTCGCTGCGATCGCCCTCGGCGACACCGCCAGGGCCGAATGCACGCCGCTTCACCGCGGCCGCACCACCATGGTGTGGCAGACCCGGATCACCCGCGGCGACGGCCGCCTCGCGGCAATCGTGACGCAAACGCAGCTGGTGCTGAAGAAAGGCGAATAGCGAGTAGGGAATAGCGAATAGCGCCATCCTCATCCTGAGGAGCGCGCCGAAGGCGCGCGTCTCGAAGGATGGCAACGGGCGCGTCTGCTTCCATCCTTCGAGACGGCCGCACGCAAGTCGGCTGCAGCCGACTTGCGCATCATAATGCCGATCTCGGGTAAACCCGAGATCGGTGCGGCCTCCTCAGGATGAGGCCTTCGTTCAATTCGCTATTCGCTCTTTTACTTCCGCCCCACCCCGATCAGCCGATCGAGCTTCTGCGGATCCCGCTTCAAGGTCTCGCTCGGGCCGTCATAGACAACGCGGCCGCGGTCCATGACCACGGCGCGCGGGGCAATGTCGAGCGCCAGGCGGGTGTTCTGCTCGACCAGCACGAGGGTCAACCCCTCGGTGTCCGACAGCCGCCGCAGCGCCCGCGCCAGTTCCTCGACGATGACCGGTGCCAGGCCTTCCGACGGCTCGTCCATCAACGTCACCGACGGATTGCCGACCAGCGCGCGGCCGATCGCCAGCATCTGCTGCTCGCCGCCCGATATCTGGTTGCCGCGATGGCCCTGGCGCTCGGCCAGCCGCGGGAACAGCTCGAACAAAGCCTCGATGCTCCAGCGGCCCGGCCGCGCCGCGATCTCGAGGTTTTCGCGCACCGACAGCGAGGGAAAGATCTCCCGCTCCTGCGGCACGTAGCCGATGCCGGCGCGGGCGCGGCGATGGATCGGCAGCCGCGAAATGTCCGCGCCGCGCAGCCGCACGCTGCCGCGATGCAGGCTGGTGTGTCCCATCACCGTGCCCAGCAGCGTCGTCTTGCCGACCCCGTTGCGGCCGATCACGGAGAGGCGCTCGCCCTCGGCGAGCGCAAGGCGCACGTCCTCGATCACCACGGTCTCGCCGTAGCCGGCGGACACGCCGTCGATCTCGAGCACGGCGCCGGCATCAAGCATGCTGCGCCTCGCGGCGATGATCCTGGCCGAGATAGACCGCGCGCACCCGCTCGTCGGCGGCGATCTCCTCCGGCGAGCCCTCGGTGAGCACCGCCCCCGACACCAGCACGGTGATGCGCTTGGCGAAGCGGAACACCACGTCCATGTCGTGCTCGATGATCAGCACGGCGATGTCGGGATCGAGCCGCCCGATCACGTCGAGGATGAGGTGGCTCTCGGACGACGGCACGCCCGCCGCCGGCTCGTCGAGCAGCAGGAGTTTCGGCCGCTGGGCGAACGCGATGGCGATCTCGACCAGGCGCTGGCGCCCATAGGGCAGCTCGCGCACGCGCTTGAGCGCATCGCCGGCGAGCGCCAGCGCGTCGAGCAGATCGACCGCCTCGTCGATCACCGCCTGCTCGGCGCCCATCGGCCGCCATAGCCGATGGCACGCCCCGGTGCGCTCGCCGACCGCGAGGTAGACGTTCTCCAGCACGGTGAGGCCGCGGAACAGCTGGTTGATCTGGAACGTGCGCGCGATCCCGCGCCGCGCCCGCGCCGCCTGCGGCAAATCGGTGATGTCCTCGCCGTCGAGCAGCACGGCGCCGCCGGACGGCCGCAGCGCGCCGGTGATCAGGTTGACGAGCGTGGTCTTGCCGGCGCCGTTCGGCCCGATCAGCGCGCGCCGCGCGCCGCGCTCCAGGCTGAGGTCGATGCCGCGCGCCACCTGCAGCGCGCCAAAGCTCTTGCTCAGGCCGCGGATTTCGAGAACGGGGACGGTCATGCGCGGCCCTGCCAACGGCGGGCGCGATGAGCCCCGCTGTCATAGGATTATAGGGAGCACCATCGAGAATAAAGCCCGTTCTGCCGGCCGGCAGGCGCGGCGCCTTCGGCCCTGCCCGGGATCGCTTTCGCTCCGGCCGCCGGCCTGTAGAATGGCGCTTCGATCACGCGAGGGCTGACGAATGCGAAAGTGGCATGTTGCGCGGGCGATTGCTTTGGTTGCGGCGCTTGCCGCCGATGGCGCGGCGCGGGCCGACGAGGCGCTGGCGAAGATCAAGACGATCGTGGTGATCTACGCGGAGAACCGCAGCTTCGACCATCTCTACGGCCGGTTTCCCGGCGCCAACGGGATCGCCGACGCGACCGCCGAGCAGAAGACGCAGCTCGACCACGACGGCTCGCCCCTGCCCTATCTCACGGTGTTCGGCGCGGGCGGCAAGCCGGACCCGCGCTTCCCGCAATTGCCCAACGGACCTTTCCAGATCGACGCGGCGCCCATCAACGTGCCGGCAAGCGCGCTGGCGCCGAGCCCGATCCACGCCTTCTACCATAACCAGGAACAGATCAACGGCGGGCGCAACAACGTGTTCGCCGCCATGTCGACGGTCGGCGGCTGGACCATGGGCTATTTCGCCAATGCGCAGTTGCGCGTCATGCAATGGGCGAAGGATTTTACGCTCGCCGACAATCTCTTCATGGGCGCGTTCGGCGGATCCTTTCTCAACCATCAATACCTGATCTGCGCCTGCGCGCCGCGCTTCCCCGATGCGCCCGAGGGCATGCGCGCGCGGCTCGACCCCGACGGCAGGTTGACCAGGAAACCGGGCTCGCCCTCGGCCAGGGACGCCGCCGTGCAGGTGTTCAGCGACGGCATCGGCGGCCAGGTGTCGCCCGACGGCTACGCGGTCAACACCACCCAGCCGCCCTATCAGCCGAGCGGCGTGCCGCCGGCGCCGGACGACAATCCGGACTTTGCCGACCCCAAGGGCGCCCCGCGTTTCGGCCTGCCGCTGCCGCCGCAGATCGGCAAGACGATCGGCGATACGCTTTCCGCCAAGGGCGTGCGCTGGGCCTGGTACGCCGGCGGCTGGAACCTGGCGCTTGCCGAGGGGCGGCAGCCGGCCACCGAGAAACGCAGGATCATCTATACGCGCGAGGACGGCAGCCCGGACTTCCAGCCGCACCACCAGCCCTTCAACTATTTTGCCCGCTTCGCGCCCGGCACTGCGGACCGCGCGACGCACCTGAAGGACGGCGAAGACTTCCTGCGTGACATCGACGCCGGAGCGCTTCCCGACGTGGCCTTCTACAAGCCGGTCGGGATCAATACCCAGCACCCGCTGTACACCGACGTCATCACCGGCGACATCCACATGGCGGACGTGCTGGAACGGCTGCGCAAGAGCCCGCAATGGAACGAGATGGCGGTGATCGTCACCTACGACGAGAACGGCGGCTTCTGGGATCACGTCCCGCCGCCGTCCGGCCCCGGGTGGGGCGACCGCTTCGGCCCGGGCACGCGCGTGCCCGCGATCATCGTCTCGCCCTATGCCAAGCGCGGCTACGTCGACCACACGGCCTACGACACCACCTCGATCCTCAAGTTCGTCACCCGGCGCTTCGACCTCGAGCCGCTCGCCGGCGTGCGCGCCAATGCCGGAGACCTGACCGCGGCGTTCGACTTCGGGAGGTGACGGGTCGTTCCCCGGGCGCAGCGCAGCGCGAAGCGGTGCGCTGCTGACCCGGGGTCCAGAATTTTGCGTTCAACCTCGGTCCCGGATCAGCGGTGCACCGCTCCGCTACGCTTCGCGCTGCACCGCATCCGGGACACGCTGCGGATCTACCGCAGCAGCCCAAACAGGCTCGCGAGATCGTCGAGGCCGACCAGCCGGTAGACATTATTCAGCTCATAGAGCGCGAACACGATGGTGGCGACGATCGTCGTCCACATCATCTTGAGCCGCAGTTGCGGCACCGCCGGCGCGCCCGGATCGGTGCCGGGCGCCACCTCCCCGCTCTCGACCTGGGAGCGCACGCCCCACGGCAGGACGGCGAACAGCACCACCCACCACACGATGAAGTAGATGGCGAGCGCGGTGCCGAGGTCTCTCACCGACACGCGATCCTCCCTACGCCTGCTCGAGCTCGACCAGGGTGCCGCAAAAATCCTTCGGATGCAGGAACAGCACCGGCTTGCCGTGCGCGCCCATCTTGGGCTCGCCGTCGCCCAGCACGCGCGCGCCCTGCGCCTTGAGCGCATCGCGCGCGGCGATGATGTCGTCGACCTCGTAGCACAGATGATGGATGCCGCCGTCCGGATTGCGCTCGAGGAATTTCGCGATCGGCGAGGCCGCGCCCAGCGGCTCCAGGAGTTCGATCTTGGTGTTGGGCAGCGTGATGAACACCGTGGTGACGCCATGCGCCGGCTGCGGCTGCGCCGCCGACACCTCGGCGCCGAGCGTCTCGCGGTATACCGCCGCCGCCTTGGCGATGTCGCCGACCGCGATCGCCACATGATTGAGTCTTCCGATCATGCTCCCTCGCTCAGGCCGCTCGGGCGCTGCCCAACAGCGTGCGTCCGGACCTGCGACCACGCAGCGCCTCGTCCTGCCGTCCTTACAAGAATACCCCGGCTTTCGCTACACCGGCGGAGGCCTGCCGGCTCACTCAGCTTCCTTTCGTTCGTGCGGAAGCAGGGTGACGGCGCTGCTTAATGCTCACCGAAGAGGGCGCCGGCTACGCCTATCAAGCAGACCTCGGCCAACTCATTATGATCGAGCATCAGCCTTCAGGTCCGGCGGGACCGTCAAGGAAGTTCTGAACAGCCAATTGGATTTCAAGGCCGCGCCACGCAGGTCTACTTGATAACGGACATTTCGGCCACCGCCGCGAGTTAGATGCGCACCAGGACATGCTTTGCAAGAAGGAGGCTAACCTGCAAAAACGTGAACCCAGCTGGAATGGCCAACAGGACTAGTCCTGCCCAAAACAGAAAGAGGGTAATGATGCGCAATCTTGGGCACTTAATGTCATTCACCGTCCAAATGTGAATTAAGCCGAGGCCCCATTGGTCAGATGTTTGCAAATCAGGTGATGTACCGGCGCCCAAGTTAGGTAGATCGGGCTTCAGCCTGGGTAAGACGAAAATCGAGCTTTCCCATGTTGACATGCTGCTATAGAGCG
>WNFB01006975.1_pt1 | contig 10120 bp, 10 predicted proteins | sample 5400501 | NCBI WGS metagenome assembly WNFB01 (sample SAMN13153341, study PRJNA577476) | soil metagenome | isolation source: 200 cm saprolite under Douglas fir tree site 2 hole 1 | place: USA:California | collected 2015-04-18 | reverse complement strand
CTCGACTTCGGCATCGGTCTCGGACGGCGCTTCGAGATCGACGTGGAGGTGCCATTCCTCCTCCACACCTCCGGCGTTCTCGACCGCTCGATCGACGGCTACCACGCGCGGCTCGGCCTGCCTGACGGGGGCCGGTCCGCCTTCGCACGCGATCGCTACGTCGCGGCGTACGTCGGCGACGGCGCCGAGGTCTTCTTCGATGCCCCCGCGGGAGGATTCCGCCCGGGCGACGTGGTCCTCACCGGACGAGCGGCCCTGCTGCGACAGGCGGCACGCTGCCCCGATCTCGCGGCTTCCCTCGCGATCAAGCTGCCGACTGGCAACCCGCGCCGGCTGGACGGCAGCGGCCGCGCCGACTACGGCGCCTCGATCCAGATCTCCCGGGTCCTCGGCCGCGCCACGCTTCACGCGGGCTATCAGGTCACGCGGGTCGGCCAGTGGGCGCTGGCCCCGAGCCTGCCCCTGGGCGACCCGCGCAGCCTCTTCGGCGCCTGCGGGGTGGCCCTGACCCGGCGCTCCGCGCTCATCGTCCAGATCCTACGCTCCAGCGGACCGTTCCACTACCGTCCCGGCAGCGACCTCGGGCGCGTGGCCCAGGAGATCGCGGCAGGCTTCCGCACGCGGACGGCACGCGGCCTCCTCTTCCAGTGGGCCCTCATCGAGAACCTGGATCAGCACCTCAACACGCCCGATGTCGGTCTCTTCGTCGGCCTCTCCTCCGCCGGGACCGTTCCCGCCGGCCGCCCCCCCTTGCCTCCCCTCCCGATCGCGCCGCCGGCTCCACCGGCCACCTCACCGTAACGATCTGGTCTGCCGTCACTTGCGCACCATTCCCGCCGCTTATCAAACTCGTTGCGCGCCGCGGCCGGTCGCCGTATAATTCGTGGCAACCCAAGACAGTTCGCGGCTTTCCGGGGAATGCCCCCCGCGGCATTCCCGGAAGGGCGGGGGCGGAGAGGCGGAGAGGAACGTGGAGCGACTCGACAAGACGGTGATCGGGCATCGGATCAAGGCTTTGAGGAAGTCCAAGGGGCTCCGGCAGTGGCAGATGGCGGAGCTCCTGGGAGCGACGCAGCCGGCGGTGCACAAGTACGAGAACGGGATCCTTCCCGAGGTGAAGAGGCTCCTGACGCTGGCGCGGATCGGCAACACGTCGGTGGAATGGATCCTCACCGGGCGGCACTGCGAGAACGGGGCGAAGGAGATGGATCGCCTGGCGCCCGAGATCTACGACCTGGCCTACCAGCTCCGATCCTTCGGCGCGGAGGATCGCAAAATCCTGGCGGACGCGCTGGAGATCATCAACCAGGCGGCACGGGCGGTGCGCGACAGCGCGCGCCGGGATCCGAGCGAGATGACCGACGCCGATCTGGGACGCGCCTTCCGCTCGTTCGAGTCGCAGGCGCGTGGTGCGCTTCAGGCCGCCCTGGCGGTCTACGATGCCGTCGTCACCACCGTCGCGAACGGCAAGGTTCGCGAGCTCCACAGCTTCTCGGGGGCCGCACCCGAAAGCGCGGAGGAAGGCCCCGTCAGCATCCCGAACCTCCAGAAGAACGCCGGCTGAACGGCGCGCTCCCGGCAAGCGCCCGCATTGACAAGGCTTTCCCGCGGGACTAGGCTCGCCGCCATGGACCTGTTCCGCCCCGATCCCGACGCTCCCGGCTCAGGCGACACGCCCGCCGGCGCGCGCGACCCGTCGGCGCGGGGTGACGAAGGGCCGGGACCCGCGTCCGGAAGGGACGCCCCGCTCGCCGATCGCCTGCGGCCGCAGGCGCTCGAGGACATCGTGGGGCAGGACGATCTCATCGGGCCCGGACGCCCCCTGCGACAGGCGCTCGAGACGGACAAGGTCCCCTCGATGATCCTGTGGGGTCCGCCGGGATCGGGCAAGACGACCCTGGCCCGCCTGGCCGCCCGCCTGACCCGGGCGCAGTTCATCTCCTTCAGCGCCGTCCTCTCGGGCATCAAGGAGATCAAGGAGGTCATGCGCGCGGCCGAGCGGTACCGGAGGTCGGCGGGGCACCGTACGATTCTCTTCGTCGACGAGATCCACCGCTTCAACCGGGCCCAGCAGGACGCCTTCCTCCCCTACGTCGAGCAGGGGACGATCGTCCTGATCGGCGCGACCACCGAGAACCCCTCGTTCGAAGTGAACGCGGCGCTCCTCTCCCGTTGCACCGTCTACGTGCTGCGCGCGCTCGAGGATCGGGAGATCGTGACCCTGCTGCGGCGGGCGCTCTCCGATCCGCGCGGGCTTGGCGATCTGCGGGTCGCCGCGGGTGACGACGAGCTGCTCTATCTCGCCTCCCTCTCCGGCGGCGACGCCCGGCGGGCGCTCAACGTCCTCGAGATTGTCGCCACCACCATGGCGCCGGGCGCCGACGGCTCGCGGCCGGTGCGCCGCGAGGCGATCGCCGCCGCCGTGCAGCGCGCTCCACTGCTTTACGACAAGGCCGGGGAGGAGCACTACAACCTGATCTCCGCGCTGCACAAGTCGTTGCGCAACAGCGATGCGGATGCGGCCCTCTACTGGCTCCTGCGCATGCTCGAGTCGGGCGAGGACCCGCTCTACGTCGCCCGCCGCATGGTGCGCTTCGCCTCGGAGGACGTCGGCAACGCCGACCCTCAGGCTCTCTCCGTGGCGCTCGCCGCCAGGGACGCCTTCGACTTCCTCGGAATGCCGGAGGGGGCCCTGGCCCTCGCCCAGGCGGCGGTCTATCTCGCCTGCGCGCCGAAGAGCAACGCCGTCTACGCGGCGTATGGACGGGTCCAGGAGGACCTCGGGCGCGGCCTCGCCGATCCGGTGCCGCTCGCGCTGCGCAACGCCCCGACCGGCCTGATGAAGGGGCTCGGGTACGGCCGCGGCTACCAGTGCGCCCACGACTTCGAGGAGGGAACGACGGGATTGGAGTGCCTGCCGGAGAGGCTCCGCGGGCGCCGGTACTACGTCCCGGCGCCGATCGGCCACGAGAAGGAGATCGCCCTGCGGATGAAGGAGCTCGAAGAGATCCGCCGACGCCTGCGGCAGCGATCCGGGGGGCCGAAGGGGGTCGAGGGCTAGTCCGTCAGGCTCCGAGGAACGTGCAGGGATGCGGGACGAAGGGCTCCGCGCCTACGCCGCCCGCCCTTCGTGGGCCTTGAGGAGCCTCCAGGTGGAATCCTTCTCCGGGCAGGCGTCGCACATCGGAAGGATCGCTCCCGCCTGGAACTCCCGCAGGGTCTCGGTCCCGGCTAGATGGCAGATTTCGCAACGGTAGGTTCCGGAGACCCTGCACCGCTCCCCGCTCTTCCAGGTTCTCGACGAGTTCATCCACTCCTCCGGAGCTGGCGGACATTCTCGCAGAGGCCCTCCCGCCTGTCAAAGACTCCGGCCCGCCGCGCGGTCCTCCAAAAATAATTGAGGGGTGACGTCCGCCACCCCTCGAAAACAAGATCCGGGAAGGGATCCTATCTCTTCCCCTTCTTCTTTCCCTTTTTCTTGGCGCCCTTCTTCTTCTTCGGAATGGCCGCTCACCTCCCTTCACACCATGCCCGCGGTGTCGATCCCCGGCGATCGTGTGCGATGGTCTCGCTGCGGCCGGGGTGCTCGTGTCGCGGCCGCGTGCGCGGCCTCCGACTTCGTCTTCGCCCGGCGCGCGCCGGGCGGGTGTTCAGCGTCGCGAGAACTGTTTCGGCGAGTGCGTGCGTCGGGAGTCCCGGGAGAGGAAGGTCCGCCGGCGTTCCACCGTGAAAACGGCCTTCGCGTCCCCCCCCGACGAGTGCGCCGTTTCTCGAGTCCGTTTCCCGGCCTCAATTGCGCTCGGGAGCCCTGCTGGCCGCCGTGGATCGTCGCTGCGGCTTCGACCGATCGTGGTGCGTCGTCATCAAGGATGATCGCGATCGATCACGAAGAAAGTCGGTGCGTTGAAATCTATAACATGAAGAGGATCACCTGTCAATAGATCGAGGCGACGATCACGGCGATGATCGCGCGCGCGGCGCGCACACGCACTCGCGACGTTCGCGATCAGGATCGCCCGACGAGAGAGCGGGTGTCGCGCGTGCCGGGAGGCACCCCGCCGCGCAGGGTGATCACGTCGATGCGAGGGCGGCAGAAGAAGCGGACCGGCACCCACGACCATCCCAGCCCGCGGCTCACGTGCAGGCGCGCGCCGCCCTTCACGTCGAACCATCCCTCGACGTAGTCACGCGTGCCCGGCGGGACGTACAGCGCCCCGAGACCGGGAAGGCGCACCTGGCCGCCGTGGGTGTGGCCGGCCAGGACGATGTCGATGTCCCAGTTGCCGAGGCTCGGCACCACTTCGGGGCTGTGCGTCAGGAGGACGCAGACGTCCCTGCGCGGCACGCCGCGCATCGCCTGCTTGAGCGCATCGTGCCCCGTCACGGGGTCGTCGATCCCGGCGATCACGATCGGCCCCGCGACGGTGGCGATGCGCACGCTGCCGTTCTTCAGGAGACGGACACCGGATCGCGCCAGGGCGTCGGGACCCCAGCGCGTCGCGACGCCGTCCCAGTAATCATGATTGCCCCAGACGGCGAAGACGCCGTAGCGCGCGCGCAACGCGCCGAAGAAGGCCTCGACGTCCCGCCGCGACGCGCCGCGGCGCGTCAGGTCGCCCGACACGAGCACGAGATCGGGACGGACGCCGTCGATCATCGCGATCGCGTCGCGCTCGCGGCGTCCCATCCGCACGACATGCGGGTCGCTGAGGTGCACGACCGTCAGGTCGGGCGCGCTCGCAGGAAGCGCCGGGACGTACTCGATGGAGCGGGAGATCTCGATCCAGTCCGGCTCGACCAGAAGGGCATCGATCGCGATCGCCAGCCCCGAGATGAGGCAGAGGGCGATCGTCCGGGCGCGGGCGCGGCGCGTCCAGGGCCGCGTTGCGCCGTCCAGGATCGCACCCCAGGAGAGGCCGGGCGCCGCCCCGAGCGGGACGCTCCACCCCTCGTTCCGCAGCCTGTCCATGCCAAGCAATATAGGGGGGGATGGTCCCTCCGGCCAGGAGTCCCGCCGCATCATGGAGCCTCATGGCGCTTGACCCCGGGGGGGTGATCGGGCTAGCCTTACTCGTCACGCCAATCGGGGTCTCTCCTGCCCCTCATTAGGAACGGCCTCACCCTTGACTGACGATCATCGCCACGGCCATGGCCGGCCTGCCCGCCACGGGCAGGGGCGGCCGGAACAATCCCATCGCCCGCACGCCGACCCTGGCAAGCGGTCCGCCCCGGCCGATCCGCACGGCGCCGCAGGATCGGCGGCCCATCGACCGCTCCCGGACGGCGCGCCGCGCCACGGCGAGCCACCGGGCCAGGGGGCGCCGCGCGATCGCCGGCACGGCCGTCATCGGCGCCGCTGGCACGGTCACCGGCAGGCTGGCGGCCACGGCCCCAGGCCCGCATCGGGCCGGGCCGCCGGAGCTCCGGAGAATTCCGGCGCCGATCCCGGTGGCGCGGCCAGAGCGGCGGGCGGCCCGGCCTCGACACCTCATATCGAGGTGGAGGCGCGCGGCGTTCTGGAAGTCCTCGGGGACGGGAACGGCTTCCTGAGGCAGCCGCAGCGCAGCTACCGCCCCTCTTCCGACGACATCTTCGTCCCGCGCGACATCCTGGCGAAGCTCGGAGTCGCCGAGCCGCGCGGCAATGGATCCGGGATCGAAGGGAGCGAGATCGAGGGCCGGGCCAGTGCTCCCGGCGGGACTGCAGCGGCCCGGGGAGGCCAGGGGTCCTCCCGCTCCGGGGGGCGGGCCCCCAGGCTCTCGGAGGTGCGCGCGGTCAACGGCGTCCCCCTGGAGGAGTTCGCGCGCAGGCGATCCTTCTCCCAGCTCACCTCCGTCGATCCGTTCGAGAGGATCCGCTTGGAGACCGACCCCGACGAGCTGTCGACGCGGGTCATCGACCTCCTGACGCCGATCGGCAAGGGTCAGCGCTGCCTGATCGTCGCGCCGCCGAGGGCCGGCAAGACGACGCTGCTGCAGAGAATCGCCGCCGCGATCACGCGTAACCATCCGGAGATCCACCTGATCGTCCTCCTGGTCGACGAGCGGCCCGAGGAGGTGACCGACATGAAGCGGAGCGTGCGCGGCGAGGTGATCGCCTCCTCCTCCGACGACGTAGCTCGCAACCATGTCTCCGTCGCGCGCATCGTCCTCGAGCGCGCCCGGCGCCTGGTGGAGGTCGGCCGCGACGTGGTGATCCTCCTCGACTCCCTCACCCGCCTGGCGCGCGCCCACAACACCGCCACGCCGGGCACCGGCCGGACGCTGTCGGGAGGGCTCGACGCGCGCACCATGGAGCAGCCGCGCCGGTTGTTCGGTGCCGCGCGCAAGGCCGAGGAGGGGGGCAGCCTGACGGTCATCGCCACGGCCCTCGTCGACACCGGCTCGCGGATGGACGACGTGATCTTCCAGGAGTTCAAGGGCACCGGGAACATGGAGCTGGTGCTCGACCGGGCCCTCTTCGAACAACGGATCTACCCGGCGCTCGACATCGCCCGCTCCGGCACGCGCAAGGAGGAGAAGCTCTTCGCCCGGGAGGACATCCCGCGCGTCCACAAGCTTCGCCGCGTGCTCTTCGAGATGAAGCCTCACGACGCCATGATGAAGCTCCTGGACAAGCTGTCGAAGTACCCGACAAACGCCGCGTTCCTCAAGGCCCTGGACGCCTAGGCGCCCGCAGGGTCTGGAGGACCGGCTCCTCGCCGACGTTTTCGTCCTTGACTTTCCGCGCCCCCGGCTCTAAATTTCGATTCGTAAGGTTGGTGAAGTTCTTGGCTGGACTGATCTCGCCCCAGGGACGCACGACCCCCTGGGGCTTTTTTTACGTCTCCGGAACGGAGCAAGGAGGAAAGGCAAGTGGCACAGGGTCGCGTGAAGTGGTTCAACAACAGCAAGGGGTACGGATTCATCGAGGTCGAGGGGGGCAAGGACGTCTTCGTGCACTACTCGGCCATCGAGGGCAGCGGCTACCGCTCGCTGGAGGAAGGCCAGCCCGTCGAGTTCGAGATCACGCAGGGCACCAAGGGCCCGCAGGCCTCGAACGTCAAGCTGGTCTGAGGAGGCCGTCCGGGGCCCCGGGCCTGTCTCTGACGCGCTCTACAGGCTGTTCAGGTAGTTCTGGAGTTTGACGCGATCCTGCGGCTCGATCCGGACGAACTCGAGGGCCACCTCGTAGCGGCGGCTCTCGAGGGCACCCGGCTTCTCGACGCAGCGCAGGACGCGGGCGTCGACGTCGATCGGCGCCGGCTGGCGGAGGTCGCCTCCAACCAGCGTGAAGGTCATCTTCACGGTCAGGTCCTCGGGGAGGGCCCGGTTGGATCCGCAGCGCGCCCCCCCCACGGCGATGTCGATCGTCCCGAGGAGGAGATCGGCCGGGATCCGGTCGCCCGGCAGGACCCGCACCTCCAGAAGCGCCAGGAATCGGTGGTGCTTCCTCTTGTCGGCCGGGCCGCTCACGTCGGAGATCCGGGCCTCATCGGTTCCTGGCGACCTCGTGCTCCTCCTTGCTGTGCCTGTCGATCAGGCTCGTGAGCACCGCCTCGGGAATCTTCTCCAGCGTGACGTCGCGCGTCGTGATCTCCTTGCCACGCTTGACGCCGTAGGCCACCTTCTCGCCGATCTTCAGCCCGCCATCCTTCATCGCCCTGAGCTTCACCGCGTTCTCCGGCGATAGGGTGACGCCGTTCATCGACACGAGCAGGTCGCCGGCCTCGATGCCGACCCGGTCCGCCGGACCGTTTGGGATCACCGCGAGGACCCGGATCGTCGCGTCGTCCAGCTCCTCCATCTCCATGCCGGACCAGCCCTTGACCTGATAGGTCTCGCGCAACGCCGCGGCGCACTCCTCGGCCGGCTTGCTGCACTTTGCGTGCCGGGCGAGGGCCGTGCCGGAGGGGAGGAGCATGAGAAGGACCGCCACCACGCAGGATGCCAGCCAGAGGGGGCGCATCGTCTGACCTCCTTTGGAAACGGGTCACACGCGCGGATCGTACCACGAAACGCGGCGTCCCGGGGGCGCCGGGCGCGCGGGGCATGCCGCCGGGCACCGTGCGCGGAGGGGCGCGGGACCGGCCCTACCTGGAGAAATGAAACGGGACGCTCGTCACGACGACGCCCGGCTTGAAGAGGAGGGCTCCCTTGATCATGAACGCCGACTGGTTGTGGAAGAGCCCCTCCCACCAGTGCGCCGTGACGAACTCCGGCAGGACGACCGTCACCATCTCGTTGCGCCGTTTTCCGTGCATCAGATCGTCGATGTAATCGACGAGCGGCTCGATGAGCGAGCGGTAGCGCGACTCGAGGATGCGCAGCGGCACGCCCCCTCCCCAGGTCTTCCACTGCTCGCGGATCAGGTCGACGCGCTTCGGATCGATCGCGATGTGCACCGCCTCGACCTCGTGGGCGATCGACTTGGCGTAGCGCAGGGCATGGACGGTGGCGCGGTTGACGGCCGAGATCGGCACGATCGCCGTGTGCCGGATCGGCCGTTCCTCCTCGATCTCGACCAGGGAGAGCTGCGTGCGGACGTAGAAGTAGTGGCGGTGCGTCCTCAGGAATCCCACCACGAAGAGGGGGATCAGAACGATGACGATCCAGGCGCCGTGGAGGAACCGGGTGACCGCGATCACCAGGAGGGCCGCGCCGGTCGCCGTAGCGCCCGCGGCGTTGACCGCGGCGTGCAGGCGGTAGCGCCCCTCCTTCCTCCGCAGGTGCCGCATCACCATCCCCGACTGGGAGAGCGTGAACGCCAGGAAGACGCCGACCGCGTAGAGCGGGATCAGGGCGTGGGTGTCGCCTCCGAACCGTACGATCAGCAGGGCGGCGGTCCCGGCCAGCACCACGATCCCGTTCGAGAAGACCAGGCGGTCCCCCAGGCTGGAGAGCTGGCGCGGCAGGAAGCGATCGCGCGCCAGGATGGCCGACAGCCGCGGGAAGTCGGCGAAGGCGGTGTTGGCCGCCACCATCAGGATGGCGGCGGTCGCCGCCTGCAGGAAGTAGTACAGCGGCCCGGAGCCGAACACCGCGTGACCGAGCTGCGAGATCACCGTCTGGCCGGCGCCGGGGACCACGACGTAGGCGTGCGCCAGGTAGCTGGTCCCGAGGAAGAAGACGCCGAGGATCAGGCCGAGAATCACGAGCGTGGAGGCCGCGTTTTTCGACTCCGGAGGGCGGAAGGCCTGGATGCCGTTGCTGATCGCCTCGATCCCCGTGAGGGCGGTGCAGCCGGCGGAGAAGGCGCGCATCAGGAGAAAGAGGGTCAGGGCGTGCGTGGCGGGCGGCAGCGCCGCGACCGGCGCCTCCAGCGGCGGGTACCGCAGGAGCGCGCGCGCGATCCCGCCCAGGATCAGGAGGCCCATGGCGGTGATGAACAGGTAGGTCGGAACCGCGAAGATCGCCCCCGACTCCCGCACGCCGCGCAGGTTCCCCACCATCAGGACCGCGATGAACAGGAGCCCGATCGCGACGCGGTGCTCGCGCAGGAACGGCAGGGCGGAGGTGACCGCCGCGACGCCGGCCGCCGTCGACACGGCGACCGTCAGGATGTAGTCGATGAGGAGCGCCGCCGCGGCCACGAGGCCCGGCATCGTCCCGAGGTTCTCGCGCGCCACGATGTAGGATCCCCCCCCTTCCGGGTAGGCATACACCGTCTGGCGGTACGAAGCGATGAGCAGGGCCAGGAGCAGGACGATGAGCCCGGAGATCGGCAGCGACCGGCCCAGCGCCAGAACGCCGGCCAGGCTCAGGACGAGCAGGATCTCTTCCGTCGCGTAGGCGACGGAGGAGAGCGCGTCCGAGGCGAAGACCGCGAGCGCCGTGGATTTCGCGAGCCGTTCGTGGCGTGACTGCGCGGTCGGGAGCGGGCTCCCGACGAACAGACGCTTCAGCCGGCTCAGGCGCACGGGGCTCATCATACGACGAGCCGCGCGGAAGGCCTAAAACGGCTGGGGCTGCCGGTGCTGCTCGGCGACGTTCTCGAAGCGAGCGTACTGCGGCAGGAAGACCACGCGCACGGTGCCCACCGGGCCGTTGCGCTGCTTGCCGATGATGACCTCCGCGATGTTCTTCTCGTCCGGCGGCAGGTCTTCCTTGTATTGCGACTGGCGGTAGAGGAACAGGATGAC
>WNFB01045589.1_pt1 | contig 10121 bp, 6 predicted proteins | sample 5400501 | NCBI WGS metagenome assembly WNFB01 (sample SAMN13153341, study PRJNA577476) | soil metagenome | isolation source: 200 cm saprolite under Douglas fir tree site 2 hole 1 | place: USA:California | collected 2015-04-18 | reverse complement strand
GGGTATCTTGAACGAGCGGTGCGGCGTCGACGCCACGGCGACTCCCAACTACGCAGATCTCTTCCCGGGCAACCAGGTCCCGGTTTCCTGCTTTGATCCGGTCGCTGTGGACATCATGAATCGGTTCGTCCCTTGCCCCAATGCTGATCCAGGCTGCCAGAATCTCGATCCAAATGTGGATCCGACGTTCCGCTCCATTCCTAACGACAGAAATCACGGGAATCAGTTTTCACTCAAGTTCGATCACAGCATTAATGCAAAGCAGAACCTGAGCCTCTATTACTTCTTCAACGACTCCACCGAAGCGCAGCCGTTTACCAGATTCCAGGCGCCTACGGCCAATATCTTGCAGGGATTCGGCAGCAACAATGCATTCCGTGTGCAACAGATCAATCTGTCTCACACTTGGACCATTAGTCCCAGTACTGTCAACGAACTCCGTTTGACCTACTTCCGAGAGGCTCAAGGTACGTTTCTGCATCCGCAACACACCAACAACGTGACGGACTCGTGCAATTCCGTCGGAGTTGCGAACTGCTTTAATGGTGTTACCGACACGCCGAATGCTTTCTCTGCCAACTTCCTCGATACGAATAACCCTAAGTACGGCATCACGCCCAATCTAGGTCCGAACCGCGAAGGGGTTCCGTTCATTGGCATTTCCGGTGGCTTTACGATTGGCAACAACTTTGAAGGCGAATTACCGCAGATTGGCAACTCCTACCAGATCAGCGACAACATCACCAAGGTGATTGGGAATCACACGACGAAATTTGGCATTGATCTTCGAGATCAGCGCTTTCTGCAAACTCTGTACTTCGATGTCAGCGGCGATTACAGTTACTTCGGCGGCGGCCTCAACGATCCCATCGCCCTCGATGCGAATGGTAATCAGAATCTTTTTCCAAACTATCTTTTCGGTCTTCCGGATTCCTACCTCCAGGGTTCGGCACAAACCGAGGACGTGCGCGGGAAATCTGTTTACCTGTTTGCTCAGGACAGCTGGAAGATCAAACCTAACCTGACCCTGAACTACGGCCTGCGTTGGGAGTTTAACCAACCCATCTACGACGCCGGTAAACGTTACCAAACGTTTCGGCCGGGACAGGCAACCACCACTTTTCCCTGTCAGCTCGCGGCTGACAACCCGCTCATCGGCGTTTATGGAAGCAACGACTGTAGTCCCACCGGTCCAGCAAACGCTGTTTTTCCGCTCGGCCTCGTCGTTCCGGGTGACAAAGGAATCCAGCGAGGGCTCACGCAGTCTTACTACAATTCCTGGGCTCCTCGCATCGGCATCGCCTGGGATCCCTGGAAGAATGGCAAAACCACCATCCGCGGCGGGTGGGGCTTGTTCTACAACCCCATCGAACAGTTAGTGCTGGAGCAGTTCCAAGCCGAACCCCCCTTCGGAGGCAGTTCCCTGATCTCCGAAGGCTTGTTCAACACGCCGTTTGTCGGCCAGAGTGGCACTCTGACCCCGAACCCCTTCAATGGGATCCTGACCCCGGCGCCCGGCACCAATATTGATTGGTCGGCATTCCGTCCCATCCTGTTGTTCGGAGAGCTGGAGCCCAAGATGCGCTCCCAGTACAGTGCGCAGTACAACTTCGGGATCACCCGCGAACTGATGAGAGACATGGTGCTGTCGATAGGCTACGTGGGATCGCAAGGGCACCGTCTGCTGGCGACACACGACATCAACTTCGGAAACCCGCAGACTTGTGTCGATCTACAGAATATTTCGGATCTCACCGGGGACATTAACCTGGCCTGCGGCCCGTTCTTTGCGGATAGCTCCTTTTCGATCGCTGCCGGAGAGATTCCTGCAGGAGTGACGCTGCACATGCCGTATGGCTCACAAGCAGTGGTCACGGGCCCCAATCCAACGCCCATTACCCTGGTTGGACTCAGGAAATATTCTTCCCCGAGCTGTGATCCTTTTTCCGGGAACGGATGCCCTGCCGACAGCGTCCCTGTCTTTTCCAGCATCTTCGCCCAGGACACTATCGCCAACTCCAACTACAACTCGCTGCAGGTTTCGCTCGAAAAGCGCCTGAGTCACGGACTTCAGTTCGAGGTTGCATATACCTGGAGCAAATCAATTGACAATGCCTCGAGCTTCGAAAACATCCTGAAGCCGATCTGCAATCGCTGCAATCGTTCTCTCTCGCTGTTCGACGCGCGTCACCGCGTCGTCTTGAGTTACCTCTGGGAACTTCCCGTTCCCAAGTACCAGGGACTGAAGGGCAAGGTCCTGGACGGGTGGGCAGTGTCCGGTATCACCAGCTTCCAGAGCGGCTTCCCGGTGCGCATTGAGTCGAGCAACGACTCGGAACTGATGAACAGCTTTGACTTTGAACTGCCGGGGAAACCGGATCTGGTTGCGCCTTTCCATACGTTTGATCCGAGAACACACGGGGGCTATGCCTTCGATCCGAATTCGTTCGCTTTGCCAGTGCAGAGTGCAGACTCCACCCCTCTGCAGTTGTTGGGTAATTCGCCGCGTACCCTATGTTGCGGACCCGGAATCGACAACTTCGACTTTTCGGTTCAGAAGATTTTCCCGGTGGGAGAGGGCAAACACTTCGAATTTCGCTCTGAGTTTTTCAATATCTTTAACCATACGCAATTCCAGAACCCGGATGGCAATATCAGCGATGGAGCGGACTTCGGCCGGGTCAAGCGTACGCGCGACGCTCGCTACATCCAGTTCGCATTGAAGTTTGCGTTCTAGAATAGAGATATCCCGGGCGGCTTTGCGCCGCCCGGGAACCAATCTAATGGCCGATCTGGCCTGAGTTTTCTTGGAGAATCACGATGTACCCCGCACTGCAAAAAGAGCTCGACACTTTCGAGCGAAGGCAGCCATTTTCGCGATCTCGACGGCAACGAATATCTCGATCACAATCTCTGTTTCGGCGCGCTCATGGCAGGGCATTGCCATCCGGCGGTGATGAAGGCAGTCGAAAAACGTCTTTCGACCGGCACCATGCTCGGCATGCCACACAACATGGAGTGGGAACTGGCGGAAGAGGTCTGCAACCGTTTCCCGGTGGAAATGTGCCGTTTCGGCAACAGCGGCACTGAAGCCACCATGCACAGCATTCGCCTCGCGCGCGCTGCCACCGGACGCGACAAGATCATCAAGTTTGAAGGCGGCTATCACGGACTGCACGACTCGGCGCTGGTGAGCGTCAAGCCGCATCCGCCCAAGGATGACTTCGGCGATATCAAGAACCCTAAGGCCGTCCCTGGCGGATTGGGAGTCCCCAAGGCGAGCATCGCCAACGTCTTGATCGCAACTTTCAATGATCTCGAGACCGTCGAGCGCCGCTTCAAAGAGAATTCCGGAGAGATTGCCGCGATCATCCTCGAGCCGATCATGATGAACGTCGGCCTTTGCATGCCGCAGAAAGGATTTCTCGAAGGCCTGCGCCAGTTCTGCGACAAGTACGGCGCTTTGCTCATCTTCGACGAAGTAAAGACCGGCGCGAAACTCTGCTGGGGCGGTGCCTCGGAATACTTTGGCATCATTCCCGACATGATCTGCCTGGCAAAGTCGATTGGCGGCGGACTTCCGCTGGCCGCATTCGGCACGCACAAGCGCGTCATGAACCTGATCTCCGACCACAAGGTCTTTCACGGCGGCACCTACAACACCAACCCGGTTTCCATGGCGGCCGGCCTCGCCACCTTTCGCGAAGTTCTCACCCGCGAGAACTACGCGCACGTGGACAAGCTCAGCAAGAAGCTAACCGAGGGATACAAAAAGATGGTCGCCAAAGTTGGACTGCAGGGTTACATAGCCAGCGCAGGCGTGAACGGAGCGCTCATGCTCTATCCGCAGGAGATTCGCAACTACCGCGACTGGCTGCCGATCGATGTCGACCTGTGGCGGCATTACTGGTTCGGCATGGTGAATCGCGGCGTGATGTGTCAACCGTACTGGTGGGACGAGCAGTGGACCATCTCCGTCCAGCACACCGAGGCCGATATCGACAAGCACCTAGCGGCCTTCGGCGACGTCGCCGGTTCACTAGCCGCAGCCCAGCAAGAGCGCATAGGTGCAGTAGCAGCGCACTAGTATTGATATATGTGGGCCCGGGTCTCTGACCCGGGCAGCCGGGTCGAAGACCCGGCTCTACACCATCAAACCTGGGAGTTATTTTGTCTAGCACCACCGATCCCAACCAGCCTCACCTCAAACGCGTCCTCGGACGCTGGGACTTGGTGTTGCTGTTCGTCGTCGCCGTCTTCAACCTGAATGTCGTTCCGAGCATTGCTGCCAACGGCGGCGTTACCGTCTGGCTCTGGCTCATCGCGCTGCTTCTCTTCTTCTGGCCACAAGGCATCGCCGTCATTGAGCTAGCCCATCGCTACCCCGGCGAAGGCGGCGTCTACCTGTGGGCCAAAGAAGTCTTCGGCGACTTCCATGGATTTCTGTCGGGCTGGTGCTACTGGACCAACAACATGCTCTACGTGCCGACGGTCATGCTGTATTTCGTCGGCGTCTCTGTGTTTGCGCTAGGCCCGGGCCACGCCGCCCTCGCCGACGACAAGACCTTCGCCATGGTTGCATCGGTCGCTCTGCTGGCGTTCCTGACTTTGCTCAACATCATCGGCTTGGGCGTGGGCAAGTGGTTGAACAATGTTGGAGCCATCGGAACGTTTATCGCGGCGGTTGTGCTCATCGGACTCGGAGTGACGGTCTGGTCCCGGTTCGGCACTACCGTCACGGCGGCGGACTTCCGCATTCCCGCCGATCCCAAGTTTGTTCTGAACTCTTTCGGCGTAATTTGTTTCGGACTGGTTGGCCTGGAACTTGCCTCGGTGATGGGCGACGAGATCCGGGATCCGCAAAAAACGCTGCCTGGTGGTGTCGCGTGGGGAGGCCTCATCTCTGGCGCTCTGTACGTCGGCGCAACGCTGACCCTTCTGGTCGCAATCGGCAAGAACGATATCAGCGTGCTTCAGGGGATCGTGCAGGGCGTGAACCAGATGGCTGGCAGAGTCGGAGTGGCGTGGATCGTCGCTCCCTTCGCCGTCATGCTTAGCCTGTCGATCGCGGGAATCGGTTCCGCCTGGATGGGCGGCTCGGCGCGCATTCCATTCGTCGCGGGCCTCGATTCCTACATGCCCGCAGCGATGGGAAAAGTTCATCCCAAGTACTCGACGCCGCACGTAGCCTTGATCGTGCAGGGGATTGTTTCGCTTATCTTGATCATCTTCAACTTCACGCTTTCCGGCGGCGTTCAAGAAGCATTCCAGAAAATGCTTTCCGCCGCGGTCGTGCTGCAGCTCGTTCCGTTTCTGTACGTCTTTGCCGCGTTGGTGAAGTTTGCCTGGCGCGGATCTCTGGAAGGCGGGCGCTACAGCCGGGGAACCTTGATGTTTGCGGGCGTTGCCGGATTCGTAACTACGACGCTGGCGATCATCGTGGCGTTTTTCCCCGCCAAACAGATCACTTCAGTCTGGAAATATGAAGTCAGCATGTTCGGGATAACGCTGGGATTCATCGCGCTGGCGGTATTTTTCTTTTACGGATACGGACGCCTGAAAACGCCCGCGGCTGCTCAAGTAGAAAACGTAGAAGTGGCAAGACCCACGTAGGGCCGCTCGGCTGTCCGTGGCATGGGTCGGCGCGTCGGTTGACACATCGGGAGGGCACGACTTCAGTCGTGCCGCCGAGACTTAATTAGATGGGGCTTTAGCCCCTGAAGTAAAGCAGGAGGTCACTATGCCCGGTGGAGTTCAAACCGACGTCAAGACGTACCAAATGTTCATCAATGGTGAATGGGTCACGAGCAAGACGAACAAGGCCTTCCCCGTTTACGATCCGTCAACCGAAGAAGTCATCGCGCAGGTTCCCGACGCAAATGCCGACGACGTAAACCGCGCCGTCGCCGCCGCCAAGGCTGCTTTCGAAGAAGGCCCTTGGGCCACGACCACAGCACAAGAGCGTGGTCGTGTCCTTTTCCGTAATACTACGGCGGCCTCGCGACCAAGGTTGTCGGCTACGTAAATCCCGTCCCCGACAACGCGATGAGTCTGTCGCTCAAAGAGCCGGTCGGGGTCGCCGGTCAAATTATTCCCTGGAACTATCCATTGCTGATGGGAGCATGGAAACTCGCACCGGCAATCGCCGCAGGCTGCACGTGCGTTCTTAAGCCGGCCGAGCAGACGCCGCTCACCGCGCTCGAACTGGCCAAGTGGTTCGACGAAGTCGGCCTGCCCAAGGGAGTCGTCAACGTCGTCACCGGTTTCGGCGAAACCTGCGGGTCGCCCCTGGTCAAACATCCCGACGTGAACAAGATCGCCTTCACCGGCTCCGCGGCTGTCGGCAAGATCATCGTGAAAGAAGCCGCCGACACCGTGAAGCGCGTGACCCTCGAGCTTGGCGGCAAGTCGCCTAACATTTTCTTCGCCGACGCCGATTTCGAAGCCGCCATCGACGGCGCGCTCTTCGGGGTCTTCATCAATCAGGGCGAAGTCTGTTCCGCCGGCAGCCGCATCCTCGTGCAGAAATCCATCTACAAGAAATTCGTGGACGCCATGGCCGAGAAGGCCAAAAAGATCAAACTAGGTCCGCCGCTCGAACGGGAGACAAAGATGGGCGCACTCGTCAGCAAGGAACAGTACGACCGCGTACTCTCCTATCTCGACATCGGCAAGAAGGAAGCCAAAGTCGCATCCGGAGGCGGGAAATCGGACAAATTCGCCAAGGGCTACTACGTTCAGCCGACCATCTTCTACGATGTTGACAACAACGCCCGCATCGCCCGCGAAGAAATCTTCGGCCCGGTCGCCACAGTGATCTCGTTCGAGGACGAAAAAGACGCGCTCAAAATCGCCAACGATTCTCCCTACGGCCTGGCCGCAGCCGTCTGGACGCGCGACATTTTCAAGGCCATGCGCACGGTGAAGTCGTTGCGGGCCGGAATCGTCTGGGTCAATCACATGCAGCCAACTTACGTGGAAGCACCCTGGGGCGGCTACAAACAGTCGGGCTTCGGCCGAGAACTAGGACCCTCGGGCATCGAGGAATATCTCGAGACCAAGCAGGTCCACATCAATCTGAACGAAGCTCCGATCGGCTGGTACTGAAACCAGTTCTCGGTTCCCGGTTCTCAGTTCTCAGTAGAACCCAAGCGTTCTTGCCGAGAACTGACAACTGAGAACCGAGAAGTGGGAACTGAGAACTGAACTGAGAACTGCTATGTCGACTATTCAACTCCGCACCCCAATTCCCGGACCACGCTCCCAAGAGCTGATGAAACGCCGTAACGCTGCGGTCGTCCAGGCGGCGTATCACGCCACGCCCGTCTTCGTTGCCAAGGCCGAAGGGGCCGTCGTCGAAGACGTGGATGGCAATCGCCTGATTGATTTTGCCGGCGGCATAGGCTGCCTCAATACCGGACACCGCGCCCCCGCCGTGATCGAAGCCGTACGCCGCCAGCTCGACCGCTTTCTGCACACCAGCTTCAACGTGCTTCCCTACGAGAGCTACGTCGCAGTCTGCGAGAAATTGAACGCGCTCACTCCGGGAAAGTTTCGGAAGAAAACCTTACTGGTTAATACCGGCGCCGAAGCCACCGAAAACGCCATCAAGATTGCGCGCAGTTACACCAAGCGGCCCGCTATCATCAGCTTCGAAGACGCGTTCCACGGCCGCACTTACATGGCGATGGCCATGACCAGCAAGACCCATCCCTACAAGGCAGGATTCGAGCCGTTCCCGGGCGATGTGTATCGCATCCCATACGCGTATTGCTACCGCTGCTCGTACTCGCTGACGTACCCGTCGTGCGAAGTGCATTGCGCGAAGCACATTGAAGATACTTTTAAGCGCGTAGTTGCCGCCGAGTCGGTCGCAGCAGTGATCGTCGAGCCTATCCTCGGGGAAGGCGGATTCGTTACTCCGCCGCCGGAATTCTTCCCAATCCTCTCCGAGATCTGCCGCAAGTACGGCATTCTTCTGATCGCCGACGAGGTCCAAACTGGCTTCGCCCGCACCGGTGCTCTCTTTGCCTGCGAGCGGCTGGGACTCGAACCCGACCTTATCTGTATGGCGAAATCGGTGACGGGAGGTTTGCCGATGGCCGCCGTTACCGGACGCGCTGAAATCATGGACACCCCTGCCTCGGGCCAACTTGGCGGAACGTTCAGCGGCAATCCCATTGCCTGCGAAGCCGCGCTTGCCGTGTTTGACATCATTGAAAGGGAAAACCTGTGCGCCCGCGCCAATGTCCTCGGCGAGCGCTTCCGGAAGCGCGCCGCCAGGTGGCTGTCGCAGTGGGATCTGATCGGTGAGATCCGCGGACTGGGCGCCATGCAGGCGTTAGAACTCATCCGCTCGAAGGCGACGCGCCAGCCCGCTGACGAGGAAACGAAACAGGTGTCACAATATTGTTATGAGCACGGCTTGGTGATCCTCACTGCCGGATCGTACGGCAACGTGATTCGCCTGCTGATGCCGCTGGTCATCACGGACTCGCAAATGGACGAGGCACTGGACATACTCGAAGCGGCGCTCGCAAGCGTTGCCGAGGCTTGTGTGGGGACGGGCGCCCTCGCCCGTCCGGGCCGAGCATAGCTCGGCAACTTTTTTCGTTTCAAGGAATCCTTATGACCACTGCTGTTGCCGCACCCACGATGACCGGCCAAGAAATCGTCGATCTCACCAAGAAGCACACACTCTTCGAATGGTCGGCGCAATCCAAGGTCGATCCCATTCCCGTTGCACGCGCAAAGGGCATCTACTTTTGGACCCCGGAAGGGAAGCGCTTCATCGACTTCAACAGCCAGCTCATGTCCGTCAATATCGGACACGGCGACGAGCGCGTCATTCAGGCGATCACGGAGCAGGCACAGACACTCGTTTACGCGAATCCGTTCATGGCGACTGAACCGCGCGCTCGCCTGGGCGCTAAGCTCGCCGAGATCACACCGGGCGACATTGATACCTTCTTCTTTACCAACGGCGGCGCTGAAGCCAATGAGAATGCAATCAAGATCGCGCGCTTCTTCACGGGACGCCATAAGATCATGGCGCGTTACCGCTCTTATCATGGCGCGACCGCCGGCGCGATCAGCCTGACGGGCGACCCTCGCAGATGGGCTGCGGAGCCCGGCATTCCAGGCGTTGTGCGCGTGCTTGATCCTTATCACGGCATCGAACGCGGATGGGAGTCCGCCGACACCGCGCTCGCAACAATCGAGGAGACGATGCAGCTTGAGGGCCCGCATACGATCGCGGCCTTCATCCTCGAAACGGTTGTCGGCACCAACGGGATACTCGTCCCGCCTGACGGATACCTACAGGGGGTGCGCAAGCTCTGTGACAAGTACGGCATCCTGATGATTGCCGACGAAGTCATGGCTGGTTTTGGCCGCACAGGTGAGTGGTTTGCCGTCGATCACTGGAAAGTTGTTCCAGATCTGATTTCAATGGCGAAAGGACTTACTTCGAGTTACTTACCGCTTGGTGCAGTAGGTATGCGTCACCACATTGCGCAGCACTTTCAGGATAAGGTCTTCTATGGAGGCCTGACTTACAACTCGCATCCGATGGGATGCGCTGCCGCGCTCGCGACTATTCGTGTGTATGAAGAAGACAACCTGATTGAGAACGCGCGGAAAATGGGCGCGATCCTGAAAGATCTGGGATCACAGTTGCAGGCGAAACATCCATCGGTCGGCGCGGTGCGCTCGATCGGGCTGTTCGGTATCGTCGAACTGATACGCAGCCGCAAGACGCTACAGCCGATGGCGCCGTTTAACGGGACCTCGGATGAAATGGGGGCGCTCGGAAAATTCTTCCGCGAGAACGGGCTTTACACGCTCGTGCGCTGGAATACTTTCTATACGAATCCACCGCTGTGCATCAATGAGCAGCAACTGCGCGAGGCATTCGCGATCATCGACAAGGGTCTCGATATCGCCGACAAGGCGGTCAAAGACTAGAGTGCTCCCACAGGCTATGACGTTGCGGAATGGGACGCGCACAGCCGATTCTGTTCAACGGCGGTCTCGCGGCGATCGGAGACTTCGGTCTCGCTGTTGGCTAGGACGCTGGCGATCCTTAGCAAGGCGGCTCGTTCGATTTTTGTGAACTCGAT
>WNFB01006970.1_pt1 | contig 10124 bp, 10 predicted proteins | sample 5400501 | NCBI WGS metagenome assembly WNFB01 (sample SAMN13153341, study PRJNA577476) | soil metagenome | isolation source: 200 cm saprolite under Douglas fir tree site 2 hole 1 | place: USA:California | collected 2015-04-18 | reverse complement strand
AGAACTCCGCGGAATCGAAGTCGACGTCCGCTCGGCTGGAGGGCGCGAAGATGCGCACCTGATGATCGAGCCGCCGCAGCTGGCGCGCGAGGTGGCGAACGTGATCGGTCACGCCACCAGGCGATGCGAAGTCGTACGGGGAGACGAGCCCTACCTTCACGCTACGGCGATCCTTCCCAGATTCTGTGTGGTACGTGCCACTGCTCCGGATGCCTTTGAATGAATCCTTCGATGTGCCTCAGGAGCTGCTGAGTCACGCGAACCTCGTCCGCCTTCGCGTCGCCTGTGGATTGCGCCATCACCGGCGGCGCGGCCTCGGCCGTGTAAGTATCGTCCGGCAGTCGATATACGCAAACGGGCAAAAGCGGAGTGCCCAGGCGTAGCGAGAGCGCCGCGGGTCCAAGTGGGATCGCTGCCGGCCGCCCGAAGAAAGGCATCACGTGACCCGTGCCCGTGATGTCGCGGTCGATCGCGGTGACGACCATCTCCTGTTCCTGCAGTGCCTGGGTGACCTTGCGCAACCCGCCCAGATGAAGTGGCAGGACGCTGATGCCAAGACGCGCCCTCGTATCGCGGTACCACTCGAACAGGGCCCGGGGTTCCAGCTCCTCGGCGAACAGGCTGACCGGCGCCAGGGTCGCGGACCAGATCGCCGAAACCACCTCGTACGAGCCCATGTGACACGAAACCACCATGACGCCCTTGCCGAGGGCGCGCGCCTGCGCCAGGTAATCCAGCTCTCTTTGGTCGACGTGGAGAAGGGGCCGCATCGACTCGACCTTCATTCGCGGCAGCAGCATCAGATCGGCGTAGGCCTTGGCGTGGTTGCGAAAGTTCAGCCGAGATAGCCTCCGCACCTCCTGAGGCGCGAGCTCGGGGCATGCGACCTTGAGGTTGTACTCGAGCCGCGGCCGCGCGAGCGGAGAGAACCACCACGCGAATCGGGCCGCGACGACCGCGAGCGCATACGCCCATGACCGAGGCAACCGCTCGACGAATGACTGAACGATCTTGAATGCGCGCCAGCGCCACTCACTCACTCCCCAGCGCCTTGAACATTGGCCGAAACGCGTACCACTGATCAGGACGCTCTTTGATGAAATCCTCGAACCGCTCGATGACGCGCTGCATGAGGCGCTCTTTGGTGTCGCCTGCACTCACAGCCAGGGCGGGCTCGAGGTGGATGTGATTACGACCGGGCGCGACGGAGTACTGGCATGCCGGCATCAGTGCCGCGCCGGTCTTGAGGGCCAGTGCGGCGGGCCCGCCCGGCACGATCGCATGCCGCCCGAAGAATCGCACGTCCACGCCTGGACCTTGTTCGAGGTCGCAGAGGAGCGCGACGACATGGTTGGCATGGAGCGCCTCGGTGATTGCCCGGATGGCGGAACGGCCGAGCATGATCACATTGATTCCGAATCGTTGCCGTGTTCGCAAAACAGCATCGTTCAGCGATCCAGGGAACTTTTCCGCCACCGCCGAGATCGGGTATCCGACCGCACCGCCGTATGCACCGGCCATGTCCCAGGAGCCCATGTGCGGAACCGCCATGATGACGCCGCGACCGCGCGCCAGCGCGGCATCGAGGTGCTCGCGGCCGTCCATCGACGTGCGCTTGACCAGCTCCTCGGGGGTGAGGCTGCCGATCAGCAGGAAGTCCATCAGCATCCGACCGTAGTTCTGAAACGCGCGCCTGGCCACGCGCGCGACCTCAGGGTCTGTCGAACGTCGCCCGAGCGCGGCGGCGTAGTTGTCGAGCGCCGCATGTCGCTGGCCTGGGCTGAGCCAGTACCAGGCCGCTCCGCCCGGTGCCGCAACCGCATGGCGGACGCCCGGCGGGACTGCCCGCAGGATCCGCGCACCCGCTCGGTAAGCAGCCCCGGCCATCGGGAGCCCGCGGCCCTGCAGCGTCCTAGACGGCCGATCGGCGCCCTCTGGGCGCCTATCCGTCGTCGGCTCCTGCGCTGCTCGCTCACGCATCTACAGATGCGCTCGCTCCGCTGCTCGTCGCCTCCTCGGCTTCGGCCGTCGATGCCGCTGCATGTCTCGCGTACCCCCGCCGGCCTGGGCTAGCGCCGAGCAGCTGCGGTCGCCGGCTTCGTTCGCGCGATGCGGCGGGTGCGGCCGTTTGGCTTGGCCTTACCAGCATCGATGAACTCCTCCACAAGGCTCCGCGCCTCGGAGTCGCTGTACTGCACCGGCGGCGACTTCATGAAATACGAGCTCGGGGCTTCGAGCGCACCCCCGATGCCGCGGTCGAGGGCGAGCTTGATGCAGCGAACGGCGTCGATGACGATGCCCGCCGAGTTGGGCGAGTCATGGACCTCGAGCTTGAGCTCGACGTTGAGCGGAACATCGCCGAAGGTACGGCCTTCGAGCCGGATGTACGCCCACTTGCGGTCGTTAAGCCAGGGCACGTAGTCCGACGGGCCGATGTGGACGTTGTCCGCGCCGATGTCGTAGTCGAGCTGCGAAGTCACCGACTTCGTCTTCGAGATTTTCTTCGACATCAGCCGGTCGCGCTCGAGCATGTTGAGGAAGTCGGTGTTGCCACCGAAGTTGAGCTGGTAAGTCCGCTCCAACTTCACGCCGCGGTCGCGGAACAAGCGCGTCAGGACGCGGTGGATGATGGTTGCGCCGACCTGCGACTTGATGTCGTCGCCGATGATCGGCACGTTCTTCTCTTCGAACCGCTTCTGCCAGTACGGCTCGCGCGCGATGAAGACGGGGATGCAGTTGACGAAACCGACGCCGGCCTGCAGCGCCTGCTCGACGTACCACTTCGTCGCTTCCTCTGAGCCGACCGGGAGGTAGCTAACGAGCACATCGGCCTTCGTCTTGCGAAGGATGCCGACCACGTCGGACGTCTCACCTGGCGCCTTGATGACGATGTCGGCCAGGTACTTGCCGATGCCATCGTGCGTCATGCCGCGCTGGACTTTGACGCCCGTCTTCGGCACGTCGGTGAACTTCACCGTGTTGTTCGCGCCGGCAAAGATGGCGTCGGAAAGGTCGAGTCCGACCTTCTTCCTGTCCACGTCGAACGCGGCGACGAACTCGATGTCGTTGATGTGATAGCCGCCGAGGTTGACGTGCATCAGCCCGGGCACGAAGGTCTTCTCTGAGGCGTCGCGGTAGTAGTGGACACCCTGCACGAACGACGACGCGCAGTTGCCCACGCCGACTATCGCGACGCGAACCTTGCCGTTGTGCTGACCGTTCCTGTGGCCGTTCTTGTGGCCGTTCTTCATGCCCCGACCTCCTCGCGAACTTTCATTTGATCTGTGATTCCCAGCAACTCATCCAGCTGCGCGCGCTCGCGCGCGATGTTTTCGACGTCCAAGGAGCAGTAGACCTGGCGACCGTCGCGCCGGGTCCGGACGACACCGCCGACGCGCAGCATGCGCAGGTGCCACGAGATCCTCGGCTGGCTCATGCGCATGTGGAGCGCGAGATCGTTGACGTTTTCTTCGCCGACCTTGCCGAGGCGCTCCAGGATGCGCAGGCGCGTGGGGTTGGCGAAGGACCGAAAGTGGTCCGGAAGCTCGTGACGGAGGCTCTGGAGAAACATAAAGGTTGCTTTATGGGAGTCTAATACATAAAGGACCGTTTATGTGTGCGGCCGGCCTGCGTCTAGGGGCGGCGGATCAGGTCCAGGAACTCCGCGCGCGTGCGCGCATCTTTTCGGAAACTGCCGAGCATGCACGAAGTGATCAGCTGGCCGCCCGGCTTCTGCACCCCGCGCATCTCCATGCACAGGTGGCGAGCTTCGACGACGACACCGACGCCTTTGGGCATCACCGCGTCATTGAGGGCTTCGGCGATCTCTTTGGTCATGCGCTCCTGCAGCTGGAGCCGGTGGGCGAACGCGCCGACCACCCGCGGGATCTTGCTGAGCCCGACCACCTTTCCCTTGGGCAGATATCCGATATGGCAGCTGCCGAAGAACGGCAGCATGTGGTGCTCACAGAGGCTATAGAAAGGAATGTCCTTGACGAGCACCATCTCGTCGTAGTCCTGGTCGAACACAGCGCCGGCGATGATGTCGGCCGCGCTGACGCCGTAGCCATCGGTCAGCTCGCGGAGCGCTCGTGATACGCGGCTCGGCGTCGCCTTCAGGCCCTGCCGCGATGGATCCTCGCCAAGGTCGGCCAGCAGCGACTCGATCAGGTCAGGGATGGGGTCGCGCTGGGTGAGCTTCGGCTTGGCCATGCCGAGATGGTCACACAATTGGTGGGTGGATGCGATCGCGGCCGTCCAGGTGCTATCGGAGATCGGATATCTGCTGCGACAGAACCCCAATGAGGTCTATCGAGCTCGCGCCTTCTCGGCGGCGGCCTGGACGGTTGCGCTGGAGCGGCCGAACCTGGACGCGCTGTTCAAGGACAACAAGCTCACCTCGATCGAAGGGGTGGGTGAAGGCATTGCCAAGGTCCTAGTCGGGCTGATCGAAACCGGACACAGCACGTACCTCGAAAGGCTTCGCGCTGAGACCGGCCAGCCCGCCCGCGACGACGAATCGAGCATCGATCTCGGCGCCTACCAGGGCGACCTGCATTCGCACACGGATTGGAGCGACGGCCGCGCCACGATGCTCGAGATGGCGAGGGGCGCGAAGGCGCTCGGCTACAAGTACCTCGGCGTCACCGACCATTCGCCGCGCATCAAGGTCGTCAACGGCCTGGACGCCGAGCGGTTGCTCGCCCAGTCGCGCGAGCGCGAGCAGGTGGAACAAGAGATCGACGGGCTCGCTCTGCTGCAAGGGATCGAGGTCGACATCCTCGAAGACGGCAGTCTGGATCTGCCCGACGCTGTGCTCGAGCTTCTCGACATCGTCATCGCCTCGCCACATGTGAAGCTTCGACAGGAGCCGTCGGCAATGACGGAACGGATGATGCGCGCAGTTTCCAACCCCAACGTCGACGTGATCGGCCACCCGACGGGCCGCCGTCCAGGATCGCGAGAGGGCGCCACGTACGACTTCGAGCAAGTGTTTCGCGAGGCCGCACGCCATGGGGTCGCCCTGGAGATCGACTGCGACCCGGCTCGCATGGACCTTTCTCCGGAGCACGCCCGGCTCGCGCTCGAGCTGGGATGCACCTTCGCCCTCGATGCCGACGCTCACGCCCCGGCCGAGTTCGCTTACGTGCCGATGGGCGCGTGGATGGCGCGTCGAGCCGGCATCCCGATGGACCGCATCTTGAACTTCAAGCCGCTCGAGGTCTTGACAATGACTGCAAAGTGACATCAAATTGGCACGATGCCGAAGGCGACGACGGTACGATTCACCGACGAGATGTTCGCGCGGCTCGATCAGGCCTCGGCGCGAACCGGGATGCCGGTCAACTCGATCGTCATCGCCGCCGTCTTGGAGTGGATGCAGCGCCACACCCCCGCTCCAGGTGAGCCGCGACTCGACGTCCTTCCGCGTCTAACGGTTCCGCCCAGGTGGGCGACTCTCAGACGGGCCGTCGAGGTGGCAGTCGGAAAGCGGGCGTCTCCACCCTTATACCCATTCGAACGCTTCACTTCAAACGCGAAGAGCCTTTTGACGCTGGCTCAGACCGAGGCTTTGACCGCCGGCTACTCGTACATCGGCACCGAGCACATGCTGCTGGCAGCTTTTGGAGACCTTGATTTCCAATCCGCAAAGGTCTTGGCGGCGCTCGACGTAGAAGAGGCAGCGGTGCGCTCCGCCATCAAACATATTCTCGGCACGAAGAAAATGCCGATTCCCACGAAAATCATCCCGACGTCTCGAGTCAAAATCGTGATCGAACAGGCCTTCAAGCTGTGCAGCGCGGCCGGCGATCCTAAGGTCAGCACCGCCCACCTCCTGCTCGGCCTTGTCGTCGAACGCGAAGGCATTGCAGCTCATGTGCTCAAAGACCTTGGAGCGACCCGAGAGCGGATCGAGTCCGAGGTGGCTCAGTTGACGGAGCCGGAGGCCTGAACCAACCGGCCGGCCTTACGATCCAGTCGTAATGGCGAAGATCGGGATCATGATCGAGGGCCAGGAGGGCCTCACCTGGGAGCGATGGCGACGCCTGTGCCAAGACGTCGACGCCCTCGGTTTCGCATCGCTGCGTCGCAGCGAGCACCTCATCTCGCTCATGGGAGACGACACACGCGACTGCATCGATTGCTGGACCTCGCTGGCGCTGGCGGCCGAGTGGACCAAATCGATCCAGTTCGGACCGATGGTGAGCCCAATGACGTTCCATCACCCGGCGATCCTCGCGCGCAAAGCGGCCGCGGTCGACCTGTTGAGTGGAGGCAGGCTGATCCTTGGCGTCGGCGCGGGATGGAACGAGCGCGAGCACGAGATGTTCGGGGTTCCGTTTTTCACGGTGAAAGAGCGGATGGACCTCCTCGAGAACGGCATCGTGCGCATCCGCGACACGTGGAAGAAGTCATCTCCCAAGGCGGCTCAAAACCCGATCCCGCTTCTGATGGGCGGCCGCGGCGAGAAACGAGCGCTGCCGATGATCGCGCGCGAAGCGTCCGAATGGAACCTCTCGCACATGGACGCGGCCGAATATCAGCAGAAGCGCGGAGTGCTCGACGAAAACTGCCGCGCCATCGGTCGCGACCCAGCCACGATCCGCCACTCGGTGATGGCCACGTACATCATCGGTCGCGACGACGATGACCTCCGTGAGCGAGCCGCCAAGCTCCGCGATTTCCTGCCGAGCTTGCGCAAGCTGGACATCGACGGAGCAATGAGCGAGGTGCGCAAGAGAGGGCTGGTCGGAACGCCTGAGGAGATCGTCGAGCAGGTGCGGAGCTATGCGGCGCTTGGAGTTGACCTGTTCATGCTTCAGCACTTCCTGCTCGACGACCGCGACGCACTGCAATTACTGGCGTCGGACGTCATTCCCGCGGTGGCTTAAGGTAGGCGAATGGACTTCGAGCTGAGCGAGCCGGAAAAGAAATTTCGCGACGAGGTCCGCACCTGGCTGAAGGCCAACAAACCGCGTAGTAACGGTTCCGTAGCCGAGGGCCAAAAGGATTTCATCCAGAGCCGCCGCGCGTGGCAGAAGAAGCTCTTCGACGCCGGCTACGTCGGCATCACGTGGCCCAAGGAATACGGCGGGCGTGGAGCGGGGTTCATGGAGCAGCTCATCTTCAACGACGAGATGATCTTGGCCCAGGCGCCGGAGCCCATCAACGTGATCGGGCTGGGCATGGGCGGTCCGGTGGTGATCACGCACGGGACCGAAGACCAGAAGAAGCGCTACCTGGCGCCTCTGCTCTCGGCGGAGGAGATCTGGTGCCAGGGCTTCAGCGAGCCCAACGCCGGCAGCGACCTGTCAGGGCTTCAAACCCGCGCCGAAGACAAGGGCGACCATTACGTGGTCAACGGCCAGAAGGTCTGGACGACGCTGGCGCACGTCGCCAAGTGGTGCATGTTGATCACACGCGAGCGCAAGGAGGCCAACCCGCGCGACGGCCTCACTTATCTGCTCGTCGACATGCAGAGCCCAGGCGTCGAGGTAAGGCCGCTGGTGCAGATCACAGGCGACGCCGAGTTCAACGAGATCTTCTTCAAGGACGTCCGGGTTCCTAAGTCGCAGATCCTGGGCGAAGCCGGCAAAGGCTGGGCGGTGGCCATGACCACGCTCCTGCACGAGCGCGGCACGCTGGGCATGGCCCTGGCGACGCGAGCGCAGATCACCGCGGCCGAGCTCGCCGACCACGCGCGTAAGCTTGGGCGCGGCTCAGATCCGCTGGTGCGGCAGAAAATCGCCAAGTACACGATCGAGGCTCGAGCGCTGCAGCTGAACGGCTATCGCGCGCTCACCGCGATGAAGCGAAATGGAATCCCTGGTCCGGAGGGCTCAATCCTCAAGCTCATGTGGTCGGAGCTCAACCAGCAGATGGCGGAGACCGCCGTCGACGTGGCGGGGCCGGCGGGACAGGTCGGAGATGGCGACGGCTGGAAGTACCAGTTCCTGCGCTCCCGAGCGAACACAATCGAGGCGGGAACGTCCGAGGTGCTCCGCAACATCCTTGCCGAGCGGGTGCTAGGCCTGCCGCGCAGCCGCTAACCTTCGGCCCGCCGCGGTAAAAGGTTTCGCCTTACCGAATAGTTTGGTAAAATGCAACTATGGCCTATGGATCTGTCGACGAAGCCCTCGCGTCCTACAAGAAGGTCCACCGGGCGCTGCTGACCTCGACAGCCGGCCGCTGGCGAGACCTCGACATCTCGATGCAGCAGCTGCGCGCGATCTACCTCCTTCGAGATGAAGAGGTCGCGACAGTTGGACGGTTGGCCGAGCTCTTCGGCATCAGCCTGCCTGCGGCGAGCGTCCTCGCCGACCGCCTCGTCCGCGCCGGCTACTTCGAGCGCCGCGAGGACACCGCCGACCGCCGGCGCGTTCTGCTCACGCTGACTCGCGCCGGAATCCAGCTGGTCACCGACCTGCGAGAAGGCAGCCACGCCCACCTTCGCCGGTGGATGTCCAGGCTTTCACCCGAGGACCTGGCCGCGCTCACCCGTGGCTGGCGCGCTCTCGCCGACGTGGCGTCTCCGAGCCACCAGCCCGTGGAAACCCGGGCCGTATGACCGCCGTCGCCTCTCGAACCGAGACCGTCCAGGTGGAGAAGAAGGGCGTCGATCGCGCCGTCCTGGCCGTGTTCGCCGGCCTGATGCTCGGGTCGCTCATCGCCTCGCTCAACATGACCCTCGTTGCGCCGGCGCTCCCCACCATCGTGGCCGAGCTCGGCGGCATCGCGGACTACAGCTGGATCCCGATCTCGGCGATGCTGGCCTCGACGATCGTCGTTCCGATCGCGGGCAAGCTGTCGGACATCTACGGCCGCAAGCCGCTCTACATGACGGGAATCGTCGTGTTCGCGATCGGCTCGGCGCTCTCAGGACTCGCCCCGAACTTCTGGTTCCTCGTCTTCGCCCGCTTCATCCAGGGCGCCGGCATGGGCTTCATCATGCCGCTGTCGCAGGCGATCATCGGCGACATCATCTCGCCGCGCGAGCGCGGCAAGTACCAGGGGATCCTGGGCGCGTCATTTGGACTCGCCTCCATCGTCGGTCCCGCCGCCGGCGGATTCATCACCGACCACTACTCGTGGCGCTGGCTCTTCTTCGTCAACCTCCCCTTCGCCGTGCTCACGCTCCTCGTCGTCGCCCTCTACATGCACGTGCCCAACGAGCGCCGCAAGCACACCATCGACGTCCTCGGCAGCGTCACGCTCTCCCTCGGCATCACATGCGCGCTGCTGGCCACGGTGTGGGGCGGCGGGCAGTACGCCTGGAACTCTTGGGAGATCATCGGCCTGTATGCCGCAGCCGCCGTCCTACTCATTTCCTTTGTCTTCGTAGAAAGAAAGGCGCCGGAACCTGTGCTGCCCTTGCACCTGTTCAAGAGCCGGATCTTCACGTTCTCGAACCTCGCCGGCATCGGCGTCGCAATGACCATGTTCGGCGCCATCTTCTTCCTGCCTGTATTTGTGCAGGGTGTGATCGGCAACAGCGCCACCAACTCGGGCGAAATCCTGATTCCAATGTTGCTGGCTATGGTCGCGAGCAGCATCGCAAGCGGCCAGCTGATATCGCGGACCGGCCGCTACAAGGTTCCCATCCTGGCGGGCTTGGCCGTGATGGCCGTGGGCTACTTCATGGTCGCGAACTTCGACATCTCCACCAGCAACGAGACCCTGATCGAAGCCATGATCCTGATCGGGCTCGGGTTGGGGGTGACGATGCAGACCTACACGCTGGTTGTTCAGAACTCGGTCAGCCGCGCGGATATGGCCGTGGCAACCTCGGCCACTCAGCTATCCCGCTCAATGGGATCGGCGCTCGGACTCGCCATCATGGGCACGATCCTCACGCAGGGGATGGCGTCCTCCATCGCGAAATACATCCCTGCGGACGTGCTGCACAAATTCCAGTCTTCGGGGCACTCGGCGACCGCCGGCGCGGTCTTCGACCCGACGCAGCTCGCCAACTTACCGCCCGTGCTGGCGGCGGGCATCCGTCACGGCCTCTCCGACGCGCTCCATCCTGTGTTCGTCGCGGGCCTCGCGATGATCCTGGTCGCGTTCATCGCCACCCTCTTCATCCCAGAAGTTCCGTTGCGCCAGACCGCGCATGTGGTGGC
>WNFB01021516.1_pt1 | contig 10126 bp, 11 predicted proteins | sample 5400501 | NCBI WGS metagenome assembly WNFB01 (sample SAMN13153341, study PRJNA577476) | soil metagenome | isolation source: 200 cm saprolite under Douglas fir tree site 2 hole 1 | place: USA:California | collected 2015-04-18 | reverse complement strand
CAGCTCGGCGAGCCGGAAGCCCAGGTCCTCGATCATCCTGATGTCCGCCTCCCAGCCCGCGCCCGGCGTCGTGAGGTATCCGTTCACGAACATCGAGTTCGCGGGGTAGAGCGCGAGCGCCTGCATGTGCCGCAGGTTGACTTCGCGCCCGCCGGCCACGCGGATGTCTCGGCTCGGGTTGACGAAGCGCATCATCGCGAGGGCGCGGAGACAATCCGGCGGGGAGAGCCGCGGCGCGTGTGCCAGCGGCGTCCCCGGGCGGGGATCGAGAAAGTTGACCGGGATCGACTCGACTTCGAGGGCCCGCAGCTCGAGCGCCAGCGCCACGCGGTCCTCCGGAGTCTCGCCCAGGCCCATGATGCCGCCACAGCAGGCTTCCATGCCGGCCGCGCGCACGCGCCGCACCGTCGCGACCCGCTCCTCGAAGGAATGGGTCGAGCAGATCTGGGGAAAGAACCGGCGCGAGGATTCGAGGTTGTGGTTGAACCGGGTGACGCCGGCGGCCGCGAGCCGCTCCGCCTGCCCGTCCTTGAGGATGCCCAGCGAGGTGCAGACGTTGATCGGCACCTCGGCCTTGATCCGGCGGACCGCGTCGCAGATCGTGTCGAGCTCACGGTCGGATGGCCCGCGGGTCGCGGTGACCATGCAGTACTTCACCGCCCCCATGCGGTGGGCCTCGTGCGCGCCGGCGACGAGCTCGTCCGCCGACTGCAGGCGGTAGCGGTTGACCTCGGTGTGGTGGACCACCGACTGGCTGCAGAAGGCGCAATCCTCGGGACAGAGGCCGCTCTTCGCGTTGCGGAGCACGTGCAGCCGGACGTTGCGGCCGTGATGCCTGAGCCGGATCCGGAAAGCCGCGTCGAGGAGGCCGAGCAGCTCGTCGTCGCTGGAGGACAGCACGGCGAGCGCCTCGTCCGCGGTCGCCGGCTCACCGTCGAGTACCCGGCCGGCCAGCGCGTTCCATCTCATGCGTCGGAATTCCGGTGGGAGGGGTCGAGGGAGACTAGGCCCTCGCCGGGGCCAAGGCAAGCGCGGTGCGTCAGGGGCCCGCGGCGGGCTTGGCGTCCGGCGGGTGGTAGAGGAAAACCTTCTGCACTGCGCGCAGCCGGTCCGCGAACTCGAGCGGTGTCAGGTCGTAGACCTCGTCGTCCGAGCCCATGAGCGCCGCCATGGCGCCGGCCGCGCCGTCGCCGAGGCGCATCTCCGATTTCCGGATGAGCCGGAGCTCGGTGATCTGCCCGACGGACACGACGGCGAGCGAGTCGCCGCGACTCACGTGGAGCGACTCGCCCTCGAGCTTGACCAGCCGCACGTCCCAGAGAATGCGGCCGTCGCCCAGCGTGACCTGCCAGCGGTCGGCTTCGGCGCTCCGCTGGGCCGCTGTGGGAGTGGCGAGACCGCTCAGGAGCAGGGAGAGGGAAAGGCCGAGTGCGAATCGCATGACGCCTGCCCAGCGCTCTCTTGAGTTTCCGGCGGGGTCCGGCGACGTTTTGGGGACGGGGGCGTAGCTCAATTGGTAGAGCAAGGGACTTTTAATCCCTAGGTCGTGGGTTCGATTCCCACCGCCCTCACTCGCGTCAAGCTATTCCGAGCCGGCTTCAGCGCCGGTTGCTGAACCGCAGGATGCTCAGGAACAGATTGATGAAGTCCAGATAGAGCGAAAGCGCCCCACCCACCGCGTACGCCCCCGCCGGACCGCCCTCCATCGCCAGAGCCATCCGCTTGAGCCGCTGCATGTCCCACGCGGTGAGCCCTGCGAAGACGATCACGCCGACCACCGACAGGACGAAGTCCAGCGCGTCGCTCTTGAGGAACCAGTTGACGATGCTCGCGATGATGAGGCCGACCAGGCCCATGAAGGCGAACTGCGCGACGCCCTGGAGGCTTCGCCGGGTGACCACGCCGAAGACGGCCATCGCCGCAAACATCCCGGCCGAGATCGCGAACGCGCCGGCGAGCCGCGCGCCGGTGAAGAGGACGAGGATGAACGACAGCGTGAGCCCGTTGAGCGCGGAGTACAACAGGAACAAGCCGCCGGCCGCCTCGGCCGACAGCACGCTGATCCGGGCGGACGCATACCACACGAGCCCGAGCTCGGCGATGGCGATGCCCCAGAAGAGCAGGCGGTTGGACGCCAGCGCCTGGAGCAGGGGTGGGGTGGAAGCCGTGAAATACGCGACACCGGCGGTCACGAGAAGACCGAGGCACATCCATCCGTATACCCGGCGCAGGAAGTCCGCGACGCGCGCGTCGGCCCGGTCACCCAGACGGGCACTGGTGTAGTCAACCGGGCCGGTCATGTGTCATTCTCCTGTTCGCGGTAGGTCCAGCCTGCACAGTCTACCCTGGGATCCGTGGTCCCGCCAGAGAAACGGCTCCGGCCCCGGCAGGCTCCGGCTCCGTTAGGGGGACCCGGCGGACCGGCCATTGCATTTTCGAGGCTCGTCCGGGACGGAGATGGACGCCAGGCTGACTCTGAAGGTATTGGCCGGCAGCGAGTTATCCAGGTGGCTGGCCTTTGAGGGGCCGGCGTTATAGACTTGAGCGCAACGTATTGAAGTTGGTCAGAGCGGGGCCGCTCGGTTTTGATGCGGCCCGACCATAAGGCTTTTGCCACGGCCGGCGCACCCGGCCGTCGCTGCGTCCATTCCGATTCGAAGGGGGTTGTATGCGGAGATTCGCTTGGCTTCTTCTGCCGGTCTTTTTGGCCGCAGGGTCCACCGGCTGCGCCGACCGCGAGAAGCTGAACCAAGCTCTCGCCGAGGCGAAGCAGACCGCCGCGGAGAAGGATAGCCTGCTCAACGAGGTGCTCGAGACCACCAAGTTCGTCAACGACCTCAACACCGAGCTGGCCCAGGTCAAGAGCGCCGGTGTGGCCCCCGTCGCCGCCAGCGAGAAGACCACGTCCGGGGCGGCGGAAGAGCGGACGGCAGTGGTCAGTCGGATCAAGGAAGTCATCGCCCGCCTGAACGAGAGCCAGCAGAAGCTCGATGCCACGGCCGAGCGGCTCAAGAAGTCGAGCGGCCGGAACCAGCGGCTCCTGGCCCAGCTCGAGGCGGCCAAGCAGACGATCGCCGACCTCAAGGCCACCGCCGAGCGGCAGGAGGCTGAATACACCGCGGTCATCGACAGCCAGAAGGTCGAGATCGCGTCGCTCAACAGCAAGGTGGACACGGTGTCCGCCCAGAACCAGCAGCTGACCGCCGACAAGGTCGCGCTGACCGACACGGTCGGCCAGCTCACGACCTACAAGAACACGGTCTACTACGCCGTGGGCACCAAGAAGGAGCTCATGGACAAGGGCGTGCTCACCAAGGAAGGGTCCAAGTTCCTCTTCTTCGGCGGCACCCACCTCGTGCCCGCGCGCAACCTCGACCCGGCGGCCTTCACCCGGATCGACAAGACCCACGACCTCGCCATCGCCCTTCCCAAGGAAGACAAGAGCTACAAGATCATTTCGCGCCAGAGCCCGGAGTATCTGGCCGCGAACTCGGTCACCAAGGACGGGAAGGTCCACGGCCAGCTGCAGATCGAGTCGCCCGAGGAGTTCTGGGCGCCCTCGAAGTTCCTGATCGTCGTCGAGGACTGAGTCCTCTGGTCGGCAACATCACGACGGCCACCCTCAAGGGTGGCCGTCGGCGTTTCGGCCTCGGGCACCCACTCCCCTTGACCGGGGCCGCGTCCGCCTGCAACTTGGCCGACCTTCCTTCGCGGACAAGCGCGCATGACCCAGGTCTCGCTGCAGGAGTTGCGGCGCATCGCCGAGTCGTTGAGCGTCCTCCGCAGCAAGACCGTCACCGACGCAGTCATGCGTTCCGACCAGCGGCAACTCAGGATCGAGCTCGCCGACGGCCACTTGGTCGTTGTCAGCGCTGGCACCGATCCGGCCGGGCGGCCCCGCCTCGAAGTCGACGTCGTTCGGCGCCCGGCGGAACACCACCAGCTCGAGGTGCGATTCGAGAGCGCCTGACAGCCTCGGTGGCATAGCCTTTGCCACCTCTGCCCCTGTCGCGGCGGATGTTGCCGGCCGCGGCGACCGCGCATCGGTGGAGGCCGTACGACCCCTAACGACAGCCCTTGTGAAGTCCCGGGCCAAGCTTCGGAGGAATCGCCCCCCCCGATGGCCCAGAACGACCGACTTCGCTTCCCAGGCCGGTGAGCTTCGGTGCGCGGCTGAGGCGTGCGTCAACGCGCTCGGTCAGGCGGTGGCGGGCGGCATGGGCTTCGAGCTGCTCGGAGTCAAAGCCGTTCGCGCCTTCGACGCCACGGTGGTCATCGTGTCGCTTGCCACGCATGGCGAGCAGGGGGCCCAGCGGGTCGTGGGCTCCTACCTGACGGAGGCTGACCCCGCCCGCGGCGCCGCCCTCGCGGTCCTGAACGCAACCAACCGGCTGTTGGGCAACCGGCTGTTCATGCGGTAGGGTGGGTAAGGTCCGTCCCCTCAATTCGCCGCTGCCCCCGGCGGTTTGCCTGCGGCGTCAGCACCGTAGAAACACCGAATAGCGCCAGCCTTCGGTGGCCGATCGGTCGGCTGCGCCATAAGATCACTTGCTCGGAATCGGCGCCGGGAGGTCTACGGCGCGCGAGGGAGTACGTCCATGCCCCGGTATCAGCTTGTCATCGCTCTCGCCACGCTCGCCGCCTGCGGCGGGCACCCGGCGCCCTCAATTGGACCGGCGCCAAGCCCGGCGCCTGTCGTGGCGACGGCGGAGCCTTCCGCCCCACCCTCCGAGCCGGATTCGTCTCTGGTGCCCGTGCCCGTCGCCGATTCCATTTTGGACCGGGAGCTGGCCGAAGAGCTCCGGATCGCGTCGGACTCGGCGGCGGACGAAGCCATCCTCGACAAGCTGGCCGACCTCCACGTCGATTCCACCGATCACGAAGAGCTCCCCGCAGCCGGGACCCCCTCGGGACCGGGCGGCGCCAAGGCCCTCACCAACGCGGCGGTGACGTTCGACATCGACGTCGAGCGGTTCAACAGCCACGATCGGGTCCAGTACTACCTCGACTTCTTCCGTACGACCGCGCGCGACCGGTTCGGGATCTGGCTCGAGCGCATGCCCCGGTACGAACCGATGATCCGCCAGCGGTTCCAGACGGCCGGCCTCCCCGGCGACCTCGTATACCTCGCGCTGATCGAAAGCGGCTTCTCCAACACGGCTACGAGCCGCGCTCGCGCCGTGGGGATGTGGCAGTTCATGAAGGGGACGGCGCGGCTCTATGGCCTCCGGATCGACCGGTGGGTGGACGAGCGGCGCGATCCGATCAGGGCGACCGACGCAGCGGCCCGGCATCTCAAGGACCTGACCCAGATGTTCGGGTCATACTACCTCGCGGCCGCCGCTTATAACGCCGGCGCGGGCCGGGTGTCCCGCGGGCTCAATCGTCTGCCGGACGACGACAACGACACCATTCCATCCGATGCCACGTTCTTCAGGCTGTATGACACCAAGCTGCTCCGGCGCGAAACCAAGGATTATGTGCCGAAGCTGATCGCGGCCGCGATGATCGCCAAGGAGCCGGCGAAGTACGGCTTCCCGGTGGTGCCGCCTGCGGCTGCGGCATCGTACGACTCGATCATCGTGCCGGACCAGACCGGTCTCGATGTCGTGGCACGGCTCGCCGACACCACTGTGACCGCGATCCGCGAGCTCAATCCCCAGTACCTGAGGCTCACGACTCCGCCGGCCTCGACCAGCGTCATCCGCCTGCCGGCCGGCCTGGGCGAGGCGACGGCGGTGGCCTACGCCGATCTGCCCGAGGGCAAGCGGATGAGTTACCGCGAGCACATCGTGCAGGGGGGAGAGACGCTGGGCGGCCTCGTGAAGCGCTACGGGGTCGGCGCGGGCGACATTCTCGCGTCCAACCCGCGCCTCCACGGCCGCACGCTGCGCGCCGGACAGCGGATCATCATCCCCACGGCGGGGCCACTGCCGGCGGAGGTGGCGCGGCAACTCGCGGCGCCCGAGGCGTCGGAGGCTGATTTCCATCGCGTGCGCCGAGGGGAGACACTCCGGCTCATCGCCGGACGCTACGGCGTGACCCAGCACCAGCTCCAGGTGTGGAACCGGCTCGGGAAGAGCGCCAGGGTCCGCTCGGGACAGCGGCTCAGGGTGTCGCCACCGGACGTGGCGAGCCGGGCGGCGCCGAAGGGCAAGACCAAGGCGAAGGCCGCCAAGGTTGCCAGCGGGCGTAGCCACGTCGTGCGGCCGGGAGAAACGCTTACGGGCCTGGCGAGACGGTACGGCGTCTCGGTCCAGGCCCTGAAAGAAGCGAACGGATTGTCAGCGGACGCCACCCTCAAGCGGGGCGCCCGTCTCAAGATTCCTGCCTAACGCCAGCTAGTCACCGCCGGACGCTGCGCCACCGTGTGCGGCGGGCGGTATCCCTTCAGCACCGCGTCCGAATATCCGTTCTTCGGATCGCCGCCCTCCGCCAGAATCTCGGCCACCTTGCCCGGACCCCGGTTGTACGCGAGTAGCGCGAGGTGCATGTCGTTGTCGAACTGCCCCATGAGATCCTTGAGGAAGCGGAACCCGATCCGCAGGTTGACATCGCGGTCGAGAAGCCTGTCCTCGGTGATGCCGGCGTCGTAGAACCGGGCCGTGGCGATCTGGAGCTGGGTATACCCCAGCGCCCCGGCGGGGCTGTGAGCCGTCCGCTTGAAGTCGCTTTCGATCTTGACCAGCTGGAACCCGAGTGAGGGATCGATCCCCTCGCTGAGGGCGATATCATAGATCGCGGCCGAGAGATCCGCCGGGATCTGGTACTTCGACGAATATTCCATCACGGTGTTGGCGCGGTCGAGCTGGAGCCGGACGACCTCCGTTTCGCCCCGGGCCGCCGCAACCTCGTCGCTGAGTGAGCCGAATTGGCGCGCCAGCCGGCGCGGATCCACCGCGGCCTTGTCCTCGGCCGCACGGACCCGCTTGGTCCACCCGCCCAGAGCGCCAATCGCCAGCGCTCCGGCCAGCAGCAGTGCCCCGCGCCACACCAGACGCTCGGTCCGCTCCTGCCTTGCGAGTTTCTTCCGGTTTGGTGCCCTCATCGCGGTCCTCCTTGAAACGTGAAGCCGCCCAGCCTAACCCGCCGGTCGGCGCCAGTCACCCCGGGTGCCCCCGGTCTTGCTGACCAGCCGAATCTCCTCGATAACCATTCCCCGATCGATTGCCTTTGCCATGTCGTATACCGTCAGGCACGCGACCGCCACCGCGGTGAGCGCCTCCATCTCGACTCCAGTCCGACCCCGCACCTTCACCGTGGCCCGCACCCGGACCCCGGGAAGGCCGGGCTCGAGCGACGTTTCCACCGCCACATGATCGAGCCCCAGCGGGTGACAGAGCGGGATCAACTCCCCGGTCCGCTTAGCGGCCATGGTCCCGGCCACCTGCGCCACCGCCAGGACATCTCCCTTGGCGACGGCATTGGCGGCAACCCGGTCGAACGCCTCCTGTGACATTCGGACGGCACCCTGGGCTTCCGCGGTGCGCTCCGTCACAGGCTTGTCCCCAACGTCCACCATCCGGGCCCGGCCCGCCTCGTCTACGTGCGACAGCTTCACAGCACCTCCGCCAACTCCTCGCCCAGCGTGGCGAGAAGGAGCTGCGGGTTCACGTTGCCCGCGGCGGCTTCGCGGGCGTCCGCCACCCGGTCAATCGCCCGGATCAGGGACGCCGGGTCGCGTCCATTCCGGAGGCCATCCGGGAGCGCACGGCGGGGCATCTCCCCCAGCGCCGCGCGGGCGGCCTCGCCCAGCGTGTCAGCCAGTGCATCCAGCATCGCGGTGAACTCGCCGCGTGCGGCCCACGGGGTCTGCCGCAGCGCCCGCTCCATACGGGCGGGCATGCCCGCCCGGCCCTCGAGAACCGATTCCAGCATCTCGCGCGCGGCGTCGTAGGCAGCGCCGCCAGCCTCACCATCCGCGAGCGCGGCACCGACGGATCCACCCGCCCCGGCCACCCGCGTCCCCAACCCTTCTCCGGCGCCCGCGCCGCGCAGGACCTCGGCCACCTCGTCGTCGCTCAGCCGGCCAAGACGGAGCGGGACGGCCCGCGATCGGATCGTCGGCAGGAGGCGCCGGGCGTCTACCGTCGTGAGCACGAACACGCTGTCGGCCGGCGGCTCCTCCAGAAGCTTCAGCAGCGCGTTTGCCGCCTCCTGACTCGAATCCTGGATCACGAGCCGATCGGCGTCGCCCAGGATGAAGATCTTGCGGCTCGCCGCTACCGGGGTCAGCGCGGCCCGCCGCTGGAGGAGCCGAACGCTCGCCAGCCCGTGACTCGCCATCCCATCGAGCGCCAGATACAGGGTTCGGGCCCGGCGCTCCTCCATGACCTGGGCCAGCGTCTCCGCGGCTTCCTCGACCTGTTTGTCCGGCTCCGTCGCCTTCGGTCGGGCGATCGGAACGAACCAATGGAGATCCGGGTTCGCCAGCGTCTCCACTTGCCGGCAGGCGCGACACCGGCCGCACGGCTCCATACCCTGCTCCTCGCAGAGGAGCAGCTGCCCGAGCCAGAGGGCGAGGCGCTGCTTACCCACTCCGGCTGGCCCGACGACAACCAGGACCTGCGGTAGCCGATCGGATCGCACGGCGCGGGCGAGCCGGTGCCGAGCCTCACGATGCCCGACCAAGGGGTGCATCGGCATTGGATGAAGGTAGGGATGGGAGTCTGATTTCGGTAGGTCTAAAAAGTGTAAAATCTTTTTCCACAACAACTTAACAGTGTAGTTCAGGGCACTTTGCAATACCAAGTGTGCACCGGGGTGCGAGCAAAGTGATAGTGAATGCTCGCACTGGACTAGCCTTATGTGAGTATCTGCTCGCCAGCACGATGTGGCGTTTTTCCGCAAGCCAAGCCCCGGCGACCGGTTAGGGGACCCACCTCGACAACCGCGCGAGGTGGCGCGACAATGCTATCTCCCAAATGGGTCCCGCGAACCTTCCGGCCTCCTTGCGGGTTCACCAACGACGCAACATCCTGCACTTGGCCGCCGAAACATCAGCCGAGCTGCCTGCCATGACTGGCTGCACCCGCCCCAACCCCGCGGCGCCGGCCACCCGGCGCATTCGCGTACGAGCTCCCGACCACCCCGCCGTGGTACGGGCCCGCGCTTATCTGGACGCGTCTGCGGGTCCCGTATCGCTCGACGTTCTGGCGGGTGCCGTCCGACTGAGCAAGTCGCACCTCGCCCGCCTGTTTCGCAACCAGGTCGGCTTACCGCCCCACGCCTACTCCGTGCGGCTGCGAATCGCCAAGGCGTGCCGGCTGCTGGCTGACGGGGTGCCGATCGCGGAAGCCGCGCAGGCGGCCGGGTTCGCCGACCAGAGTCACCTCACCCGGCACTTCAAGGGCCGCCTGGGTCTGACGCCCGGCGCTTATGTGCGGACGGTGTTGGGGGCGAGCGGTCTGGGGCACCCTCCCGAAAGCAATAACGTTCAGGACCTCGGCTTCGGGCTGGCGGGATCATAAATGCGTCTTCATCTTCATCCGCGGATCGCCACCCGATGAGCGCGTACACCCTTTCCGTCAACGGACGGACTCGATCTGTGGATGTGGACGGCTCGACGCCGGTGCTCTGGGTGCTGCGCGATACGCTCGGTCTGACGGGGACGAAATATGGTTGTGGCATGGCGCTCTGCGGCGCCTGCACAGTGCATCTCGACGGCAAGCCGGTCAGGTCGTACCAGCCGCTTCGCATCAGCGAGATGCCGGCGGCCGAAGTACACATCGTGGATTCGCCCGCGCCGCCGACCGGGGTCGGCGAGCCCGGAGTCCCGCCCATCGCGCCCGCGGTCGCGAACGTGCTCTTCCAGGCGACGGGACGACGGATCCGGTCGCTCCCCATCGGCACGCTGCGTTCGGACGCCGGGGCCGCGTGAGCGCTCCCGGCCGCACTCCTCCCGGGGGACAAGCTGTGACACAGATCAAGCGGCTCGCGTTGCTGCTCGCCGTGGGCGCGTGCCAGAAGGCGTCCCCGGCGGCGCCGCCGCCGCCGGAGGTCACGGTGCTGACGGTGCAATCCCAGACGGTGCCCGCGAAGTTCGAGTGGGTAGCGGAAGCGGCCGCGTCCAAGAGCGTCGAGGTCCGGGCCCAGGTGTCCGGCGTGGTCGTGGCGCGGCCATACA
>WNFB01006967.1_pt1 | contig 10126 bp, 6 predicted proteins | sample 5400501 | NCBI WGS metagenome assembly WNFB01 (sample SAMN13153341, study PRJNA577476) | soil metagenome | isolation source: 200 cm saprolite under Douglas fir tree site 2 hole 1 | place: USA:California | collected 2015-04-18 | reverse complement strand
CCGCCGAACGCATTGGTGGTCGACACCACGATCAGCCCCGTGTCGATCAGCAGACGCGCGACCTCGCCGAACCGCCTGACGATCTCGCCGGTATCTTCCTCTCGCAGGTCGGCATCCAAACCGCGCCGCAGGTTTGCGCCGTCCAACAGATAGGCGTGGCGACCATCGGCCACGAGCCGGTCTTCCAGGCTCCGGGCCAGGAAGGATTTTCCGGTGTGGCGCCCGCCGGTGATGAGCACCAGGGCGGCGCGGTGGCCGAAGTATTTCGCCCGGTCTTCGACTCCGACGTCACCCTTGACCCACGCGATGTCGCGCCGGCGGGCCTCCTCGCGCAGGACCGTGTGCTCGTCACGGATCGCTTCGGTGAGAATGCCCCCTCCGGATACGTCGTACTGATCCACGAGGACGAAGCGGCCGGTGACTTCGGAGTCGCCGTACAGGTCGAACGCGATGGGCGCTTTCGTGCGGATCGTCAGCTCGGCGACTTCGTTCCTGCCGACGATCGACCTGGTCTCGCGGGCGGCGAGGTCGGCGGCATCGATGATCCGGTGGATGATGGCCACTTCGCAGTCCACCTCGCGGGTTGCCAGTCGCAAGAGATATTTCTTGCCGGTCTCGAGCGGGCGCCGTCCCATCCAGAAGAGGTTGCACCGGAACGTCGTGGTGACCAGCGGTGCCGAGTCCTCATGCGAGGCGATCTCCCCCCGCTCGATGAAGATCTGCTCGTCGAGCGTGAGGCCGGTGGACTGGCCGGCTGTCGCTTCCGTGGGGACCGGCTCCACGTTGAAGGCTTCAATCGTCTTGACGGTGGCCGATTTGTTCGAGGGCGAGAAGACCAGCCGGTCGCCGACCTTCACCCGCCCGGTGGCGATGCGGCCGGCGATGATCCGGCGCGCATCGAATTTGTAGACGTCCTGCACGGAAAAACGCAATGGCTGCTTGTCCCGCTCGGTTTCTTTCCGGAACAAGCCGAGGCTGTCCAGCACCGTCGGGCCGTGGTACCACGGCATGTTGGCGCTGGGATTGGCAATGTTATCCCCGAGTTTTGCGCTCACCGGCACGAACCGCTCCGGCGTGACTTTGAGCTGGGCCAGGAAGGCCCGGTACTCTTTTTCGATCGCATCAAACACACCTTGCCGATAGCTGACCAGGTCCATCTTGTTGACGACGACGGCGACTTGCCGGACGCCGAGCAGCGACAGCAGGTACCCGTGCTTCTTCGACTGCTCCTTGACGCCTTCTTGCGCGTCGATGACCAGCAGCGCCGCCTCGGCGCGCGCCGCGCCGGAGATCATGTTTTTCAGAAACTCCTTGTGGCCGGGCGCGTCGATGATAATGTAATGGCGGTCCTGCCATGCGAAGAACGTACGGGCGGTGTCGATTGTGATGCCCTGCTCCTGCTCTTCGAGGAAGGCGTCGAAGAGGAAGGCGTATTCGAACTCCTTGCCCTGCCGGCGGCAGATGTCCCGAACTTTGTCGAGCTTGCCTTCCGGGAGCGAATTCGTGTCTGCGTAGAGGCGTCCCAGCAGCGTGGACTTGCCGTGGTCCACGTGGCCGACGATGACGATATTGAGATGTTCTCTGGCGCGCGGGGCGCTGGGTGCGAGTGTGGGCATGGCTGGCGCTACATATAGCCGTCTTTGCGCAAGAGCTCCATCCCGCGCCCCTCGTCCTGGGCGCGGCCGGACCGCTCGGCGACGGTCGTGCGGCGCAGCTCTTCGATGATCTCGTCAAGGGTCTTGGCGGTGGACTTGATCGGCGCCGTGCAGGGGGCACAGCCGAGGCTCCGGTAGCGGGTGCCGTCGCCCTTGTCGAAGTAGAGATCGATGATCGGGATGTTCTCTGCCCGGATGTATTCCCAGATATTGATCTCGGTCCAGTCGAGCAGGGGATGGATTCGGATGTGCGTGCCCTCGGGGAATGTGGTCTTGAACTGGTCCCATAATTCCGGAGGCTGCTCGCGGAAGTCCCAGTCGCCGTGCTTGTCGCGCGGCGAGAAGTAGCGTTCCTTGGCGCGCGTCCCTTCCTCGTCGGCCCGCACCCCCAGGATGATGCCTGTGTACCCCTTTTCGGCGATGAGGTTCTTGAGGCCGTTGGTCTTGAGGGCGGTGCAGCAGGCGACGCGGCCCAGCTGGTGGTTCATGCCGTTGGCCAAGGCCTCCTTGTTCTGGCCGATGACGAGGTTCAGCCGCCATTCACGAGCGATGCGGTCCCGGTACTCGATCATGGCCGGGATCTTGTAGCTCGTGTCGATATGGATCAGCGGAAAGGGGACGTGTCCGAAGAACGCCTTGCGGGCAAGCCACAGGAGCACTGTGGAGTCTTTGCCCATGGACCACAGCATCGCGAGGTGATCAAAGTGCTTGTAGGCCTCGCGAAAGATGTAGACGCTCTGGTCTTCCAGTTGGCGGAGATGAGTTTCCATAGTCTAATGGGTGTGCCCGCGGCGTCCGTAGCGGCGAGCTCTTGGGCGAGCCGCGTTCATTTGGGATGTAATCCGCATTCGGTCTTGGCCATGCCGGCCCAGCGGCCGGCCCGCGGGTCCTCGCCTGGCTGAACCGGCCTGGTGCAGTAGGTGCAGCCGATACTCGGATAGTTCCGGTCGTGGAGCGGATTGTAGGGGACTTCGTGGAGCTTGATATAGGTCCAGACGTCCTCCCACTTCCACTTGGCCAGCGGATTGAACTTGACCAACTGGAATTTCTGGTCCCATTCGACCAGCTTGGCGTTGGCGCGGGTGGGCGACTGGTCGCGGCGGACGCCGGTGATCCAGGCCCTATACCCTTTCAGGGCCCGCATCAGCGGCTCCACCTTCCGCTGATTGCAGCATTCGTCGGGCTGGCGTTCCCAGAGCTTGTCGCCGAACTTCTCAGCCTGCCGCTCCGGCGTGAGCAGGGATTTCACCTGGATCGGCGCGATCCCGTACTTTTTGATCAGCCGGTCGCGCGTTTCGTAGGTTTCCTTGAACAGGAAATCCGTATCGAGATACAGGATCGGCGTCTTGGGATTGATCCGGTGAACCATGTCGATCAGCGCGACGTCCTCGGCGCCGAAGCTGCTGGCGAGCACGATGTCCGGGAAATACGTCCCGATCGCGTACGCCAGGACGTCCTGCGGCGCCTGTGTTTCGAAGGCGTCGCTCAGGGCCTGCAGATCGGCAGTGGGCGTCGTCGCCATCATGCAACCTTTTCAACCGTCACCTTGAAAAAGTTGTCCGCCGGCACTTCCGAGATCACCTTTTGCCCGTCGTTCCGCAGCGACTGGGGTACGTTCTTGATCGGATCGCCTGCGTCCAGCCAGACCTCTAGGATCTGGCCCTCGTCCATCATCTCGAGCTTGAGCTTCGTCTTGACGTAGTTGATCGGGCACATGACGCCGCGCAGGTCCAGGGTCGTCACGGATTTCGAAGAAGGCTCGGAACCGGGAGCTGCAGGGATCGGCATGGCGCACTCTCCTGTGGCTTGTTTCTCGTTCAGGTCTTTCAACTTGAGGTCCTGACTCATACCCTCCGTCAGGACCTTGCACGCTTCCACAAAGCCCTTCGCATAGGCCATCTTCTCGGCGGCGAACGCGGCCGTTGTGTCCTTGGGGCCGAGGTCCCCGATCTTCGCGGAGGGAGCGACGTAGTCCGAGGCGATGCGCCCGGTGACGCCGACCCGCCGTTCGAACTCGCTGAAGGTTTCGGCATCCGTGTTGGGATCGATTCCTTCCACGACCAACACCGCCTTGGCGGCCGCGAGCACGGCCCGATAGGCCTTGTTCACCGCCGCGGCGTGCTGCTCCTTCCCCTCCAGCAGCCGGGCCTGGTACAGCTCCTGCTCGGCTTCGAGGATGCGGTTTTCGATCATCTCCAGGGCCCCTCCCGCGCACTCGCCGGGGCCGAGGTCTTCCATGATGAACTCTGCTTCGCCTTCCCAATCGAAGTAGTACGACGGATCCTGCTCGAAGGTCGGCACAATGGTGTAGGGGATGAGTTCTTCTTTGAGCCTCGCTTTGCCGGTCCGCTCGATGAAGTCCAAGAGCCGTTCCCCCTCGCGGCGGTTCTGCCGCCAGAAGTCCAGAAGGCGCGAGACGGCAGCCGGGACGTTCTTGGCCGGCAGCTTGACCGTCATCTGGCCGATCTTCGGCACACCGTCAATCCGTCCGCCGAGGTGCAGTTCATAGTGCGGCGCGAAGTGCTCGCCTATCCTCTTCCCGACGCCGTGGAGCCCGATGGTGGAAATGTGATGCTGGGCGCAGGAATTGTGGCAGCCGCTGATCTTCACCGACTCGTTCCTGAGATCCTCCGGAACCTTGCCGGCGGGGAAGACCTCGGCCAGGGCGCGCGCCAGGCCTTTGGAGGACGTGATACCCAGGCCGCAGGTATCGGTGCCGGGGCAGGCGATGATGTCCTCGACCAGCTCGGCCCCGGGATCGCCCAGGTTCACCGCGACCAATCGCTCGTAAAGGCCCTGCACCTTCTCGTTCGGCACCCAGCGCACGCACAGATTCTGTTGGATCGTGGTGCGGAGGTTGCCGTTGGAGAATTCGTCGATCAGGTCGGCCACCTCGAGCATCTGGGAAAAGGTGATATCGCCCATGGGCAGGCGGAGAAAGGCGGTCGAGAACCCTGCTTGTTTCTGCGGGACCACGTTTGTCCGCCGCCACATGTCGTACGGCGTTTCCCCGTGGCCATTGCCTCCGGCTTCGCCGTTCCCCTTCGTCGCTCCTGTTCCGCCGTTCGAGCGGACCGGTTGGATCAATTGCGGCGGATCGTCCAGGATCGTCGGCAGGTTCAAGCCGCGGCCGTCGTAGGCTTTGCGGATGACGGTGTACTCAGCCTCGAACCGGCGCTTGAACTCCTCGAAGCCCAGCTTCTCGATGACGAATTTCATCCGCGCCTTGTTGCGGTTCTTCCGGTTGCCCAGGTTGTCGAAGACCTTGATGATCGCGTCGCAGGTAGGCAGCAGGTCCGCCATCGGCATGAACTCGCGCAGAAGGTGCGCGAGACGTGGCGCGGAGCCCAGTCCGCCGCCCGCAGTCACCCGGAAGCCGATGGTGCCGTCTTCCTTCTTGGCCGCCAGGAAGCCGAGATCGTGGATGGGCGTCATGGCGCAATCGTGCCGGCACCCGGACAGCGCGATCTTGAACTTGCGCGGCAGGCTCTGGTTGAGCGGATTGCGCAGGAGGTGCGCAGAGACCGCCTTGGCGTACGGCGTCACGTCGAAGACCTCGCCCTGGCAGACGCCCGCCAAGTGGCAGGCCGTGACGTTGCGGACGGTGTTTCCGCAGGCCTCGCGCGTCGTCACGCCGACCTCGGCCAACCCCCGCATGATTGTCCCCACGTGCTCGAGCGAGACATAATGCAATTGGATGTCCTGGCGCGTGGTCACGTGGCCCACGCCGGTGGCGTATCGGTCGGCCATCTCGGCGATGACGCGGAGCTGCATCGAGTTCAGGCCGCCGAACGGAATCTTGATCCGGACCATCTGCACGCCGGGCTGGCGTTGGCCGTAGATGCCGTGCTGGAGGCGAAAGGGCCGGAACATGTCCAGCGACAGCTCGTTGCGCAGAACCTTCGCGGCCTCTTCCTCGAACGACTCGATCTCCCTGAGGATCTCAGTGGGGATCGGCGTCGTCTGTGTGGTCTGCGTGGATGGCGTCTTCATGTCAAGTACTCCAAGAGTTCAGATGTGGTACATCAACGCTCGTTGTTCTTCGAGGTCGCGCGCCCGCCGGCACAGGTCGGCCAGCGTGGTGTGGTTCAGGGTTTCCAGGACCTTGTCCTTGACCTCTTTCCAAACGCCTTGGACGATGGAGCCGTGACTGGTGCGATGGCCGTTTCCGTTTTCGCGACGAGGAAGAACTCGAGTCGGCATGGCGATGGGTCCATCCACGGCCTGGATCACGTCGCCCACGCGAATCTTGTCGGCCGGCCTCGCCAAGCGATAGCCTCCATGTGCGCCGCGGGAACTCTCGACGAGGCCGGCGTGCCGGAGCGCGCTGAGGATCTGTTCCAGGAACCGGAGCGGAATACCCTGCCGATCCGCAATCGTCCTGGCCTGGACGGGAGCTTCGCCGTTGGCAAGCGCCAGATCAAGGACCGCCATAATGCCGTATTCTCCCTTGGCTGAGAAGTACATTGGTTAATTCCTACTGATCCGATAGGAAAACATGGTTATAGCTTTATACCGCAAATTATCCGGCTCTGTCAAGAAAAAAACAGGAGGCCGGTTTGACTTCTTTTCGCTCCGCCTTATCCCTTAGTCATGAACGGCGCGTAGACGCGCTAAAAGGAGAGTCATGATTCGATTTGACCGGCTGACCATCAAGACCCAAGAAGCCCTGGCAGAAGCCCAGAAACTGGCCGAGCGCGCGGGGCACCAACACATCGATGTCGAGCACCTCGCGGTGGCCCTGGTCCGGCAACGGGAGGGCCTGACCCACAACCTGCTCCAAAAACTGGGAGTCGATCCCGCGACACTCAGCCGCGATCTCGAGCAGGAACTCAAGAAAATTCCCCAGGTCTCCGGATCCGGCGCCGGGCAGGTGAGCATCACGCATCGCTTGAACGATGTGTTCTCGGCCGCGGAGCAGGAAGCGGAGCGCTTCAAGGACGACTATCTCAGCACCGAGCATCTGCTGCTGGCGATCGCGGATGGAGGGGGCGCGGCCGCGGGAGTGTTCAAGCGACAGGGCATGACGAAGGACCGTCTCTACTCGGCGCTGACCGCGATCCGAGGAACGCAGCGTGTCACCGACCAGGAGCCCGAGGAAAAGTATCAGGCGCTGGCCAAGTACAGCCGGGACCTCACCGATCTGGCCCGCAAAGGCAAGCTGGACCCGGTCATCGGGCGGGACGAAGAAATCCGTCGCGTCATTCAGGTTCTCTCGCGCCGCACCAAGAACAACCCCTGCCTAATCGGCGAGCCCGGCGTGGGCAAGACCGCCATCGCCGAAGGGCTGGCACAACGTATCGTCAATGGCGATGTGCCGGAAGGTCTCAAGAACCGGCGGGTGGTGGCGCTGGACATGGGGGCGCTGGTGGCCGGCAGCAAGTTCCGCGGCGAGTTCGAGGATCGGCTGAAGGCGGTGCTCCGCGAGGTGGAAGAGGGCGCCGGCAGCATCATCCTCTTCATTGACGAGATTCACACCCTGGTCGGCGCCGGCGCGGCGGAAGGCGCGATGGACGCCTCCAACATGCTAAAGCCGGCACTCGCGCGCGGCGATCTCCGCTGTGTCGGCGCGACCACGCTCGACGAGTATCGCAAACGCATCGAAAAGGATCCCGCGCTGGAGCGCCGGTTCCAGCCGGTGCTCGTATCCGAACCGTCGGTCGAGGACACGGTCTCGATCCTGCGCGGGCTCAAGGAACGCTATGAAGTCCACCATGGGGTGCGGATCAAGGACTCGGCGCTCATCGCCGCGGCCATGCTGTCGAAACGCTACATCAGCGACCGGTTCCTGCCGGACAAGGCCATTGATCTCGTGGACGAGGCAGCCTCGCGTCTGCGCATGGAGATCGACAGTATGCCCACCCCGTTGGACGAACGCACGCGGCGGATTCGTCAGCTGGAAATCGAGCGGGAGGGGATCCGGCGTGATAAGGATGCCCCGGCGCAAGGGCGGTTGGAGAAGGTCGAGCGGGACCTTGCGCAGCTGCGCAAGGAGACCGACGCCCTCGCAACACAATGGCAGGCGGAAAAGGAATCCATCAAGAAGATTCGCGAGATCAAGGAAAAGCTGGAGAGCGCCAAGCAGGAAGCCGAGCGCGCCGAGCGTGAGGGGGATCTGGGCCGGGCGGCCGAGTTGCGGTATGGGCGGATGACGGAGCTCACCAAACAGTTACAGGCTGCGAACGCCCGTCTGCAGGGCCTGCCCGGCGAGAGCCGCTTGCTGAAGGAAGAGGTGGACGACGATGACATCGCGCGCATCGTCGCCAAGTGGACCGGCATTCCGGTGACCCGCCTCATCGAAGCCGAGACCAAGAAGCTCGTCCGCATGGAAGAGCGGCTCCGGCAGCGGGTGATCGGCCAAGACGAGGCGATCGTGGCAGTGTCGAACGCGGTCCGTCGCGCACGCGCGGGGATTCAAGACCCCAAGCGCCCGATGGGGTCCTTCATCTTTCTGGGGCCGACGGGCGTCGGGAAAACCGAGCTGGCGCGGGCCCTGGCGGAGTTTCTCTTCGACGACGAGCAGGCGATGGTCCGGCTCGATATGTCGGAGTACATGGAGAAGCATACCGTGGCGCGGCTCATCGGGGCGCCGCCCGGCTATGTCGGCTACGACGAGGGCGGCCAGCTCACCGAGGCGGTCCGCCGGCGGCCGTATACAGTGGTGCTGTTCGATGAAATCGAAAAGGCGCACCAGGATGTGCTCAACGTCCTGTTGCAGTTACTGGACGATGGCCGGCTCACCGACGGCAAGGGCCGCACGGTGGACTTCAAGAACACCGTGATCATCATGACCTCGAACATCGGGAGCCGTGAGATTCAGGAAGCGGCGGCGGAAGGGGATGAGGCCAGGATGCGAAGCCGCGCGCTCGAGGTCTTGCGCGATCACTTCCGGCCGGAGTTCTTGAACCGCATCGACGACATCGTCGTGTTCCACCCGTTGACGCAGGAGCAACTCACGGCGATCGTGGAACTTCAAGTAAGGCAGTTGGGGCGCCGTCTGGAAGAGCACCACATCCAACTCGTGCTGACGGACCAGGCAAAGCAGCATCTGGCACGGACCGGCTACGACGTCGTGTACGGCGCGCGCCCGCTCAAGCGGATGATCCAGCGCGAGATCCTCAACCCGCTGGCAATGAAGCTGCTCGACGGGACGCTCAAAGAAGGGCAGACGGTGCGGGTGAATGCGGTGGACGGCGGGCTGGTTTTTACCGCGACGTCTTGAAAAGTCCTGACAATTCCCTGCGGACATATTCTCGGTCTTGACAGGTTCCGGGCAGACTGCTAATAGTACGGTCTTCTCAAGCCAGTCCATCCGGAGCGTTCATGTCTGCCCGACACGTTTTTCAGGTCCTGTTGTTGACTGCCGATCCCGATCTCGCCGAACTGTATCGCCACGAATGCCCTGACTGCGTGGTGACGATTGCCAAGGACGCCGCTGCCGCGATCCGTAAGACTCCGAAGCATCGGTTCGATGCGGTCATTGTGGAGTCTCGAAAGGACTGGATGAACGAGGTGAAGAGTTTGACCGAAGCCCTGAACCGCACGCCTCACGTCGTCTTGGTCGGCACGCCTCCCTTTTTGCGGCGGGCGAGCGAAACCGTGAAAGGGCTCTCCAATGGGCATCTGGTTGGACGGTCCTCCTCGAAACTGTTCCATGAACTCGGCTTCGATGAATACATCGGCGCCAAATTGCGTGATTTCGTGCGGCGCATGAAACTGGGGGCGGGGTCTGATCTCCACCCGTTGCTCATGAAAGCGGTGGAGAAGCCGCTGATCTCGCTGGTGTTGGAAGAAACCGGCGGCAACCAGAACGAGGCCGCTGCGCTCCTCGGCCTCAATCGCAACACCCTCCGCAAGAAGATCCAAGCGCTCAAGGTCCCGCTCGCCAAGAGATGACGCAAGCGACGGTTTTTCCTGAATCCACGCAGGGTTTCGACCTTGACAATACTGAAGCCTGCGTATTAGCATGCGGGTTCAAGTTAGGCGCGTAGCTCAGGGGGAGAGCGCTACCTTGACACGGTAGAGGTCGACGGTTCAAGACCGTCCGCGCCTACCATAAATTCCATTGGAGAACCATCGACTGTCACATGACCGCCACATCTGAAAGATCCACTCCTTGATCAGTCTGACCTATCCTGACGGAACCAGAAAAAACGCTCCGAGAGGCATGACGGCGGGGGACGCGCTGGCGCTCCCGAGCGGCAAGCTGCCGGACGGCGTGATCGCGGCGCTGGTGGACGGTAAGCCGGTGGATCTGACGTGTCGGCTGGACGCCGATGCCCACATCGGCCCAGTGACCTTCGACATGCCGGAGGGCAAAGAGGTCTATCGCCACAGCAGCGCCCATATCATGGCCCAGGCGGTCAAGGACCTCTTCCCCACCGCCAAGCTCACCATCGGACCACCGATCGAAGAAGGCTTCTACTACGATTTCGCCTACGAGCGGCCGTTCACTCCGGAGGACCTCGAGA
>WNFB01006966.1_pt1 | contig 10126 bp, 15 predicted proteins | sample 5400501 | NCBI WGS metagenome assembly WNFB01 (sample SAMN13153341, study PRJNA577476) | soil metagenome | isolation source: 200 cm saprolite under Douglas fir tree site 2 hole 1 | place: USA:California | collected 2015-04-18 | reverse complement strand
GCTCGTCGACGAAGCGTTCCTCCGCCGCATGGCCTACAAGATCGGAGTCAGCAACCCGTCGCCCGAGGCCTTCGGCCGCATCCTCCGCTACGAGTGCGACCGCCAGGGCGTGTCATTCGACGAGAAGGCCATCGGGTATCTCCTCAACAACCTTTATGGCAAGAAGCCTCTGCGTGGCTCGCACCCCCGGGCGCTCATCGCCCGGCTCGTGGACCTCGCCAACTACCGCCAGGAGCCGCCGCGGCTGACGCCGCAAACGTTGAAGGAGGCGTTCGACGCCTGCTTCAATCCCGCCCTTGGCAGCCTGACCGAAGAGGACTGGGCCCGCCCCGCGATCACCTAGCGCTCGATCGGGGCCGTCACTCCCCGAAGTCGCTTTCGCCACGCAGGCAGGTCTCTGAATGCGCCTCGCTGGTGTTCAGGCAGCAGCTCGGCGATCTCGACCATGATCGCCTCGGCCGCCTCCTGGCGCGTGACCCTCGCGCCGTCGAGACGCTTCGACAGCACCCGAAACGGCTTGCCGAACGTGATGCTCACGCGCGTCCGTCGAGGCCAGTGCGCGCCCTTGGGCAGGCATTCTCGCGTCCCCGTGAGACCCACCGGGACGACCGGGCACGCCGCGCGTTGCGCGATGAACCCCGCCCCTGGCTCGGGCTCGGCCAGCACGCCGGATTCGACGCGTGTGCCTTCCGGATAGATGACCAGCGCCTGACCCGACTTCAGGATTTCGAAGGCGGTGCGCAGCGCCGTGCGGTCGGCGCTGTGCCTTACCACCGGAAAAGCGTGGTACCGCCGGAAGATCCATTCGACGAATCCGCCTTTGTCGAAGTATTCCGACTTCGCCATGCTCCATGTGTCACCGCGCGGGACGAATGCGGGCACCATCGGCGGATCCAGCGTCGCCGAATGGTTCGGGCAGATGATCACCGGGCCGGTGCGCGGAACGTTCTCGAGACCGGAGACTTTGAAGAGACCGATCAGAAACGTACGCGTGAGCGCGCGCATCAGCCAGCGCATGAACGCGTAGGTCATCGCGCGGCGTGTCCCGCCTCGACGAGACGCACGATCACGTCGACGACCTGATCGACGTCGAGGTTGTCGGTGTCGATCACCACCGCATCCGGGGCCGGCCGAAGCGGCGCCACCGCGCGCTGCGTGTCGACGAGGTCGCGGGCTTCGACCTCGCGCCTCATCACCTCCGGATCGACGCGCTCGCCGCGGCGCTCGTATTGAGCCGCACGTCTTCGAACTTTCTCGTCGAGGCTCGCGGTCAGGAAGAACTTGTGGTCTGCGTTTGGAAACACGACGGTGCCGATGTCGCGGCCGGCCATCACGACGCCGCTCTGTCCCAGACGTCGCTGTTGGTCGACCAGCGCCGCGCGGACGCCGGGGATGGCGGAGATGCGTGGGAGCGCCTCGGCGAAGTCCGCGTCATAGATGCCCTCGGTCAGCTCCTTTGCATCCGCCCAGACTCGTTCACCGTCGATCATCAACTGCACGGATTCCGCCAAGCTGGTCACCGCCTCCGCGTCGGCAGGGTCGATGCCCCGCTCCGCCGCCAGCCGCGTGATGGCTCTATACATGAGGCCGCTGTCGATGAAGGGCAGGCCGAGCCGTTCCGCGACCCGCTTGCCCACGGCAGACTTTCCAGTCGCAACGCCGCCATCGATGGCGACGATCAATTGGGCTCGATCCGAACCGCGCGCCGGAGCGCTTCTACCTCCGGCTCGCCCAGCAGTCGCCAGTCGCCCACCTTCAAGCGGCCCAACTTCAAAGGGCCGAAGCCGGTGCGCCTCAGCGACTGGACCTTATGTCCCACCGCATGCAGCATCCGGCGGACCTGTCGGTGCCGGCCCTCACGGATCACCACCCGCAGCTCCGTGCTCGGCGCGCCGGGTGCAGCATCGAACCTCACGACCTCGACCTCCGCCGGCGCCGTCCTGCCGTCGTCCAGGTCGACGCCTTTCCTCAGTGACTCGAGGTCGGTTTCGTTCGGGCTGCCCACGACAATCGCCAGGTATTCCTTCGCGACCTTGTAGCGCGGGTGCGTGAGGCGGAATGCGAGGTCACCGTCATCGGTGAGGACCAGAAGACCGGTCGTGTCCGCGTCGAGCCGGCCGACTGGAAACAGCCGGTGACCGGCCTGCCCTTCCTCGCCGACGGCATCGAGAACGGTCGGCCGCGACTCTTCGTCTTTTGCGGTCGTGATCACACCCAGCGGCTTGTTGAGCATCAGATAGCGGTGTTTCGTCAGCGGCTTGACCACATGCCCGTCGACGGTGACGACGTCGCGCTCGGGGTCGATGAGCAGGCCTGAAGGCGGCGGGCGGTCGCCGTTGACCCGCACAGAGCCCGATGTGATCAGCTCATCGGCGCCGCGCCTGCTGGCGACGCCCGATCGCGCCAGGAAGCGATTCAGCCTTTCCAATCACGCCGTTCCGGCAGCCGATTTCGGCAGATGGTCGAGCGATTCCAGCCCCATCACCTGCAGGAATCGCATTGTCGTCCCGTACAGCTTTGGCTGGCCGGGCCCGCTGCCGCGCCCGACCTCAACGATCAGGTTGCGAAGCTCGAGGTTGGAAAGGACGCTTTCGCAGTTGACGCCGCGCACCTCCTCGATGCGCGCGCGAGGCACAGGCTGCTGATAGGCGACGATCGCCAGCGTTTCGTACGCCGCGGCGGTGAGCTTGCCCGAAACCTCAGGACGCAGCGCCCTCCGCACTGCCGCTGCGAAAGCAGGGCGCGTCGCTAGATGAAGCTCGTCATGGTGCCGCATGAGCATCACGCCGCGGCCATCCAGCATTTCGCGCAGCTCGTCCAGCGCTTGCTCCACCGCCGTTCGATCGCTGTCGGTCGCCTGCTGCAGCTCGCGAAGGGAAAGAGCCCGATTGGAGCTGAAGAGAATCGCTTCGATCGAAGCCGCCAAATCGCTCAAGGTTGCCTCTGCTCGATGTGGATCGGCCCGAATCGCTCCTTCTGCCGCACGCTGATCGCGGAGCGCCGGAGGAGCTCCAGGACCGCGACGAAGGTGACAACGGCCTCGAGGCGGTCCTCGGATTCGAGGATCAGCTCGAGAAGCTCGATCGGTCCTTCGCGGAGTCGGTGAGTGATGAGGTCGAGCTTCTCCTCCAGCGTCCACGTGCGACCTGTGACCACGACGGGCCGCGGCGGGATGCGGGCCAGCACACTGTTGAAAGCCACCACGAGCAGACCGATCTCCAGGGGCTCCTCCTGGCCTGTCGCTTCGACCGGCCGGGCGGGCGGCGGAAACGAGAACGTCTGCTGCTCCGCGCGCTCCATCAGGCCCTCGGCCATCTGCTTGTAGGCGCGGTACTCCTCGAGCCGCTTGCGGACCTCTTCCTCCCAACCCAGCAGGTCCGTCTCCTCCTCGGTCGGCGGCTCGCCCGGCAGCAGGCGGATCGACTTCAAGAGCAGAAGTCGCGCTGCCATCCACAGAAACTCGGCCATTTCCTGCGGATCCGCGACGTCGCGAGCGGCGATCTCCGCGAGGTACGCGTCGGTGACGTGAGACAGCGAGACCTGGAAGATATCGACCTCTTCGCGCTCGGCCAGCGCCAGCAGTAGCTCCAGTGGTCCTTCAAATACAGACGTTTTGACCTCGAGGCGCGGACCAGCGACTGGCGGTTCCAACAGGCGTAAGGCTATCTCAGGTCCACCTGATGAAACTTCTCGGTCCGCGCGCTGAACCGCCACCGGCGGCGGAGACCGGCCGGGCTTCCGGTCTGGCTCACATGCGCGAGCCGAGCTTCAATCTTGTCCTCGAGGACGTCGCTCACGTCGACCTCGAGCGTTGGCTGCTGCCCCGCGAAGCACCAGGCCTCCTTCGTCTCGTGCGGCTCGCCGGCCTTCGGAAAAGTCAGCGGGTCGCGCGCACACGGATAGGCCGCGTCCAGGGCGACGCGGCCGACGATGCGGTGGTCGGGGTGGTAGCGATAGGGGACGTTGGGATCGAAGGTGATCAGCACATCGGGTTTCGACGTCCGGATCTCGCGCACGAACTCCTCCCGCAGCTCGAGGTCTTCGACGAGCTCGGCGTCGGGGTGGCGGAGGAATGCAACACGCTTCACGCCCATCACATACGCGGCCGCTTCCTGCTCGCGCTCGCGAATGCGCGCCACTTTCGCGCGAGACTTCGACGCATCGCGGGCGCCTTTGTCGCCAGACGTGGCCAGGACGAAATCGACCAGCACGCCGCGTGCCGTCATCTTCAGAACCGTTCCGCCGCAGTAGAACTCGATGTCGTCCGGATGGGCGACGATGCAGAGCGCGCGCTTGATGCGGCGATCGTCAGGTCCGCTGAAGAGCCTCCGAGCAGCCATTACTTCTTAGATCTCGCCTCGTCGAGCAGCTCGCGGGCGCGGGCGAGCGCCTTGGGCGTGACGCCTCCGCTCATCATCCGGGCGAGCTCGGCAGCGCGCTCGTCGTCGGAGCCCAGCTCGCGCACCGAAACGACGTTGCGCCCATCGGAGCCGGGGGATTTCTCGACCACGAGGTGGTGGTCGGCGAACGAGGCGATCTGCGCCAGGTGTGTGACCACCAGAACTTGGCGCTTGGTGCCTAGAGCCTTCAAGCGCAGGCCGACCTGGATCGCGGCCTCGCCGCCGATGCCGGCGTCCACCTCGTCGAAAACCAGGGTTGGCAACCGGTCCGCATCCGCGCCCACGGTCTTGATGGCGAGCATCAGCCGTGCGAGCTCGCCGCCTGACGCGACCCGCGCCAATGGCGCGAGCGGCTCGCCTGGATTGGCGGAGAACATCATCTCGGCCACCTCTGAGCCGGCGGGACCGATTTCTGGGCGCGGGCGAAGCTCGACCTCGAAGCGCGCGCCCTCGAGACGCAGTCCCTGCAACTCCACGGCCACCGCTTTCTGCATCCGGCGCGCGCCCTCGGTTCGCGCCTTCGTCAAACGAACAGCTGCTGCTTCGAGGCCGGCGCGAGCTTGATCGCGCTCTCGCTCGGCCGCGGCGACGGCGCCTTCGAGGTCTTCGGTCGCGCCGACCTGCCGCTCCAGCTTGTCCAGTTCGGCGATCGCGGCATCCAGGCTCCCGCCGTGCTTGCGTTTGATGCCCTCGAGCACCGACAGACGCTCTTCGATCGCCTCGAGGCGACCGGGGTCGGAGTCGAGCGCGTCTGTGTATCGCCTCAGCTCCACCGCGACGTCCGCGACTTCCTCCTCGACGGCAGCGAGACGCAATGCTTGGGCTTCCAACCTGGCGTCGAGCTCCGAGGCCGAGCGCATCGCCGCGAGCGCGCGCGCGATGGCATCCTCGCGAAGCGCGCCCAGCGTCTCATGACCGAGCTCGGCGAGCCGGGCGGCGTGCCGCACCGCCGAGCGCTCTGCGCCCAGCTCGGTGTCCTCGCCCGGGCGGAGGTTGGCATTCCTGAGCTCGTCGAGCTGCCAGCGAAGGAAGTCGTGCTCGCGCCGGCCGCGCTGACGCATCGAGTCCACCTCGGCGAGCGCGCTGACTGCCGCCGCCCATGCCGTGTGAGCGGCGGCGACAGCCGACCGCAGCTCTCCAGCCCCCGCATAACCATCCACCAGCTCGGTCTGTGTATCGGTGTCGAGAAGCGCGTGGTGCTCGTGCTGCCCGTGAACCGCGACCAGGTTGCGCCCGAGCTCGCGGAGCTGTGCGGGGTTCGCCGGCCGGCCATCGATCTTCGCCGTCCCGCGCTTGCCGAGCTCACGCTCGAGCACCAGCGCCGAGCCTCCTGACTCGAACACGCCCTCGACGGTGGCGCGCTGCGCGCCGTGCCTGACCTGGTCGACGCCTCCACGCGCGCCCAGCGTCAGGCCGAGGGCGTCGACGATGAGCGACTTGCCGCTCCCGGTTTCACCTGTGAGGAGGTTGAGGCCGGGCCCAAAACGAACGCGAGACTCGGCCACCAGCGCCAGGTCGTGGACCTTCAGCTCTATCAGCATGTCTACTTCAATGGGACCAGCGGCCGACCCCAACCAAGTTTCTCGGCCAGGCGCTGGTAGAAGCTCTCTGGCGGGCTGAACCGCACCACCTTCAAACGCCGCGCCAGCGAGCCGCAGCGCAGGACGTCGCCGGCCTGCACCGCGCGACCACGCCGGCCACCGTCGATGCGCAGGTCGGCGGGCCCGCGCGAAACCGAGAGCTTGATGTCCTGTCCGGGCGGAAACACGATCGGTCGCACGGTCAGCGCAAACGGATTCAGCGGTACGAGCACCAGGTCGCGAAGTGTCGGCTCGAGGATGGGGCCGCCGCTGGCGAGCGCGTAGGCCGTCGACCCCGTCGCCGTGGCGACCATCACCCCGTCGGCATCAATTACGCCCACGGCCTGCCCGCCGACGTCGATCTCGACCCTCAGCATCCGCGCCTCGCCGGTGCGGTTGATGACCGCCTCGTTCAGGCCGATTGCCCGCGCTATGTCCTTTCCATCCCTTGTCAATGAGGCCTGGAGGACGTTGCGCTCCTCGACGCGAAATTCGCCCTTGAAGAAGCGAGCAATTCCGTTCTCCACATCGTCGGCTTCGATCTCGGTCAGGAATCCGAGCCGGCCCAGGTTGACGCCGAGCACGTGGATGCCTCGCGGCGCCGCAAGCCGGCCGCCCGCCAGGAAGGTGCCATCGCCTCCAAGCGTGACGATGAGGGTCGTGCCCTTGAGCCGCGTGGTGATCGCAGTCAGCGGCCCATCGCGGTCGGCTTCCCATGCCTCGACGTTGTGGGCTTCGACCGTTTTGAAGGTGCGTTCGATTACGGATTTCTCGGCGCCCGGACCGTGAAGGATGCAGACGCTCAACGCGCCATTAGGTGAAGGAAGATTTCCTGGTTGCCTTCGGCGCCCGTGACGGCGGCCTGCGATTCGCCGCGTACCTCGTATCCGTTTTCAGCGCACCACTCGCGAAAACGCTTCAGCGATGCTTCGACGGCATTCTGGTCGCGCACGATTCCACCCTTCCCCACCTCGTCGCGGCCAACTTGGAACTGTGGCTTGAACAGGGCCACGACCTCAGCATCTGGTGCGGCTCGACGAAGGGCGGGCAGCACCTTTTCGAGCCCGATGAACGCGACGTCGATGACGATCAGCGACACCGGTTCCGGGAACGATTCGAGATCTCTTGCATTCAGCCGTTCGATCACGACGACGCGCGGGTCCTGGCGGAGCCGCCAGTGCAGCAGGCCGCGGCCGACGTCGATGGCGTACACGCGCGCCGCGCCGCGGCGGAGCAGCACGTCTGTGAATCCGCCCGTCGAGGCGCCGACGTCCGCGCAGATGCGGCCGGCCGGATCGACCTTGAAGTCGTCGAGCGCCGGTGCCAGCTTGAGGGCGCCGCGGCTCGCATATTCCGGAGTGGTCTCGACGGAGATGTCTGCATCTTCATTCACCGATCGGTCGGGCCTTCGGATCGTCTCGCCCGCGACACGCACTTTTCCTGCGAGGATCAGCGCCTGAGCGCGTTGGCGCGACTCGGCGAGACCGCTCTTCGTGATCAGAACGTCGAGCCGAGGCATTTACAGGATTAGCCCGACCGCGATGCCGATGACGGCGCCCACGAGCACCTCCACGGGCGTGTGGCCGAGCAGCTCGCGAAGCATCGGCTCCTGCACGCCGCGCATGTGCACGAGGTCTTCGACCAGACGGTTCAGGATCGCCGCCTGGCGGCCGGCGGCGCGGCGCAAGCCGGCGGCGTCGTACATGACCACGAACGAGAAGATAAGGGCGATCGCGAAGTCAGGGGAATCGACGTGGGAATATTTACCAACCGCGGTCGCCAGGCCCGCGACGATGGCGCTGTGGCTGCTTGGCATCCCACCGGTCTCAGCGAGGACGCGCAGGTTCAGCCTGTGCTGCCGAATCGAGGTCAGCGTCACCTTGGCGACCTGGCAGATCGTCCAGGCAACGATCGGAGCGAGTAAGTATTTCAACCCCGCAATTGTGCGGAGAGGGCGTCGGCTCTCGTCTTCAGCGCCTCGAGGCGGGTCTCGGCGTCGGCCAGAAGCCGCCTCGCACGCTCGTGGGCGGCCACCAGCTCGTCGAGCGGGGCTGTGCCGTCGGCCAGGCGCGAGATCGTTTGCTCAAGGCCCGCCAGCAGCTCTTCGAAGGTCGGCTCGGTCTTGTCGCTCAAGTCACGGTCGCGGCGACGCGGCCCAAGATGCCGTTGACGAATCGACCCGCCTCGTCGCCCGAGAAGGTCTTGGCGAGCTCAATCGATTCGTTGATCGCGGCCTTGGTGGGCACGCGTCGGTCGATCGTGATCTCGTACACGGCGATCCGGAGCACGATCCTGTCGACCTTGGCCATCTGCTCGAGCTTCCAGTTGTCCGACGCTTCACTGAGGATGGCGTCGAGCTTCGCGCGGTTGGCGAGCACGCCGCGCACGAGCTGGCCCGCAAAAGCCGTGACATCAGCGGTCGCGGCGCCCTCGGCGGCGTGGTAGTTCAGGACCTCCTCGGGATCGTCGTCGGAGGCCTCCAGCTGGAACAGGACTTTCAGCGCCAGCTCCCTGGCCTGGTGGCGTTTCCCCAAGCGGTTCCGCCCTAGTTCGCGAAGGCGACGCTGGAGACGAAGACGTTCACCTCGCCGACCTCGAGCCCGAGCATCCGCTCGGTCGCTTCAACGACGTTGCCCTGGACCGCGCTCGCTACGTCGGCCAGCTTCGCTTCTGACTCGACGGTGATGAAGACGTCGAGATGGATCGAGCGATCGGCTTCGACCTGCACACGAACGCCTCGGTGTGCGGTCTGCCGGCGGACCCAGTCACCGAAATGACGGGCCGCGGCTTCGTCCATGCCCGAGACGCCTTCCATCTCACACGCTGCGAGTGCGGCGATGCTGGCGATGACTTCGTTGGCCACGCGAACTGAACCCAACGATCCGTTGCTGCCCATGCTTGGGATGCTACCCCCTCGCGCCCATTTCGCGCCGGTTGCGCCAAAGATGCGGAATCCGGCACCGCCATGAGCGCGTTTTGATCAAAACGCGCGAAATGAGTGCTCGGGCGGCTCAGGCGCGCTCCATGTAGGTCTGGCTCCGCGTGTCTACTCGGATCAGATCGCCGGTCTGGATGAACAGCGGCACCTGGATCACGGCGCCGGTTTCGAGCTTGGCCGGCTTCGTGGCGCCGGAAACCGTGTCGCCTTTGAAGCCCGGGTCGGTCTCGACCACACGCAGCTCGACGTTGATCGGCAGCTCGACCCCGATGAGCTTGCCTTGATAGGTGAGCAGGTAGGCTGGGCTGCCTTCCTTCAATAGCGGCAGCACAGAATCCAGGAGTTCCTCATCGACCGGCACCTGGTCATAGGTCCGCGTGTCCATGAAGTAGTGGTGGCTGCCATCCGAGTAGAGATATGTCGACTGGGTCTTGTCGATGCGAACCGTGTGGTACTTGTCGCCGCTCCGAAAGCTCTGCTCGAAGATCGATCCGGTCAGCAGGTTGCGCAGCTTCGCCTTGATGACCGCGCCCGCGCGCGCCAGCTTGATGTGCTCGACGCTGACGACTTCGAGCAGCTGCCCGTCCATCTCGAACATCGTTCCGTTGCGAAAGTCACTCGTCGAGACCAACCAGGTACTCCATCGCAAGTAGATAGCCCGTGAATCCGAGACCCGTGATCACGCCGCGGGCGGCGCGGGCCGTCACGCTCTTCGACCGGAACTCCTCGCGCGCGTGGATGTTGGAGATGTGCACCTCGACCGTCGGGATGGAAAGGGACTGCAAGCAATCGAGCAGGGTGAGCGAGTAATGCGAAAGCGCGCCCGGGTTGATGATGATGCCCGCCGACCCGGGAGCCTCCTTCTGCAGGAAGTCGATGATCTCCCCCTCCCCGTTGCCCTGAAAGAAATCGACCTGGACCTTCATTTCGGCGGCCTTGGCACGGACCGTTTCCGTCAGGTCGGCGAGCGACCTCGTCCCGTAGATGTGCGGCTCGCGCTTGCCGAGCAGGTTCAGGTTCGGGCCGTTGACGACCAGGAACCGTTTCAAGCGAGCGCCTTGCGAAGGACTCTGCGGACGACCGCCGCCGGCACGGCATGTCCTGGCTCCGCGTGGCCGAGGCGCCGCGGCATCACCCACGCCACCTTGCCTCGGCGGGCCTTCTTGTCATGCGACATGGCGGCCAGGACGCGCGCGGGATCGGCGGCC
>WNFB01021901.1_pt1 | contig 10128 bp, 8 predicted proteins | sample 5400501 | NCBI WGS metagenome assembly WNFB01 (sample SAMN13153341, study PRJNA577476) | soil metagenome | isolation source: 200 cm saprolite under Douglas fir tree site 2 hole 1 | place: USA:California | collected 2015-04-18 | reverse complement strand
CACGGCGCTGCATACCGCGCTCCTGCGTTTTACGGACCTGGCAACATTCTACGGCCCTTCGCTCACTTCGGTCGGTGACCCCACGATGTCCGAGTTCACCGGCCAGCGGCTCCTGCAGGTGCTCAGTGGGGAGACAACGGGTCCGTTCCCACGCAACCCAGACGATCCCTTTGTGCGCGCCCTGGCTCCTGGAAAAGCCGGCGGTCGACTGGTGGGTGGCTGCCTATCCGACCTCCAGCACACGATGGGAACGCCCTGGGAGTTCACCCTGGACGATGCCATCTTCGTCTTCGAGGAGGTAGGCAGCAGTCCCCACGGGATTGATCGTGCGCTCTTGCAACTCAGCCAGGCAGGAAAATTCGAACGAGTGCGTGGTGTAGTGGTGGGTGATCTTGAAGGCTGCGAGTGGAAGAGTGAGGAAGGCGGCGCGCCCTGGCCGCACACGAAGACGCTCGAAGAGATGCTGGAGGAGCGTTTGGCATCCCTGGGTGTGCCGGTGATTTACAAGCTCCCATTCGGCCACGGCACCCACAACGCCACGCTTCCGCTCGGTGTGCAAGCCACCCTCGATGCCGGTACCTGTAGCCTGGTGGTCACTGAGCCCGCGCTTCTCCGGGCTGGCAGTGGATAGAAATGGGATTTTTGGTATCGGGTGTCCGCCATTTTTTTACGTTGAGGAGTTCCGAAAGGCGACCGCATCAGATCCGTCCTTGCCAGCAATCATTCACAAGCCCTGGTAGGGAGATGAGAAAAGAGTACCTTGCGGTGGGAGAATGAGGAAAAAGAAGTGGGCTGCCAGGGGCTCGAACCCTGAACCTTGCGCTTAAGAGGCGCCTGCTCTGCCATTGAGCTAGCAGCCCGGTACTAATGTGCGAACAGAATAGCATATCAGAGCACCTGCGTCAAGCGCAGGTGCGGCTATGCGGCTATCTATAGTTCATAGTCTTTTGCCCACCGCACATTTTTCTCCTGGTTGTTCTTTGATTGTGTCAGGCGCAGTGTTACGTGGGATGCCCCAACTTCATCAACTGGTATCAAGTAAATCTTTCTCAGTTCTTCCACGTAGACCGCGAAGTATTCGCACTGCCCCTTGTAGCCTCGATACCCTTTGTGCTTTACTGTATAATTCATTGTACTTGCCGAACCGAACATAATCTTAGATTTGTCCTCGTTTAGCCATCCTGTTTTACACTGAACACGCCAGAACTTACCGTCGGCGTCTTCAATCACCAGATCATAACGTTGCATCTGACCTATAGGAGTTAGCACGCCATACCCGCACTCCAATAGACGGGTGATGGCCGCATACTCTGTAATGTCGCCTGTTTTTTGTGTGTGACGCTTCGGACCGAGTATTCCCATGGCCTTTTCCTTTCACAACTCATACTCTTTCGCCCATCTAACGTTCTTTTCCTGTTTATTTTTCGTCGGGGTCAACCTCAACATAGCTTGAGCAAGCCCAACAGCATCTACAGGTACAAAGTATACTTTATCAAGCTGCTCGACATAGACGGCGAAATAATCGCATTGCCCTCTATAGTGTCTCCACCCCTTTTGCTTGGCCGTGTGATTATAGCTACTTGCCGTAGCAAATTTAATTACAGTCTTCTCCTCGTCCAGCCAGCCAGTCTTACACTGAATACGCCAGAATTTTCCGTCTGCATCTTCGATCACCAGATCATAGCGATGGTTCTTTCCGTAAGGAGTAAGCACCACATACCCCGATTGCAAAAGGCGTGTAATAATTGCAGCCTCACTTATATCTCCCGTCTTATCGGTGTGCCTCTTTGGACCAGGTAATCCCATAGCTTGTATCTTCCTTCCTTGCGCATGAGGTAGCCATCAGCAAATTCCTCATCGTCGTCTACAATCCGATTGTTAACGGCCTCCAGTGTGTTTTGCTTTGCCATGTTTCAAGCGTCCTTTCTGCTTGACGAATGGCTCTCCTGCCGCTATTCTTGCAGCGTGGGGAGGAACTTGGACTAGTGCTCTGTCCAGGAGCATTTAATGGGTAGGAACCTGACCCCCGCAAGGGGGGTCACTACATTTCGTTGACCCGACTCATCAAATGGTGATAGACAGACCACTAGGCTCTCTATGGCCTAGTTCACGCCAGGCTTTTTACGTACTACGAGCCTTTTCCTAACCTTTAAGCTTATTTAATAAGATATTATGACTTTTGTAGAGATTATAGCACCTGAGTTTATATTTTGCAAGATATGTTATGATTTCATATGATATTGACGTTGCTGGTATAATAGTGAGAAACTTGGAGGGAGCATTTATGCCTGGTGAAGAACTGTTAACCGTTGAAGAGGTCGCAAAAGAACTAAGAATAAATGCTAAAACAGTGAGACAGTATATAGCATCGGGTGAACTTGTTGCTATCATTGTAGGTAAAGGCTACAAGATAAGTCGTAGTGACCTGGAAGATTTCAAGCGGCGCAGGCGCACAGATCAGAGGCGTCAAGTTGATAAGGATTCATGAATAAATTATGCTTATTGGGCAAGGAGGATCATGTATGTCCAACCCTCTTTTCTCTACCTACAGCCAAGGTGAAAACCGCGTTACTTCTTCAATTCTCGCTGTTTTCGAACGGCTCTCCTTTGTACTGGTAGAGCAAATCTTACAAGCGCTGTGCCAGGAACCTGAGTTTCCACTCTTATCTTTTCTCAATCAGCCCGTAGGGAAAAGCTCTACACCTGACGGGCGTATTCGAGCCTCGTTCGCGTACTGGATTGAGACGAAGATCACTCCAAATGCGATTCATACAGACCAAATACGTCGTCACCTCACTGCCCTTGATGCAGAGACCGGGGTTGAACGGCAACGTCTCCTGGTTCTGACTCCTGACTCAAAAATGCCTTCATCACTGGCAGCGTTTGGAGACAAACGCGTTGCATGGGCGAGTTTCGATAACCTCTTAGCGGTGATCCAAGAAATCGTTGAGCCAGATGAGGGAGGGTTTCTTTCCAACCGGGTCATTCCAAGCGAGTATGAGCAGGGTATGCTACGCGAACTAGCACGCTTCCTTTATTCCGAAAGCCTCGTCGATAGATCGGCAGATCGGGTTGTTGTCGTTGCCGCAAGAATCGCATTGGAGACCTACCTCAAACACTCTGTCTATATCTGCCAGCCAGGTCGTACCTTTAAACCTTGCGTTCGTCTCGCGTTCTATACAAACAGTAAAATTTATCACAAAGTGCCGAAAATTTTGTGGGAGGTCGATGAAATCTCCAAAGACGAGGTTGAGGCAAGGGCAGATTTGGACGAAGCCAGTAAGGCACACCTACGAGCGCTCATGAAAGATCTAGAGCGATTGGAAAATAGCCAATGGAGCGACAAAGCAAAGATTATTGTGCTGTCGCCACCTGACTCGCCAGATACGCTCGTTCTTCCACATGATATTGTCAATAACCGCACATCAAATGCTGACCGCCCCATCGCGTTCACGCAAGGACAGCGGTATGTATCGCTCTCTCGGCTTGAAAAGGCACCGAAAACCACATCCGAGCTTATTTGAACTCGTCTTTTTTATCTCGTGTCCATTTCAGGGAATAATGAACACCCCATCATGCTTAACCCAACCAGTTTTACATTGGATACGCCAGAATTGTCCATCAGCATAGTTACGGTCGTCCTGATAATCGCAGAAGTCTACTCATAACTCTGCGTTCTTGAATTTCCGCCAGAGCTGCTGCGCGATGCGCTGCCCGTCGCGTTCCAGGCCGTAGCGCGCGGCGTAGTGGCAAATGTTCTCGATATCGCGGGTGAGCAGGGCGAGCGCGTTGGGATTGAAACGCGGGTCGACGACCTGTGGGAAATCGATGATGCACGCTTTGCCCCGCCAGTAGAGAACGTTATAGGCCGAAAGGTCGGCGTGTATGTAGTTGTGGGCCAGCCAGAGTTCGATGTTACCCATCAATTGATCGAAGACCTGGCGCGCCTCACCCCTGGATAGCTCGACATGCTGTAGAGCAGGGGCGGCCTGCCGGCGGTCTCCCAGGTATTCCATGAGGATAGCATTTTCGGCGCTGGCGAGTGGCCGGGGAATATCGGCCCCTGCTTTGTAGAGCGCCTTCAACGCCTCGAACTCGTAATTGACCCATATGGCGAACTGCGCCTCGCGCCCGAAACGAGTTTTCTTCTCGACAGCGCGGCGCACCTGCCCTTTGAGGATGACACGTCCCTCCTGGTAGATGGCGTCGTTCTTGAAGCTGCGATTGGTGCGCGGGCGATAGACCTTCGCGGCCAGCAGGTCCGCACCCATCGATGGCCGCGCCTGGCAGCAATAGACTGTTGCCTCTTTCCCGCTTTTAACAGTATACAATACCTCGCTAATCATCCCCCCGGCGAAGAAGTAGTCGAGGGCTTCCTGCATCGGATCCCGCTTCGCCAGGACCTCTTGCTCTTCCAGTTCGTCCTGTTCTCGAAAAAGCTTACGCTTCGACATGCTGTGTGTATACTCCTTGTTGTGTGTTGTGTTCGTCCTGATTGTCGTGCTAGTAGTGTGGTGCTCTCTGGAAATGTTACATTGAATACCGTCATAGTGGCACCTATCCTTTCTCGCTGCCGCCAGCGCTTTACAGGCATAGAAAAAGGGCCGCGAGCATCACGCTCGCGGCCCTCTCTGCTGAAATGAAATGGGCCGTCCAATCCGAGACGGCCCATCATGTGCGGTTTATGCAATGTAATTGATGTGTTGCTCTGATGCTACATCCTATACCGCAAAAGATTCTATTTGACCCGTTCGGAGGCGTGATGCTACAAGGAATGTGAGTATTCGCATTGCACGCTCCTCTCATAGTGGCCGGAAACAGGGCTGTTCCGGTCGGGTCAATCATGGTTGCATATTGAGTATACCTGGATCGGGATGATTCTGTCAATGTTTTGCGGGGTGACATGGGTATGCTATAATAGCCCTGACAGCAACTCAGAGCATGCAATATGCCATGATCCGACTAAGAAAAAGGAGACCCGGCAGTTGATGGGCATTCTCTGAATTGTCGTCAGAGGTATAGCTAGACGTTATCACGAAGGGATTACAGAGATGCAGGTTGCCTTTTTAGGTGGGGCAAGCGGCGTTGGAGCCAGTTGTCTTGCCATCGAACTGGCCGAACAATGGTTTGTTGTCGATGCAGGGGTACGTGTGGATCACAAGGCAGACCCATTACCCGACCTAGCCCAGCTTGAGGGAAAGGATGTACGGGCGATCTTTGTTACTCATGCCCATGCCGACCACATTGGTGCCCTGCCGCTGCTGCATAGAGCCTTTCCTACGACGCCTATCTTTACCTCGCGGGGAACCGCCCTGCTGATGGAGGTTATGCTGGCTGATGCCTTGAAGATCATGGCGAAACGAGCGGTTGAAGAGATGGAGTTGCCGCTCTACCCGGAAGAACTGGTCTCAGGCATGCTCATGCAGGTGCGCCCCATGCCCATTGAGGAACCATTCACCGTACCGATGCTGCCGGGGATAACCATTCATGCTAGCCGCGCCGGACACATCGCCGGCGCGGTAAGCCTCGGCTTTAGGGCTAACGCTGGTTCCATCGTCGTCTCCGGCGACATCAGCAGCACCCCACAGCGTACAGTGCTGGGGGCAACGCCTCCACCACTCAAACACTGCGATCTGCTGGTCCTGGAAGCCACCTATGGCTCACGGCTCCATCCTAATCGACAGGCCGAGGAACAGCGGCTTGCACAGGCCGTCGCGGAAGGGCTGACCCATGGTGGACATGTCCTCATTCCCTGTTTTGGACTGGGCAGGGGTCAGGAAATCCTTTTGCTTTTACAGGCGGCCCAGGAACAGGGCCAGATACCGGAGTTTCCCATCTATGTTGATGGCCTGGTAAGGCGCGTTTGCACAACCTATCAACTGCTGCCCGAATTTCTGACCCCGCGCCTACAGCGACAGATTCGCAAGGGATATCTCCCTTTCACCGGGCCAAACATTACCTTTGTACGTGATGAAAAGGAACGCGAACGTATCCTGGCCGGCCCCCCGGCCTGTATTCTCTCCAGTAGTGGAATGCTCACCGGTGGGCCGAGCGCCTGGTACGCGGCCCGCCTGGCTCCGAACCCCAATGCCTCTATTCTCATTACCGGCTACCAGGACGAGGAATCGCCTGGCAAGAAGCTACTCGACCTGGCAGAACACAAGCAAAATACGTTGGAACTGGGGGGACAACAGGTACAGGTGCAGTGTTCTGTGGCCAAATATAGCTTGAGCGCGCACGCCGATGGGGGTGAGCTCGCCAGTTATGCCTCTTCTCTCAATCCTCGCAACGTTGCCCTTGTGCACGGCGATGAAGAGGCTCGCTGGGCACTACGCAGTTTGCTGACAGGGACAGAGGTGCTGTTGCCCACCAACGGGACCAGCATGCTGATCGAGCAGAAGAGCGCGCGATCAAGGCGCTCTGTCTCAACTGAAGAGGCACCCGTCCAACTGCCGGCACTGCCGACAGGGGTTGGCGGCGGACGGCCATTTGACTATCCCGATGTGGAGAAACTGTGGCGTGCGGTGGTAGAAGTGCCAACGCTGCGTATCATCACAGCTCGTGAACTCGCGCTAGTCTGGTATGGCGAAGTCACCGAGGAGAACACGGAGAGCATTCTGGATATCTTCGCGCAGGACTATGAGCAACGCTACTTCATCCGGCAATCTGCCCTCGAAGAGGCCTATCGCATACGCGGACAACACGAAGAAGCTCCCGGCGACTTCCTGAGCGATCTGGCAGGAAGCGTCCTCTTGCTGCTCATCAGCCCTGAAAGTGCCAAGCCTGCCATCTGTCGCTCCATTGGGCCTGGTGCAGCTGTTCAGGTACAGCTTCCCAAAGGGGTCTCACAAGAGCGCACGCGCTTTCCCTTTTCATCCGTCCTGGAGGTGTTAGGACCCGCTCCGCTGGACGTACAACATTCCAATGCAAAAGCCGGGACGTACCTGAATGACCTGGTCAAAACCATGCGGCGCATACGGCGCACCATCTCGGCGCATGACCTGGCCAGCAGGTGCCGCGAAAACGTCACGTACACACTGGGAGAACTCTGTGTCGCCGCAGACCTGTTCCCCCAGTCGCTGGAAGACCGGCTGGCCCTGGCAAAAGTACTGCAACAGCACCTGCGGCTGTTCACCCAATCTCGCGGCGTTTTCGAGGGTGAGGGACTAACGCTCTATGAACTTGCCCCCGAGTGGCAAGAAGCCCTGGAAGAAGATGAAGAGTACGAACGGCCCGACCAGAACTGGATACTCTCTGTCATCGAAAACTACCTTGGCTCACCCCCTGACCTCTACCGGCGCAGCGTCGATCCAGACACGGGAGCCGTCATCCTCTACTTCCACTTCCCCGCAGTGGCCGAGACGCGCTACGCGGAAGCTATCACTGCTGCCGAGGAGGAAACAGGCGTTCCCATTAGCATTGCGCCCAACGCCCATCAGGGTGCCCTCGCCAAAACCGCTCACCAGCACATTCCACAGGGCCTCACAGTGCAGGGAACACCTTCAATCTACCTTGATCGCAGCATTGTCTCGCTCAACTGTATAGGGCGAGCAACCGAAGAGGAGATTGCCTCGGCACAATCCCGGTTTTGTGAAGAGACGGGTTGGCAGCTTGAGATAAAAGGAGCAATCATCTCCAGGCCGGCACAATCCGACGCATCAAACACATCGCATGAAATCGGCGCAGCTCAAAACGTGCCAACGTTGCCCAATCTCCCCGCTGTATCCTCACGAGCTCCAGAGGCAGCCCCACCTGCTAGCGCAACACGAACGACGAGCTCGGCACCGGTGAGCCAGCATGATGCCATGCAATTAGCGCAACGCATGTTAAGCGAGCTACCAGGCTATTATAAAGTAGGAGGAGAAGTAGCAACGACCACATTGCTGCTGCGCTTCTACTTTCCGCTGGTCGCACAAACACGCTACGCGGACGTGCTTGCCGAACTTGAAGCACAGACCGGGTGGCAGGTGCGGCTACATCAAACGACTCATCAACAAGCGTTGATCGAGATGGCCCGCCGCCTGCTGCCGTCCGATCTTACCTGCGATGGAGTACCCTCGTTGTACCTGGATCAACAGATGGTGGTGGTGCATTACGTGGGACACGCCGACCCTACAGCGTTGCAGGATGCGCAACAGCAATTTTTAGCCGAGACAGGTTGGCACCTCCACCTGAGAGCTCCCGGCAAGAAAATAGTTACCTCTGGTCGGATACTGCAAGGAGAAGCCATATCCCTCACCAGCGAGACATTCAAAGAGATACTCGATTTTTACCGGGTTGGAGCCGATGCGGATAAAGGAATACTCTGGGTACACTTCCACTTCCCGGACATAGCTAAGGAACGCTATGCGCAACAGATTGCAGACCTGGCCGGCAAAACCGGCTGGAAGGTGTACCTCTATCCCTATGTACATCAAAAGGCTTTGATCGAGGCCGCACGTCGCCTCCTTCCCGCAGGAGTAGGCGTGAACGGTAAGGCCTCGCTCTACCAAGATAGTCGCACCCTCACTCTGACATGCACCGGCTCTATCCCCGCCGAAGAGAGGGAAGACATCCAGCAGCAATTCTCCATAGAAACAGGTTGGACGTTGGATCTCCGGACACCTGTTGAGGAATTCTATATTATGCCTGAGTCGTAACTACACAAACGCCAGGAGATTTTCTATGCTTGCGCTCAAAGATGAGACCTTTGAAGGAACGTTCCCGTTTGCCCCGCACTATCGCTCCATCGAGGGGGTTGATATGCACTTTGTAGATGAAGGAAGCGGTGAGCCTGTGGTGATGGTGCATGGGGACCCGACCTGGGGCTACCTGTACCGCAACTTTATCCCGTCCCTCTCTCAACGCCGCCGGTGCGTGGTTCCAGATCAGATGGGCATGGGCAAGTCGGCCAACCCACAAGAGCGGTCGCTCTATCGACTTCAGCAACATTGTGCCAATCTCGAAACGCTCCTGCTGCACCTCGATTTAAACGACATCACCCTCGTGCTCCACGATTGGGGCGGACCTGTGGGACTCGGGGTTGCCACGCGGCACCCCGAGCGCATCAAACGGCTCGTGCTGATGAATACCTGGGCATTTGCTCCCTGGCCTGGTGGCCCATTCCCTCGCCTATTAGAACTCATCCGCTCAGAACGGGGCGAAGCGTTTGTATTGCAGAAGAACGGCTATCTCGAACCGGCCCTGCGCGGGACGACCTATCATTCTGAGCAGCTCACGAAGACCGTCATGGAGGCGTATCGCGCTCCCTTTCCTACCCCTGAGTCCCGGCTCGCGCTGCTGTGCTGGTCACGCGACATTCCCGTGCAGGAAACCGATGTGTCCTACGCGCACCGCTGGCAGCAATTGTACCCGCATGCAACAACGCATGAACTTGAGGATGCCAGCCACTTCTTGCAGGAAGATGCTCCAGAACGCATTGTGCAGTGGATCGAGGCGTTTCTGGATGCCAACCCGTAGGAGACAGGACTTACACGAATTTGTAGCGGTTGTCGCGGGCCTCACCCCCTAGCCCCCTCTCCATCTTTGATGGAGAGGGGGAAGAGGCGCTGGCGCATGGCTCCTGGGGCGGTTTGCGGCCAGATATGGTGCAACTGTGGCGCATTTGCTCCGTATTTTTTTGGGTTTTTCCCTTTCTTTGCCTGCTGACGCCAGGTGTAGAGGCAGATGAGACGATGTTCAAAGGTGTGCAAATTGTGCAATTTACGCTCACTTTAGCAGGCTTTTAGCATTGCATGTCGTTGTACCACGCGCATTGGAGAGGGAGTGCTCCCTCGCTTCTCCTCATGTATTCTTTTTCTGGCTCTTGTACCTGATAATGCAGAGTACCTTTTTCATGCGGATATCATCACATCCGCCGAGGGCAGATAATGATTTTTAACAAGCAAGATCGGTAATAGTTTGTCACCCTGAGCGCAGCGAAGGGTCTGTCTCGCTGGGCACAGAGATGCTTCGCTGCGCTGATCCTTCGCTGCGCTCAGGATGACAGGACCGGTGTTGGTTATTAAGGCAAGGTTCAAATGAACGTGACAGTTCCTCATCACCAGCAAGGTCTAGCCCTAATGAATTTTGCCAACTGAATGGGGTAATCATACCCATTGGGACGCTTGCGGCCCCGCCTCCTGATGA
>WNFB01006964.1_pt1 | contig 10128 bp, 6 predicted proteins | sample 5400501 | NCBI WGS metagenome assembly WNFB01 (sample SAMN13153341, study PRJNA577476) | soil metagenome | isolation source: 200 cm saprolite under Douglas fir tree site 2 hole 1 | place: USA:California | collected 2015-04-18 | reverse complement strand
GAGAAGGCAGTGAATAAACCGATAATCAATATCCGGCAAAAAACCCGCCAATGCGGCAACTGCACCGCCTGTTGCGATGGCTGGCTAAAAATTGTTATACACGGTCAGGCGGTTTATCCCGGCAAACCATGTCCTTACAGTACCGGATCGAGTTGTAAGATTTATCCGGATCGTCCGGAAGATCCTTGCAAAAAATTTGAATGCGGCTGGTTGATGGAAAATAGCCCGTTACCCGAAACATGGCGCCCGGATAAATGCGGAGTAATCGTTTTATTCAGCTTCACTACTTGGCAGGGCATGCCGGTGGACGCCGTCGTTCCGGCGGGAAATGACCCCAGCCTGGAACTGCTGGAATGGATGAGGCAATTTGCGGTCGCTAAACAACGTCCTTTCTTTTGGCGCGAAAACGGGAATTGGTCAGGCTATGGTCCGCCTGCGTTTCAGCAAGAGATGCTGGAAAAAGCCAAAAAAGGCATTAATCCCTTGGAAAGTTTCCGGAAAACCTGAAGGAAGCTCCGCGCAAGTGGATTGCGGTCATTCCGAACCACTCTTTCCGTGGTGAGGAAGCTTTATTTTTCAAAAACGATAAGTAAGCGGGCCGGTTGCCACGCAGTAATACCGGCGTCCGCGCGGGCTGTGCCGCTTACGGAAAAATAAACTTTTTAACAACCTCGTCCGCATTGGCCATCGCGATGAAGCGCGCGGCGTCCTCGGGCAGCAGCAATCGCGCCTGGACTAACGGAGCCACGGCCGCACGTACCTGCGCGACATAATTAGCGTGGTTGCCGTAGCGCTCCTCCAGCGAGAGGCGCGGATCGCCGGCCGCGATGCGTTCGCTCTTGGTGCGCGCGAATGCCATATAGCTGCCGTCGCGGTCACAGAGTTCGCCTTCGGGAAACGGTGTCTGGTAGAGGTTCCAGCCGGTATAAGTGGCGATGGGTGCGGCGATATCCGGCAGACGAATGCCGGCAATTTCATTGCCGTCGGCATCGACCTTCGCCACCAGCGGCCGGTAGGCGTTCTTGGGTTCAGGCCGGGGATTGATCCAGTCACCGAATAACACGAGCGGATTGCCGGCGTGCGCCACCTGCATTTGCGGCAGGGCCGGGAAGCCGATGCGATCGGAAGGCGCCAGCGTGCCCGCGGCAATGGTCGGAACACGGCTGGGAGGAGGCTCGATGCCCTCGTTGACCCATTGATCGAGCGCAACCAAAAGCGCACGCAGCGCCGGCGCCGAGCTGTGGGGATTGCGCGGATTGGCACAGGGTCCGGGAGCGGTGGTCAGGCCAACTTTGCCGCCATGTTGGGTGCCGGCAACCATATATACCCGCGCGGTTTTGGGCAGCGCGATGTCTTGCCTGCCGAACGGATCGGTATGCAACAGCGAGGCGCCTTTCTGCCAATACTCGGTCGAGGTATTCACTTCGATCAGCAAGGGATCGAAGCCGTCGCCGCGCAGCAGCGATCCGGTCTTGCCCGTTACCGGGTCTTTCAGCGTTGCCGCGGAAAACGGAAACTCGTTTTCCGGGAAGTAGTGATCCTCATGTTGGGTATTGGTGCGAGATGGCTGTCCGAACTCGGTATTCATGAATACTTTGCCGACGCCGGAAATATGCGCCAGCACGCCGTCGAATACCTTACGCCTCGATTCGTCTTGATTAAAACCCTGCGCAATATGGTCGCGCAGATAGCGCCCGCTCTGTGAAATGCCGATGGCGAGCGCCGATTTGATGCCGGGCCCGGCGGGATTGGGGACGCCGGCCGCGTCCTGGGTCTGGTAGCGCAGGAAGGAAACCAGATCGCGCGTCGCGGCATAGCCGATGCCGAGCACTTTGGGATCCTTCGCCGGGTAGTGGAATTCGTACAGCGAGCCTGGTTCCGGTTTGGTTCCTTCCGGCAACAGCCGGATCGTACGCGCATCGACGTAGGCCCAGTTTGCCGCAGGTATGCTCGTCTTCGTATCATTTTCCTTGCGGCGCACCGTGAGTTTCGCCTGCGATTGATCGAGAGTGGCGGCCTCGTAGCTGAGTTTGAAGGTTTCCGTGGGCGCCGCGCGTGTACCGGAGACCAGCTCGTCGCGGATAATGCGTACGATGGCGGTACCGTTGCGCGTCGCTACTGGCGCCTTCATCGCCATGCCGTTGTTGGATTTGGGCGCATCCGGCTCCCAGCCGCTCCACACCATCGTATAGCCCTGGCGGAAAAACAGGCCGTTGCCCGCATCCTTCGCCGCCGCCGGTTCATTGACCGCGGATACGGCCTGCGCCGGTGCGTCCATTACCCAGTGCAGCAGGAATTTGCGCCCGCGGTTGGTCACGTCGTAGAGAATTTTGCGATTGCCTTTTCCCAGGTCCACGGGGCGCAAGATATAAAATTCAGTCTCGTAGTCGACCATGCCGCGCGCGTTGCGCGGCGCCTTGTCCAGATTGACGATAACGGCGTTGCGCGGATCGGCGGGATCGAGCTCTCCCTTGGCAGTGCCCGCCACGCGCTCGTAAGCGCCAACCGCGCCGAAAGCCGCGCCCTCGGCAAAGGGCGCGGCTTGGTCAATCTTTATGGCGGTAATTTTCGCCTCAGCCCCAGGGGCGAAGATTTGTGTGGCGGCCAGCGTTACCACGGCAGCAATACCCGATCTCATGGCATTCTCCTTTTTATTAGCGGGTTGTACGGCCCGACTTGCTTTTGCGGATGGTGCTTGTGCGACAGTTAGATGTCAACTCAAGCGGATTTTTATCGCGGGCGGCAGACCGGTGAGTGGGTAGGGCCGGCGGAAAACTCTTTCATGATCTGCATGGAAATATCCGGCCACCGCACGCGATCGGTGGTTGCTCGCTTGAGAATAAAAATGCGCTTCATTAACCGGAAACCCGTAAACGCCGCGGCGGTGGTTCCCGGCTTTACCCCAACGCGAGGCATCGGGTAACTAACCGCCGTCAGCGCCCATCCGTCACCTACCGCTTTCGGCAAACTACATTACCACGAATCCAGAGGGAACAGAGCCTCCTGTTGGGTTGATGTCCTGCAGCATCATCGTGCCGCCCATGGTGCCGTCGGTTTTCCAGAGCTCAACGCCGTGCACGCCGTCATCGGCGGCGAAATAAAGCGCGCCATTGAACACGGTGAGGCCATTAGGGGAGGAGTCATTCAGGCCGGAGTTGATGTCCTGCACCATCATTGTGCCGCCAGCGGTGCCGTCGGTTTTCCATAGTTCAACGCCGTGCGCGCCGTCATTGGCGGCGAAATAAAGCGCGCCATTGAACACGGTGAGGCCATTAGGTGAGGAATCATTCAGGCCGGGGTTGATGTCCTGCACCATCATTGTGCCGCCAGCGGTGCCATCGGTTTTCCAGAGTTCCCTGCCGTTCGTACCGTCATTGGCGGAGAAATAGAGTGCGCCGTTAAACACGGTGAGGCCATTAGGGGAGGAGTCATTCAGGCCGGGGTTGATGTCCAGCACTATCATTGTGCCGCCAGCGGTGCCGTCGGTTTTCCACAGTTCAACGCCGTGCGCGCCGTCATTGGCGACGAAATAAAGCGCGCCGTTGAACACGGTGAGGCCATTAGGGGAGGAGCCATTCAGGCCGGAGTTGATGTCCTGCACTATCATTGTGCCGCCAGCGGTGCCGTCGGTTTTCCAGAGTTCCCTGCCGTTCGTACCGTCATCGGCGGAGAAATAGAGTGCGCCGTTGAACACGGTAAGGTTATTGGGGGAGGCGCTACCCGCGCCGAGGTTGATGTTCCTCACTATCATCGTACCGGCCGCGGTGCCGTCGGTTTTCCACAGTTCAACGCCGAGCGCACCGCTATTGGCGGCGAAATAAAGCGCGCCGTTGAACACGGTGAGGCCAGTGGGGGAGGCGCCATTCACGCCGGGGTTGATGTCCTTCACTATCATCGTGCCGGCCATGGTGCCGTCGGTTTTCCACAGCTCAACGCCGTGCACGCCGTCATCGGCGGCGAAATAAAGCGCGCCGTTGAACACGGTGAGGCCAGTGGGGGAGGCGCCATTCACGCCGGGGTTGATGTCCTGCACCATCATCGTGCCGGCCATGGTGCCGTTGGTTTTCCACAGCTCAACGCCATGCGCGCCGTCACCGGCGGCGAAATAAAGCGCGCCGTTGAACACGGTGAGGCCAGTGGGGGAGGCGCCACTCACGCCCGGGTTGATGTCCTTCACCATCACCGTGCCGGCCGGGGTGCCGTCGGTTTTCCACAGCTCGTTGCCGTGTGCGCCGTCATCGGCGGTGAAGAACATCGCCGGAGCAGGGGGAGGCCGATGGCTACAACCCCCTATACTCAGCAGGGCCACCAGCAAGCCCGCATACAAAAATAATCGATGTTTCATGGCGAAGCCCTCCTCGCTGACATCACTAAAATGAAAATCTTCGTGCCGACTTGCTTTTCGGTTTCCCGGCCGGTTCCCAGTATTTATCCGGTGCGGGCGGGCAATCAATGCTTAACACCTGGTTCTCTTAAGTATAAGACTAACTAAGCGCCAAGAAATTGTTTAATAACATTAGATTAACAGTTATTTACCCCGCCAGCGAAGCGCAGCCGGAATTTGCCTGACGGATGAAACTTGCCTTACTATGGTCGCTCCCAGGCCAGGGTCTTCGATGATAAAAATAACCTATGAAATTACCGCGCGACCGCATTGATTACTCGGCGATTATCGACCGCCCGCCGCTTAAGCTGCCCAACGGCGCACGCCTCATCGTGTGGCCGATTGTCAATGTTGAGGAATGGGAAATTGCGCGCCCGATGCCGCGCCAAGTTTTACCCGCGCCCACCGGTGTCGTGGTGGTGCCTGACTTCCCCAATTGGAGTTGGCACGAATATGGTATGCGTGTCGGCTTCTGGCGCCTCAAAGCGGCGCTCGATCGTTTCGGCATAACGCCGACATTGGCGATTAACGCCTCGGTGTGTCTGTCTTACCCGCGTGTGCCCGCCGCCGCGCGCGAGGCGGGTTGGGAATTTATGGGCCATAACTTCGTGCAGATGCCGATCCACCAGGTCGACGATCAACGCGCCATGATCCAAAAATCGCTCGATACGATCGAACGGTTCACCGGCAAGCGGCCCTGTGGCTGGCTGGGCTCTGGCCTGACGCAGACCTATGAGACCGTCGATTATCTGACGGAAGCGGGAGTGCAATACACCGGTGACTGGGTGTTCGATGACCAGCCGTGTGAGATCAAAACCGCGCACGGTCCGTTGGTTACCTTGCCCTATTCACTCGAAACGAACGACATCACCCTGATGATCGTTCAGCACCATACCGCCGATGTGCTGCTGCAATGCGCCATCGACCAGTTCGACCGGCTATATAAGGAGAGCGCGGAAACCGCGCGGGTAATGGCGATTGCGGTCCATCCCTACATCAGCGGCGTGCCGCACCGGATTAAGTACCTCGAGGCGGTGTTCGAATACATCAACTGCCACGAGGGCGTCTTGTTCTGGACCGGCGAGCAAATCCTTAAGTGGTATCAAACCACGCGCACCTCGGATTGAAGCGGAGCGAGGATGTCGACCACAATCTTCCATGGCCTAAACGGCGCGACCTTCGCCGCTCTGTTGTTGGTGGTCGCTAGCGGCTTCACGTTGATCTTTGGTCTGATGCGCGAACCTCGCGCACGGAGCGCTCTATCTGCTGGGAGGGGTGCAACCACGCGACCGCGTTCATGCTGCGCCCGCTCGTGCGCCAGCAACCAGTGCTTACGCTCGATCCCGCCGGCGTAGCCGGTAAGTCCGCCGTCGGCGCCGACGACGCGGTGACAGGGCACCGCCAGCCAGATAACATTCGCGTTGCACGCCGACCCGACGCCGCGCGCGGCCCCGGGGGCGTCGATCTTCCGCGCCAGCGCGCCATAGGATAGCGTTTTACCGGCGGGGATGCGTTGTAATGCGGCCCAGACCTTCTGCTGAAACGGTGTGCCCGTCAAGCGCACGGGAACCGCGTCCAGCGCAGCCAGATCGCCGGCGAAATAGTCATTGATACTGCATATGATGGGCGGGTGGCCGGGCATCTGTTTGAACGCGACATCGCCCAGGCGTGCGCGCAGTAAAGCGGCAAGACGCGGCCAGTGGTCGGCGAAGCCGAGCGCATGCACGCGGTCCGCGTGGATCGCGGCCTTAAGCGAACCCAGGGGTGACGAAAACTCGACGGTTTCTAATAGCATAGTTGCCTCCTAAAACATATCGTTAACGTTGGACCACAGGTAGATGGCGGCATACGCGCGCCAGGGGCGCCAGGACTCGGCGCGTTTGAGCAATTCCGACTCCGACAGGATTTTTTTGCCGCCACCGGCGGCGCGTCTGAGCACCAGGTCGCCGGCGGGAAAAGCATCCGGTTCGCCGAGGGCGCGCATGGCAATGTAATGCGCGGTCCATGGCCCGATGCCGGGTAAGCTTGTGAGCCGCTTAATCGCGTCTTCCAGATCGGTATAGCCGGCCAGGAACGCGCCGTCGCGGCGAATTTCCGCTGCAAGGGCGCGTATCGCTCGCGCCCGGGCCGCGTCGATACCCAGGTTCTCCAGTTTCGCCTTGCTCAACTGCGCGGGTGTCGGGAATAAATACCCCAGGGTTTGTGAATCCGCCGCCGGCAATGGATCGCCGTAGGCCGGCGCCAGCCGGCTCGCCAGCGTCCTCGCCGCTTTTACGCTGATACGCTGCCCCAGTATCGCGCGTACCGCGAGTTCGAACATATCCCAGGCGCCGGGGACGCGCATGCCGGAATGCCGCGCGACAATCGGCGCTAATAGCGGGTCGCGGCTAAGATATTGATCCACTTCGGTCGAGTCTGATTTTAAGTCAAACAGCCGCTGGATACGCTCGACAATCGTGCCGACCGCCCCGGCAAGCGGGGTGGGCACGGTGAGGGCCAGTTGGCGTTCGCCCTTTATCGGATGTACCTCGATAATACCGGCGTCGTCGCCCATGCGGACGGTACGACGGTAGTGCTCGCGGGTCGCCTCCTCGATGCCCGGCAGTGCGCGTTGCGCGATAAAGTTCGAGAGCCCCGGCCAATGGAACGGCGGCCGATAGGACAAGGTGAGATGCAACGCATGTCTGTCGAGTCTGCGGTTCGCGTGCTTCGCCTGCCGGCGAAGTTGGCTCGGGGATTTGCCGTATACGTTTTTAAAGGTCGCATTGAACCGGCGGATACTGGGAAAGCCTACGCAAAAAGCGATCTTGGTCATGGCCAAGGCGGTTTCGTCGATCAACCGCTTGGCAAGGTGCAGGCGGCGCGTTTGCGCGACCGCGCTCGGCGAGGCGCCGAGATGGTGGAGGAAAAGACGACGGAGGTGGCGTTCGCTGATGCCGAGCCGGGCCGCGAGTGCTTCCGCGCCCGCGTCATCCATGAATCCTTCCGCAATCAGCCGCAGGGCGCGCACGACCAACGAAGACGGCTCAAGCCACGCGGGCGCGGTCGGCGCCGTTTCAGGCCGGCAGCGCAGGCAAGGACGAAAGCCGGCTTCTTGCGCGGCGGCGGCCGATGGGTAGATGCGAAGGTTTTCAAATTTGGGCGTGCGCGCGGGGCAAACCGGCCGGCAATAGATGCCGGTGGTCAACACCGCCATGAAAAAACGGCCATCGAAGCGCGGATCGCGGCTTTTAATCGCCGAATAGAGAATTTGCGGGTCAGTTTGCATGGGCTGGATTCTAGGCGGAATTTAACCTGCCGTCTGGTCGTTTTCGGACATGCGTTGAAAATTGAAAAAAGGGTTGGATATTTTGCTTCATATGCTAAATGAACACACGCATGTGTCGCAGCAACCGGGCGCTAACGCAAACGTAATACGTTAGGGCTTAAAATACGATACTTTATTGTTGTATTCTTATGGTGGTGGACGCAGTCTAGCGCGAACCCGTATCTGGCGAACAATTCCCTGCTAACAGGGAAAAATACAGGGAAAATTTGCATTTCTGAGGGGCAGATTTAGGCGCTATCTCGCCGAAACCCGCGCCCAAAGCCGATCTCTAGCCATCACCCGATCTCCGGCACGATTCGGAACAGGGAATTAACAGGGAATTTCATCGCGCATCGGTACGCCGGGCAAGACGATTACGCAGGTCGTAGGCGTTGGTCTCGATCAGCGCGCCCTTGGGGTCGGTCACCGTTACCAGGGCGTCGCGCTCGTCGTAGGTGTACCGCTTTCAATCGGCGCAATACGCTCACGCTATTGCGCCCTACGCGGGCTACTACGTAGGCGGTTTATCGACGCATTTGCTATCAGGTTTAACCTGAAGAATGTTTTTAATATCCTTCGGTAACGATAATCTAAAGGGAAGCCTCGATAGATCTTTCGCTCGGTTAGTCATCGCGGTGTAGGTATAAATGCCGCCCTGGGTTTCTCCAACGTCCAACGAGATTGCGTTGTCTTTTAATAAAACAGAAGCTGAATTTACGACTTCTTTGCCATTCAATTCAAAGAGCATCCCTGTTTTTTTGGTTACGCCAAACACCATAACGGCGTGACCGTCCTTTGTTTTACACGTGGTGTAGAACACCGGGGCTACTGCTCGCTCCAAATCGCTTAGGTAGTTACGTGCCAATTTATCAAAATCCGCACCCTCTCCAAACACGCAGAGTGAAACAAACATAAATAAGATGAAGCCAGCGATTTTATGCATTATCTGTTGCGTCCTATTTTGTTTTCCTTAATGAAAGAGGTGTCGAAAGCCAAGGGGCAGAACCTGGCCCCGGTGTAGGACGACCACCTCCATACGTATTAGCGTAAACCCCAGTCGAATTAAGTCCACCGCAACAGGTCATCACGCCAGCATATCCGTTGAAGAAGGAGCCCGGCGAGAGCCGTGCTTCTGTCTTACGCTCGCTGTTTTTGTCTCAGGCCAAAAAAAATAGCGCCGACCGCTAACGCGAAGCTCCCTAGAGAAAGGAGGGCAGCAATGAAGGGTTGGCGACATCGCGGGACTGGATCGAATAAGGAGTAGGAACAATTGCACGCGGTGCATGCCAAGCTGGCTGAGGAGAATACCCAGAGCAATGACCAGATCGCAATAAGCAACAGCAGTGCGGCCGCGACAAAGGACGTTACGCGCAAGGTGCGTGGGTTAATCATAAAGGCCCCTTAGTTATCCTTTTCATCGTAGCTCCTCAATAGAGCGGAACATCAAGCCAAGGCATTGGGGTCGGCGGTATGGTCGAAGCCTGATCCAGCACGCCTCTCACGAACGATTGACACTGATTGGTGGGCGTCCAACGCCCGAGATCGCGGTCGAGCTTCAATAGGTCGTTTACCTTGTTCTCGTCAACGTCCTTAACCAGATCGCAGCTCGAACCTTTCTGCGTGCTTCTGCCGGCATGGTTCACGACCTGAACTGGATCGAAAGGCATATCGCCGCTTTCGTTTCCCGGAACGTTACCGCGCGCGCCACCCATACCGGCTTCTATCGTGTCGGTCTTTAGCCAGTAATGATCGACCGGCGAGTAAGTCAGGCCAAAGGCTGGCTGGTGACACATGTAAACATCCAAACCCGTAGGATCGATGTATCCCAAAGGGTTAGCGCGCGCGTACCTGTAGGTATTCATCCCCCCCGCAAGCCCAATCGGATCACTACTGATAAACCTCTTCAAAGTCGGATCGTAATACCTTGCCCGGTAATAGTATAGCCCAGTATTATCGTTCTCCCGCCCGGTGTACTGCAGGGGGTTGCCGTTTTCTCCCGCCTGTATGGTCTCGCCGTAGGCGCTGTAACCGTAAATAGTCTGCGCCGTCTGCGTATCATCGGTGCTCGCCATGACGCTGCCCAGCGCGTCGGTAAGCAGAGTGCGGCTGCCCTGGTTGGTAAGTCTGGCAAGGACTTCATCGATCTGGAGCCCGGTAAGATAGGTCGCGCCGATGCTGCTGCCCTGCAGTTCGGCGATCGCCTGGGGGCCGTCGTAGAGGTAGGCCGTGGTCTGGCCGTTGACGGTTCTCTCGATTCTTCGTCCGCGATGGTCGTACCGGAAGGCGGCGGTGCCGTTCGGGCCGCTGATGCCGGTTAACTGATCTTTGGCGTCCCAGGCATAGCTGATGGTGCCCTGCGGCGTCTGGCGACTGACGAGGTTACCGTTGTCGTCGTAGCTCAAGGGCTGTCCGTTGTAGGTCAGCATGCGGTTCTGGG
>WNFB01006963.1_pt1 | contig 10130 bp, 7 predicted proteins | sample 5400501 | NCBI WGS metagenome assembly WNFB01 (sample SAMN13153341, study PRJNA577476) | soil metagenome | isolation source: 200 cm saprolite under Douglas fir tree site 2 hole 1 | place: USA:California | collected 2015-04-18 | reverse complement strand
TGATCGCGTTCGCGACGGCGGCGGCGACGGGAATGACGCCCGACTCGCCGAGGCCCTTGGCGCCAAACGGGCCTTCCTGGTCCACGGTCTCGATGAGCCTCACGACGATCTCGGGCATGGCGTCGGCCTTGAGAACCGCGTAGTCCATGAACGACTGGGTCAGCACCTGGCCCTCGGCGACGACGAGGTGCTCGCTGAGCGCGTAGCCGAGGCCCATGTGGATGCCACCGTGCACCTGGCCTTCCGCCGCGCCCGGATTGAGCGCCCGCCCCACGTCGTGAGCCGAGGCCACGCGGCGCACCTCGACCTTGCCCGTCTCCGGGTCCACGTCCAAGAGCGCCGCCTGAACGGCGCACGTGTACGCGGCGGAGACGTTGCCCTGGAGATCCTTGTCGAGCATCGTCGTCGGCGGGTCGTAGAACGCCTCGGCGACGAGCATGCGCCCGTGGTGCCTGAAGTGGCCCGCCCGCGCGACCTGCTCGTACGGGAGCCGCTGCTGCGGCTCGCCCTTCACGAACACGAAACCTCCCTTGACGTCGAGCCGCGCCGCCGGCTCCTCGAGCTCGGCGGCCGCCATCTCCAGGAGCTGCGCCTTGAGTTTCTCGGCGGCCAGGCGCGCCGCGTTGCCCGCGACGAACGTCGTCCGGCTCGCGTGGGTGCCGACGTCCCACGGCCGCACGCTCGTGTCCGAGTTGATCACGTCCACCCGCTCGAGCGGGACGCCGAGCGTCTCGGCCACGATCATCGCGAGCACCGTGTCGGAGCCCTGCCCGATCTCCGTGGCGCCGGTGAGCAGCGTCACCTTGCCAAAGTCGTCGAGCTTGACGATGGCGCCGCAGCCGTCGGAGCGGTAGACCCGGGCGCCTCCGCCGACGTGGAACATGCCGGCATACCCGACGCCGCGCTTCCAGCCGGGCCTGAGCGGCGGCGGGTCTTTCCGGATCTCCTCGGCGGCGGCGTCCAGGCACTCGAGCATCGCGAACGACGTGATCACGAACCCCTGCGGATTCACGTCGCCCGGCTTCGTCGCGTTCCGGCGTCGCAGCTCGAGCGGGTCGATGCCGAGACGCTCGGCGAGCTCGTCCATCTGGGACTCGACGGCGAATGTGGATTCGGGGTTGCCGTAGCCGCGCATCGAGCCCGAGTACGGGTTGTTCGTGTAGACGATCGTGGTGTCGAAACGGACGTTCGGAACGCGGTAGAGCCCGGCGACGGTCGAGAGCATCACGGAGGGCGTCGTCGAGCCCCACGAGGTGTAGGCGCCGTTGTCGATCGTCACGTGCGCCGCGCGCGCGAGAAGCCGGCCGTCGCGGTCGGCGGCGGTCCTGAGGCGAATCGCGCACGGCTCCCGCGTCGGGCAGGCGATGAACTCCTCGACGCGGTCGAACTCGATCTTGACCGGCCGGCGCACGCGCCGGGCGAGGAGCGCAGCGATCACGTCGATCGGGTAGAGGTCGAGGCCGCGGCCGAAGTTGCCGCCGATCGGCGGCTGGAGCACGCGCACCCGGTCGCCCGTGATCCCGAGGGCCGCGGCGAGGTCGCGCTGGTAGAGGAACGGGACCTGGGTGGTGGTCCACATCGTCAGCTTGTCGGCCGGGTCCCAGTCGGCGATCGCCACCATCGTGCCGAGACAGGCGGGCGTGACGAAATTGAGCGTGTACGTGCCCTCGACGACCGCGGCCGCCTCGGCGAACGCGCGGTCCACGTCGCCACGGGTGAACTGGTAGCGGAGGTGGTGCGCGTTGGTGCCGAGCTCCTCATGGACGAGCGGCGCGCCCGGCGCGAGCGCCGCGCGGGGGTCGAAGACCGCCGCCAGCTCCTCGTACTCGACGTCGATGAGGGCGAGCGCCCCCTCGGCGATCTCCGGCGTCTCGGCGGCGACCGCGGCGACCTCGTCCCGGATGCAGCGGACCTTGCGGCGCTTGAGGGCGACCTGGTCCCTGGCGAAGCCGAACGCCTGCGGCTCGACGTCGTCCCCGGTCAGCACCGCCAGAACCCCTGGGAGCGCGCGCGCCCGGCTCGTGTCGATCCGGACGATGCGCGCGTGAGGGTACCGCGCGCGCAGGATCTTGCCGTGTGCCAGGCGCGGCAGGACGAGGTCGTGGAGATAGCGCGTTCGGCCCGTGACCTTCTCCGCGCCGTCCCGCTTCGGGACCGTCTTGCCGATGACGTCGAAGGCTTGCGTCATGGTCGCGTCAGAACCTCACCGGCTCCTTGTGCTCACCGAACACGTCCTTCATGGCGCGCGCGATCTCGCCCAGCGTCGCGTACGCCCGCACGGCTTCCAGGATGGGATACATGAGGTTGCCCGTGGAGCGCGCCTCGTCGGAGAGGCGCGCGAGCGCGCGGGCCGCCGCGCTGTTGTCGCGGTCACGACGGATCCGCTCGAGCTTGGCGACCTGCGCCGCGGCCACCCGCGGGTCGAAGGCGTACAGCTCGACCTCGCGGTCGGCCTCCGCCGGCTTGTCGCCGACGTGGCAGTTGGCGCCGACCTTCGGGATCTCGCCCGAGACGAGCTTCTGCTCGAACAGGTAGGCCTGGCGCGCGACCTCGGCCTGGAGCGCGCCGCCTTTCACGGCCTCGACGATGCCGCCCATGCGCTCGACCCGGGCCATCTCCTCGAGGATCTGCGTCTCCATGGCGCTCGTCAGCGCCTCGACGTAGTACGAGCCCGCGAGCGGGTCTACGGTATCCGCGGCGCCAGACTCCTCGGCGCAGATCTGCATGGTGCGGAGCGCGATGAGCTGCGCCTTCGCCGACGGGATCGTGTACGCCTCGTCGTAGGTCGGCAGAGCCATCGTCTGAGCGCCGGACAATGCCGCGGCGAGGGCGATGTAGGCGCCGCGGACGATGTTGTTCTCGGGCTCCTGGACGACGAACGCCGAGCCGCCGCCCCCGATCAGCGTTCGGAACATCCACGATTTTGGGTTTTTCGCGCCGAACCGTCCGCGCAGCATGCGCGCGTACAGGCGCCGGCCCGCGCGGAACTTCGCGACCTCCTCGAAGATCTTCCCCCACGCCGTGAAGTTGAACGAGATCCGCGGCGCGAAGTCGTCGACGGGGATCCCGCGCGCGAGCATGAGCTCGACGTACGCGGCGGCGATCTCGAGCCCGTACGCCATCTCCTGCGCCGTCGTGCAGCCCGCCTCACGGATGTGGTAGCCGCACACCGAGACCGGGTTCGAGCGCGGATAGTGCTTCGCCGAGAACTCGATGAGGTCCGCCACGAGCCGGAGCGACGGCTCCACGGGGTAGATCCACGTGCCCCGCGCGATGAACTCCTTGAGGATGTCGTTCTGTGGCGTCGTGACGACCCGGTCGGCCGCCGCGCCCTGCTGCTCGGCGACGGCGTAGTACATGGCGGTGATCGCCGCGGCCATCCCGTTGATCGTGAGCGAGACGCTCACGCGGTCGAGCGGGATCCCGGCGAACGCTTCCTCCATGTCCGCCAGCGTGTCGATGGCCATGCCGACACGGCCCACCTCGCCCTCGGCGCGTCGGTCGTCGGAGTCGAGGCCGAGCTGGGTCGGCAGGTCGAAGGCGACGTTGAGCGCGTCCTGCCCGTGCCCCATGAGGTACTTGAACCGCGCGTTGGTCTCGGCGGGCGTGCCGAAGCCGACGTACTGGCGCATCGTCCAGGGCCGCGCGCGGTACATGTGCGTGTGGATGCCGCGCGTGAACGGGTACTCGCCGGGGCGCCCGATATCGCGCTCGAAATCGACGTCGGTGAGGTCCTCGGGGCCGTAGACGGGCTTGATCGGGAAGCCCGCGTGCGCTCGTGTTTCCTTCATCTCTCGCTCGCCTCCTTCGTGAACACTTTGACGATCTCCGGGAGCGGCGTGCCCATCGGGAACACGTGCGCGACGCCGAGCCTCAGGAGCTCCTCGACGTCGCGCGGCGGAATGATCCCGCCAACGACCACCCTGATGTCCGTGGCGCCGTGCGCGCGCAGCCCCTCGATCACCCGACACGAGAGGAGCAGGTGGGCGCCCGAGAGCACCGAGAGCCCGATGACGTCCACGTCCTCCTGGATCGCCTCTTGCACGATTTCGTCCGGCGTCCGCTTGAGGCCCGAGTAGACGACCTCGACTCCCGCGTCGCGGAGCGCCAGGGCCACGACCTTCGCGCCGCGGTCGTGGCCGTCGAGCCCCGGCTTGGCAATCAGGACTTTCACTGGTGGCCCGAGACGAGGCGCGACCGGGCTCCGTTCATCATGTCGCTCCTCATTCCACTCGGCACGGGAGCTCGAGGATGCGGCCCCGCACTCGCCCGTCTTCGACGCTGAGTCGTCCCAATGCCACCGGGAGCTTGAAGCGGCGGGGGCCGGCGCTTCCCGGATTGAAAAACAGCACGCCGTCGCGCTCCTCCTGCCGCGGCTGGTGACTGTGACCGGAAATGACCGCGCCGAACCCCGCCGCGCGAGGGTCGAGGCCCAGCTCCTTCACGTCGTGCAGCACGTAGAGGAGCACGCCCCCGATCTCGAGAACCTCGGTGGACGGCAGCTTCTCCGCCCAGGCGCCGCGATCGTTGTTGCCGCGGACGGCCGTCACCGGCGCGATCGCGCCCAACCTGTCCAGCACGTCCGACGTACCGATGTCCCCGGCGTGGACGATCGCGTCGACGCCCCGCAGGGCCACGACCGCCTCGGGTCTCAGGAGCCCGTGGGTGTCGGAGATGACGCCGACCGCCCTCGCGCGCGGGCCCGTCATGTCGGGGTGAACGCGGGCAGCCATCGCGCGTTGCCCTGTGGGTCGTCGGCGACGCGAAGGGGTGCCAGCCGCACGCGCTGGCCGATCCTGAGCTGAAGCGGGTCGGCGTCGACGAGGACCGCGAAGACGCGGTGGACGTCGACCTTCACGATCGCGAAGACGCGCCGCCCGTCGAAGCCCGCCGGGAGCCCCGTCTCCTGCACGGTGAAGGCGTGGATCGTCCCCTCACCGGGGAGGTCCACCCACTCGAACCGGTCGGACGCGCACTCGCCACAGAAGCCGCGCGGCGGCCACGCCGTCGTCCGGCAATCGAGGCAGCGGGTGGTCACGAGCCGCCCCGCCGCGAGGTGCGAATAGAACTCGTGGAGCTTCGTGTGGTCCGCCGACTCGAGCGGGAACGGGTCGACCGCGCGGAAGTAGGTCACGAGCGCCCCTGCTTGAGCTGCCGGAGCAGCGCGCGCACCTTGGCGGTCTCGAAGGCCTCGCGCTTGTCGCCCGCGTAGTCGAAGAACCCGCGCCCGGTCTTCGGCCCGAGCTCGTGCCGCGCGATCTTGTCCTCGACGAGACGCGGAGGCCTGAAGCGGTCGTCGCCGAGGGCCTTGGCGAGGAACCCGCTCGCGCGGTGGAGGACGTCCACGCCGCCCCAGTCGATGAACTCGAAGATCCCGATCTGCGCGTAGCGGAAGCCCATGCCTGCCTTGAACGCCCGGTCCACGTCCTCGGGCGTCGCCACGCCTTCCTCGACGAGGCGCACCGCCTCGTTCATGAGGAGCGCCTGCATCCGGGGCCCGATGAAGCCGGGTGAGTCGGCGCAGCGCACGGGGACTTTGCCGAGCTCCTCGAGCACCTCGATGGTGCGGTCGACGGCGGCGGCCGCGGTCGCCTGGCCGGGAACGACCTCCACGAGCGGGATGATGTGGGCGGGGTTGAGCCAGTGCGCCACGAGGAAGCGCTCCGGACGCTGGACGGCGTCGGCGAGGTGCGCGGGCGAGATCGTCGAGCTCGTCGAGGCGATGATCGCCTCGGAGCCGACGCGCGCCGAGAGCCGGCGGAGAACGTCGCGCTTGAGGTCGAGCAGCTCGGGCAGCGCCTCCTGCACGAAGCCGCAAGTGTCGAGGCCGTCGAGGCCCACGCGGTCCTCGACCCGGTCAAGCGCCGGCGCGACGTCGCCGTCCTCGATCACGCCCTCCTCGGCCATGAGCTTGAGGTCGCGGGCGATCTCGCGCCGGGCGTCGGTGAAGACCGCCCGTCGCTCCTCGGGTGCGCGCTCCTTGACGTCGACGAGGAGGACGCGCCGCCCCCCGAGGGCGAAGGCAAGCGCGATCTGGCGCCCGATCCTCCCGGGCCCGACCACCACGACAGCGGTGTCATCCACACCCGCGGCCATCGCGGTCACGCCCGTTCGCGCCCGTAGATCATCACGACGTGCTCGCCCATCCCGCTGTTGTTGTGGGTGAGCCCGATCGCCGCGCCGGGCACTTGCCGGGCACCCGCCGCGTCGCGGAGCTGGACGAAGATCTCGGCCGCCTGGGCGACGCCCGTGGCGCCGAGCGGGTGGCCGCAGCCGATCAGCCCGCCCCGCGGGTTCACGACCACGTCGCCCCCGTAGTCGCTCCGCCCGGCAGCCGCGAACGGCCCGGCCTCGCCCTTGTGACAGAAGCCGAGCTCTTCGTACGCGATCAGCTCGGCGATCGCGAAGCAATCGTGGACCTCGGCCACGTCCACTTCGTGCGGCCCGACCCCCGCCATCGTGTACGCCGTCCGCGCGGCGCGCTTGAGCGCCGGCCAATGCGCGTAGTCCTCGTGGAGCGAGGTGAGCTGGAAGCCGTCGAGCGCCTGCCCCGTCCCGCGGATCCAGACGGGCTTGTCGGTGAGCTGACGCGCCCGGTCTTCGCTGGCGAGGATGACCGCCGCCGCGCCGTCGGTGATCGGCGAGCACATGAACAGGCGCAACGGCGTCGCGATCATCCGCGAGCCGAGCACCTGGTCGAGCGTGGCGCCCTTGTTGAAGTGCGCGTTCGGGTTCTTGGCGGCGTGGTTGTGGTTCTTCACGCCGACCAGCGCGAGCTGCTCCTCGGTGGTCCCGAACTCGGCCATGTGCCGCTGGGCCGCGAGCGCGAAACACGGCGGCGCGGTGAGCCCGAACGCCGCTTCCCACTCGCGGTCCACGCCGGCAGACATGTTGAGGATCGCCTCCTCGCCCGTCGGCTGGTTGAGCTTCTCGACGCCGAGCACCATGACGAGGTCGGCGAGCCCCGCGGCGATGAAGGCGTACGCGTAACGGATCCCGACGGTGCCCGAGGCGCACATGTGCTCGGTCCGCGCGCTGAGCGCGCTCGGCTTGATCCCGAGCGCCTCGGCGGCGAGCGATGAGATATGGGACTGGAAGGCCGTTCGTTCCGGCATCACGGAACCGACGACAAGACCTTCGACGTCCTTCGGCTTCACCCCGGGGATCGAATCAAAGCACACCTTGCCCGCCTCCCAGATGAGGTCGCGGTAGCTCGCCTTGCGCACGCCGAACTTCGAGACCCCCGCCCCGACCAGCGCGACGCTTCTCATGCCCGCCTCCCGCAGACCTTGAAGTCCTTCCAGTCGTGTCCTCGCGCTTGCATCGTCCTCCTCGTGCGGTCTATGCGAAGGCCTGGCTCCGGTCCCAATCGAGATCGCGGCCGATCACGACGCGCAGGATCTCCGAGGTCCCGCCGCCAGGCAGGAGGAAGCGGGCGTCGCGAAAGTAGCGCTGGACCGGATACTCCATGGCGAGCCCATACGAGGCGAAGATGCGCACCGCCTCGTCGGTCACCGTCACCGCCATCTCCGAGGCGAAGAGCTTCACCATCGCCGCCTCGCGGGTGATCGCGCGCCGGGCGTCGAGCCGGGCCGCGGCCTGGTAGGTCATGAGCGTCGCGGCGTGGAGCTGCGTGACCATGTCGGCGAGCTTGAAACCGATCGCCTGGTGCTCGACGATCGGTTTCCCGAAGGCGACACGCTCGCGAGCGTAGGCGAGCGCGGCCCCGTACGCGGCGCGCGCGAGGCCAACGGAGATCGCCGCAGTCATCACCCGGATCTCGGAGAGGATCCCGCCGATCTTCTCCACACCCCCCGTCTCGCCGCCGAGGAGGTGCTCGGCCGGCACCTCGACGTCCTCGAGGAGAATCTCGCCCGTCTCCGAGGCGCGCACCGACATCTTGTCGATCTTCTTGCCGAGGGTGATCCCGCGCATCGTCGAGCGGTCCAGGAGGAAGAGCGCGATGTTCTTCATGCCGCGCTCGGCGGAGGTCTTCGCCGCGACGGTCAGCACGTCGGCCACCGGCGCGTTGGTCACCCAGGTCTTGCCGCCACTGAGCACCCAGCGGTCCCCGCGCCGCTCGGCGCGCGTGGTGATGTTGGCGACGTCCGAGCCGGCGTTGGGCTCCGTCAGGGCGAAGGTCGCCACGAGGTCGCCCCGCAGCGCCGGGACCAGGTACTTCCGCCGCAGCGCCTCGGAGCCATGCGCGTAGATGAAGTACGTCCCCATCAGCGACTGCATCGCCGCGGCCGCGGCGACCGAGAGCGAGCCGCGCGCCAGCTCCTCGGCGAAGAGGCAGTAGGTCACCATGTCCGCGCCGGCGCCGCCGTACGCCTCGGGGTAGCGGAGGCCCAGATAGCCGAGCTCGCCGATGCGCTTGAAGATCGTCCACGGGAACTCGGCACGCGCGTCGATCGCCTCCGCGGCCGGCACCACTTCGGCGTCCACGAACCGGGCGACGGCGCGGCGGAACTCTTCCTGCTCCGGCGTGAACTCGATCATCGCCGCATCTTCTTGCGGAGCTCGCGCGTGGCCTCGTCGTCCACCCGGAGGTCGAGCCCCGTCCCCGTGATCATCACGCCGTACTCATCGCGCGCGGCCTCGATCGAGACGTAGTCGTCCAGGACGTCCTCGAGCACGCGCCGAGGATCGCGCTCGAGCGGATCGCCGTAGCCTCCGGCACCGGGCTGCTGGAACGATATGACGTCGCCGTAGGCGAACCCGCGCGACTGCTTGCCGTGGACGACCTGCTCGCCCGGCCCGGGGTTGATCACCGTGCGACCGAGCGTCCCGGGTTTGCCGCCGAAGAGCCCGTACGGAGGGAACCGCTGGCGGTCCGAGAGGTTCGTGAGCTGGCCCTCGTCGGCGAGGAACCGCATGTCGCGCCGGACCCCGCAGCCGCCACGGAACTTCCCCGCGCCGGCGGAGTCGCGGATCAGCTCGAAGCGCTCGACGACGATCGGCTGGTGCGCCTCCTGCGCCTCGACGGGGATGTTCGCGGCGTTGAACGCCCACGCCATCGCCTCGCACCCGTCCTTGGTCGCCCGAGCGCCCGTCCCCGACAGGACCAGCTCGTACGCGACGAACCGGCGCCGCTTCGCGCGGTCCCAACCGCCGAAGGTCGGGTTCGCCATGTGCGAGGCCGCCGCCGCCACGCGCTCGGGCACGGCTCGGGCGAGCGCGCCGATGACCGACTCGAACGTCCGGTAGCAGATGATCGCGCGCGGCCCGCCGCCCGCCGGCGGGCGCGGGTTGAGGAAGGACCCTTCCGGCGCCTTCACGGTGATGGGACCGAGCGCGCCAGCGTTCATCGGGCCGAACGGGTCGGTCAGGCACTTCACCGCGGCGTACGAGTAGGAGCGCGTGTAGTTGATGTACGAGTTCATGCCCGACGCGGTCTGCGGGCTCGAGCCCTCATAGTCGATCACCATCGAGTCGCCCGTGACGGTCACCGCGACGGCGACGCGGAGCGGCTCGGTCCCCGGCCCCCAGTCGTCCATGAAGTCCTCGAACGTGTAGACGCCGTCGGGGACGGCGCGGATCGCGGCGCGCATGTTCGCCTCGGTCCGCTCGATGATCTCGTCCATCGCGCGGACCAGCACGTCGCGGCCGTAGCGCGCGGCGAGCTCCTGGAGTCTCAGCTCGCCGACGCGCAGCGCGCTTCGTTGGGCGCGCAGGTCGCCGAGGACCTTGTCGGGCGTGCGCGTGTTCGCGGCGATGATCCCGACGATTCCCGCGTCCTCCCGGTACTCCCTCCACACCTTGGTCGGCGGGATGCGGAGGCCTTCCTGGAAATAGTCGAAGATGCCTTCGACGCCCTGGCTGCCGGGCCGCTGCCCGCCGACGTCGGTGTGGTGAAGGATGTTCACCGCGAAGCCGATCGGCTCGCCCTCGTGGAACACCGGCTGGGTGATGAAAAAGTCGGGCAGATGCCCCGAGCCGAGGAGCGGATCGTTGAGCAGAATGGCGTCGCCGGGCCGAAGGGAGTCGACCGGATGAGCCGCGAGCGCGTTCTTGACGGCGAAGGACATCGCGCCCATGTGACCCGGCGAGTACGGCCCCTGCGCGACCATGCGCCCCTGGGCGTCGAAGACCGCCACGGAGAAATCCTGACCCTCGCGCGCCTGCTC
>WNFB01006960.1_pt1 | contig 10134 bp, 10 predicted proteins | sample 5400501 | NCBI WGS metagenome assembly WNFB01 (sample SAMN13153341, study PRJNA577476) | soil metagenome | isolation source: 200 cm saprolite under Douglas fir tree site 2 hole 1 | place: USA:California | collected 2015-04-18 | reverse complement strand
CGGTCGGCCATCGGCGGCGGCTCGCTGCCGGAGGAGACGCTCCCAACGGCCTTGCTGCGCCTGCCACGCCGCGGCGCGCCCCAGCGCACGCTGGCCGCCCTGCGCCAGCAGGACCCGCCTGTCATCGCCCGCGTTCAGGACGATGCCGTCGTGCTCGATCCGCGGACGGTGCAGCCAGACGAGGAGCCGGCGCTGATGAGCGCCGTAAAAGCCGCTCTCTCTCCATAAGATCGGAAGAGCTTGTACACCGTAGGCACAGCTGGCCACGTCGACCATGGCAAATCGACGCTGGTCAAAGCCCTCACCGGGATCGATCCCGATCGCCTGCCCGAAGAGAAGGAGCGGGAGATGACGATCGATCTCGGCTTCGCCCACCTCAAGCTGCCCGACGGCCAGGAGGTCAGCATCGTGGACGTGCCCGGCCACGAGCGCTTCATCAAGAACATGCTGGCCGGCGTGGGCGGCATCGACCTGGCGCTGCTGGTGATCGCCGCCGATGAGGGCGTGATGCCGCAAACCCGCGAGCACCTGGCCATCCTCGATCTGCTCCAGGTCCAGCACGGCCTGGTGGCGCTGACCAAGCGCGATCTGGTCGAGCCCGACTGGCTGGAGCTGGTGGCGGACGAGGTGGGCCAGACGCTGAAGGGCACGGCGCTCGAGGGCGCGCCCATCCTGCCTGTGTCGTCCACCAGCGGCGAAGGACTGCCAGAGCTGCTGGCCGCCATGGCCGAGTGCCTGCGACAGGTTCCAGAGCGTATCGATCGCGGCCAGCCACGGCTGCCGATCGATCGCGTCTTCACCCTCACCGGCTTCGGCACAGTGGTCACCGGCACGCTCATCGACGGCAGCTTGCACTTGGGCGATGAGGTCGAGATCCTGCCTCAGCGCAAGCGCTCGCGCATCCGCGGGCTGCAGACCCACAACCGCAAGGTGGAGCTGGCGCCACCGGGAGGCCGGACCGCGGTGAACCTGGCCGGCGTCACGCTCGAGGACGTCCGCCGCGGGAATGTCATCGCCCATCCGGGCCAGCTCAGGCCGACTCGCACCGTAGACGTCAAGCTGCGGCTCATCCCCGACGCGCTGCGCGGCATCGAGAACGACGACGAGGTGGACCTGTTCGCCGGCGCGGCCGAAGCCCTGGCCCGCGCCAGCCTGCTGGAAGGCAAGGAGCTTCGGCCCGGCGAGGAAGGCTGGCTGCGGCTGCGGCTGCGCGAGCCGCTGGCGCTGGCCAAAGGCGACAAGTTCATCCTGCGGCTGCCCTCGCCCAGCGCGACAATCGGCGGCGGCGAGGTGGTGGACACCAGCCCGCGTCTGCATCACCGTTTTCGGGCGCAGACGCTGAGCTGGCTGCGCTCGCTCGAAGCCGGCTCGCCCGAGCAGATCCTGCTGCAAGCTCTGGCCGGCGATCAGCCGGTCGAGCGCGGGCTGGCCCTCAAGAAATCGGCTCTGCCACCCAGCCAGGCCGAGGACAGCCTTCGCCGCTTACTCGAGAACGGACAAGCGCTATCTCTCGACTCGCATCTGGTCTCCATCGACGCCTGGCAGGCCATGACTGCCCGCGTCAAACGCGACGTGGGCAACTACCACCGCCGCTTTCCATTGCGGGCGGGTATTCCAAAGGAAGAGCTCAGGAACCGCCTTGGTTTACCGGCGAAAGTGTTCAACGCCGCCCTGGCCCACTGGACCAACGCCGGCCAGCTGGCGGACCGCGGCGCGTTCGTGTCCAGCGCGCAATTCGAGATCAAGCTCCCGCCGAACGTGCAGCGCAAGCTGGACGAGGCGATGGCGGCGATGCGCCAAAAGCCGTTCGCACCGCCGTCGGAGAGTGAGCTGGGCCTGACCGCCGAGGAGCTGGTCGTACTGCTCGGCGAGGGCAAGCTCACGCGTGTGTCCGACAGCGTGCTGTTTGATTCCGAGGCGTACCAGCAGATGATCGATCGCACGGTCGATCACATCAGCAAGCAGGGCAAGATTACCCTGGCCGAATTTCGGGATGTGTTCGACACCAGCCGCAAGTACGCCCAGGCCTTCCTGGAGCACCTCGACGAGCGCAAGATCACCCGCCGCGTGGGTGACGAGCGAGTGCTGGGCCCGGCCGCCCGCCGCGCTTAGCCTCATCTCAGCCGGGGTTAAGCTCATCCTCATCTTGGTGCGCTAGCTTCAAAGGGCAATGACAACGAAGCGTCCGCTGCAGCTGCTGTCGCTGGCGTTGTTGCTGCTGTTCGCGGGCTGCGCGCCCCAAGCGGCCCTCCCGCGGCCGCTCAGTTCGATCGAGCCGCTGGCCGTCAGCCAGCGCAGCTCGTCGCCGCTGGACGAGCCCTCCGAGGCGCCCGTTTCTGCCCGACCGGCCGGCACCAAAGACGTCAGCAATCCGGCCGACGAAGCGGCCATCAAACAGCTGATCGAGCGCGCCAACAACCAGCAGGCGGAAGCCTTTGCTAAGAAAGACCCGTCGCTCATGCGCGACACAGCCGTGGACAGCTACTTCGAGGAGCTGCGGCAGATCAACCAGGACATGGCCGCCGAAGGCGTCAGCGCCATCAAGCTGCTGAGGATCGAGTGGGGGCCCATCAGCGTGAGTGGCGACACCGCGCAGGCCACCAGCTTCGAGACCTGGCGCACCGACTACAGCGATGGCACGGGCGACGAGGGACGCGAGCGCAACGACTACACGCTCGTCCGAGACGGCGGCGCGTGGAAGATCAAGACCGACGTCCATCCCGACTCGCGACTCGAGGATCCCGGCGGGCAGGCGCCGGATCCGTCCAGCCCGCCGCGCCCCGCGCCCGCGCCCAGCCCGTTCGCGCGGCCGGCCCGCTCGGGTCAATCCCACAACTGGTCGGGCTACTCGGCCAGCGGCGGCAGCTTCACGGCCGTGTCGGCCACCTGGATGGTGCCCCAGCCAACCGGCGCCGCGTTTGGCGCCGACGCCACCTGGGTGGGCATCGGCGGCGTGCGCAGCCGGGACCTCATTCAGGCCGGCACCGAGCAAACGGTCTCACCCAACGGCCGCGTGAGCTACCAGGCCTGGATCGAGAAGCTGCCGCAGGTGTCGCATCCCGTCCAGCTGCGCATCAGCCCGGGCGATTCGGTGACAGTCTCGATCGGTGAGCAGCAAGAAGGCAGCTGGCTCGTCTCGATTAAGAACAACACCACCTGCCAAAGCTTCCAGACCACCGAGCAGTACCAGTCCTCACACTCCTCGGCCGAGTGGGTCGAGGAGGCGCCCAGCGGCCGCCGCGGCGTGCTGACGTTGAGCAACTTCGGCACGGTCAAGTTCAGCAACGCGAGCGCGATGAAGGACGGCAAGACTGTGAGCGTCGCCGACGCCGGCGGACGGGCTATCACCATGATCGACCGCAACGATCAGCCGATCGCCCAACCTTCGCAGCTGGGCAGCGACGGCGCCAGCTTCAGCGTCACGCGCGTGAGCGCGCCCGCCAGCTCTAGTCCTGCTCGTCCGGCCGAGCGTCCCGCGGCCTGAAGCCAGGACAAGCCAGCACCGGCTGCGGCGGGTACTTCACCGCCAGCCGCGGGCACAAGATGAACACGCTGCGCCCGGTGCGCACATAACGCGGCAGAGCGTCGCAGCGATGGCACAGCGAGTCCGGAAAGGGGAGCGGCTCGGCCTCAGCCGCTTTCAAGCCGCCTGGCTAGCTCCTGCGCATCTAGCCCGCCAATCTCGAGCACCTTATCCCGCGCCGTTTCGCCGCGCACGATCCGAACCGCGCTCTTCGACACCCCAAGCCGCTTCGCCAGCACCACGATCAGCCGCTTGTTGGCCTTGCCCTCCACCGCTGGCGTCGACAGCCGCACCCGCAGGACGCCATCTTCCAGTCTGAGCTCATCGCGCGAAGCGCCGGGCTGGACGCGAACGCTCAGGCGGGGCATGGCTCCCTAAAAGAGCGAGTTAATGAACAGGCCCTGCGCCAGCAGTTGGGTGTAGAGGAGCGCGCTCAGACTGTTGCCGGCCATGATCATCTGTGGCGTGGGGTGGCTGGTTTGCGGCAGCATGGCCGGGATGAACTCGGGCGCGCCGAAGCGGGAGATGGGCGCCGAGATGATGTCGCTGGCGACACGGCCGATGCGCTGGGCCACGCCGTTGGTCGAAGCGAGCAGCGACTCCACCAGCTCCGGCTGCTGATCGAAGACGTACTCGAAGGCGGGCCGGTTCACGCTTATGGAGTTGTCCGGCTCAATCTCGAGGCCCAACTGCTGCAGCTCTGGCCGCAGCCCCTGGATCGAGGAGTCGAAACCGGCCACGAAGCTGGCCGACAGGTAGCGCTGATTGCCGGCAACGACGCCAGCCAGCTGGCTGGCGGTATCCGCCAGGCGCTGGACGGCATTGAGCACTGCCTCGCGGTCCGGGCCCACCGTGATGGTCTGCTCGATGCCGCGGCTGATGGTGTGCAGCATCAGTTGGACCTTGCCGCCCTGCAGCAGCACCTGGTTCGAAGGCGACATGGTGCGGACGCCGTTCAGGAGGTAGGCCGCGTCCTGGGCCTCGCGGGCCATGCGCGCGGCGCCGTTCACGCGCACCAGCCAGCCCTCCAGATCGCCCAGCGAGAAGCTGCTGGCGCTGCCGCTCAGGTGGGCCGTGATGGCGATCTGCACCGTGCTCGGCGTTGGCCGCGCCAGCGTAGCCAGCACGCCCAGGTTGGCCTGGTTGATAGCCGCCGCCATCTGCGTGAGCACGGAGTCGTTGCTCTCGCCCGCCGCCACCGGCACGGTCAACGCCTTGACGCCCATGAAGGTCCGCAGCTCGAAGCTGTGATTGCCCGGATCCACCGCGAGGGCCGCCTCGCGGGCCAGTAGATCGCCCACGTTCTCCTGTGCCGCCGCCAGTCGCAGCACGCTGATCGTGTAGCTGCTGATGCGCGCGCCGTTCGATGCCACGCCGCTGACGGCGGTTGCATTCGAGCTGGCCACCCCGACCTGCTGGAAGGCATTGAAAGCATTGTTCGGAGAGAGAGCGCTGGCGGCCGCCGCGACGTCGCTGGCCGCCGCTGCCAATGCGGTGAGCGCCTGGCCGACGTGGCGCTGAAACTGAAGGTGCAGCTCGGTGGGTGGCGGCTGGTGCAGAGCCTCGGCGACCAGCTGCGCGGGCGTCGGCAGCCGCACGCCAAACGGCAGAGCGCTGCTCTCCAGCTCGGCTTCAGCCAGCGCCCTCACCAGCGTGGAGTCGACGAGCACCGGCAGCCGTGGCAGTTCTCGGGCGGGCAAGCTGTCAGCCTCGCGAGGCACCAAGCTGTCAGCCATCAGCTTTCAGCACGGGAAGCATGCAGGACGCGGCAGTGCCAGGGCATGTAACTGGATTATCGGCTGCCACCTTACCCCTCCTGAAGCAAGCGCGCCCAAATGGCCGTCAGCTGACGGTTGACGGCTGACGGCTGATAGCCTCGAGCACCAGCCTTTCGGAGCGCTGCTCGTCCCAGGGCTGGCCGTCGTAGCCGCCCCACCAGTGCGTGATGTGCAGGCCGGCCGCGGCCAGCCGATCGCGCAGCTCGGCGGGCGTCCAGTAGCGCGCCTCGAAGCTGGCGTGGGTAGGCTCGCCGGCCCCGGTGTCGTAGTCGTACTCCGTCGCGCAGCAATGGGTCTGGCGATCGCAGCGCCAGCGCTCCGTCACGTGGACGGCCTGGCCTGCCAGCGTCAGATCATGAGTCAGCAGCCGCGAGCCGCGGCGCTCTTCATCGGGCCGGAACCACAGCGCGTCCAGGACGAAGCGGCCGCCCGGCGCCAAGTGCCGCGCCACGCCGGCCAACGCACGGCTGCGGTCCTCGTCGGCCGTCAGATGGCTGAACGGATCGTCCGGCGCCACGATGGCCTCGAAGCGGCGCCGCAGCGCCAGCTGGCGCATATCGGCCACCACAAGCGAGACGGCATGAGTGTCCAGCCGCTGGCGGGCTCGCTCCAGCAGTTCGGGGCAGAGGTCGATGCCCACCACCCGCGCGCCACTCTCAGCCAGCACCCGCGTCACCCGGCCGCCGCCGCAGCCAAGCTCCAGGATCGAACCAGCCCGCGCGCGGCGGCCGACTTCCAGCCAGAACCGTTCGTCGCCGCGGCCGGCCAGCTCGGCGTCCAGGAACGGCCCCACCACCCCGTAATAGCGGCGCAGGTCGTAAACTAGGTTTTGCACGCTTCGCCGATTGCCATAGTCAACAATGTCAGGTGAACAGGTCAATGGTTGACGAGACGCAGCGCGCGTTAGTGTCCCTGAAGGCGCTGAACGGGGACATCGGCCGAGTCCAGATATGGTTCGAGCCGGCTGTGCTCGACAAATACCGCGGCCAAGCCGGCGTCCGGGTTATGCGCACCAACACGGCCGGCCGCATTCGATCCGCTGGCTGGACGCTCGACTTCGGCATCGCCGATGGCGACGGCCTGATCCACGCCCCACTGTCAGACGTCACGCAGCGGCTGCCCGAGGGCGAGCGGGAGCATTGGGCGCAGCACGTCTCCACATTGCCGGCGAGCCGCAACTTCCTACTGATGCGCTTTGGCGGCGGCGCGTGCATCGACGACGGAGAACTTCGAGACTGGACATAACGGGAATCATCACAGGCATAGGAAAGGAGCGCAACTGCAATGGCTGATTACGCAAATCCGGCGGCACTGGTCACCACCGACTGGGTGGCGCAGCACCTGAACGACCCCAAGGTCCGCCTCCTGGAGGTGGATGTGGACACCACCGCGTACGATCAGGGGCACATCCAGGGCGCGATAGGCGTCAACTGGACGACCGAGCTGGAAGACACTATCCGGCGCGATATCCCAACCAAGGAGAACTGGGAGAAGCTGCTCAGCCGTGCCGGCGTGTCGCCGGACACCAAGATCGTGTTCTACGGGGACAACAACAACTGGTTTGCCGCGTTCGCCTACTGGGTGACCAAAATGTACGGCCACCAGGACGTGGCGCTTATGAACGGCGGCCGTAAGAAGTGGGAGCTAGAAAACCGGCCGCTTACCAAAGATCCGCCAAAAGTCAGCGCCACGAATTACAAGACCAAGGATCTCGACCCCGCCTTCCGCGCTCTCTATGACGACGTCCGCAAAGGGTACGTCGGCGCACCGGCGGGCAAGGCCCTGGTCGACGTCCGCTCACCGGCCGAGTTCAGTGGCGAGATCATCGCCCCGCCCGGCCTGCCGGAGACGGCTCAGCGCTGCGGCCACATCCCGGGCGCGCAGAACATCCCTTGGGGCCAGGCCGCCAACGAGGACGGCACCTTCAAGTCAGCCGACGAGCTGAAGGCCCTGTACGAGGGCAAGGGCATCACTCCCGAGAAAGACGTGGTGGCCTACTGCCGCATCGGCGAGCGCTCCTCGCACACCTGGTTCGTGCTGAAAGAGCTGCTCGGATACCCCAAAGTCCGCAACTACGACGGCTCCTGGACGGAGTGGGGCAGCGTCATTGGGGCACCGATCGAGAACCCCGCCGGAGGCTCCATCCGTTGAACAAAGCCCAGGTGACCGTGACCGAGACATCGCTCCCCCCGCACCACTATCTGCACGGTACCCCGCATACCGTCGTGAGCCGCCTGTTCCGCTTCGAGCTGCCCAGCGGCACCGCCGAGGTCGATCAGACGGACTACGGCCATCCGGGCCGGTTCAACCCCTGTCATGCCAAAACCATCCCGCCACCGCTGCAGGCCAAAACCGATCAGCTCGTGGCCGTGGCGGAGGGACTAGCCGCGCTGCTGTAGGTCTTCTGGGGCGCTGTCAGTACGCCGCCAGCCGCCTGACGCCGTCCAGGATGCGCTCGGCGCTGGGCAAGTAGGCGTGCTCCAGCACCGAGCTGAAGCTGAAGTGCACGTCCGGGCTGGCGATGCGCACGATCGGCCCGTCCAGGTACTCGAACGCCTCCTCGCTCAGCAGCGCCGACACCTCGGCGCCGATGCCGCCAGTCTTAGTGTCCTCATGCAGCACGATGCACTTGCTGGTCTTCTTGACTGAGTCCAGGATGGCCTGACGATCGAGCGGGCAGAGGGTCCGCAGGTCCAGCACCTCGACGGATATGCCCTCCCGGTCGGCAAGGTCGGCTGCTTCGAGCGCTTTGTGGACCATGGCGCCGTAGGTCACGATAGTCATGTGCTTGCCCTCGCGCCGCACTGCGGCCACGCCAAACGGGAGCGCGTCATCCGAGAGCGAGTCCGCTTTCTGGCGGCGATAGAGGTACTTGTGCTCGAAGAACAGCACCGGGTCGGGATCGCGGATGGCGGTCAGCAGCAGGCCCTTGGCGTCCTCGGCGGTGGCCGGCGTGGCGATCTTGAGGCCGGGCACGTGGAAGAACAGCGCCTCCACGCACTGTGAATGGAAGGGGCCGCCGTGCACGCCGCCGCCAAAGGGCGCCCGCACGGTGATGGGGCAGCTGAACATACCCTCCGTCAGGTAGCGCACCTTGGCGGCCTCGTTAATCAGCTGGTTCATGGCCGGGTGAATGTAGTCGGCGAACTGGATTTCGGCCACCGGGCGCAGGCCATTCAGGGATGCGCCGATGCTGACGCCCACGATGCTCGACTCGGCCAGCGGCGAATCGATCACCCGCTCCCGGCCGAACTTGTCGAGGAACCCCTCGGTCGCCCGAAAGACGCCGCCCTCGCCGACGTCCTCGCCCAGCACGATCACCGATGGGTCGCGCTCCATCTCCTGGTACAGACCTTCTCGGACAGCTTCGATGAAGGTCGGCATCGCTAACTCTCGGCGAACAGGTGCTTGAGGATGTCGTCAGGCTTCGCCTCGGGCGCGTTTTCGGCCTCGTCGGCGGCGCGTTGGGCGACGTCCTTGACCTCGGCATCGATGGCCACCATGCTAGCCTCATCCAGGATGTGGCGCCGCAGCAGCGCCTGGCGGAAGGCATCCATCGGATCGTGGCGCTGCAGCGCCTGGCGCTCTTCCTCTGAGAGGTAACGCCGGTCGTCATCGTCGCTGGAGTGCGGGCGAAGCCGGCGCAGCTTGGCTTCGACCAGGGTCGGCCCCCCGCCGCCGCGCGCCTTCTCCACGGCCGTGCAGGTGACGCGGTAGACCTCTTCCGGATCGGTGCCATCGATGCTGACGCCGTCGAAGCCGTAGGCCCGCGCCCGATCGGCCACGTTCACGACACCCATCTGGCGGGCAACCGGGACCGAGATGGCGTAGCCGTTGTTCTCACAGAAAAAGATGATCGGCAGCTTGTGGATGCCGGCCCAGTTCATGCCCTCGTGGAAGTCGCCTTCGCTGGTGGCGCCATCGCCGAAGTAGACGATGGTCACCGCGTCCTCGCCTTTGAGCTTCGAGGCCAGGGCGGCGCCGGCCGCCTGTGGGATCTGGGTGCCCACCACGCTGGTCACCGGCATCATCTTCAGATCCTTGTGGATCAGGTGCCAGGGCAGGTGGCGGCTGCTGCCGTTGACCGGCGTTGGCTTGCCGAAGGAGCTGAAAAAGAGGTCCCGCGGCTCCATGCCCAACGTCAGGGCGACGCCGATGTCTCGATAGTAGGTGAAGATGACGTCGTGCCCCGGCAGGAGCGCGAAAGCGCTGCCGACCTGGGCCGCTTCATGTCCCCGACAGGAAGCGACGAAGGGCAGACGGCCCTGGCGGTTCAGGGTCCAAGCCTTCTCGTCGACGGCCCGGGTGAGGGCCATCAGGCGGTAGAGTCGCCGGAGGTCATCCTCCGAGAGGTCTGGGCTGGCCGGCTCCTTGATGGAGGCGGTACGCGGGTGGGGGCTAACGACCATTTCGCGCATCACGCTCATGTGGCAGGCAACACTCCTTCGTGCTCCTTGGAAGCCAAGCGAAGAGTAGCACGATCCATTCCCCCTGTTTGCTGGCTGCTGGCGCTAAATTCGGGCGCGCTGCTTCAGCTCGAGGTAGGCGTCGATGAGCCGTGGGCTCAGTTTGTCGGCGTCTGTATCGAGTGTGTAAACACCGCGTTGGGCGATCGTGGCCAGCACGGCCGCGCGGTCATCAAGAAGCTGCTGGGCGACCATCTTCTCGTACAGGTCTTGGGCCTCGCTGGGGCGGCGAGTGGCGGGCCGCGTCACCGTCGGGTCGCTCAAGGTGACGCAGACCACGTAGTGCTGTCTCGCGGCACGCAGGACATGGGCGACGAGCGGCCTCGAGGACTCCTGGTCGGCAATGTCGGTGAACAGCACCGCCAGC
>WNFB01006959.1_pt1 | contig 10134 bp, 6 predicted proteins | sample 5400501 | NCBI WGS metagenome assembly WNFB01 (sample SAMN13153341, study PRJNA577476) | soil metagenome | isolation source: 200 cm saprolite under Douglas fir tree site 2 hole 1 | place: USA:California | collected 2015-04-18 | reverse complement strand
AACATGCTCACCGGCGACATCGGTGAGGCGGCGCTGCGCGCGAAGCACGGTACGCTCGACGAGCCGGCGCTCGCGCTGTTCAGCCCGATCGGGATGATGCTCGCGACGCCGGTGCTCGACCTCGCCGAGGTGGCGCAGCGCTTCCCGCCGCCCTACGTCGTCGAGGACAAATACGACGGCGTGCGCGCGCAGGTGCACAAGGCCGGCGACCGCGTCGAGCTCTACTCGCGCACCTTCGACCGCGTCACGGGCCGCTATCCCGAGCTGCTCGACGCGCTGCAGGCGATCCCCGGCACCTTCGTGCTGGACGCGGAGGTGCTCGCCTTTGACGGCGAGCGCGCCGTGCCGTTCACGACGTTCCAGACACGGCTGGGTCGCAAGGACGTAAGCGGCGAGATGCGCGAGCGGCTGCCGGCCTCGCTCGTCGTCTTCGACCTCCTCGAGCGCGATGGCAGGGCGCTCCTCGACCTCCCGCTGACCGATCGCCACGACGCGTTGCGCGCGCTTCCGCTGGCCGGGCCGCTCCGTCTCGCGCGCCACACGACGCTCGAGGCCACCGGCGACGACCTCGTCGCGGCGCTCGACCGCGAGTTCCTCGCTGCGCGCGAGCGCGGGAACGAGGGGCTGATGGTCAAAGACCCGCGGTCGCCGTACCGGCCGGGCCGTCGCGGTATGGAGTGGCTGAAGGTGAAGCGGGCGCTGCGCACGCTCGACGTGGTGGTCACCGCCGTCGAGTGGGGCCACGGCAAGCGCCACGGAGTGCTGTCCGATTACACGTTCTCGGTGCGCGACGGCGACCGCCTGCGCGTGGTCGGCAAGGCCTACTCGGGGCTCACCGACAAGGAGATCGCGGAGATGACCGAGCACTTCCTCGCGACGACCACAGAGGACCTGGGACGGGCGCGCATCGTGCGCCCCGACACGGTCATCGAGGTCGCGTTCGACCAGATACAGCGGAGCGACCGGCACGACTCGGGCTACGCGATGCGCTTCCCACGGATCGTGCGCTTGCGTCCGGACAAGCCGGTGCACGAGATCGACACGCTCGACACCGTTCGCGCGATCGCCGAAGGCAAGCGTGAGGCGCCGTCATAGCATCAGCCCGCATGGCGAACCTCAACGACTCCGCGCAGCTCGAAGCGCTCCTGGAGCTCCAGCAGGAGCTCGCGCTGGAAGCCAACGTCGACCGCGTTCTCACGCGCATCGTCGCCACCGCGATGAAGATGCTCGATTGCGAGCGCGCGACGCTGTACGTCATCGATACGGGCAAGAACGAGCTCTGGTCGCGCGTGCTCACCGAGAGCGAGCTCCGGGAGATCCGGCTCCCGCTCGACGGGCGCAGCCTTGCCGCGGAGGTCGGGCGAACCGGTCGACTCCTCCGCATCGACGCGCCATACGAGGATCCGCGCTTCGACCCGAGCGTCGACGCGCGCAGCGGATTCCGCACCCGCTCGATGCTCGTCGCGCCCATCGATGCGCGTGACCGGCGCCGGCTGGGCGTGCTGCAGGCCGTGAACGACCATGAGGGCGCCTTTCAAGAGGAGGATGAGCGGCTGATCCAGGCGCTCGCGGGATCCGCGGGCGTGGCGCTCGAGTACGTGCAGCTCTCGGAGGAGCTCGCCGCGGAACGCCTGCGCGTCGTCAAGGTCGCGGAGGAGGAGCGCCACCGCCTCGCGCGCGACCTCCACGACGGCGTGGCCCAGACCATGGCGAACGCGGCGATCAGCATCGAGCTCGTAACGCGACGCGCGGTGGACGACGTTCCCGGCGCGCTGGCTGATCTCGTTGCGCTGCGCGCTCGCCTCATCGACTCGCAGCAGGGACTGCGCGACATCCTCTTCGCGCTGCGTCCGCTCGCGCTCGAGGACGGCGGCCTGCCCGCGGCGATCGCCGCGCTCGCGAAGCGGATCGACGGCCAGAACGGCTCGCACGTCCAGACGCGCCGCGTCGAATCGCAGCGGCGCCTCGCGCCCGAGGTCGAGGCCGGCGCCTTCACCGTGATCCGCGAGGCGGCGAACAACGCGATCAAGACCGGACGCGCCGGGCGGGTCGACCTCGATCTGTACGACGAAGGCAACGCGGTCGTCGCGGTGGTCGAAGACGATGGCAAGGGTTTCGACGTGGCCGCGGTGCTGCAGAACTACGCCAAGCGCGGCAGCCTCGGTCTGCTGCAGATGCGCGAATCGGCGCGGCTCATCGGCGCGCAGCTCTCACTCGATTCGAGCCCCGGGCAAGGAACCCGCGTGCGGCTTCGGATCCCGACGCAATGAAAGGGCGGCCGCCCGAGCGCCGCCGCTCCCTTGGTCGGCGCGACCAGGACCGCGCCTTCGAGGAGCTCGCGATCCAGGACGCGTTCGTCGCGCTCACCGACGGCATCATCCTCACCGGCCCGGATGGGTTCATCGTGAGTGCGAACCCCGCGGCCTTCCGCGTGCTCGGTGAGGAGAAGCTCAAGGGACGCCCATTCGAGGAGCTGCTCCTCGTCAGCGGCGCGGCGACGGTCCAGGACAGGGACGGGCATCACGTGCGTCGCACCTGGTTCCCACGCGAGGACCGGATGGGCGTTCTCGAGATCGTGAGCACGTCCATCGGCAAGCGCGGCGTCCTTCACACCGTCCGGGATGTGACGGCGCAGGCCGAGCTCCTGCGCCTGAAAGAGGACTTCCTGCTTCAGGTCGCGCACGAGCTCCGCACGCCGATCGCGGCGCTCTCCGCGACGCTCGACCTGTTGGTGGACGACGCGCTCTCGATGCCGCCTGCCCAGCTCGTGACCATGGTCTCGACGCTGCGCCGCAGCGCCCTTCGCCTCGAGTACCTCGTCGAGAACCTGCTCGACGCCGGGAGCATCGAGGCCGGCACGTTCCAGGTGCGCGCGGTGCCGGCGAGCGTTCGGAGCTGCCTGCAGGAAGCGATGGAGTTCACGCAGACGCTCCTCGATGCGAAGCAGCAGAAGCTCGACGCCCGGCTGCGCCCCGCCTTCGACCTCGTGTTCGCCGACCCGCGCCGGACCGCGCAGGTCCTCGCCAACCTCATCGCGAACGCCAGCCGTTACGCGCCCGAGGCGACGACCGTCACGGTCACGACCGAGGGCCGCGACGGCTTCGTCCAGGTCAGCGTCGTCGACCAGGGCCCGGGCATCCCGGTGGACGAGCAGCCGCGCCTCTTCCAGCGGTTCTTCCGTTCGCGCGAGGTCCGCGACCAGGCCGGCGGCCTCGGCCTCGGGCTCACGATCTGCCGCGCGATCGTCATCGCTCACGGCGGCGACATCCGCGTCGAAAGTGAAGTCGGACGTGGCACTTCGGTACACTTCACGCTTCCTAAGGCTCGACAGCTCGCGGAGGAGGCAGGCGCGTAGTGAAGCTCTTGGTCGTCGATGACGACCGCGATCTGGTGGAGCTCCTTGACTACGCATTGCGCCGCGAGGGTTACGACGTCGTGAGGGCCTACGACGGCGAGACCGCGGTCGAGGCCGTGGGGCGCGAACGTCCCGACCTCGTCGTTCTCGACATCAATCTTCCGAAGCTCACCGGCTTCGTCGTCCTGGAGCGGATCCGCCACGTCGACGAGCACGTGTCGGTCCTGCTGCTTTCCGCCCGCCAGGACGAGAGCGACATCCTCCGCGGCCTGCAGCTCGGCGCGGACGACTACATCACGAAACCGTTCCGACCCAAGGAACTCGTCGCGCGTGTGAAGGCGATCCTCCGGCGCTCGGTGCGCACGCGCGGACGCCCGGCGCCGGTCGTGTATCGCACCGGCGATCTGGTCCTCGATGAGGCGACGCACGAGGTGACCACGGCGGACGTGCCGGTGCATCTGTCACCGACCGAGTTCAAGCTGCTCCGCCACTTCATGGCGAACCCCGGTCGCGTCCTCACGCAGGAGGAGATCCTCGAAGGCGTGTGGGGTTACGACGCCGACGTCGGTGGCGACCTCGTGAAGCTGAACGTGAGCCGCCTGCGACGCAAGCTCACGCAGGACGGCAAGCCGCGCGATGTCATCCAGACCGTTCCCGGTGTCGGTTATCTGTTCCGTGGCGCGGACGGCGGTGTGCAGCGCGAAGACACGCGACCGAAGCTGACGGGGACCACCTAGGCCGCCGCGAGCCTCCGGCGCGTCGCTTCGATATCCGCGGGGTTGCTGAAGACCGGGTAGACCGCGAAGCCGGTCGCCCTCGAGATCGAATCGACTGCCGCGGGATTGGGCTGCGGGAACGCGATCGTCAGCACCTGACCCTCGTGACCCACGACCGCGACGTTGAACTCCTGCGCGAGCGCGAACGGGATGAGCGCCTGCAGCTCGCGCGTCGCAAGGCGTGCGGGATCGGACAGGTATGGAGCGGGCGGGAGGGCCGCGCGCGCCGGTCGCAGCGCGCCGCGCGGACCATCCGCGAAGGCGTGCTCCCACACGCGGATACCACCGCCGCCAGCCTGCTTCGCCCGATACATCGCGCTGTCCGCGGCCTCCACAAGCGCACTCGCGTCGCCGGCCGGACGAGGGAACGTCGCGATGCCGATCGAAAGGCTCAGCGGGATCCCGGCATCACGCAGCTCGCCCGGCAGCGCGACCGTCTCGGCCTTCTCGAGGATGCGGCGCGCGACGCGCGCCGCGACGTCGGTGTCGGCCTCGGGCAGGATGATCGCGAACTCGTCGCCGCCGTAACGCGTTGGTACGTCGTAGAGGCGCACCGCCTGCTTCACCGCTGACGCGACAGCCGTGAGCACCTGATCGCCGACGCGATGACCGAAGCGATCGTTGATGAGCTTGAATTTGTCGACATCGATCATGAGCAGCGCGAGGAGATGCTCCGCGCGCAGCGCGCGATTCGTCTCGGCCTCGAGCCGCTTGTCGAAGTGACGCCGGTTGAAGAGCCAGGTGAGCGGGTCGGTGTCCGCGAGCCGCAGCAGCGCCTCGCCCTGCTCTTGCTGCACGAGGCACGCGCCGATATGGCCTGCGATGATCTCGAGCGTCACGAGGTCGGCATCTTCGAAGGGGCGCCCATCGAAGCGATCGGTGACGTTGAGGACGCCACGCGCGTCGTCGTCGATCATGATCGGAACCGAGACGAACGAATCCGAGCGGTACTGGCCGCCGCGGACCGCAAAGGGAGCCTCACCGCCGCGGACGAGGAGCGAGCGCTTCGATGCGAGGACGTGGCCCGCAACGCCTTCGCCCGGTCGCACACGCACCTCGCGTTTGACGTCTTCGGCCAGTCCGAGCGCATGCGCGATCACGAAGTCGTCGCTGGCGTCCTCGCGAAGCATGAGCGAGGCCCGTTCGCCGCGGACCAGCTCCGTGGCCACGCGGAAGATCGAGTCGAGCAGATCTTCCGCACGACGTTCGCTAAGGTCTTCCACCAGTTTCCCCACTCCCGCGTCGCCGCGCGCACCGGGGCAGGCCACCGTCCTTGCCTGCTTCCCTGTCGTTACGTCCCTCGGACAGTCTGCGGTCCAACTAAAGGCCGTCACAAGATGGTGCTACCGGTTTGACCGCCGACCGATACCGTCGGCGGCGGCGCCTCAAGCGTCACTGCCACTCGCGGGCGGCGATCTTGACGAAGAGCGCGAGGCCATCGAGTCGGGCGGCGAGCACGGAAATGACCCCATCCAACGTCTGGAGCGTACCGGTGACCACGACGGCGGCGTTCGCATCGAGCACGCGCTTGTATTGGCGGTAGATCGCTGGTCGGATGATCACGTTCGCCATACCAGTCTCGTCCTCGAGGGATAGGAATACGTGACCCTTTGCGGTCTCGGGATGCTGCTTCACCACGATCGCGCCAGCGATGCGGACGGTGGCGCCATGACGCCTCCCCCCGAGACCCGCGGCGCTCAGCACACCCCGGCGATCCAGATCCGCGCGGTAGAAGCGCATGATCTGCGGCCCGGTGGGGATCCCGGTGATGCGGTAATCGAGCGCGACGCGCTCCTGTTCGGAGAGCGCGGGCAGCGTCGGCGCATCGGACGTCGGCAATGCGAGAACGGGACGCGTGAAAGCCGGTGAGGTGCGATGCGCATCGCGCGCGCGCCACAGCAGCTCGCGGCGCGCCTCGCCGAACGCGTCGAACGCGCCGAGCAGCGCGAGATTGCGCAGCGCCTCCTCTTTGAGACCAACGCGACGCGCGAACTCATCGAAGCTGTGGAACGAGCCGCCGCGGTCGCGCTCGGCGACGATGCCCTTCGCCTCTGCGGCGCCCAATCCTTTCACTGATTCAAAGCCCAGTCGCACGTCGTGATCTCGACACTTCCGAAAGGTGGAGATCGTTTTTGAGAAGTCGCGGGGATGGGTGTCCGCCCCCGCGACGTGTTCAACGATCGCCTTCTCTTTGGAGAGATTGACGTCGACGGGAAGGATGGCGACGCCGTGGCGTTTGGCATCGCCGGCGATCACGGCCGGCGAGTAGAACCCCATCGGCTGATTGTTGAGGAGCGCGACGTAGAACTCGGACGGGTAATAGAGCTTCAGGTGCGCGGTGTGGTACGCGGTGAGCGCGAAGGCGGCCGCGTGGCTCTTGCAGAATCCGAACTCCGCGAACGCGGCGATCTGACGGAAGATCTCGTTCGCGACGTCGGCTCCCACGCCGTTCGCGCTCGCGCCGTCGACGAACGGCGCGCGAAGCTTCTCCATGTCCGCCGACGACCGCGCGCGGCTCATCGCGCGGCGCAGCTTGTCCGCGGCGCTCGGCGAGAACCCCGCGACGGCCATGGCGACGCGCAGGATCTGCTCCTGGAAGAGGATCACGCCGAGCGTCTCTTTGAGCGCGGGCTCGAGCAGCGGATGCGCGTACGTCACGGTCTCGCGGCCCTGCCGGCGACTGATGTACGGGTTCACCATGTTCCCCTGCAGCGGGCCGGGTCGGATGATCGCGACCTGGACGACGATGTCCTTGAAGCACCGCGGACGCACGCGCGGGAGCGCCGATGCCTGCGCGCGGCTCTCGACCTGGAACAGGCCGACGGTATCGACCTCGCAGATGAGGTCGTAGACCGCCTCGTCGTCGAGCGCGATGGTGCCGAGCTCGAGACGCTCGCCGTGCCGCGCCTCGATGTCGGCGACGGCGTCCTTGATGAGCGAGAGCGTGCGTAGCCCGAGGAGGTCCATCTTCACCAGGCCGAGGTCCTCGATGTCGCGCTTGTCGAGCTGCACGACGTTGCGGTCCGGCATCGTCGCGCGCTCGATCGGCACCGTGTCCACGAGCGGCTGCGCGGTGATGAGCATGCCGCCGTTGTGGATCGACAGGTGACGCGGGACGTCCGCGATGGCGAGGGTGAGCTCGCGGAAGAGCGGGAAGCGCGTCCGCTCCTTTTCGTCCATGAAGCTCGCGAGGTCCTCGAGCGTGTCCGCGACCACTCGGGGAGCCTCCCAGCCGTGCTCCGCTTCGCGGTTCGGATGCTTGTACGCCGGGTGCTGCGCCGCACTGGGCCGCGAGCGCGGATCGACGTTGTACTGGTCGATCGAGTGCGCCATCCGGTCGACCGTCTCGTCACGAAAGCCGAGCGCCTTCGCGATCTCGCGGCTCGCCGACCTGGCGCGATAGGTCACGACGTTGCACACCATCGCCGCGTAGCGCTCGCCGTACTTCTTGTACACGTACTGGATGACCTCCTCGCGGTCGTTCGAGGCGATGTCGAGGTCGATGTCCGGCATCGTGCGGCTGTCCTCGGTGAGGAACCGCTCGAAGAGGAGCTCGTGTTCGATCGGATCGACCTTGGTGATGTCGAGCACGTACGCGACGATCGAGTCCGCCGCGGAGCCGCGGCCCTGCGCCGGGATCCGCCGCTCCTTGCAGAACCGGACGATGTCCCAGTTGATGAGGAAGAACTCCGCAAGGCCGCAGCGGTCGATGACGGAGAGCTCGTGCGCGAGCCCCGTCGCGACACCCGGCGTCATGAGCCCGTACTTCTCGCGCGCGCCCTCCTGGCAGAGCGCGTAGAGGTAGGAAAACGCGGTGTGGCCCTGCGGCACCGGGAAGCCGGGCAGGCGGTCCTGCCCGACCATCGATCCCAGGGCACGCCCGCCGCCGGGCCCGATCGTCTCGAGATCGAGCGTGCACGCGTCGGCGATCGCGCGCGCGTTCGCGAATGCCTCCGCATGCCGGCCGAGGCGCTCGCGCAGGATCGTCTCGTCCTTCAGCCAGTACTCGCCGTTCGGCTTGAGCCGGTTCCCCGCCTCGTCGAGCGTCAGGCCGAGATCGATGCAGCGCAGCACGTCGTGAAGACGTCGGCCCTCCGGTCGCGCGTAGTGGACATTGTTCGTGACCACCGCGCCGAGACCCTGTTCCGATGCGAGCTGCGCGAGCGCGTCGCAGAGCGCGGGATCGTCCGGATCGAGGTGGTCGGACAGCTCGACGAAGCAACGCTCGCCGAAGATCCCCGCGAGCCGTGCGAGCGCGTCGCGCGCCGCGTCGACGTCGCCGCCGCGCATCGCGCGCGGCACCGCGCCGTACGCGCAGCCGGTGAGCGCGAAGAGGCCCTCGACGTTCTCGGCGATGAGCGCGAGGGTCGCGCGCGGTTTCGTCTTCTCGCCGGCGAGCTGCGCCGCGGAGATCGTGCGGCAGAGGCTCCGCCAACCGATGCGGTCGCGCGCGATGAGCACGAGATGCCCGAAGTCGAGCGTTTGGATCTCCGCGCCGTAGAGCGGACGGATGCCCGCGTCCTTCGCAGCGTTCCAGAAGCGCACCGCGCCGTAGAGGCCGTTCGTGTCGGTGAGCGCGAGCGCATCCATCCCTCGTTCGACCGCCGCCATGACGAGCTCGTCCACATCGGAGGCGCCATCGAGGAAGGAATACGAGCTGTGACAGTGAAGCTCGACGTAGCCAGTGCTCACGCAAGGACCATCCCCAGAGCCGAGCTCTTCAGCGGCCGCGCGAAAGATGAAGAAGACGTCCGTGTCCTTCTCTCGCCCTTCCGCGAACTGGTGGTCGACACGACGATCGCAGAACGCGCCGGGCGGCTGGCGCGCGTCCACGTCGACATGGCCGATGCGCTCATCGCCGCGACGGCCCTCGAGCATGGGCTCGAACTGGTGACCCGTAACGTTCGCGACTTCAAGAAGATCGCCGGGCTGCAAGTACGCGATCCCACCGCGATGTGACGCTGATCGACAGACCGCCCCGAGGCAGGCACGTGCCTTGCTCTGCTAACCAAACATGCGACTTTTTCCCGTGCTTTTTGCAATCGCGATCCTTGCCGCGATCGTCGGCATGAGCGCCAACGCTTCCGAGACGGTCGTTCGCTGCGGCCAGGTGAGCGATGTCACGTCTGCTTCGTTGGTCATCTCGGCGCCCGACAGCGATCCACTGCGTGTCGCGATCCCGAACGGCAAGCGCGTGAGCGACACGAGCGGGTACACGTGCGTGTCGGTGCTGCCCGGCAAGCCGGTCGCCCAGCTTGTTGCGATCCTTGCGCCGGGCATGCCGGGATACGTGGCTCAGCCCTAGTCGTATAGGCATCGCGGCTCCCCTACAGCCTCGTTAGAACGTCTGTTCTAGTCTAGCCACGCCCGAAAAAGGGGGCGCGAAGACCGCGATCTGGACTGTTTAGTGCTTCCGCCCGGGTGTCACGGTCGCGCTTGCGCTCGCCGTCGCGCTCGCGGTGCCATCGCTCGCGGTCGTGGTCACCGTGATGACGTCGCCGTTATCGCCCTGGCCCTTCACCCCAAGGTCGAAGCTGTTGCCCGCGCCGGTCTGCTTGACGGCGCCGTTCACGCTCCACGAGTAGGTCAGCGTGAGCGGGTCGCTGTCCACGTCCAGAGCGCTCGCGGTCGCGACGAGGACGTCGTGCGTCTGCGGTGTCGTGTCGCTCAGCGAGACGGAGACCGTTGGGGGTGAATTCGCGACGACCACCGACGCGGACACCGTCGCGCTCTGTACCGTGCCGTCGGCCGCGACGACTTCGACGAGCACCGTCTGACCGCGATCGCCATGTCCGGCGACTGATAGATCGAACGAGGACGACGCGTTGGGACCACTCGTCACAGCGCGCACGACCCCGTCGACCTTCCAAGTGAACGTGTATGTCAGTGGGTCACCGTCGGCATCGCTCGCCGTCGCAGTCGCTGTGATCGTGTCGTTCGTGCGCGGGGCCGACGGCGCAAGCGAGACGCTGCTGACCACTGGTGCGGAGTTACGGATGACCG
>WNFB01007765.1_pt1 | contig 10135 bp, 7 predicted proteins | sample 5400501 | NCBI WGS metagenome assembly WNFB01 (sample SAMN13153341, study PRJNA577476) | soil metagenome | isolation source: 200 cm saprolite under Douglas fir tree site 2 hole 1 | place: USA:California | collected 2015-04-18 | reverse complement strand
GTCTGCGTCAGGCGCACCTTGCCCCAGAAGAGACGATAGGTGACGACAAAGTAGATGATGGCCAGCACTATGCCAATGCTCCACCAGGCTAATCCTACCGCCTGGCCATACTGGGATCCCGAAGCGTTCTGGATCGTCAGACTGTAGGCCGGATTGACGGCAGGTAAGACCATGGGATACAGGCTACTGGCTGCGCTCGCCAGCAAACCCACGATAAAGGCACACGAAGAAAAAAAGGCCGCCAGGTCTCGTTGCCTGCTGGTAAAGTAGCCCATGCCGATGAGCCCAACGAGCGCGATTATGGGAAAGATGATCTCCCAGGGACGGCTCCCGAAGCTCGCCAGTATCGCTGGCTGTACCGAGAACGTCACGATGGTTCCAAGCACTGTGAGGACAATCGTGACGAGCCAGGCGAGCCTGGCAATACGCCGGGAGCGGGCATTGAGTGTCCCCTCCGTCTTCACGGCAATATAGTTGGCCCCATGAGCCGTCAAGGCCGCGAGCGCTAACAGTCCGATCAGGATCGTGTACCAATCCAGGATCCCGGGGTTCGCACTGTACGGGTTGAAATCGGTCCACAGCGCCTCAAAGAAGGTCCCATTGCTCGCCAGCGGCACGCCGCGGATGACATTCCCCAGCGCGGCACCGTAGAAGATCGCCAGCAAGGTGCTTCCGAGAAAGAAGATGCCATCCCAGAAGGAGACCCACACCGGATTCTGGAGGTGCGAGCGGAGTTCAATGGCGACTCCACGCAGCATTAAGAACCAGAGCACCATAATCAAGGGCAGGTAGAACCCGCTGAAACTAGAGGCATACAGGACTGGGAAGGCGAAGAACAGCGTGCCTCCAGCAGCGATGAGCCAGACCTCGTTGCCATCCCAGACTGGGCCAATAGCTTGCAAAATCGTGCGACGCTCCACATCAGTCCTGGCCACGAACAGGTGAATGACCCCGGCTCCCAGGTCAAAGCCGTCTAGCACGACATACATCGTGAGCATGAACGCGACCAGGATAAACCATAATGTCTGCATCGTTTTCCTCCTCGTCATTTCTCCCTTAGTCCGTTAATCACTGTGCCTTTTGTGGAACCGCTTCCTCTGGAGGACTTTTTTCTTCAGTAGCGGGGCCACGCGTTGCTTCGTAGACTATCAGGACGACATAAAGCAAGCCCAGGAGCAGATACATGCCTGCGAATCCAATCAGCGTAAAGAGCACATTCCCATCCGAGAGATTCGCTGACGACCCTTGCACTGTCTGGAGCAGTCCGAAGGCGATCCACGGTTGGCGTCCGAGCTCTGCCGTGAACCACCCCGCTGTGTTCGCGATGAACGGGAAAGGAAGCGCTAGCAGCAGGGCCCAGAGCATCCAGCGAGACTGGAAGAGCCGGCGCCGCCAGAGCAAGAGCACCGCCAGAGCCATAATGGCAATGAAAAAGGTCCCCAACCCGACCATGATGTGATAGCTATAATAGACCAGTGCGATCGCGTCTGGTCTCTGATCGGGAGGGAAGGCGTCGAGGCCTTTCACCTGAGCAGTCCATCGTCGGTAGGTTAGAAAGCTGAGTACGTTAGGAACGATGATGGGATTGTCAAGGGTCCCACGCGCTGGATCAGGTTGACCGATAATGACGATGCCCGCACCCTGTTGCGTTTGAAAGAGCCCCTCCATCGCCGCCAGCTTGACCGGCTGATACGTGGCGACCTGTAGCCCTTCCAGGTCTCCACTTGGTTCGAGTTGGATGATGCTGGCAATGAGCCCCACGATCACCCCCAGGGTGACAAACAACCGGCCGTAGTCGATGTGCTGTTTCACCAGCAGGTAGTAGGCACCCAAGCCGGCCATGGCGAAGGAGCCGGTAAGCACAGCCCCGCTCATGGTATGCAGGTATTGCGGGACAATCCAGGCATTGAACAGCACCGCCCAGTAGTTGGATAAATGAAGCCGACCGTTCGCGGCGATCGTGTAGCCAACAGGGTGCTGCATCCACGCGTTGGAGGCGATGATAAAGCCGCCAGAAGCCCAGGTTCCCAGCCACACCATAAACGCTGAGAACCAGTGCATCTTTTGCCCGAAGACCTGTTCGCCAAACAAGAAAATCCCGAGGAAGGCCGATTCGATAAAGAAGGCAAAAGCTCCTTCCATGGCCAGGGTCTGTGCGATGATATCGCCGGCATACACGGAGAAGCGCGCCCAGTTGGTGCCGAACTCAAACTCCATCGGGATACCGGTCACGACGCCCATGATAAAAGTGATGGCGAAGATTCTGGCCCAGAAGCGTGCACCTATGTTGTAGCGCTCATCCTTGCGCCACAGATACAGCGTTTTGAGGATCAAGATGAGCAGGGCCAGCCCCATGGTGAGCTGCGGAAAGAGATAATGAAAGGAGATCGTGAAGGCAAACTGTAAGCGTGATAAGAGTGTTGATGTGTCCATACTCTACCTACTTCCTACCAGAATAGTTGTCCCTATTTTTCTCTCGCTGCTAAGGATGAACCTGGTTCCTCCATCTCCCTCTGTTCTCTTCCCGCTTACACTGGAAAGCTCACGGGAGGACCAGCATTCCATTCTGCACGTCAAACATCTGCTGGTAAAGGCCATTCTCTATCAAGAGTTGGTCGTGGGTGCCGCGCTCGATGATTCGACCGTGGTCGAGTACCAGAATCTCATCCATCCGCTCCATCGCGACCAGGCGGTGGGTAATCACCAGTGTGGTTCGCCCCTGCATCAACGCATCGAGGGCATTCAGCACAGCTTGCTCTGTCAGCGGATCAAGGTTGGCGGTTGCCTCGTCCAGGATGAGCAAGGGAGCATTCTTGAGCAGCACCCGAGCGATGGCAAGGCGTTGGCGTTCCCCACCCGAAAGTCGTAGTCCCTGTTCGCCTATCCACGTCTCAAGACCATCGGGGAGTTGATCGATAAACTCAGTGAGTTGCGCCTGCTCCAGGACCTGCTTGATCTCGTCATCACTGGCACCAGGTCGTGCCAGCAGCAAGTTACTGCGCACCGTGTCATTGAAGAGATACGCATCCTGTGCAACGACGCCGATGAGGTTGCGCAGATCGCTTAGCCTATACCTCCGGATATCCTGGCCATCCAGGCGAATGGTGCCGTGCGTGGGATCCCAGAAGCGGAGAGCCAATCTGATAATGGTACTCTTGCCCGACCCGCTGGGACCGACGATTGCGACCCGTTTGCCAGGGCAAATGCTCAAGGAGATGCCGCCCAATACCTCGCCTTCATCGGTGTGATAGGCGAATTGTACATGGTCGAACTCCAACGTATACCCAGCAGGCAGGTGCCTGGTTGGTGTGGACAAGGGAGCGGCGCATTCCACCACCTGGGGAGTGGCATCAGTCACCTCGAATAGCCTCTCGCCCGCCGCTACCGAGTGGCCAAGAAATTGAAAAGCCTGCGCCAGGGGCTGAACAGCTTCAAAGCTCGCCAGAATTACCAGGGTCAGAAAGGCCAGGTAGACGCCGTTGATGGCTTTCGTGGCGATGAGCGGGATAGCCAGAATGAGTATGGTCCATAGCGCCAGGTTCATCAGGAAATCGTTCAGCATCTGCTGTAGCCCTGTAATGCGTGCCATCCGTCGCTGTACCTGCCCTAACACACGGTCGAGGGCGGCGATTTTCTCTTGCTGGTCGCCAGCACGTCCGTATGCCAGAAGATCTTGCACGCCCTGGATACCATCCACGATCTGCGCGTTCAGCTCAGCCCGCGCCGCCAGCTGTCGCTTGCCCCATCCTCGGGCGAGCATCCCAGTCAGGAGCGGAACTCCGAGACCGGCAGCAACGAGGAACACCAGAGCCACCCAGGCCAGTACGTGGCTGAAGATGGCAAACAGGCCGAAGGTGAGCGCGACAATCGCGACCGCGACGATGAGCGGGGAAACCACCCGCAGGAAAACGTTCTGCAATTCCTCGATGTCTGAGACAAGGCGTGCAAGTACGTCACCGCTGTGATACTTGAGTAACTGGGCGGGAGCCAATGGTTCGAGGCGGCTGTAGACCCAGGTGCGGAGCTGGGCAAGCAGACGGAATGTCACATGGTGTGCAACAAGGCGCTCCGCATAGCGTGAAACGGCCCGCGAGACACCTGCAAAACGCACAATGTAGATTGGCAGCATGAGCATGACCAGGAGAGGCGCAAGCGCCGCAGCTGCGATCAAGTACGCCGCCATGCCCAGCAAGCCAACATTACTCGCTATCATGATGCAGCCCAGCAAGATAGCCAGCACCACCTGCCTCCAGAATGGGCGCAGGAATGAGAGCAGGCGCAGGAAGACCTTCATATGCACATCTACACCTTTCTGTATGAATCCATGAGGTGGACGTAGAAACCGTTGTGGCTTTGCAGCATTGCCCGCGAACCAGCCTCGATAAGCTGCCCGTCCTCCAATACGGCGATTTGTTGCGCATTGACAACGGTATTGCGCCTGTGTGCGATTACGAGTACTGTCCGCTCCTGCACCAGGCGCTCCAATGCGCATCGAATGAGTGCCTCACTCCTGGGATCGAGACTCGAAGTCGGTTCATCAAGGATAAGTAACGGGGCGTCTTTGAGGAAAGCGCGAGCAATGGCAAGCCGCTGTGCCTGGCCAGCACTCAGACGAGATCCCTGCTCTCCAATCTCGGTGTCATAACCACGGGGAAGCTCAGAGATAAACTCAGAAGCTCCGGCTAGTTCGGCAGCCCATTCGACCTCCTGGTCGCTCGCAGTGGAACGAGCCAGCCGGATATTGTCGTACACACTCCCGGAGAAGAGGTATGGTCGCTGCGGGACCAGGGCCACATACTCCCGCCACGCCTCAACAGGAAGTTCAAAAAGGGGGATACCGTTCACGGTAATCGTGCCGCCCTGGACATCCATAAAACGCAGCAGCAGGTTCACCAGCGTACTCTTGCCCGCACCGCTCCGTCCTACCAGTGCAGTGCAAGTGCATGCTGGCAGCGTCAGGTTGATCCCTCTCAGAGCGGGGCGATCGCTTCCAGGATAGGTATACGTCACATCAGTGAATGCAATGGTGAGCTGGCCAACTGGGCGCCTGGAGGATACCGCGTCTGTATATACCGGAACAGGGGTTTCCAAAATCTCGATGACCCGCTTCGCCGCAGCCTTGCCCTCCATTCCAGCATGGTGGTGGGCCCCGAGTTCTTTCAAGGGACGGTAGAATTCCGGTGCCAGGAGCAGCACGAGCAATGCGTCTTCAAAGGTAATCCCACCATCCAGCAGGCGCACACCCAGCGTGACTGCCACCAGGCCAATGGCCACTGCAGTCAGGAATTCAAGGACCAGCCCCGACAGAAATGCGACGCGCAGTACTTTCATGGTTCTATCCCTGAAGTTATCACTAACCTTAGCAATCCGTTCGCCTTCCGCGCCGCTGCGATTAAAGAGCTTCAGTGTCGGCAACCCTTGCACGACATCCAGAAAGTGCGCACTCATGCGCGAAAGCGCGATCCATTGACGCTGGGTATGTTCCTCGGCATGGCTACCCACTAGAATCATTAAGAGCGGAATAACCGGGCCGGTCACCAATAAGAGGACTGCACTGGTCCAGTCCAGGGGCAGAATATAGGCGACAATCAAGAGCGGGACCAATACGCTCAAGGCCATCTGAGGCAGATAGCGACTCACGTAGGCATCGAGACGTTCAATGCCCTCACCGGCAGTCGCCACCAGTTCACCTGTACGTTCGCCCCTCGTGTAGGCTGGACCCAACTGTAATACATGAGCAAGCAAACGCTCGCGCAACTCGGACTTGACACGGATCGCGCTCTGTTGAGCAGTGACTTCGCGAATCCAAACAAGAACTGCACGCACCACGATCGTGCCAAGTAGCAGAAGGAGGAACTGCCCGACCTGGCTAAGGCCCTTATGGGAAAGGAACACCTGGCCCACGATCCTACTCAACAAGGCCACCTGAGCGATCGTCGCGATTGCCACCAAGACACCAAAGATGATTGTAAGGGCCAGGGCACCTCGTGCGTGCTTGATTTGCTGAAAGAGTTCTTTCTTCATCTGGGGCACTGTCACTACCTCTCCAACACTCTGATGCCCGGCGCTGGCGGCGCTCCCTGCTGACCAAAGCGAGGCTTCAGCCACTCCACCCAGTTCATCCACCAACTGCCGCTGAACGTATAGATATGCCTGGCTAATTTCTTTTCTACTTCTCTAATTGTATAGAATAGAGGAGGCCATTGCATCAGGTAATTGCCCTAGATCAAATCAGGTTCTAACCGTACCTTCAATATTATCATAACTTCATAGTATACGCTCTGGGTACCCACTCGACGCTGGTACTCTTGCTTCCGCCTGGATCAAACGTTCAGGCTAGACAGGGCCAACGTTTCCTGACGACAACATGCAACCCCTCTTAGCCCAGAAGACTATACGGGTTCTGCAGCAAGCGCTTGACCTCCTGGAGAAAACGTGCGACAGTCGCACCATAGATCACTCGATGGTCGGCCGAGAGAGTCATTGGCATCAGGTCACGGATAACTGGCTGACCATCGACTGGAACGAATTGTTTGCGCGTCGATGCTACCGCCAGAATCGCGGCTTGCGGCGGGTTGATGACCGCAATAAAGTTACTCACGTCCATCATACCCAGGTTCGAAACCGAGAAGGTGCCGCCCTCAAGATCAACAGGAGCGAGTTTGTTTTCCCGAGCTTTCGCGATGAGTGCTTTGGCTTCGCGGGCGATGGAGCGTACACCCTTGATATTGGTATCGCGGATTACCGGAACCACCAGCCCACTTGGGACATCCACGGCTATGCCGACATTGATGTGCTTGTATTTTACGAGCTGACCGTCCTTGAAGGAACCGTTGACCTCCGGAAACTTTTCCAGCGCCAGAGCACAGGCTTTCACAATCAAATCGTTGACAGTAATCTTCACACTATCTTCGCCAACATTCGCGTTGAAGGTCTGACGCATTGCCAGGGCATCGGTCATATCTACCTCGCTACTAACATAAAAGTGCGGGATGGTCTGTTTCGACTCGGTCAGGCGCCGAGCGATGAGCAACTGCACACGTGAGAGCGGCGTAACCTCCGTTTCTGGAGGAATACTGATGGGTGCAGGCACTTTCTGAGGAGGAACTGCAGGTGGTGAGGGCGCAGGTTCAGGCGCAGCAGGTGCAGGTGTAGCTTGCTGTTGCTCGAGCATATCCTCGATATCATCGCGTACAATGCGGCCACCGGGGCCGGTCCCTTGCACCCGGCGCAGGTCGATACTGTACTCTTCGGCCATCCGGCGTGCCAGCGGTGACGCTTTGATCACCGCGCCGTCACCACTCACTGCGGTCACAGGACTCTTTTGCTGGGCACTTATACTTTCTGCTGGACCTGGGGCTGTAGGTGCCTCCTCAGCACCGATCTTGACCGCTGCCGGCGCAGTTGCAGGTTGCTCTTTCTGCTGGACTCCCGCACCACTTCCAATGAGAGCCACCGGCTGACCGATGGGCACCGTTTCACCCTCTTGCACCAGGATTTGCTGTAGAGTGCCTGCCTCGTAGGCCTCCAGGTCCATGGTGGCCTTATCCGTCTCGATCTCGGCCAGGATGTCGCCTTTCTTGATCTCATCGCCAGGCTTCTTAAGCCAATGGGCAATGGTTCCCTCCTGCATGGTATCGCTGAGCCGGGGCATGGTTACTTCACTCATCGATTATCTCCTCCTTCGACGCGGCGCAAGTTCGTTGATCGATTCTATCAACTGCCTGGCACCCGTTAGCGTCGCTAGCTCTAGCGGTTTGGAGTACGGCAGCGGCACTTCCAGGCTGGCCACGCGCTTAATAGGCGCATCCAGGTCGTCGAATGCCTCTTCCTGCACGAACGCGGCAATTTCCGCACCAACACCAAACGAGCGCCAGTCTTCTTCAAAGACGATCGCGCGGTTTGTTTTCTTGACCGAGTTGATAACGGTCTCGTGATCGAGCGGCCGTAGCGAACGTAGATCCACCACCTCGACGCTCAAATTGTTTTCCTGTTCCATGCGACGAGCAACATCCAGGGCTACTGCCGCCATACGTGAGTAGCTGATCACAGTCAGATCAGTGCCCTCCTTGATCACCTTCGCCTGCCCAATGGGCACCATATAGTCACTACTCGGCTCTTCCCCTTTGACGTTATAGAGGGCCAGATTTTCAAGAAAGAGCACCGGATTATTATCAAGAACAGAGGTACGCAAGAGTCCCTTGGCATCAGCCGGGGTCGACGGAGCAACGACTTTGAGACCGGGCACGTGGGCGAACCAGACTTCCAGATTCTGTGAATGGGTAGCCGCAAGCTGCTGACCACCCCCACCAGGGGTGCGTATCACCAGCGGGATTGGGCACTGCCCACCAAACATAGCGTAGATTTTGGCCGCATGATTGACAATCTGATCCATAGCCAGCACGATGAAATTGATCGTCATGATCTCCACGATTGGGCGCAGCCCTAACATGGCAGCACCCGTTGCCATCCCGACAAACCCATTTTCGACGATGGGCGTGTCCACCACGCGTTTGGGACCAAACTCCTTTAAGAGCCCGGCCGTGATTTTATACGACCCCTCGAAGACTCCAATCTCCTCGCCCAGTAAGAAGACGTTCTCATCACGCAGCAGTTCTTCGCGCAGGCAGTCATGCAGCGCCTGTCGATAAGTGATCTCAGCCATACTCATTTCCCTTTCACTGCTGCGTCGTCAGGAGCATAAACATACTCCTGGAGTCCGTGCATAAATTCCTCCACCGAAGGAAATGGGCTCTCGTCAGCAAACTTGACGGAGGCATCCACATCTTGCTGAGCACGTTCCTCGATTGCTAGCAGTCCTTGCTCATCAAGGTAACCAGCTGCCTTGAGACGCTCGGCGAACGCCGTTATGGGGTCATGCTCACTCCGCTCTTTCTGGACTTCCTCTCTATCGCGGTACCGGTCCGGGTCGACTACCGAGTGGCCACGGAAGCGAAAGCTGACGGCCTCAATCAGACTTGGCTCATGCTTCTCTCGCGCGATCTTTACCGCATTGCTCATCGCATCACGTACCGCCAGGACATCGGTGCCATCCACACGCCAGCTCTGCATATCGTAAGCGCACGCCTTGCGGTACAGCTCACCTACCGCGGATCCCTGGTCAACGCGCAGGCCCATGCCATACTGGTTGTTGACCACAAAGTAGATGATGGGCAACTGATAGATCTTGGCGAGGTTGAGCGATTCGTGGAAGGCTCCTGTATTGGTTGTGCCATCACCCATCTGGCAGGCCACGACCTCAGAGGAGCCGCGATAGGCGATGGCAAAGGAGGCACCAGTGGCGAGGGGAATCTGACCACCGACGATGGCATATCCACCCATAAAGTGACGTTCGAGGTCAAAGAGATGCATGGAGCCGCCGCGCCCATGCGAGCAGCCTGTAGAAACCGACGACGGTGGCCTCTTCGCCCAGATTGAGATGGCAATAGCCGCCGATTTTGGCTTTGTTGTACATCTCCTGGGCTTTTTCTTCAAAGCTACGAATCAGCACCATCTGGTAATAGTAGTTGAGGAGCGTATCGCGCTCTTCCCCCTCAGGTAATGGCGGTTGTGCTTGTTCGCTTACAGATGCAGCTCCCTGCGCATCCGCTTGCTGTTTCCTTTTTATATCCAAAATGCACCTGCTCCTTTCTTATAAATAAAGGGCGAACGTGGTCATAGAGCCAGGCGAAGCCCAGCCTCTAAGGTCAGCGCAAGATATGGAGAATCCTAACCTCTGCTTCTTACGACCCTGGAGGCAGTGACTCAGACCAAGCTAGAATTTCTACTGCTCCGCAGCGGGGGCAAGGCTCCGGCTGTTGATCGCTATGAATCATTTCTCCACAGACATAGCATACCCAACGCGTAGCCACCTCTCTGACCAGGTCGGCGCGGCTCACAATGCCAACCAGACGACCTTGATCAAGCACCAGCAGACGCTTGATACGCTCATTCACGAGGATACGACTCGCCTCTTCCAGGTCAGTATCCGGAGTTACACTAATGACCCCACGGGTCATTATGTCCCTAACCGTTTGACCTTCTTTGCCAATGACATCGTACTCGGTAACAACCCCTACAACTACGTTATCATCGTTAACGACAGGCAAGCCACTAATGCGATGCTGTGTAAGCA
>WNFB01006957.1_pt1 | contig 10136 bp, 6 predicted proteins | sample 5400501 | NCBI WGS metagenome assembly WNFB01 (sample SAMN13153341, study PRJNA577476) | soil metagenome | isolation source: 200 cm saprolite under Douglas fir tree site 2 hole 1 | place: USA:California | collected 2015-04-18 | reverse complement strand
CGGGATGCCGATCGCCGAGCCGTAGGGATAGACGTGCGAGTGCAGGTCGACGAGCCCCGGCAGCACCAGCCGGCCGGATGCGTCGAGCACGCGCGCGGCGCGCGCCGCCGGAATGTCCGCCTCGATCGCCTCGATCCTGCCCGCGCGGATGCCGATGTCGCGCCTGGCGCGCAGCTTCTGGCCCGGATCGAGCAGCTCGCCGCCCTTGATGACGAGATCGAACTTGTCGTCGGGTCCCATCGCAGCGCGGACCGCCATGCTCATCGACCCGACCGCAAACGCTGCTCCCATTCCGGCGACGAAGCGCCGGCGACCGTGCATGCTCATGTCAGTCCCCCTTTTGACTGCGACGCGTCTATCCTAGCGCCACATTCCGATGAAGGGGACCTCATGAATCGCACCAAAGCGGTGGTGATACTCGTGTCCGTGTTCGCCGCGGGCCTTGCCGTCGGCCAGAGCAAGCCGCCGTCCGAGTCGAGGGGACTGAGCGCCGAAGGGCTGCGCTTCCTCGATCTCAGCGAGGAGATCGAGTCGGTCAAGGGGCGCCCGCTGCGCATGCGCAAAATCACGCTGCAGTCCGGCGGCGTCATCGGCCTGCATACCCACAAGGATCGGCCGACGGTGAGCTACTTCCTCCAGGGCGAAGTGCTCTACCACCAGGAAGGCAAGCCCGACGTGCTGGTGCGCGCCGGCCAGGGGTTCGCCGAGGGCAAGGCCACGACCCACTGGGCGGAAAACCGCGGCGCGGATCCCGCCGTGTGGATCGCGGTGGATATTCCCAAGGACCTCTGATCAAAGCATGCACACCGCCTCGACGTTGTTGCCGTCGAGGTCGATGAGAAAGGCGAGCCAGTAGCGATGAACCGCAGAAGAATTCTGGCCGCACTTGCAACCCTTGCGTTTCCTCTAGCTGCCCTCGCCCAGTCCTGGCCGACCCAGCCGGTGCGCGTCATGGTCGGCTTCCCGCCCGGCGGCACCACCGACATCATCGGGCGCCTCACCGCCAACGAGCTCTCCGAGCAATTGGGCAAGCCGTTCGTGGTGGAAAACCGCGGCGGCGCGAGCGGCACCATCGGCGCCGGCGTCGTCGCGAAGAGCACGCCCGACGGCCACTCGCTCATCCTCGTGCCGAGCACGCACGGCACGGCGCGGGCGCTCTATGCCTCCCTGCCCTACGAGGAGTCCGATTTCGTCGCCGCCGGCCTGATCGCCAGCACACCCTACGTCTTCGTCGTCCACCCCGACCTGCCGCCGAGAACCTTCGGCGAGCTGATCGCGCTCCTCAAGGCCAACCCCGGCAAGTACAACTACGCCTCGACCAGCCCGGGCACCGCCCAGCACCTGGGCGGGGAGCTGGTGAAGAAGATGGCCGGCGTCGACATGGTGCACATCGCCTACAAGGGCACCGGCGCCGTCATGCCCGACCTGCTCTCCGGCCGCGTGCCGATGATGTTCGAGAACCTCGCCACCATGGTCCCGCATATCCGCAAGGGCAGCCTGCGCCCGCTCGCCGTCTCGAGCGCCAAGCGCACCCCGCTGATGCCCGAAGTCCCCACCGTTTCCGAGACCGGCATGGGCCTCGAGGGCTTCGAAGTCCTCGGCTGGTTCGCCCTCCTCGCCCCCGCGAAGACGCCTCAGGAAATCGTGTGGCTCCTCAACGCCGAGCTGAACAAGATGATCTCGAAGCCTCAGATCGTCGCGAAGTTCGCCGAGCTCGGCGCGGAGCCTTTAGGCGGAACGCTAGAGCGGGCGGCGGCGTTCGTTCGAGAGGAGCAGGAGAAGTGGGGGCGGATAATTCGAGAGGCGGGGATCAAGATCAATTGATTACCGCCTAGTGCATGCACCCTGAGGTCCTGGAGACAGCCTACCAACTTCACGCTGAGATACGCAAGCGCGGTCTGGAGCTCCGTCGCGGCCGCGGTCGCGACGATCAACTGTTGCGAGATCTCGCCGCAAACCTCTCCCTTTCAGACTCGAGGTTCTCCGCGGAACTTCGCGAAGCCGATCTAACGGCTGAGGACTACTTGCGATCCTTCCTCGCGGTCGCTCGTCCGTTTGCCCAGATGTTCACGGACATTTGGGAGTTTCTCGGACGGCATGCTGCACCGGGTGCTCAAGAATCGATAAAAGTAAGGTTTGGATTCAACAGGGACCGCCCGACCACGGTTGACCTCGAGCAATTTCGAATCTACGAGGAAACTGCCAGAGTTGTCACAAGTCAGCATTGGTACTTTGTATGGCGTACTGACGAATTACACATGCTGTTTGACTTGAGAAGCAAATGCTTTCCAAATCTCAAATGGCGCGGCTTCCAGCCTGAGTACCGGCCGGGCGAGCCCTACTCGCTTCCAACTATTGTTCCTCACAGTGATCTAGATCAGATCGCCGCGCGTCTACGGTCAGTGCTTCAATCGGCAATTAACTTTTCTGCATCCATCGACCGCCGCGGTGCTCGTCAATTCGAACCGCTACGTCGTTTCGCTCATTTGGATGACGTTAAACAAGGAGTGGGCGAAAGTGACAGCGCCGATCGTATTGCTATTGGCCGAGTGCTCCACGATTTAATACCGGCTTGGCGAATAGTCCTTGCCGATTGGCATCAGCACAACGAACAGGTCAAGCGTAGCGTCGTCGCTTATTTCAAGAGTGTTATCGAGCCGCGACTCCCGGCTCAGAAGCGGCTGGGCGTGAACCCAATCCGCAAAGCCTTAGACATCCTCGAGCTCCCTTTTTGGCGCCATAGGTGGCACACGTACGAAATTTGGGCAACGGTGATCACATTGCAAGCGCTAGAGAAGTACGACATCCAGCCCATAGTAAAAAATGGTCGGATCGCAATTGACGGCATTGCGCCAGCGACCGTCGCCACAATCGGAAAACCGACTTTTGCATATGTTGGTGCGCAAGCGCAGACTAGCATCACATCGCCGAGGCGGAGAAACGTCCGGCCTGATCTGCGCATTTCCATGGACGTTCCACCGAGCAACAAGCAGACAACTGCAATCATCGAATTTAAGCAGCGGAAGAAACTTGATAAGAACCATGTCAAAGATGTAATGGCTTGCTACCTAGCCGCTTGCGGCTTAAACGGCGGCGTCGTTATGGCGAACTACGACGACGCTCCAGAGCTTGCGGATCTTGCTCTACCACCCCTCTGCACCTTGACGCGGAACGTGCGCCCTGGCGAGGCCCTCGCTATATCGCAATTCAAGACGGCGATTCTCGAAGCTGCGCATAGAGGCGGTTTTCCCAGCATTAGTCGGTTGCCCGAGTGCGTTCTTCTCGACGTTTCCCTAAGCATGAAGACCGAGTTCTCGCCGGGCGCGAATCTGAATCCCTTAAAACAAATCCTCCTACATCCGAGTGTAGAGGTCTATTGCTTCAATACCGGACTGGTTTCAAGCGAGCCATTGAGGAATCTAGACAAATTGGAGTGCTTCGGCGCCACTGACTTAGCGCGTGCGCTCACTGAACTTCGTAAGATTTTCGACAACCAGCACCGCCCGTTTCCCGATCGGTTGCTCCTCATTACCGACGGCGACTATGGAGGAAAGCCGAGCGAATCCTACGGCGCCGAGATCATTGAGCGACGCATCGGCGATCTCGGCGATTTCATGGCCGGAACAAACCGCACCAGCTGACCGCATCATCACTGCTCTTGGCCTCAATCCGGCAAAGAGAAGCATTTTGATGGTGCTCCAATCGCGTGATCTTCTTGAAAAACGCATCCACTACCGCTGATGCCCACTAGGAGGCGCGCATGAACGTAATCGAGATTCTCAGCCGGACGATATCAACGTCTAGGCTCAAGAATTAGTCGCAAAATAATCTGCGGTCGCGAGAAAAAGAGCGTTAGCCGCATCCGGGTTCGACTCGTATGTTCGTTTGAAGCTTCGCGCGCAATTGGCGTGTGGGGACTTCCTGCTCATGAATCCTTGAACCAGTTTTTTTGCGGCTTCTCTTTGGGCAGGCGTCCCATTAGTCATCGCTACAAGTTGAGGATGCATAGCAATAATGACCATGGCACGCCCGATGTATAGATCTTTCCTCCCGCTGCTATCATCAAGTTTAAAAAACTCGATGGTCACCAGAGCGCGCTGATGATCAAAGCCGCCCTGAGCAATGGCGGAAGGACTCAAACCATTGAACGTGATGAGGCTCTCAGGGTTATCGATGTCACCAATCGGATAGATTAAATACGCTTTCTCGCTCCTGAGTGCGGCGGGATCAGTGGCTGACAGCTTGTACGCCCCCGCAATTGGAAATCGATCACCTTTCAACGCAGAGTTACATGGTTTGCATGAAGCGGCGTAGTTGAAGATATGGTAGGGAAGCAAGTAATAGCCGCCTCTGCCGGACGGCCTAGTGAGCTTAATACCTTTGCCAACCAATGACGTAGCTAGCGGCCATGCCTTCACGTTTTTCTTCGGTCGGAAATGCTCAACGTCTTGCTCGCCCTTTCCGTATTCCTCGGCAGCTAATTTTCGCTCGCAGTAGGCGCATTTCGATTCCCCCTGCAATCGCATATAAACCGGTTTGACCTTGCTCCAAATCGAGCTTTTTTCAGCATATTTCTTCTTCCTTCGAAAGCCAGACGTTCGGGATTTCGCCTGGGCAAGCCATCCCGGTACATAGGCTTCGATCGCGGTCTCCAAACTTTCTTTGGTCGTCGAATATCCAATCATCAGGTTGCCTCCACGCCGCGGCTCATCTCGTGAAGCAACCTCGTCGCAGCCTTTGTGTCTCCTTCGCGAGCTTTCAGAGTTAGGTCCTTAAGTGCACGCTGCTTGGGATCGGCGCGCGTCGATTCCATTCCAAAGAATTCAGTTACAAGGACCTGATCAGAATCCAAGCCATGCACAGCGAGGCGAATGCGTCGCGGCGCAGACGACTGGTCTGCCCCCTCTTGCATAAGGATGATGTTCATCCATTCCAGCGATCCAACAATGAGGGGACTGTGCGACGTTACGATGAACTGAATATTCGGGAACACCTGAGCCAGCGTGGGCAGTACGCTTAACTGCCATTTAGGGTGCAGATGAAGATCGATCTCATCGACCATCACTATGCCGCGGTTCTCGGTTAGTTTTTTTCCGGAAGGACATGTGGTACAGATGTGATAGAGCAAGTCACCCAGCCAGCCGACAAAAGCTCTATAGCCGTCGGAGAGGGCTGGGAATGGGACCCTTAATCCTTGCTTGCGAAAAATGTATTCGTCGGACTCCATTTCGCCACGGAATTCAAAATGACCAGGGCCCATGGCATCGTTGATCAAGTTAACCACCTGCGTGAAGCGACCCTTGTTTTGCGATGGCAGCCAAACATTCAGTGGAATGAGCGAATGGGAGTCTTCAAAAAGCCCGCGAACTCTTTGTGCACGCACGAAAGCTGTGCTCTTTCTGCTGCCTAAGTTTTCTTGCTCTTTCTTTTCCACCCTCCGTGTGGCACCGTATCCAACGAAGAAGAACGCCTCAGATTCCGCGCTGTAAATGGGCCGCCATCTACTCTCATCACGACGCCCCCAGCGCCATTCTTCCAAGTCCGTGCGCCGCATCACTCGCACTTTTGATTTAAGATTAGATCCGACGCGTGTTTGATCTTGCCGGTGCATGGTAAATAACGCATCGATTACCGCTTGCCGAGCTCCACGAGGCATTTTCTTACGCCTGTGCTCTGGTCCGCGCCGTACTAACCGGTAGGCATACAGCCCCGACGACCTTACTGCTGGTCCGAGTGCCGCCGCCGCTATCCCCCTAAGTAGACTGGTTTTGCCGAGGCCGTTATTCCCAAGAAGTAAATTAATGTTCGGCAGGCGGGGCGTTGGGAGGCCCAACTCCTTAAAGTCCGCATCTGGATGAACGAAGGATATCTTCGCGCTTTTAAATGTCCGGAAATCTTTTAGCGCGATGTGATCTATGTACATTCATACCTCCCAAGACATAGGCGGAGGGCGTTCTACACGCGAAAAAAGATATTTAGCGCTTCGTAGTAGTGAATGAGTAACCATCGGTTTGGTACCTTGAGCGAGGTAAACGTCTTTGCGCTGATTCGTTTCCATTGCATGTTAGCGCCACCGTGTATCCAGCCTTTCTTAATCCCAAGATATTGCACCTATATGTCGCGATTACCCTCAACCGACTAATTCCTCAAAGCGAGCTTGCCCAGGCGTTGTAATCCAGTTGGAAAATCGTGCGAGATCCAATTTCTTGAGATGTAAAACGCGCCAACGCTTCGGCTAAGTCCTCGGCATTGACTACGGTAAGCCGACCGCTCGTTTCAATCTTTCGAGGAACGTCAGTCGCAACATAGGCTTGGCACACCGTAACCAAAGGTTCAGCGTCCAAACCATTTACCCCTGCCTTCTTAAAGACGTCCGCTACATCACCTAGGGAAATATCGTCACTTCCTTCTGCAGACTTACACTCGACCACAACGTTTTGACCGTTCAGTTCGAGTACGAAGTCTGGGAAGCTTTTGCCCTTCTTGCTAGCATCGTCGCGACCGACCACCCTAATCTTCAGAACCTTGAAGCAGTATTCCAAGACTTCTTCGAATGGAACGCCTCGCTTGGTATAAAAATCACTTACGGTATCGTCACACTCTTTCCCCAAACGCCGAGCTTGGCTGGCTTTCCGTCGATTCGTCCGCGCCGAGCGGTACTTGATGGCCCCGGTCCGAATAGCCTTCCATCGCTCAGGATCACTTCCTGACTCCTTAAGGGCCTCAATTAGCTCCGTCTTCCGACCTGGGTCAACCACTTCTTCTAAGGTACGCAAGTTTCGCTTCTGGAACGCAATGATTTCTGGACGCCGACAGAGAGGTCGATTATTTGCATCTCCTAGATCAGCTAGCCATAGAAGATCCTCTGGTACACCACGTACGACGGAACGCGATATTTGTCGACTGCGACGAACCGTCCGAAAAAGAAGCCCCCGTTCCTTCGACACCCATGCGAAGTCAGCGCTCAATTCGCCAGAGTCACTAGCGACAATCATTCCCGCTAAGACGTCAGCGAAACCCGTCAGATGACCAACCAAGGTTCGATACATATCGCGTAGAACACCCGCGCGTAGGCGCTCAAAGCTCCGTTCCAGCTCAATAAGCGGGGTTCCGCAAATCCAATCGATGGTGAGGTCTGCGGCATTTACCGCCAACACATCGCGATCCCATGGGCGTACAGCCAGAAAGCTGTCAAGCCGCATTGCTCGCGAACTCTCCCGCTTTTCTCCAAGCTGATATGGGATGCGACGCCGTGCGGCAGCCCCGCCGCCCCCAAACTCAGGAGACGTAAAACACAGATGAATCAAAATGTAGGTGGCGTCAAGGTCATCGAAGTCCTTGGGCAACTCCTCCGGCATTCCATTCTTGGCAATTCTGGTTTTCGGCATTAGCCTCTTAAGTGCGGCGCTATGTGCCCTCAAATACTCGATGAAATATTGAGCGGAGGTGGGAAGGAGTCCTGAACGAGCGACCGCCCTACCAAGTTCGTTAATAGTTATCTTCTTCACAGGCGAATGAAGCCCCAAGTCTCCAGGTTTTTTAGAGAGACCTCCAACTTCTCCCGCCATACGGCATCGACCGCGCGGTTCTTTTCCCTAGCGATATGGGCGCTCAAAGTTTGGCCGAGGAAATTGAGCAAGTTCTCATCCGTGTTGACGATTCCAGCAGAAACAATCTGCAAGGCAAGTTGGTCGAAGCGAGTCGGGTCAATCCGCCCATCCAATACTTCCTCGGTATCTGCCGAAAGATACTGGTAAGCCGCGCGAGCTCGCCTAGCATCCGCCGAGTAGATCACTCTGCCGGTCTTGCCGGCAGACTTGCCTAAGCGCCCCGCGCGTCCAGCCATGTTGTGAAATTCTGACTTCGGTATTGCTTCATCAGCCTGCCTCGCATAGTTCCGCCGCCACCATTTGTCGAAGACCACCGTCTGAAATGAGTAGTTCAAACCCTGTGCCAATGTCGTTGTCGCAAATACGATGGACAACTTGTCTTGGTCGAGATGGTCCTCAACCAATGCCCGCTCAGTTTCGAGTAGATCCGCCGTATGAACTCCGAACTTATTGTCTACATAGACAAGCAAGTCGTTTGATAGCCCAGATGCCTCGTCGAAGAGTTCGAGTTGAGCGGATAGGTCAGCTGTTTCTTTGGCGCCAAGGCTTCTTGCCCAAGCTCGAGCAAGATCTTCAACGCGTGGTTTTGTCATGCAAAAAACTGCAACGGGAAAGTGATCCTTCGGCTTCCTCGCTAATTGCTTCAAGATCTCAAATGTGTCGACTGCTGGATTGCTAGCTGTCTTATCAATTCGGTCGCGACTGCCAAATGTGGTGACATGTGTCGCGTCCGGTGTCCTTAACTCCAAAGTTAGGGGCACCTCTCGCCCATCGACACGAACTACTTCCAAGGCGAGCCAATCTGCAAGAAGAACAAAGTCGTTCTTGTGCAGAACGGCTGACAGACCTACAAACTGTCCGCACTTGGCGGCCCTGATAAGGGTTAGAAGAATCTCAATGTCCTGGCCCCGTCCCTCATCGGCGACCAGCTGTATCTCGTCGGCAACCACGCAATAGTGCGACATGTCTTGCCGAAGCCCACTACCTGCGAGCATGGCCAAGAATTTCTCATAGGTGGCGACGACAAAGGTCGCATCTAGCGGGTCCTGATTCGGTTCGCCGTTACCATCAATTACTTCGTCACCCGTGGCCAAAACCAGCTGTACTCGGTCCAATTGAAAAACGCCCAGCATCTGCGGATCGCGAAATTCGAGGTATTTCTGTCGCGCCAGTGCCCGGTGGCTAACTAAGTAGGCGACCTTGCGGGACATTATGTCGCCGGATTCAAGCCATGTTGCGGCAGCGTAGAGGCCAACGTCGGTCTTCCCACTCGAGGTCGGCGCGACAACGAGTGCGCTACGGCCACGGCCGATACCTTGAGTCAGCCCTGCGTACTGCACATCGGTCAACAACTGGTCGTTACCAGATTTGCGAATTAAGCTTGTCCGCAAAAGCCGGGGCGACAATCCGTGGTCTTCTGGAAGATCCTTCTTCATAGGTTTGGGCTTCCCCCGATATCACGGACACTTTCGATAGGTACGATGATGATTTCGGGGTAAGCCCCTATTCACATGCTCTACCATTTACAAATGAATTTTCTTGCAGCGTGTCGGCCTCGATACATAGACATCCAAGGGTTCTTGAACATATCCCAAACGCCTCAGTGTTTGACTTGGATCGTTAATGCGAACAGGACCCTCGGCAGAGGGCACTGAGATGTCTACGTTCGTATAGACATAAATCCAATACGTTTTCCGCAAATTATTGGCAACATTTCTTTCATTTCTACTCCAAATAAATCCGATCTCCGGTGTCCTAGTACCTTTCACTTCAATATGCATCTTCTGAGTCGGATCTCGGCCAGCTCCTGCATATGAAAGAACATCATATCCAGCACTCCTGTCGACAAGACTAATTCTGTGAACTAGCTGGGCCAGTTCAGCGTAGCCGGCAGTCTGAAGTCGTCTCTTCTCATCCTCCACTGCTTTTTCTTCTGCCACCTCGCCTACCTCGTTCAGTTCATCATCTTTTTCATCGGATACTTCGCGAAGCTCTGATCGCAATTTCAACAATACCGTGTTCGCAAGGCCCACATACTCCTTGCGAACCATCGCAATATCTGGTTCCACATCTACGAATCCCACACTACTAAGCAAATGAAGCGCACTCAGCACTTCGTACTCATCAGTTTCAGAACGATGATAGATAAATGTGCCTCGAACGCTATCGACCGACAATCGCAATAGAAAATCACAGCATTGCCCGCTGGATACGGCAGGATTCAAATAAACGCTCTTAAGGATGTGTTCCTTGGTTGCCGGAGATAAAGCAACATCCACCTGATTGTGCCGCTTCGCTAGTTCCTTGCCAGGCTGTGTAAGCACGCAATCATTGCCAACTTTGGTCAAAAGACCACTGTTGATGGTTTCGTCGACAATCTCTGTTGCCGTCGAATGCGTATCAATCAGCAAACTTCGCTGTACATATGTCTCAAGGTCTGGACGTGATATTCGCCCTGCTCGCAAGCTAGGAAAGATTGCGCAAAGATTTGCTAACTCACTTGCCCGTACGCGCACGATTGACCAG
>WNFB01006956.1_pt1 | contig 10139 bp, 12 predicted proteins | sample 5400501 | NCBI WGS metagenome assembly WNFB01 (sample SAMN13153341, study PRJNA577476) | soil metagenome | isolation source: 200 cm saprolite under Douglas fir tree site 2 hole 1 | place: USA:California | collected 2015-04-18 | reverse complement strand
CGCACGTGGCCGCGTGCAAGAACATGTACGGCAACCACGCCTTCGGCGACGCTTCGCTGACCTGGGACGCGCCGCTGGGCGATCAGAAGATGCTGCAGCAGGCGTCGGAGTCGGCGGTGAAAGAGCTGCTGCGTTTCCTGAACGACGCGCACACGCGGCTCCGCGCGCAGGTCGACGCGCTGGGGGACGACGCCGAGTTGCTTCGCCAACGAAAGACGAACTGGGGCGAGATGGCCGAGACGCGTTGGATCGTCAAGGCGACGATCGAGCACGATCTCTATCACGCCGGCGAGATCAACCGCCTGCGTGCGCTCCGGCAGTCGAACGACAACTGGGCGTTCGAGCGATTCTCGGCGGGTTGACCGACTAAACTCGTCGCATGCCGCGCATCGACTATTCGGGTGAAGGGAACAACTTCCGCAAGCTCGTGAATAACGCGCCGCAGGTCTCGGCCGCGTACTGGGAGCTGCGCAGGGCGCTCAATGAGGGTGTGCTTTCGGCGAAGCTGCGGATGCTCTCGTTCCTCTCGTCGGACACCGCCAACAGCTGCCGCTACTGACTGGACACGCACACCAAGGCCGGCCGTGCGCTGGGCATCACACAGGACATGATCGAGGCGATCGCGAACGCGGACGCGAGCCCGCTCTTCACCGACGAGGAGAAGGCCGTGATCGCGGGCTCAACCGAGCTGACGCGGACGGCCAAGCTCTCGGACGCGGTGTTCAAGCGCTTGCGCGCATTCTTCGATGACCGCGCGCTCATGGAGCTCGTCATCAACACGTCGATCGCGAACATGAACAATCGCATCACCGACTCCTTCATCGCCGACCTTGAACCCTAAAAACCCCGTCATCGTCGAAGCCGGGAGCAATCGCGTGTTCGCGAACGCGGCCGATTGGCCGGGCTGGGCGCGCAGCGGTCGCGATGAGGCGTCGGCTCTGGAGGCGCTCATCGCCTACGCCCCGCGCTACGCGCACGCGATCTCGCGCGCCAGGCTCGGTTTCGCCGCGCCCGCGGATGCGACAAGCCTCCGCGTCGTCGAGCGCCTGCGGGGAAACGCCACGACCGACTTTGGCGCGCCCGGCGTTCCGGCGAAGGTCGATGCTGCCGCCGTCGACGCCGCTGACCTCGCGCGTCTGCGGGCGCTCCTCACCGCCGGATGGAGGGCATTCGACGAGGGCGTCGAGGCGGCGCGCGGGAAGAAGCTGCGCGCTGGTCCGCGCGGCGGCGGCCGATCGCTCGACAAGATCGTCGATCACGTGCGCGACGCCGAGGCGGGCTACCTCTCGGCGCTGGGGTGGCCGCTGCGGACCGACGCGGGTGGTCGTGCTCTGATCGAGGCGACGCGCGCCGCGGTGCTCGAGGGCCTGGCGGCGTCGAGCCGTGGCGAGATCGCGCCGAAGGGACCGCGCGGCGGCGTGCGCTGGAAGCCGCGGTTCTTCACGCGCCGCCTGCTCTGGCACGCCCTCGACCATCTCTGGGAGATCGAGGACCGCACCACCGGCTGACGTTTCCTCGGGTCCGGGGATCGCGCTCACCGCCGCGTCGTACCTTGTTCCCGGGAAGCTGCTCGGCTCCCACCGAGCGAACGGGGAGGGACGGCATGCCAACGGACCTAGTGTTCCCGGCGCAGGTCATCCTGGCGCTCATCACCTGGAGTCTCTTGGCGCGCTGGTTCCTCGCCCCACGCTTGGCCGGGCTTCCGCGCGACACCGCACTCCAGCCGCTGCTCGCGGTTCACACGCTGCGCTACATCGGTCTGGCGTTCCTGGCGCCGGCCGCGACCGGACCCGCGCTGCCGCAGACCTTCGCGGTACCGGCCGGCCTCGGGACCGCGATCGCCGGCGTCCTCGCACTCGTATCGATCGCTCTGCTCCGCGCGCGCTCGCCGCTGGCGATCCCGCTGGTGTGGATCTTCAGCGTCGAGGGCATCGCGGACTTCGCGAACGCATTCGCCCAGGCGCGCAGCGCAGGTGTGGTGGCCGAGCTTGGCGCCGCGTACTACGTCCCGATCGTCATCGTCCCCGCCGCGCTGGTCACGCATGCGATGATCCTCGGCCTGCTGCTCCGCCGGCCGCCTGGTCCGTCGAGCTAGGCGCTGCCCCCGCGCCGTGTCTTCGCCGGCGTCCGGCCCATGCGCGAGACCCCGTCGAAGATCACGCCCTTGTCGACGCTGAGCGACGGGCTGGCGATGTCGCCCTTGACGACGGCGTGACCGTGCAGCTCCACCGACTCGCGCGCGGTGATGTTCCCGGTGACCTCGCCATTCACGACCGCCGAGCCGCAGCTGACCTCGGCCTTGATCGTCGCGCGCTCGCCGACCACGAGGACGTCATCGGTGGTGACCTCGCCGGTGAACGATCCGTCTATCTGAACGGCGCCCTTGAAGTGGAGCTTGCCGTTGACGGTGGAGTCCTCGCCGAAGAGCACGCTCAGCATCTGCCCGGTCACCGCGCCGGCGATCGCGACCGTGCCCTCGAAACGCAGCTTCTCGCTCGCCTCTTCGGCGCGGGCGCCCGTCTGCTGCTTTGGGTCGACATACGCCATGTGAGCGACCTCCCGGCCCTTCGTGCTTTACGGAGAACGCGCGGACTGACGGCTCGCTACGGTACGCCCCCCAGCCAGCGACTGATCTGGGCATGCACCGCGGTCGCGCCCACCAATGGCGATTCAATGCGCCAATCGGTGGGATGGGCGATGAAACCGTGCGTCTGGGCGCCGCCGAGGCCGCCGTGCGATCCGACCTGATCCTCGAAGGCCGCGACCTCGCCTGAGTCGGGGTCGAAAGCGCTGATGATCACGAGGTCTCCGCAGGCGGGCATGGCGTCGAGCCGGCGTAGCGCGTCCTCCGCATGCGGACCGAACCGAGGCAGCGGATCGACGCCCTCGCTGCGGCGTTCGCTGAGGTAGTTCGTCCCGCTCGGACCGCGCACGACCGCGCCGCGCGACGCGGAGCGCACCATCACGAGCCCGACGCCTGGATGGCGCGCAAGTCCCTCGACGAGCCGCGGATAGCGCCGCGTGATCTCCTCCAGCGTGACGCGGCCGGGAAGGCTCGGGAAAGACACGTTCGCGAGATTGCCGGAGGCGGCGACGACGATGTCTGGCAGCGCATTTCGGCCGGCCGCGAGCCCGCCCGCCTCGCGGCGGAAGGACGCGTCCAGCAGCGGGCCGCCGAGCCGGCCGATCCCCGAGGATTCCGACATGAGCGAGGTCATGCGCCCCCAATGCTCGGCGTGGCCGGTCGCGCCGGCGACCGACACAGCCGTGCCCGCGAGCTCGGCGATGACCGCTTCGAGCGATCGGCCGTGGCGCTGCTTGAACGTCTCGCCGGGGCTCTGACCATGATCGGAGAGAACGACGAAACGGTAGGGACGCGGCGCATCCAGCGCGGCCTTCTCGAGCAGGCCGAGGATCCGATCGACACCGCGCAGTGCATCGCGCGCCTCGACCCGCAGCGGACCGCTGTGATGGGCGATCTCGTCGTAGTCGACGAAGTCCACGTAGACCGTGGGCGTGGCGCGATACATCTCCTCGATCACGAGCGCCGTCGAAAGATGTCGCAGGATCACATTGGTCGCGGCGCGCGCGAGGGGGTAGGGAAAGCGCCGGTCGCCACGCGGTTCGACCCCGGCGACGACCTCCCGGCGCGCCTGGATCAGCTCCTTCAGCACCTCGCCGATCGCGAGCACGATCCAGCGGACGTACGCGTATGGGCTGACGAAGAACCAGTCGAGCACATGACTTCGACGCACCTCTTGGCCTGGCCCGTCGATGGTCGCGGCGGTGAGATAGCTCCGTGTCGCGTCGCCGGAGAGCAGATTGCCAACGGACGCGCCACCGGTCGCGAGCAGGCCACGGCCATCCGAGACGCGGCGCTGGATCTCGCGCGCGTCGTTCGGATGATTCGAGATGAGGAGGCGTCCGGCGGCCTTGTCCCACCAGCGGAACCCCGGGATGCCACCGTCGCTGCCGTGGAGGATGCCGGCCTGGCTCCCGGACGTCTGCGACGGCAGAAGTGCCTGCCATCCATCGAGCCGCATCCCCTCGCGCAGCCAGCGTGCCAGCGTTGGCGCTCCACCCGAGCTCAGCTGCGCGTCGAGGACGGATCGCGAGACCCCGTCGAGCTGGATAAGGACGACACCGGGCGTGTCGGTATGCGCGGCGTCGCGGTGGCGCACCGCGAGCTGCCGCACGAGGGTCCCGAAGAAGGAGTTGTCGTCCCCGAGCGAGAGCGCCGCGGTGAGGACCGCGCTCGCGAGCGAGTAGGCGAACGCCGCCACCGCGGCGTGTGCGACGGTCGGCACCGCGATCGAGGATCCCTGCGCCAGGATCCAGAAGACGACACCCTGTAGGGCGACCGTGGCGAGCGCGACGAGCGCGATCGAGATGCCCGAGAACAGGCCGATGAGGAGCGGGCGCGCAAGCGTGGTGAGTGCGACGAGCACGAGGCCGAGGACGATCGCAGCGGGCAGATCACGGACGACGAGTCCGGGCACGAGCGAAGCGGTCGCGACCAGAGAGAGGGCCGAGACGGCGACCGTCTCGATCCCGCGCCGGACGATCGCCCCAGTCCCGCCACTCCATCGCCGGAGGAGATGGAACTGCAGGGCATAGAACGCGGTCACCTTGCGCATACGCTGGCATGATGAGCGAGACCGCGGCGCTCCTGCGCTTCCTCGGCCACTCGACGGTCCTGCTCGAGCTCGACGGACAGCGCGTCCTCACCGATCCGCTCCTCGGCGGACGCCTCGGGCTGCTGCATCGGCACGCCGGACACGGCCTTCCCGGGCTCGAAGGCAAGCCCGTCGACGTCGTGCTCATCTCGCATGGTCATCACGATCACCTGCACCTCCCGTCGCTGCGGCGCCTTCCAGCGAAGACGCGGATCATCGCGCCGGCAGGGCTCGGCGTGCTCTTACGGCGGACCGGCCATGAGGTGATCGAGGTGCGTGCCGGTGACCAGATCGAGGTCGGGCAGCTTCGTGTGGTCGCGCTCCACGCCGAGCACGACGGCGGCCGGCGTCCGTTCGGTCCGTCGTGCAGCGCGCTCGGGTACCGCATCGACGGCTCGGTGCGCGTGTATTTCGCCGGTGACACCGACCTCTTCCCTGGGATGAACGACCTCGCCGGCGTCGTGGATGTCGCGTTGCTTCCGATCTGGGGGTGGGGGCCAAACCTCGGGGCGGGTCATCTCGATCCGCTCCGAGCGGCCGAGGCGGTCGGGCGTATCCGGCCGCGCCTTGCGATCCCGATCCACTGGGGCACGTTCTATCCCGTTGGCTTAGCGCGCTTCTGGCCGCACCCGCTTGGGAACCCGCCGAAGGAGTTCGCACGCGAGGTCGCGCGGCGCGCGCCAGAGTCCGAGGTGCGCATCGTCGCGCCAGGCGAAGTCATCGCGATCTGACGTCGTCTCTACACTTCCGCCGTGCCCCAGGTCGCCAGAAATGCCCTGTCTTTTGCCCTGTTCGCCATAGGGATCGCGGTCGTGTGGGAGGGCGTGAAGCTCCTCGGCGGCGAGCCGACCGACGCCTGGCAGCCGCCGTTCCAATGGAAGATCGCGAGCGACCTGAACATGCCCCATGTCTGGGACATCGGGGGTGCGTTCGTCGAGCCCGCCCAGCGGAACGGCCCCGTGCTCGGCGCGGTCCTCGTCGATGCCGCCGTGTTCACTTTCCGCGAGGCGTTCGGCGGCTTCGTCATCGGTGCGTTGCTCGGGCTCGCGCTGGCGATCGTGTTCGTGCACTCGCCGTTCCTCGAGCGCGCGCTCGTCCCGTACGTCGTCGCCTCGCAGACCGTCCCGATCATCGCGATCGCGCCCGTCGTCGTCATCTGGCTGCAGGCCGGTTGGCTCTCGGTCGCGGTGATCTCGGCGTACCTGACGTTCTTCCCGGTCACGATCGCCGGGATCCGCGGGCTGCGCTCGCCGGATCCCCGCGCGCTCGAGCTCATGCGCTCCTACGCGGCATCGCGGCGCGACGTGCTCGTGAAGGTGCGTCTGCCCGCGGCCGCCCCGTACCTCTTCACGGCGCTCAAGGTCGCCGCGACCGCGAGCGTGGTCGGCGCGATCATCGGCGAGCCGCCGTCGGGCATCCGCGACGGGCTCGGCGGCGCGATCCTGAACTTCAACCAGTACTACATCTCCGGTCCCGCGAAGCTGTGGGCCGCGATCATCGTCGCGGCGCTGGTCGGGATCGCGTTCTTCGTCCTTGTCCGGGGCGCCGAGATCGTGCTGCTCCGCGGCCGTCTCGGACGGACCCAAGCTTGAGCAAGTCATGAGCGACGTCGTGGTCACGATCCGCGGCGCGACGAAAGTGTTCGACGTCGGCGCCGACCAGACCCGCGCGCTCGACGGGATCGATCTCGAGATCGGGAAGGGCGCGTTCGTCTCGCTCATCGGACCGTCCGGCTGCGGGAAGTCGACGCTCCTGCGGCTGATCGGCGATCTCACGCAGCCCACCGCCGGGCAGGTCCAGGTGAACGGGAAGAGCGCGCACCAGGCGCGGATCGACCGCGATTACGGGATCGTCTTCCAGTCGCCGGTGCTCTTCGACTGGCGGACGGTCGAGGAGAACGTCGAGCTGCCGCTCGAGGTGGGCGGCGTCGACAGGCGGAAGCGCGCCGAACGTGCGCGGGCCATGCTCGTCCTGGTCGAGCTGACCGGGTTCGAGAAGCGGTACCCCTGGCAGCTCTCGGGCGGCATGCAGCAGCGCGTCGCGATCGCGCGCGCGCTCTCGTTCGAGCCGGCGATCCTGCTGATGGACGAGCCGTTCGGCGCGCTCGACGAAATGACCCGCGAACGGCTGAACCTCGAGCTCCTCGGGATCTGGCGGCAGACGGGCACGACGATCGTGTTCGTCACCCACAGCATCCCCGAGGCGGTCTTCCTCTCGACGAAGGTCGTGGTGATGTCCGCGCGGCCGGGGCGCATCGTCGACGTCATCGACGTCGACCTGCCGCAGCCGCGCAACGACCTCACGCGCGAGGACCCGCGCTACTTCTCGTTCGTCACGCGCGTGCGCGAGAGCCTGCGCGGCCGTGTCGAGGGCGCGTCTTTGCGTGCGGCAGGCTCGTGAGCGGCCGCCTCCGTCACTACGCGCCGGCGGTCGCGGTCTTCATCGGGGTGCTCGTGCTGTGGGAGCTCGCGGTCCGCGTGCTGAGCATCCAGCAGTTCCTGCTGCCGCGACCGACGGCGATCGCCGCGGCGTTCGCCGAGCATTTCGACGAGCTGGTCCTCGTCGGCCGCAACACCCTGGTCGAGGCGGTCGGGGGACTCGCCATCGGCGCGGCCGCGGCCTTCGCCGTGGCGTTCGCGACCGCGCGCTGGGCGACCGCGAGCCGCGCGCTCCTGCCATTCGCGATCGCGGCCAACTCGGTCCCGATCATCGCCTTCGCGCCGATCATGAACAACTGGTTCGGCATCCTCAATCCGCTGTCGAAGATGATGGTCGTCGCCGTCCTGGTGTTCTTTCCGATCATGATCAACACGCTGCGCGGCCTCACCCTCGTGGACCAGTCGTCGCTCGAGCTCATGCGCTCGTACGCGGCGAGCGAGCGCGAGATCTTCACGAAGGTGCGCATCCCGAACGCGCTGCCGTACATCTTCACCGCGCTCAAGGTGAGCGCGACGCTCTCGCTGATCGGCGCGATCGTGGCCGAGTACTTCGGCGGCGCCCAATCGGTGCTGGGGCAGTTCATCATCACCGAGGCCGCGTTCTTCCGGTTCGCGAACGCCTGGGCCGCGATCATCGTGGCCTCGGCCGTGAGCATTGCGTTCTTCGGTACCATCCTCGTGGTCGAGCGCGTGACGATCCCCTGGCACGCCTCCGCGCGGCACGGGGACGCGACGTAGCCCGATCACGAGGGCGAGGGAGGTCAATGATGGGAAGGTTCCGTGGCTGGCTCGCGGTCTCCGCGGTCGGGCTGTTGGTCGCCGTGGCCTGCGGTGCGGGTGGCGGCGGGGGCGGGGGAGGAACGACGAAGGTCCGCCTGCAGCTCCAGTGGGTCGCGCAGTCGCAGTTCGCGGGCTACTACGCCGCGGCGGCGAAGGGCTACTACAAGGACGCCGGGCTGGACGTCGAGATCAAGCTCGGCGGCCCGGACATCGTTCCGCAGCAGGTCGTCGCCTCGGATGCGGCGGAGTTCGGCATCGCGTGGGTGCCGAAGGTCCTCGCGTCGCGCGAGGCCGGCGCGGACCTCGTGAACATCGCGCAGGTCTTCCAGCGCTCGGGGACGCTCGAGGTCTCCTTCAAGGAAAAGAACATCACCGCGCCGGAGCAGTGGAAGGGCAAGAAGGTCGGCACGTGGGGCTTCGGCAACGAGCCCGAGCTCTACGCCGCGATGCGCAAGGCCGGCATCGACCCCAACAAGGCGAGCGACGTCACGATCGTGAAGCAGCCGTTCGACATGTCCCTGCTGCTGAACGGGGAAGTCGATGCGGCACAGGCCATGATCTACAACGAGTACGCACAGGTCCTCGAGCAGAAGAACCCCAAGACGGGGCAGCTCTACAAGCCCGAGGAGCTGAACGTGATCGACTTCAACAAGGTCGGGACCGCGATGCTCCAGGACCACCTCTTCGCCCGTGAGTCGTGGCTGGCGAAGGCGGGCAACGAGGACATCGCGGTGAAGTTCCTCCAGGCCTCGTTCAAGGGCTGGGTCTTCTGCCGCGACAACCAGTCCGAGTGCGTCGACATCGTGCTCAAGGCGGGCACGACGCTCGGCAAGGGCCACATGACCTGGCAGCTGAACGAGATCAACGCGCTCATCTGGCCGTCGCCCGCGGGGATCGGCGCGATGGACAAGGCGCAGTGGGATCAGACGGTCAACATCTCGACGACCTACCAGATCCTCAAGGGCAACCCGGCCGGCACGCCATACCGGACGGACCTCGCGAAGAAGGCGTCGGACGCGCTGAAGTCTTCGGGCAGCGACATCAACGGCGCCAGCTTCAAGAAGGCAACGGTCCAGGTCACAGCCGGAGGCAACTAACACGCTCTAGCGCACGCTGACGATGACCGCCTGGCGTTCTGACGCCGGGCGGTCGTCGCGGCGGGGGAGGGTCGACATGAACGACGACGTCAGGACGCGGGCTCGGAAGATCTTCCCGATCTTCTTCTGGGGCATCGGATTGTTCCCTCGAACAGGACGGCCATCGACGTTGACGCGCGCTCCACACTGAGCGTCGCTATGAGCGCAGCGGCCGGCGATGATCCGCTCCTTCGGCGCGAACTCCGCGGCGTCCCTCTGCTCGCGACGCGCAGTGCCGCCGGTGCGCTCAGCGCGCTCGCACTCTTTCTGTTCATTCGTGGGATCCCGGGAGCCCTAGAGCGGGCCAGCGAACGCGCGCAGTTCGCGACCGAAGCGAGCGGCGGCAATACCTCGTTCGAGACGGCGAGCCTCGTCGTCACGTGGATCGGGATCGCCGCAGCGATGGTGTGGTGCGCGCTCGCCGCGTTGATCCTCTGGCGGCGTTCGCGCGATCTGCTCGGGATTTTCCTCGCGCTCGGATTCGTGGCCATCGGGCTGGTCCTCGCGAGTCGAGACCAGATCCTCGTCGGCGGCGGATCGGCTTTCTACCACGGCACCGATGAGCTGAGCGAGCTCGGCCGCGTGGTGGTCTGGGTGTTGACGGCGTCCGCGCTCCTGTGGGTGTTCGCATTCCCGGACGGTCGGTTCGTCCCGAGCTGGAGCCCTCTCCTGATGATCCCGTGGGCCGCGTGGGCGCTCCTGCGGATCCCGTTCCCCGAAGAGCTCTCGCACACTCGATACGGGGTAGCGGGCACGCTGCTGTACATCGCGTTCCCGGTGAGCGCGCTCGGAGCACAGCTGTACCGCTTCGCTCGCCGATCCGATGCTGTCCAGCGGCAGCAGCTGAAGTGGGTCCTGTACGGCGGCGTTCTCATCGTCGGCGCCTGGATCACGGCCGTGATACTGCCGTCGGTCTTGGGCGCGTCGGACCAATTGAACGCGTCGAACTTTATCTATTGGACGGCGAGCACCGGCTGGCTCGCTGCGATGTCGATGCTCATGCCGGTCACGATCGCGATCGCGATCTTCCGGCAGGGTCTACTGAACATCGACCTTCTCATCAACCGGACCGTCATGTACAGCCTGCTCACGATCGTCCTGGTCGGGGC
>WNFB01006952.1_pt1 | contig 10141 bp, 9 predicted proteins | sample 5400501 | NCBI WGS metagenome assembly WNFB01 (sample SAMN13153341, study PRJNA577476) | soil metagenome | isolation source: 200 cm saprolite under Douglas fir tree site 2 hole 1 | place: USA:California | collected 2015-04-18 | reverse complement strand
AAGGACCGGCGCGGGGACAAGGACCGGCGCGGGGACAAGGACCGGCGCGGGGACAAGGACCGGCGCGGGGACAAGGACCGGCGCGGGGACAAGGACCGGCGCGGGGACAAGGACCGGCGCGGGGACAAGGACCGGCGCGGGGACAAGGACCGGCGCCGAGGATAACGGAAGGCTTGCGGTAATGACGGATCTCGCGGACTTCGCCCGCCTGGTAACTGGTGATCACGGTCTGTGCGTGGTGTCCACGCTGCGCGGCGACGGCTCCATCCAGTCGTCTGTAGTGAACGCCGGAGTGCTTGATCACCCGGTCACCGGGCGGCCGGTAGTCGGCCTCGTGGCCAGGGGTGGCAGCCGGAAGCTCGCCAACCTGCGGGCAAGGCCGCAGGCGACCATCGTGGTACGGGCCGGGTGGGAATGGGCGTCCGCCGAGGGGCCGGCCGAGCTGGCCGGCCCCTCGGATCCGCTGCCCGGGCTCGATGCCGAGGCGGTGCGGGTGCTGCTCCGCGCCGTGTTCACCGCCGCGGGCGGCACCCATGACGACTGGGACACCTACGACCGGGTGATGGCAGCAGAGGGCCGCACCGCCGTGCTGGTCGAGCCGCGCCGGGTGTACGCCAGTTCCTGACCGGCGCCGCCAGCCTGCACCTGGTCACGACGGATAGCAGTAGGAGTCGCTGGACGCGTCACCGCCCTGCAGCCTGATCTGGTGCGGGCGCCGCCCGCGGAACGCCTCGCCTTCGAGGAAGAACCGCTCGTCGACGGTCACGCCACCGTCGGCGACGTCAAGCTTGGCCATCCACGCGCCAACGCCGTCGGGATAGAACTGGTCGTCCCACGCCCCGTAGAGCGAGTTGGTGAAGTAGACCCGCTTGCTGTCCCTGCTGACCTCGACCATCTGCGGGCCGCCGCTGAGCGGCTGGTCCGGCCGCGCCGGGTGAGCCGCCCGGCCGACGATCCCGCCCATCCGGACCGAGCCGGTCTCCCGCGGGTGGAACGGGTCGGAGACGTCATACTGCTTCATCTCGCCGGTGCCCCAGCAGGAGACGTACAGTTTCTGGTCATCGACCGCCAGGGCCAGGTCGGACACAAGCGGCGGCACGGCGCCGAAGGGCTGCAGGGCGGGCGGCAGATCCGCGGCATCGGCGGGCTCGGCCGGGATCGAGATGACCTTCTGCGCTGCCCACTTGCCGTTGTCGTCCTCGTGCCACAGCCAGATGGATGCGGACAGGTCTTCGACGCTGACCACCACGCCCACGAAGCCGTACTTCTGCGTCGGGTTGTGCGCGGGCCGCAGCTCCAGCGCCATCTGGTGCTCGTCGCCGAGGTCGATGGTCTGGATGTTGGTGCGGGTCTTCATGTCCCAGAAATGCAGCCGGTGGCCGTACTTGCGGCCGAGCAGCAGCTCAGGAACGACCCCGTTCTCGATCATCGACGGGGTGCCCCACTCGGAGGTGATGGCCACGTCGTGGTTGATGTGCCACCACACGTCATAGGCCAGGTACTGGTCACCGCGGTCGGCCTCCCACTGGCCGACCACCTCGAACGAGTTGTGGTCGAGCAGCGCCACGCCACCGGGACCGTCCTGGCCGTCGCCGCCGAGGCAGGACACGAACAGGCCGCCGGGGCCGCAGTGCACGGTGTGCGGCCGTGAGTAACCGGCCCGCTTGCCGAGTTCTTCCGGACCGAGCACCTTGACGATCTTCGGGGCGGCCGGGTTGTCCTTCGTGTCCAGCACGTAGAGGCGGGATGACCGCAGCCCGGGGACGATCAGGTACTGGCGGCCGCCGTGGTCGTGCCCGCCACCGGGGCAGAGCGCGCTTGAGCACGCGTTCCAGCCGAAATGGTGCAGCTCGTCGCCGAGGTTGGGCAGCTCGGTGAAGCCGACGACCGAGCTGTAACTGGCCGAGGCCGGGTCGACGTCGACCACGGCGATCGCGTCCGGTTTGTCGGCCGGGCGGGCGAAGGCGGCTACATACGCGAGTTGCTCGGGCGGTGCGGCCGCCGCGTCGCGCGGCGAGCGGTAGAAGGTCGGGTCGGTGTGATGCTCGCCGTTGTGGTGCTCGTGCTGATCGGACATGGCGCATACCCTTCATAGTCGTCTGAGAATATAGGGATATTCGCGGAACGTGCCTGGATGCTGGGAGGAGCCAGCAGGGCAGTCACGAAGCTGGATGGCCACACTGCCAGCCTGGCCAGCATCGATGTGCAGCTGAGCGGCCGGCCTACCTGGAGCCATGCGGGAAGTCTCCGGGATGGCCGGCGGCGGTGTCAACGGTGCCAGCCGGGGGCCCAACGGCAGGCGGGCAGCGGCGCTGGCCTTGCTGGCCCGGTGGTCAGCAGCAGCGCGGCGTGGCGGGCCGGGGGTTCTGGCCCGTGCCGAAGGCCCGGTCGATGGGCGGGGTCGGCCTGTCCCGGGCGTGGTGAACACGGCGCTGGCCCGGTGTTAGCGCGCTGGAGTAGCGAGGTCCGGCGGGTGGCGAAGGGGCACTGGCCGGCGGGCTGGGGGCCGTCCCCGGCACGGGTGAATCACGGCGCTGCCTCGGTGTCAGCAGCGCGGCGTGGCGGACTGCGGGGTCCGGCGGGTGGCGAAGGCCAGGCCGGCGAGCGGCCGTCCCCGGCATGGGGAATCATGGCGGGATTCCGTCGGCCTTGGCGATGCGGAACCGCAGCTTGCGGGATTGCCTTAGGTTGGCATGCGAGCCTGGGACTGGCCTGGGCGACCTGAAGCACCGACGATGCAAGGGCCGGCGGTGGCCGCTGGCCCGCGGAAAGGCAGACCCGTGCGCCGTTGCCCGTCCTGGGTCCGGAGAACCTGCGCCGTCGCCGCCGCCCTGCTCGTGACGGGATGCGCGGCGGCGGGCGGCGCTCAGTCGTCCGCGCCGGGAAGACCGCAGCGGCCCGGCACGCAGGGCGGCGCGATGCGGCGCAGCGGGGCTGACCTGCTGGGCGGCCCGAGTGCGAGCGGTGTTACCAGCCCGTCCGCCTCCGTCGCGCGAGCTGGCCGGACGGCGCGCCGGCAGGCGGCAGTTAGCCGCCCGGTCGCTGTCCGGCCGCCACTGGCCGGCCAGCGAGTCACCGCGGCGTCGGTCCTGCTGCCGCCGCCGCGCGCGGTGCTGCCCGCGATGTCCGTGCGGCAGCTCGCCGGGCAGCGGATCATCTACAGCTACCGCGGCCTGACGCCGCCCGCCCGCCTGCTGCGGCGGATCCGGCATGGCCAGGCCGCCGGGGTGATCTTCTTCGCCAGCAACATCGCCAGCCGGGCGCAGCTCAGCGCGGTCGCCGCCGAACTGCAGCAGGCGGCGATGAGCAGGCACAACCCGGTCCGCGAGCCGCTGCTGCTGATGACCGACCAGGAGGGCGGAGTGGTCCGCCGGCTGCCCGGCGCGCCGGTATTGTCGGAGAAGCAAATCGGAGCCGCGGCCAACCCCGGTGCCGGGGCGACGCGCGCTGGCCGCGGCGCTGGGCGCAACCTGCACAGCGCCGGCCTGAACGTCAACCTCGCGCCGGTCCTCGACGTGTACCGCCAGGCGGGCAACTTCATCGACCAGTTCGGGCGCTCGTACAGCATGGATCCGGGCGTGGTCGCCGCGCTCGGCGCGGACTTTATCACCGCGCAGCAGGGCACCGGCGTAGCCGCCACCAGCAAGCATTTCCCCGGGCTCGGCGCGGCCAGGCGGGCGCAGAACACCGACGAGCGCCCGGTGACGCTGCACCTGTCCGCGCATGCGATCCGGACTGTCGACGAGCTGCCCTATAAGGCGGCCATCGCCGCCGGGGTAAAGCTCGTCATGGTGTCGTGGGCGGCGTACCCGGCACTCGGCTCGCACCGGCCGGCCGGGCTGTCGTCCAAGATCGTCCAGGGCGAGCTGCGCCAGCGGCTCGGCTTCGGCGGCGTCACCGTCACCGACGCGCTGGGTGCCCGCGCGCTGCAGGCCTTCGGCACCATCCCGAATCGCAGCGTGCTGGCGGCGACGGCCGGGATGGACCTGCTGCTCTGCGCGGTCCAGCGAGTGAGGGAGGGCATCCAGGGGCTGAACGGCCTGGCCGGTGGCTACACCGGCGGCACCCTGAACCGGGCCGACTTCCAGGCGGCCGTCCAGCGCGTCATCGCGCTACGGACCAGCCTGGCCGGGTAGGCCAGCGGCCTGGCCTGCCGGATATGCCCGGGCCTGGCGCGCCAGGAATATCCCGCGCGCGTCCATCGCTGGCGGCGCACATACTGAACGATGTGCTGCGCATATCGGTGGTGGGCAACAGCGGATCGGGCAAGACGACAATCGCCAGGGTGCTCAGCACTGCGCTGAACGCACCGCACCTCGAGCTTGACTCGGTCTTTCATCAGCCAGGCTGGGTACCGCTGGCGGAAGCGGAATTCCGCCGCCGGGTCGCGGAATTCGTCGCGGCGCCGCGCTGGGTTGCTGACGGCAACTACTCCAAGGTGCAGGACCTGGTCTGGGCCCGCGCCGACACCGTGGTCTGGCTGGACCCGCCCAGGTACCGCGTGATGCGCCGGGTCATCTGGCGGACACTGCGCCGCGTCGCGCTGCGGGCCGAACTATGGAACGGCAACCGGGAGCGGTGGGGCAACCTGCTGACAGCGGATCCGAAAGAGTCGGTCATCGCCTGGGCGTGGACCCGGCATCACCTAACCAGGCAGCGATACATGCGCGCCATGGCCGACCCGGCCAACGCGCACCTGACGTTCATCCGGCTGCGGACGCCCGGCGAGGTGGCCGCGCTGGTCAGCCGGGCGCGAGGCCGCTCAGCGCCCGGACATGGCGTCAATCCTGGCCATCTCGCCGGGGTCGAGCGTGAAGCCGAACAAGTCGATGTTGGCCGCGATCCGCCCGGCGTTGGCTGACTTGGGGATGACCGCGATCTCGTGCTCCAGGTGCCACCGCAGCACCACCTGGGCCGGCGTCACGCCATGCCGCTTGGCGATCTCGGTCAGTACCCCGCTGCGCAGGTTGGTGCCCTTGATCGGGCTGTAGCCTTCGAGCACGACGTCCCGGTCCCGCATGGCCGCGAGCAGCTTCTGGTCATGCTGGGCCGGGCTCCACGGGATCTGGTTGACCGACGGTGCCTCACCGGTTGCCTCGGCGAGCTCGTCGATCTGCGCGACGGAGTAATTGCTGACGCCGACGGCCCTGGTCATGCCCTCGTCCCTGAGCGCAAGCAACTCACGCCATACCGCCGGGCTCGCCGACCCGGCCGGCGGCCAGTGCACCAGCCACAGGTCGACGTGATCGGTGTCCAGGCCGCGCAGGCTGGCGGCGAGAGTGGCCCGCTCCCGCCCGGCCCCTTCGCCGGGGAGCTTGGTGGTGATAAAGATGTCGTTGCGGTGCACGCCGCTGTCGCGGATGGCGCGGCCGGCCTCCTTCTCGTTGCGGTAGATCGTCGCGGTGTCGATGTGCCGGTACCCGCAGTCGAGCGCGGTCCGCACCGCCTGGTAGGCCTGGTTGCCGCGGAGCTGCCACGTGCCGAAGCCGACGAGCGGCATGAGGATTCCGCTGGCCAGCATGACGCTCGGGATCTCGTGATTCTCTGACATAAAGCCCATTCTGGAGTGCCCGCGCCCGGCAGGCCGCACGCTCCCCGCCAGATCGCGCCGACCCTTGCACCTTGCGTCACATCAATAACAGCAGTTTCAAGATCAAATTAGTGGTGAAGACTTAAGCCGGGGCCTGCGGGTGCCCGAGCCGGGTCGGCGTCAGGCGACTGGCGTGCCGGTGCTGGCCGTCAGTTCGGCCAGCAGGCCGGTCAGCCGCAGCGTGACCGGGCCCGCCTTGCCCGTGCCGATCATCCGGCCGTCCAGGCTGGTCACGGGCGCGATCCCGGCCATGGTTCCGGTGACGAACACCTCATCGGCCGTGTACAGCTCGGCCAGGCTGTAGTCACCGGTCGCGTGCGGGATTCCCGCGCCGGCCGCCAGTTCGAGCACGGCCGCCCTCGTGATGCCTGCCGGGCACGCCGCCGCCGTCGGCGTCGCCAGCAGGCCATCCGTGACCAGGAAGATGTTCGTGGCGTTGGTCTCGGCCACGAACCCGCGGTGGTCCAGCATGACCGCGTCGTCCGCGCCGGCGTTGTTGGCCTCTATCTTGGCCAGGATGGAGGTCAGCAGGTTGTTGTGGTGGATCTTGGGATCGAGCGAGTCCGGCGGCGGGCGGCGGACGCTTGAGGTGATCAGTGAGATGCCGGCCTGGTCGTAGACCGGCGGCTTGTGCTCGGCGAGGACGATCAGGGTCGGCCCGGACTGGTTCAGCCGCGGGTCCATGCCGCTGGTGATCTTGACTCCCCGGGTGAGAGTCAGCCTGATGTGCACGTCGTCGGTCATCCCGTTCGCGTGCACGGTCCGCTGGATCTCCGTGGTGATCTCCTCGTCGGACGGGATCGAGGTGAACGCCAGCGCGGTCGCCGAGCGGCGGAGCCTGGCCAGGTGCTCATCAAGGCGGAAGATCCGGCCGTGGTAGAGCCTGAGCCCCTCCCATACCGCGTCGCCGCCCTGGACGGCCGAGTCGAACGGGCTGATGGCCGCCTTGTCCCGGTGCGTCAGGTGACCGCCGACGCTGACGATGAGGTCACGATTGCGCTCGTCGAAGGCTTGCAGCATGGGTTCTCCTTTCCGGCATGTGCGGGAGTTCCCCAGCGGCGGCTGGGGCGACTGAGGCTGATGGTTGAAGTTGGTTTAGTGGCGGTTGGGATTTAGTGGTCGGGGTTGACGGTAAGGCGGACCGGCCTGGCTCACGGCCGGATGCGGTGCGCGGACATTTCCTCGTAGAACGGCTGGCAGCGCTCGGCCAGCGGTTCCAGTTCCGGCGGTAGCCCGGCCGGCTGCTCCCGGTACGGGCCGAACCCGGTCGACCGCCAGACCCCGTCGTACCAGTGCCGCGCCCATACGCCGTCGGTGTCCCGCGGACCGGCTGGCCAGGACAGCATCGCCGGATGAAACTGGACCGCGAGGGCATCGCAGAGCGCCCGGAGCGTCGGCTCGGGCCGTTCCAGGATGTCTCGTGAATCGACCACCGGCCCGCCGAACATCCGGAAGATCTCCACCTGCTGGGCGAGGCCGAGATCCGCCATCACCGGCCGGGCCCGGGCCCTGGCGTAGGACGCGAGCAGCTGCCGGGGGTCGCGGATGAGGTAGGCATGCCGCAGCGCGCCAAGCGCGCTGCGGTCCACCTCGGGCAGCAGGTGGTGCGTCATGTGCTTGGCATAGAAAACTGTCTTGCCGGCCGGGAACGGGGCCAGCGTCAGCTCGTCAATGACCTCGCGCCATCCGTTCATCATGGCCTTGATTACCTCGTCGCGGCCGGGATGCGGCGCGCCGGTCGCGAGCAGGTAAAACCCGTAGAGCGGCTCATCGATGACCACGGTATCGGGCCGGCTGCCCCAGGCGCGCATGAGCGCGGTCGAGATCGTGCGCGGCCCGGACCACATGGCGATCCGGGTTCCTGTCACAGCAGCACCACCGAGCGGAGCACCTCCCCGCGCTGCATCTTGGCGAACGCGTCCTCGACCTTGCCGAGCGCGATGGTCTCGGACACGAACTTCTCCAGCGGCAGCCGTCCCTGCAGGTGCAGGTCCACGAGCATCGGGAAGTCGCGGCTCGGCAGGCAGTCGCCGTACCAGGACGACTTCAGCGCCCCGCCGCGGCCGAAGAAGTCGAGCAGCGGCAGTTCCAGTCTCATCTCCGGGGTCGGGACGCCGACCAGTACGACGGTGCCGGCCAGGTCGCGGGCGTAAAACGCCTGGGTGTAGGTCTCGGGCCGGCCGACCGCCTCGATCACGACGTCGGCGCCGTTCCCCTCGGTGAGCGCTCGGATGCCCTCGACCGGGTCGGTATCGCTCGAGTTGATCACGTCGGTGGCGCCGAAGCCGCAGGCCCACTCCAGCTTCCCCGGGTCGACGTCGACCGCGATGATCTTCCGTGCGCCCGCCAGGCTCGCGCCGAGCACCGCCGCGTCGCCGACTCCGCCGCAGCCGATCACCGCGACCGAGTCACCGCGGCTGACTCCGGCGGTGTTCAGCGCGGCGCCGAGGCCGGCCATCACGCCGCAGCCGAGCAGGCCAGCCACCTCCGGACGGATGCGCGGGTCCACCTTGGTGCACTGGCCCGCGGCGACCAGCGTCTTGTCCGCGAAGGCGCCGATGCCGAGCGCGGGGGAAAGCTCGGTGCCGTCGGTGAGGGTCATCTTCTGGGCCGCGTTGTGGGTGGCAAAGCAGTACCAGGGACGGCCGCGCCGGCAAGCCCGGCACTGGCCGCAGACCGCGCGCCAGTTCAGGATGACGAAGTCGCCGGGCTGCAGGCCGGTCACGTCGCTTCCGACCGCCTCGACGGCGCCGGCCGCCTCGTGCCCGAGCAGGTAGGGGAAGTCGTTGCCGATGCCGCCCTCGCGGTAGTGCAGGTCGGTATGGCACACACCGCACGCCTGGACGCTGACCAGAGCCTCGCCGGGTCCGGGGTCGGGCACGGTGACCGTCGTGATCTCGACCTCGGCGCCCTTGGCGCGGACGATGACTCCCCTGACGTCATGTGCCATCGGGCCATGCTCCTCTCGTCACGATCTCCGAACTCCGAGCAGCGTGGCTGGCCGGCCTCGCCGCAAGCCCGGGGATGGGGCCGATCATAGTGCCGGGAGCCCGGCGGCAGAGTGGCTGGTCCGCGGCGCTGTGCGTGGCCGTATGGATGTCGCATCGCTAGGCATATATGCCTAGCGATGCGACATCCATACGATGGCGGCCCGGGGGCGGCGGCCCGGGGGGCGGCGGCCGATGGGCACGGCGGCGGCCTGGGGGCCCGGGGGCGGCGGGGCGGCCTGGGGGCGGCGGCCGATGGCACGGCCGCGGCCTGGGGGCCGGGGGGCGGCGGCCGATGGGCACGGTGGCCCGGGGGTGGCGGAGGTCCGGCCGTGGGATCTGGTCAGTAGCCGGTGCTGCCGTCGAGGCGCTCGCGCAGCAGGTCGGCGTGACCGTTGTGCCGCGCGTACTCCTCGATCATGTGGACGTAGACCCATCGGAGCGATATCTCGTTGCCCCGCTGGGTGACGAACGTATCGTCGAGCGAGTGCGTGGCGACCGCCCGCCGCGACAGTTCCCATTCGAGAGTCAGCACCGCATAGTCCTTTTCGGCGAGAGCGGCGTCCGCCTCTTCGAGGGCGGCGTCCGGCATGTCCTCGCGCCAGTACAGGTAGTCCACGTCCTCGCCGTGCGCATGCCGGCGGAACCAGGAACGTTCGACATCGGCGGTATGCCTGATCAGGCCGAGCAACGACAGGCTGGATGGCGGGACGGCGCGGTTGGCCAGCTGCACGCCGGTCAGGCCAGCGCATTTGTGCAGGAGCGTCGTGCGGTGAAAATCGAGCCAGCCTTCCAGCATTGACCGCTCGCCCGCTATGAATGGCTCCTCGATCCTGGTGATCTCCGGGGCGACCCAGGTCATTTCATCCCCTAATCTCCGGATCCCTGCTAGCCAAGGCTGGCTGTATGCCGGCGGCCGACGCCTGCCAGGGGCGCCTGCGCACCTGCAGCGGACGCTGATAGGCACGCCCGAAGATGACCCTCTTCCCTTAGGCGGGCGGCTGATCGCAGCGCACGCACCGGCCATGCTCCGGCTCGCCTTCCAGCGGTACGCAGCGGGTGTCGCGGCGGTCTCGGCCTTGGTCTCGAGGTTACACAGTCGGCCCGCAGCCGAGCCGGCCAGATCATCCGATTCAAGATCATTTGGTCAAAGACCTGTCAACAGATGGGCCTTTGATTACCCCTGGCGGTGATTCGTCCCTGCTGGCCGGGCGCCTATCGCCGGCGCCGGTTTGGGCAAAGGACAATCCATTCTTGTTGCTCCGGCCGTGGCTTTCCGGCGTCCGGTTCGCTGAAGTCAGCCTGGCCGCGGGCCCACCGGGCAGCACCCGCGGCCGCCCAGCTGACCAGGACCGGCGATCAGTCCCGGGCCGGGCGCAGAGCGTAGCCATGGTGCGGGTTCCCATGCGGACGACGCGGATCTTGCCGCATGATGTAGTGAGCTCAATCGGGCACATGCCGTGTTGGGCACATGCCGTGCCAGCGTCAGGAGTGACTCGGCTCATGAGCAGCGGATGGCCGCAGGACCAGCAGGAGCTGAGCTGGCCGCGCGCGCCGCGCGAGG
>WNFB01014085.1_pt1 | contig 10142 bp, 10 predicted proteins | sample 5400501 | NCBI WGS metagenome assembly WNFB01 (sample SAMN13153341, study PRJNA577476) | soil metagenome | isolation source: 200 cm saprolite under Douglas fir tree site 2 hole 1 | place: USA:California | collected 2015-04-18 | reverse complement strand
GTCATCGCGACGATCTTGCTCGTCGCCATCACCGTGGTCCTCGCGGCGGTCCTGTACATCATGGTCTCCGGGCTCATCTCGCCGACGAACAACGGACCTCAGATCATGGGGGTCGTCGTCAGCAAGACGACCGACGGCAAGAACTGGACGCTCCAGATCGTCTCGACGCCCCTCGGTCTCACCCCGTCCACGGTCCACCTGCAGATCGTCGCTCCGAACGGGACGTCGATCGTCTACAAGACGTTCAGCGCGCTCAACTGGGTTGCCGATGGCGCGTCCTACACGGGGAGCGGGATGTCGATTCGCGCGGGCGATCAGCTCTTCGTCGACGTGGCCCGCTTTCCGCTCAACTACCAAGTCATGATATCGGCCAGCACGATCCTTTACAACGGGTTCCTCCGGTAGACCGGGCGTTCAATAGGCCTTCGCCGCGTACACGAGCTGTTTCGTCTTCTCGCCGCAGACGATACACTTGCCCTCGAACGGTTCGGGATAGAACGGCGTCCCGAGGACGCTCATCCCGGTGCGCTCCGTGATTGCCTTCCCGCACGATTCCTTGCCGCACCAGCCCATCCGGTTGAACCCGTCGCGGGCGTCCTCCAACTTCGTGATCGTGAACGTGTTATCCTGGAGGACCTTCTCGGCCCGGTTCCACATCGCGACCTGCATGAGCTCGAGGACGGTCCGGAGGCGCTCGGGGAGAAGCTCGCGCGGCAACTCCTTCTTCTCGCCGGTGTCGCGCCGCACGACCGTGACGGCCTGGTTCGCGAGGTCCCGCGGGCCCAGCTCGACCCGGAGAGGCACCCCGCGCGCCTCCCAGTAGTAGTATTTCTCGCCGGGCCGGATGTCCCGGTCATCGAGTTTCACGCGCATGCGTTCCCGCAGTTCGAGGAAAAGCCGCTGGGCCTCGAGGAGCATCTCCTCCTGGCGGCCCTTCTCGAGGATCGGCACGACGACCGCCTGGACGGGAGCCGCCGCCGGTGGGAGGACGAGGCCTTTCTCGTCCCCGTGGATCGAAATGAGGGCGCCGAGGAGCCGCTCGCTCATGCCGTCGGTCGTCTGGTGCACGTATTTGTGTTCGCCCGTCTCCGTCTCATAGGTGACGTCGTAGACCTTCGCGAAGTTGTCGCGGTACTGGTGGAACGTCGCGACCTGGGCGGCCCGACCGGACGGCAGGAGCGTGTCCGTGCCGAGGCTGTACTGGGCCCCGGGGAATTTGTCCCAGTCAGGCCGGCGCGATACGATGTACGGTAGGGCGAGCATCCGCATGATCCGCTCGTTCATCTGCAGGTTTTCGTGGATCTGCTGCTCCGCGTCCTCGAACGTCGCGTGGGCCGTGTGGGCCTCGAAGAAGTGGATCTCGCGGACCCGCATGAAGCTCCGCGTCATCTTCGTCTCGTAGCGGAAGACCGGGACGATCTGGTACACCTTGAGGGGCAGATCGGCATGGCTACGAATCCACAACTTGAACATCGGATACATCGCGGTCTCCGACGTCGGCCGGAGGACGAGCTTCACGTCGAGCTCGTTGAAGCCGCCTCGGGTGACCCAGAAGACGTCGCCTTCGAACCCCTTGACATGCTCCGCCTCCTTCTTGAACTCGGACTCCGGGATGAGGACAGGGAAGTTGACCTCGCCGTGCCCGGTCGAGTCGAACTCGTCGCGGATCGCCTGGTCGATCAGCTTCATGATCGCCCAGCCGTAGGGCCGCCAGACGTTCATTCCCTTGATCGGATAGCGCTTGTCGCTGAGTTCCGAGCGCTCGATGACCTCGTTGTACCACTCGCTGAACTCTTCGTCCTTCCGCATGGGAATGCGACCTTCAAGCAGGCATAGCGATAATATCCTTACGGTGACGGCTTCGCTTCCTCGGTGAACGTGTACCCGAGAAGAAGCACGTCACGTCGGACACGCTCACGTTCACGTGGGTCCGGCATCGCGGGCAGACGAAGGGTTTAATGAACCCCGACGTTCGTCGCCTGAGCAGGCCCGCCATGACGGAGATCGTCGAGTGCGTCCCCAATTTCTCCGAGGGCCGCCGCAAGGATGTCGTGGACGCAATCGAGAAGGCCATCGGCTCCGTCGCCGGGGTCCGAGTCCTCGATCAAGAGATGGATGCGAGCCACAATCGCGCTGTCATCACGTTCTTCGGCGATCGCACCGAGGTCGGCGAGGCAGCGTTCCGAGGCGCGCAGAAGGCCGTCGAGCTGATCGACATGAATCGGCACCGGGGCGAACATCCGCGGGTGGGGGCGCTCGACGTACTTCCGTTTGTCCCGATCGCCGGAGTCACAATGGACGACTGTGTCGACCTGGCCCGCTCAGTCGGAAAGCGGATTGCCGACGAGCTGCACGTCCCCGTCTACCTGTACGAGGCCGCGGCGACCCGTCCGGATCGTCGCGCGTTGCCCGACGTCCGGCGAGGGGAATACGAGGGCCTGAAGGTCGAGATCGCGACGAATCCGGATCGCACGCCTGACTTCGGGCCGTCGAGGCTCCATCCGACCGCGGGCGCGTGCATTGTGGGAGCGCGTCCCGTCCTCATCGCCTGGAACGTGAACCTCCGGACGACGGATGTCGGCATCGCGAAGCGAATCGCGAAGTCCATTCGGGAGAGCGACGGAGGGTTGCCCGCTGTACGGGCGAAAGGATTCGAACTGGCGGATCGCGGGCTCGTCCAGGTCTCGATGAATATGGTGGATTACCACAAGACGTCTCTCGTCCAAGCGTTTGAGGCGATCCGCGCGCTCGCGGCGAAAGAAGGCGTGGAGATCGCGGAGAGCGAGATCATCGGACTCGTACCGCTCGACGCCTTGGTCGACGCCGCCTGTGGGAATGAAGGACCGTACCCTGGAGGAATTCCTCGCGGCGGTCGCCGCCCCCACGCCGACGCCGGGCGGGGGAAGCGTCTCGGCCCTCGCCGGCGCCCTCTCCGTTGCACTCAGTCGGATGGTCGCCGGCCTCGCTCGCGGCAAGAAAGGGTACGAAGCGGTTGAGCCGGAATTGACGCAGCTCGAAGCCCGGGCGAAAAAGACTCAGGCGCGCCTCGAGGCCTTGATCGACGAGGACGCGAAGGCGTACGGGGCGGTGATGGAGGCGATGCGCCTGCCCAAGTCGACGGAGACGGAAAAGGCCGCCCGGGTGGATGCCATGCAACGCGCTTACCGCAAGGCCACCGAAGTCCCGCTCGAGACGATGGAACGGTGCATTGAGGCCCTCGAGCTGGCCGAGGCCGCGGTGAAGAAAGGCAATCGAGGGGCCGTTACGGATGCGGCCGTCGCGGTCCTCCTCGCGGAATCGGCGATTCGAGGCGCCAGCCTGAACTGCTCGATCAACCTCGCATCGATTCGAGACGAGACGTTTCGCTCGGAGACCGAAGAGCGCGTGGAGCGCCTCCTGAAACGATCGGACGAAATCGGGCACGAGGCCATGGCCGTCGTGACGAGTCGTCTCTAGGGATTAGCTCAACCTTCACGAGGACCGCTCCTCTCCGGCGGTGGGAAAGGCTCAAGCCGAAAGAGAAGGTATCAAGGGGTGCGCATGGAGCGAATCAAGGCCGCGCGCGGTCCCGCCTTGCGGTGCAAGGGCTGGCGGCAAGAGGCGATCCTGCGGATGCTCGAGAACAACCTCGAGAACGCCGAGAAGCCAGACGAGCTCATCATCTACGGGGGCACCGGAAAGGCCGCGCGGAACTGGGACGCGTTCCGACGCATCGTCGAGACGCTCCAGAGCCTCGGCGACGACGAGACGCTCATCGTGCAGAGCGGGAAGCCGGTGGCTGTCTTCCGGACTCACCGCGACGCCCCGCGGGTTCTGATCGCCAACGCCCACCTCGTGCCAAAGTGGTCGAACTGGGAGACGTTCTACGAGCTCGAGAGGCTCGGCCTGACGATGTACGGTCAGATGACGGCCGGCGGCTGGTCCTACATCGGATCTCAAGGAATCGTGCAGGGGACGTATGAGACGTTCGCGGCGTGCGCGCGGAAACACTTCGGCGGCTCCCTGAAGAGCCGGCTTGTCCTGACGGGCGGGATGGGCGGCATGGGCGGCGCGCAGCCTCTCGCAATCAAGATGAACGAAGGCGTGTGCCTCGACGTAGAGGTCGAGGAGGCCCGGATCCGACGGCGGGTGTCGAACGGATACTGCGATCGGATTGTGTTCGAACTGGACGAGGCCCTGGAAATGGCCCTCGACGCGAAAGCGAGCGGGACCCCGCTCTCGATCGGCCTCGTGGGGAACTGCGCCGACGTCCATCCCGAGATGGTGCACCGCGGGATTCGTCCGGACATCGTGACGGACCAGACCAGTGCGCACGACCCGCTCGGAGGATACATTCCTCGCGGGCTCTCCGTTTCGGCGGCCGTCGACCTACGGTCCAAGGATCCCAAGGAATACGTGCGTCGCTCCCGCGAGTCGATTGCAATCCACGTCCGGGCGATGCTCGATTTCCTCCGGGCCGGGAGCGTCGTCTTCGATTACGGGAACAACATCCGCGGCCAGGCGAAAGAGGCCGGCGTCGAGGACGCGTTCGCCTTCCAAGGCTTCGTGCCTCTGTTCATCCGCCCGCTGTTCGCGGAGGGCCGCGGTCCCTTCCGGTGGGTTGCGGTAACCGGGAACCCGGACGACATCATCAAGACCGACAGCGTGGTCCTGCGCGAGTTCCCGCGCGACGAGACGCTCGCCCGCTGGATCCGCCTCGCGGAGAAATACCTCCCCTGGGAAGGCCTCCCCGCGCGCGTGTGTTGGCTGGCCTACGGCGAACGCGCGCAATTCGGGAAGGCGATCAACCGCATGGTGGCCTCGGGCGAACTCAGCGGACCGATCGTCATCACGAGGGACCACCTCGACGCGGGGTCGGTGGCCTCCCCGTACCGCGAAACGGAAGGGATGCGCGACGGATCCGATGCGATTGCTGACTGGCCGTTGCTCAATGCGCTGCTGAACACCGCGGCCGGCGCAGACCTCGTCGCCATCCACAACGGCGGCGGCGTCGGCATCGGGTATTCGACCCATGCAGGCGCGTTGGTCGTGTGCGACGGCACCGAGGACGCCGAGCGTCGGATCGGGCGCGTCCTGACGACCGACCCGGGGATGGGCGTGGTCCGGCATGCGGACGCGGGCTACGAAGACGCCATCCGTTTCGCGGACGAGCACGGCATCCGGATGCCGTCCCGCGAGTGATCCGATGGTGGCCCGTGCGCATCCTTCGGTGGCGGTGGACGGGATTGTCCTCCAAGGGGGCAAGCTCGTCGCGGTCCGCCGCAAGAACGAACCGTATCGGGGGATGCCCGCGCTTCCGGGAGGGTTCGTCGAACTCGGCGAGACGACAGTCGAGGCAGTCGTCCGTGAGGTCCGCGAGGAGACGGGCCTGGAGACGCGGGTGAAGCGCCTCGTCGGGGTCTTCTCGGATCCGAAACGGGACCCGCGAGGCCACGTCATCTCGATCGTGTATGAACTGGAGGCGATCGGTGGGCGGCTGAAGGCCGGCAGCGACGCCGCCGCCATCGAACGCGTGAATCTGTCCGCGGTCCCTGGGATGGCGTTCGATCACAACGAGATCGTGCGCGTGTGGCGCGCGCTCTAGAGTTCCGCCCGCGGAGCGGACCACGCCTTCTTCGCCGTGCCCGGGATCCAGCCGAGGAGCACGAGCATGACGGACGCGGAACCGAGCAGCGCCAGGCCGGATTGAGTTATCTCCGCCCCGGCGAGGGTTGCCGCAACGACACCGAAGGCCGCGAACCGTGAGAGCATCGCCGCGATGCCCGCGAGGACTCCGGCCTGGGATCCAGCGGCCACACTCACCCAAATAACCCATGCGGCCACCACGATGAGGAAGAGGATCGACAAGGCGTACGGCGAGACGCTCTCCGTCCCGACGGCGAGGACGGGCACGGATGGGATCGCCAGGACGAACGCGATCGCCGCGAACAGGACTTTATAGAGCCGGCCAAAACCGTACAACTCGCGGTATCGGCGGCCGACGTCTTGCGGCGAGCCGACCGCCGCGAGGGACGCGTTCACGTTTCCGCCGTTCGCCGCGGTGGACTCCGCGATGTGACTCCGGAGTTCGAGGAGGATGTCGTCGCGCACCTTCGGCTCCATCCCCGCCATGGCGCGTCGCACCTCGTCGAGGTATTCGTCGGGCGCGGTCATCGGGCGTCCTCCAGCACGCGCTCGGCGCCAGCCGTCATCGCGTCCCAGATCGCCAGCGCCTCCGTGAGCGCGGTCCGCCCGCGGTCCGTCAGCCGGTAATACTTTCGAGGCATGCCGCTCTCCGGCTCCTGCCACCGGCTCTGGACGAACCCCCGCTCCTCGAGCCGCCGAAGCGCGGGGTACAGGGTCCCCTCCTTGAGGTCGAAGAAGCCGTTCGACCTGTCGCGGAGCTCGTGGAGGATCTGGAACCCGTACTTCTCCTCCTTCGCCAGGAGGGCCAAGAGGCAGAGTTGGATCGAGCCTTTCTTCAGTTCCGCGGTCCACTCGGGGGAGACTTCCGCCATCGGACTCGCCTCGTATCCGGGACGCGCTATATGGCCGTTCGGGGCGCCGCGGAATCGAGAGGTCGGACATCGTTCACCGGATGTGGCGAGGTTGGGGACGTCATGGTCGACGCATCATCGAGGGAAGAAAAGAAAGAGAAAGGGGGGGCGACGCGCCGCTCACTGCGGCGTGCGTCGCGCCCGGGTGCGCAGGTACAGCGCGGGGATGAGGGCGACTCCAACGACCGCGACCTGGATGAGCAGGATGCCGAACGGCGTCAGGTTGAAACCCGACGCGATGGTCGGCATGAACGATTCCACGCTCATCGCCGGGTCGTGGATGATCGACTGGCCCGCGGGATACAGGAACGCGGCCCGCACCGCGAAGCCCTGGAAGATCGCCCCGTCGCGGCTCACGAGGAGCCGAGTCCCGCCCTGGACCTGGAACCGCATCCGCTCCTGGACTCCGTCGACCGTCACGTTCGATACCCACGCGAAGCGGCCGATCCGCGTCCAGTGGTCGTCGAACACGATCTGGTCGCGGGTGTAGATCTGCGGGGCGGTGAAGTTCGTCACCGTGCTCGCATCCTCCCGCCAGGTATCGTTCCCGCTGCTCGCGGTGTCGCGGTAGTACGCGGCGTGGATGAAGTCGACCGTCCGGTCCGGGAAGTAGTTCCCGAAGATCAGGTGGGTCTCAAGGGCGAGTCGGTTCCCAGGATCCGCGAAGTCCCAGCCTTCGATCACGTGGTCGTACTTCGCGCCCATCACGACGGACGGGCCCGAAATCGTCCGGTTGCCTTCGAAGCTGACATCGGTGATCTCGCGGGACAGGCCGCTCACCGTGACCTTGTACCAGGGCAGCGTCAGGGTCTTGTCCTGCACCGTCACGACCAGGTGGAAGTCAAATGCGAGCGTGTTGAGCATCCCATCGCCGACCTGGGCCGAGCTGTTGTACAGCGGCGACACCCACGTGTACCGCAAGTTTGTGGCGGTGACGTTCAGATTGATCGTCGTCACGTTGCCCGCGGACGTGTAGTCCATGTGACTCAGCGTCCAGCCGGCCGTGTTCAGGTTCAGCGTCTTCACGGGGATGTTGACCGCCAGCCCGGTGTAGTCCGGCACGAGGTTGATGCCCGCACTGGCATTCGTCGTGTTGAACTCGATGAACCGGTTCAGGCTCTGCGCGAGGACCGTTTGGACCGGGATGCCTCGCGTCGCGAGACGCTGGCCCGATGCGTCCACGATCTCCGCACCGCCGAGGATCCGCGTCTCTTCCGCGAAGATCACGACGTTGTTCGGATGGTCGTTCGTTCCATAGAATACGCCAAAGGTCGTCTGCCCCGCCCGTACGCCGACCACCATCCCGCCGCCGAACCGATCCGTCGGTATGGGGCCGATGATACTCGGCGTGACGTTTCGGTTCGTGTCCGTCGTCGCGGCGCTCGCCGTCGCGGCCAGGCCGAGGGGGACGACCAGCACCGCCAACGCGACGACCACCGCCGCCGTTATCCGCATCATGTGTTCCCTTCCCTTGTTCGCAGCGAGTTATCGTCTCGCTACTTACATAGCGACACTATGTACTGATGTATATTTAAAAGCGACGGGACGATTCTCACTGTAAGGCCATATACTTCGGCATCGATGCACGAAAACGGTGCCTCGACTCGCCCTCCTCGACGCGAACGCCCTGCTCATGCCGTTCCAGTTCCAGGTCCATCTCGATGCGGAACTCCGTCGCGTCTTGGGGGACGTTGAGGTCGCAGTCCCGACGCCAGTCCTGGCCGAGCTCGCCTTGCTGGCGGACCACGACCGGGACGCGCGGGCCGCGCAGCGGCTGGCGAAGAACTACCGGATCATCGAGGGCCACGGATCCGCCGACGATGCGCTTCTCAATCTCGCCGCGAAGCACCACGCCGTCGTGGTCACGAATGACCAGCCGCTCCTGGACCGATTGATGGCGGCGGGTATTCCTCGAGTCTTCCTCCGATCGCGCAACCATCTCGTCGCGGAGGGGCTGTGACGCTGGGAAAGGAATAAGCGCGAAACGGTCCTCCCCCGCACGGTTGAAGCCGTATCACGTCGAGACGCTGAAGGCCATCGCACTCCTCGGAGGGACGAAAGAGTACGTGAACCTGTCCTCCGGGGAACTCGGCAAGCTGATCGGCGTGAGCCAGCAGAGTGCGTCGCAGCGGATCCTCGAGCTGATCCGCGAGGGGCTGGTCGCGCGCGATCTGGCGACACGTCGCCAGCGCATCCGGCTCACGCCCCGGGGCGGCGAGATCCTCCGGAAAGAGTACGCGGACTACCAGCGGATCTTCGAGGTGAAGGAGACCGTGACGATCTCCGGGGCCGTCACGAGCGGCCTCCACGAGGGCGCATTCTACATGCGCCAGAAGGGCTACAAGGACCAATTCCGCAAGAAGCTCTGGTTCGAGCCGTACGAGGGGACGTTGAACCTCAAGATCGGAGGCCCGGATCTCGCGAAACTGCAGATTCTCCAGGATAGCCCGGGCATCGAGATCGCAGGCTTCGAGGCCGCTGGGCGCACGTTTGGCGGGGCGAAATGCTTCCTCGCGACGGTCGGCCACGTCGACTGCGCCGTCATCATGCCGATCCGCACGCACCACACGGACGTCCTCGAAGTCATCTCGAAACACTACCTCCGCGGCTCGCTCGGACTGAAGGACGGCGACATCGTCGAACTCATCGTGAGCCTCTGAAGAGGCCCGGGGCGGCCACTCACGGCGTCAATTTCATGCTCTCGGACGTACTTCGCCTCGGCCGTGCGGCGGATGGGACCGTACTGGATTCTCCTCGTGGTGGCCGTAGCCGCGATTTTCACCCTGCCGGTCGCCGTCCTCGTGTTCATTCCACATCCGTTGTCGAGCCAGGAAAACGCGGCGGCCCGTTTGGTGGTCTCGGTGACCGCCGACCAAGCGACGTACCTTCCCGGGGAGTCCGTGAACATCATGGTCCGAGTGACGAACGCGGGGAATGGCATCGCCTATGTCTCGTTCGGGAGTACGTGCCAGGTTTCGTACTCGATCCTCGCCGTCGATGGGTCCGCCGTATACGACCACCGAGCCCACGTCGGATGCGTTCAGATGCTCACGAATTGGACGCTCCGGCCCGGTGACACGCGAATCTTCACCTTCTCCTGGGATCAGACCACGGATGCGGGGATGCCCGTCGCGACCTTCCGCTCGTACCAGATCCTGGGAGCCCTCTTGTCTACGAGTCCGTCCTCTCCGCCGTCCGGGAAGACGACGATTTTCGTCTCGGGCGGGACCTCGGGACCGAGCCTCGCATTCACCGCCCGAACAGACCGGGCCACCTACGCCCCGGGGGATTCATCGAACGTCACCGTGGTCCTCACGAACATCGGCTTCGAAACGATTGTGATGCACTTCGGGCAACCGTGCTACGTGCAGTTCCTCGTCCTCGACGAAGCGCGCCACGCCGTGTACAACTCATCGAAGTGGTCGGGCTGTATCCAACTCGTGACGGACGAAATCCTTGCCCCGGGCCAGTCCCGAAGCAAGACGTTCGCCTGGAATCTAACGACGGATGCGGGCAACCCTCTCGCCGTCGGTTCGCAATACGAGGTCGTCCCTTCCTTCCTCTGGGCCTACATGGATCCGTACCAGCGATACGTTTCCCGGACCG
>WNFB01006948.1_pt1 | contig 10143 bp, 8 predicted proteins | sample 5400501 | NCBI WGS metagenome assembly WNFB01 (sample SAMN13153341, study PRJNA577476) | soil metagenome | isolation source: 200 cm saprolite under Douglas fir tree site 2 hole 1 | place: USA:California | collected 2015-04-18 | reverse complement strand
CCACGTTGTTCGTGTCCACCATCATTAGGTCGGCGAGTTCGTCAATCACGATCACAATGTAGGGCAGCGGCTTGTGCTCGGGGTTATTCGCGTTGTCAAACAGAGAGAGCGTCTGCCCTTTCTGAAAGGTCCGGTTGTACTGATCAATGTTCCGGACGCCGCGCGCGGCCAGCAGTTTCAGCCGGGCTTCCATCTCGCGAGTGGCGTTGCGGAGGACGTTCGAGGCTACCTTGGGATCTGTGACCACCGGGGCCAGCAGATGAGGGATGCCTTCGTACAGTCCGAGTTCCAGGCGCTTCGGGTCCACGAGCACGACCTTGAGTTCATCTGGGGTGGCCTTATAGAGCATCGAGAGAATTTGCGAGTTTAAGAAGACGCTTTTGCCGGTTCCTGTGGACCCGGCGATGAGCAGGTGGGGCATTTGCGCGAGGTCGGAGACGCGGTTGCGGCCAATCAGGTCTTTCCCAAGAGCCAGCGTGAGTTTCGAAGAGGAATTGACAAACTCGGCCGATTCGATCTGCTCGCGCAGGGCGATGGTCTGGCGGTGGACATTCGGAACTTCAATCCCCACAGTGGATTTTCCCGGTATGCGTTCGATGAGGATGGACTCCGCCTTCAGCGCCAGGCAAAGGTCGTCAGCGAGGGCCGTTATCCGGCTGTACTTGATGCCGGCCTCGGGCTTGAATTCGTAGGTGGTGACGACCGGGCCGGGGTTGATTTGGGTGACGCGCCCGCCAATGTCGAACTCCTGGCACTTGCGCTCAATCCCCAAAGCGCATTCCTTCATGTCTGCTTCCATCAATTTCTCGGTGCGCAGAGGCATGTGAAGCAAGCTCGGGGAGGGGAGCCGGAAGCTCATGGCCCCGTGGGCAATCCGCGGCGCGGCCGCGCGCTTGCCAATCGCCCGTGTCTCATCGGGATCGCGGAAGACGATGGGGTGTGGCGGCTCCGATTCCTCACCCGGGACATCATCCCCGGGTTCCAGGACAGCGCTGCGGTCCACCTCGGCGACGGTTTGCCGCGGGATCGGTGGGCGGCCCAGGGTCTTGAGCTGCTCGAGCCTTTGGCGCATGCGCTCCTCGTGGCGCGTTTCGCGCCAAATGGCATAACGCTCCTTCAGCGGGCTGATGAAGTCCAGCCATGCCAGGGGGCCGCGGAGCCACTCGTGCGTCGCGGCGAAGGAGAACTTTGTGGTCATGAACAACGCAACGATGAACGCGGCGGGCGCCACCAGGTTCGCGCCGAGAGTGTTGAATGCGGCGCGCATCCCCGCGGCCATTACGTGTCCGAGCAAGCCGCCCGGGGGAATCGCCCCTCGCACCTCCGGCATGTGCCACAGGGTGAGCAAAGTTGGCAGCATCAACATCAACATCGCGTAGCCCACGATCTTCACGCCGGGCGAGTCCACCGCTTCGCTGCGGAACCAGCGCAATCCCACCAGCAGGATTCCTACCGGCAAGAGGAACGCGGCGTAGCCGAGGCCCTGAAACAGCAAATCCGCGGCGTAAGCACCTGCGGGGCCGATCCAGTTCCGTGCCGCGTGGAGGCCGGGGGGTTCCGCGGAAACGTTGAACGACGGGTCATGCGGGCTGTAGGAGATCAACGCCAAGCCCATCAGGATGGCGATCGTCAGACCTACAAAGCCGATCAATTCATTCAAACGGTTGTTTTCAGTTGGAGTGAGGACGCGCACACACATCTCCTTGCTTGGTGGGGAAGGCGCTCGTCACAGGGTGGGCGGCGCGGGCGCTAACGCGCGGATCCCGACTGGAGGTACTCGAGCGACTGGACGACTATACCAAACTCGCCATGCCACGCAAAAAAGATATTCAAAGCGCGTGTTTTCAAATAGAGCAAGAGGAGCGGAGACGCCTGGAGGGATGCTAGGTTAACCCGTCAATTTCGACATCCACAACAATACCGTAGAGCCGACCATGAGCCGGTAAAAGGCAAAGGGCGCAAACCCCCGCCGCCTCACCCAAGCCATGAACCAGGCGACGGTGCCGTAGGCCACGATAAAGGCGACCACGAACCCGATCGCTAGAAGAACCCATCCGTGGGCGTCAATTTGGGAGACGCCGATTGGATTTTCGCCCTTTCCCGCCAGCGATTTCAAAAGATCGTAGCCCGTCGCTGCGACCATCGTGGGGATGGAGAGGAAGAAAGAGAATTCGAGCGCGGAGGCGCGCGACATCCCGGCCAACTGACCGGCTGCGATGGTGGACATGGACCGCGATGTCCCCGGGAAGACGGCAGACAGAATCTGACACGCCCCAATCCAAATCGCCTGTCCCAGGCTCATTTCTTCCATGCGCCAGACGCGAATCCAGCTTCCGTCGGCGCCGGGCCCGGCGCGTTCCCATTTGGCGTGCATGGCGTCTATCACCCACATGATGATGCCGCCGATAAATAAAGCGCCTCCCATGATGTACAAGTTTTCCAGGTGCTGGCCAATGATCTTGGTCAGCAGAAACGCGGGGATTGCTGTAACGACGAAAGCCAAGAGAGTGAGGCTCAAAGGATGCGTCAGGAGAGTCCGGTCACCGCGGTCCCCTCTCGGGAAAGTGGAAAGCAGCTTCGCAATCCTTCCGCGGAAATAGACCGGGAGACAAAGAATGGCGCCTAGCTGAATGACAATCGAATACATCTTCCAGTACCCATCGGAAAGGCTGATGTTGAGCAGGGCCTCGGCGATGCGTAAGTGTGCGGTCGAACTGACGGGTAAAAACTCTGTAAGTCCTTCAACGATCCCGAGCACCAGGGAGAGCAGGTAGTCGTTCAATTTTTCACCCAAGCAATCGCGGCATTTCCTTGTCAAGACTTTTCATACATTCCCTCCGGAGAGACGCTTCCTCATCTCGAAGGCGTCGAGCCCAAGGCCGTAATAGTTCTCCACGGTGCCAAATTCACGATAGCCATGCTGTTGCCAGAAGGCAATCGCAGCCTGGTTGGTGGTTGCGGTTTCAAGAACTATCCGGGTCGCGCCGTGGGAGGCTGCATCTTGTTCCGCGGCGGCGAGCAACAGGGAGCCGATCTTTTGCCGGCGATGGCGTTCCAGAACGTCGAGCGTGATGATATGGGCGGCGCGCCGGGACCGCTCGGTCAGGATAAATCCAGCGGTCTCCCCAGCAACATCCGCGAGCAAGCAGTGCGCTCCGGGTGAGTGCAGATAGATCCTCAACTCGGCGTGACCGTAGGCGATGCCCTTCGGGAAGCAGGCCTGATCGATTTGGTACAGGGTTTCAAGATCGGCGGGCCGATAAGGGCGCAAGCTAGGTGCGGGGGCAGCCACGCTGCCACCTCATACTTCCAAAATCACGGGCAAAATTAACGGCCGCTTCGAGGTTTGTTTTTTGAGGTAACGACGCAGGTCCACGCGAATTTTTTCCTTGATGACACCCCAGTCCGTTTTTTCCTCGGGGTTGGATTGCTCGATGGTGCGGAGGATGACTTCGCGGGCCCCGGCAAGCACCTCGATGCCGTTCTCTGACGGCAGGAAGCCGCGCGTGACCATCTCGGGCTGGGATTCGATGCGGCCGGTGTGTTTGTCGATCGCAATGATGGGCACGACGACGCCGTCCTCGGACAGATGCTGCCGGTCGCGGATCACGACCTCCTCGATCTCTTCGAGCGAGCCGGAATCCACGCACACGCGGCCCGCCGTAACCGGTTCGCGCCGGCGCGCAGAATCTTCGGTGAACTCCACCGCCTGGCCGTCCTCGAGCAGCAGAATCTCGCCGGACACGCTGCCGACCTGATGCGCCAGCGCAGCGTGGCGGAACAACTGGCGGTATTCGCCGTGGACCGGGATGAAGTACCGCGGGCGGACCAAGTTCAGCAGCAGCTTCTGTTCCTCTTGGCTGGCGTGTCCGGAAACGTGAATGATTCCGGAGTCGTTGTCGTAATAGACTAAGGCGCGCTTGCGGAACATGTGGTCGAGCATGCGGAAGATGGCTTTCTCGTTGCCGGGAATGATGCGCGCCGAGAGGATAACGGTATCCCGCTCTTCGAGCGTGAGTAGCCGGTGGTTGTCCACAGCGAGCCGCGAGAGCGACGACATCGGCTCGGCCTGGCTGCCGCTGACCAGAGCAACGAGTTTCTCCGGGGGGAAAGAGCGCACGTCCTGCGGCCGCACGACCAGCCCGTCGGGAATGCGCAGCCGTTTTAAACCATGGGCGATCTCGACGTTGTCCACCATGCTGCGGCCGATGAAGGTGACCTTGCGCCCCGCGGCCGCGGCGATGTCGATGACCTGTTGGATGCGAGGGATGGAGCTCGCAAAGCACGACACAATGACCCGGCTCAGCGCCGAGCGGGTCAGCTCCTCGATGCGATTCCAGACCGCGCGCTCGGATGGGGTGTAGCCGGGCCGCTCGGCGTTCGTGCTGTCACTGAACAGCGCCAGGACGCCTTCCTGGCCGTAGCGCGCAAATGCGTGCAAGTCAAACGGCTGGCCGTCGGTCGGGGTGGGGTCCATCTTGAAATCGCCGGTGTGAATCACGACCCCGACGGGCGTGCGGATGGCCAGCGCCACGCAGTCTATCGTGCTGTGCGTGACGTAGATGAATTCGACCTCGAACGGGCCAATCTCTAGCTTGCGTCCCGGGATGACCTCGCGGAGGTCGGCCTTGTCCAGCAGGGCGTGCTCCTCCAGGCGTTTGTGGACCAGCGCGAGCGTAAAGCGCGTGCCGTAGATGGGCGCGTTGAGTTCGCGCAAGATGTAAGGCAGCGCGCCGATGTGGTCCTCGTGCCCGTGCGTCAGCAGGATGGCGCGCAGGTGCTGCCGGTTCTGCTTGAGGTAAGTGGTGTCGGGGATGACGATGTCCACGCCGAGAAGTTCGGCCTCGGGGAACATCATGCCGGCGTCAATCAGGATGATGTCGTCGCCGGTCCGCAGGGCGAGCATGTTCATGCCGAACTCGCCCAGCCCACCCAGGGGAATTGCCAAAAGAGATGGTTTGTTCAACGCTGCGGGTGTCCTCTAATCAGAACACCCATCCTATCACAATGACGCCCGAGCGTCGGAGGGAGCAAAGGGGACAGACGAAGTCACCAGTTTCCAGGATGCGCATTTTGGATGGAGGAAATTCAAGCTATTCACCTCCGCCGCCGGCGAACAAGCGGGCGATGGCGACTAGGATCACGGCGCCGAGCGTCGCGGCGGCAAGGCTGTAAATGAATCCCCCGCCGAAGATGCGGAGCTGCGTAAAAATCCAGCCACCGAGGACGGCGCCAACGAGGCCGAGGAGTACATTTGCGATGCAGCCGAAGCCTCGCCCGCGCGACACCTTACCCGCAAGCCATCCGGCAACAAGACCGATGAACAGCCACGCGAACAGGGATCGCGGGGCAGCGAAGAAGAAGAAGTGCATGAGGTGCTCCTTTCTAGGCGGGCTCCTGTTGCGTCATGCAGTGTATCGTACCGAGACCCAGAACGAGGTCCTGACACGCGATTCCGATGATGCATCTGGTGGGGAATAGGCTGGCGAGTTTTGCGAGCGCGACACGATCGTTTGGGTCATTGAATGTTGGAACCAGGACGATCCGGTTGGCGATGTAGAAGTTGGCGTAGCTTGCGGGGAGGCGCTGCCCATCGAAAAACACCGGTTCCGGCATCGGCAGGGTTTCCACCTGCAGCGGCCGGCCATCTTGATCCTTCATTTCGCGAAGCAGGGAATAGTTTTCTTGCAGCGGCTTGTAATTTTCTTCGCTAGGATTATCTTCGACAACAGTGACCACCGTCGTGGGGCTCACGAATCGCGCGAGATCGTCCACATGGCCGTGCGTATCATCGCCGGCGATGCCGTTCTTGAGCCACAGGACGTGCGTCGCTCCGAGGTAATTGCGGAAGATGCCTTCCAGGTCATCACGCGACAGGCCCGGATTGCGCGCTTGCACGAGACTGAGAAGGCAGTCTTCAGTGGTGAGCAGCGTGCCGAGGCCGTTCACATCGATGCTGCCGCCTTCGAGCACCACGCGGCGGCCGCGAAATTCCGGTTGCCACATTTTCCATTTGAGCTTTGAGGTGAGCTTGTCGTTTACGGCGTCGTCTTTCTTCCAGTCGTCATACTTGGCCCACGCATTGAAGCGCCAATTGGTGACGGCGACTTCGCCGGTTTCCTTCCGCACGAAGACTGGCCCGAAGTCGCGGGTCCAGCCTCGATTGGTGGAAACGCGTAAGAAGTCGACGACGGAAAGATTGGCGCCGGCTTTGCTGAGCATGCGCCGCGCTGCGTTTTCGGCCGGCGCATCTTCCACTAGGATGCGCACCGGCTCGACCTGCGAGAGGCGGCGCGCAATCTCGCCGTAAACCCAGGGAATCGGCGCAAATTTTCCAGGCCAGTCGGTCTTTTCGTGCGGCCAGGCTAGCCACGTGGCGGCGTGCGGCTCCCATTCGGCAGGCATGCGGTAGCCGAGCTCAAACGGAGCCGGTGAACTCGCGAGCGCGGGCTTCACTCGAGCCATCGCTCCAGGATGGGGGAGTAGGCGTCAATGCGGCGGTCGCGCAGGAAGGGCCAGTTGCGGCGAACGTCCTCGATGCGGCTCGGGTCGCACTCCACCGCTAGAATTTCTTCCTTGTTCGCGGAGGCCTCGGCGAGAACCTGCCCGAACGGATCGGCCACGAACGAATGCCCCCAGAATTCAAGGCCGTTCTCCGGAGTGCCCTCGAATCCAACGCGATTTACCGCGGCGACAAAAATGCCGTTGGCGATGGCGTGGGCCCGCTGGATGGTGCGCCAGGCATCGAGCTGCGCCGCGCCGAACTCCTGCTTTTCGGAGGGATGCCATCCGATCGCCGTAGGGTAAAAAAGAATATTCGCGCCGCCAAGACTCGCCAGGCGCGCCCCTTCCGGATACCACTGGTCCCAGCACACCAGGACGCCGATTCGGCCGTACTTTGTATTGAAATTGGGAAACCCCAAGTCGCCCGGCGTGAAGTAAAACTTCTCGTAGTAGAGGGGATCATCCGGGATATGCATCTTGCGGTATTTCCCCACGAGCGAACCGTCGGCGTCCAGAACGACAGCGGTGTTATGGAACACGCCGGCGGCGCGGCGCTCAAACAGGGAGCCGATGATGACTACGTTCAGGCGGCGCGCCAGCTGGGAGAGAGCTTCGGTGGAAGGACCCGGGATGGGCTCGGCGAGCGCAAAAAGATCGGCATTCTCTTCCCGGCAGAAGTATTGCGAACGAAACAACTCCTGCAAGCAAATGATCTGCGCGCCTCGCCCGGCCGCCTCGCGGATGCGCGCTTCCGCTTTGGCAAAATTTTCTACCGGGTCGGTCGAGCACGACATTTGAATCAGGCCGATCGTGAATTTTTCCGCCATGGCTGAATCATAGCATCAACCTTTTCGTTTTGACGCACGGACATTCCTGGAGGGCTGGCGGACAATTCGGTGAGGACGCAAGCAACCCAGGCCTCAGGGGCTAAAGCCCGCATCAAGAGAGATTCTGTTTGGCCGGGCTGAAGAGTGTGGATGGAAACTCGCTGTCCAGAGTACCAGCGGCTGAAGCCGCTTTGTTTTTCCAGCGTTTCACGGCACGGCCGAAGCCGTGCCCTACAAAGCTAACCGTTCCCACATCGGCTCAGACGCGCGGCCCCGTTGGGGAGCCAAATATCTTCGCATGAGGCAGCGAAATCGTGTGCGGGAGCTTCAGTCGTCTTCGCCGATCAGGATGGCGGCGCCGAGCACGGTGGTCCACAGCCCGCGCTTGTCGCCTACAGCCGACTGCGTGATGTTCATGGTGCGGACGATTTTGTTCGAGATGCGGTAAACCTCTTTTTTCTCGTCCCAAGATAAATCGGGGTCGAACTCCACGTTTAAGGTCGTGGCCAGCATTTCGGCGGCAAGCTCTTCCGCGTACTCGCCGGCGACCTCCTCGGTCTCGCCGAACGAGTGGTGCTCGGAGAGATAGCCGTACATGGATTTGTCGGCAGGAAGCGCGAGGCCGATGCTGGCCGCGATGAGGCGGTGAGCCTCGCGGGTGGAATTTTCGCTGATGACGGTAAACGCGACTTGGCCGGGCTTGATGTGCTTGAGCCCTTCACTGCGCGAGATCAGCTTGCAGTTCGGCGGGAAAATGGAAGACACGCGAACGATATTACACGCAGCAATGCCCGCGTTGCGCAGCGCGAGTTCGAAACTGGAGAGGCGCTCGCGATGTTTTCCGACGCCCTTGGTTATGAAAATCTTCTTTGCGACAAACGCCATGAGTGGTGCCGGGGAACGGTGCCTCCTCCTGAGTGACGCCGGGAACAAGCGCGAAATATTTTAAGCGTGCGCGAAAGTAGCAAGAACCCAGCGCGGTGTCAATCAATTTCCCGGTGCGCCGAGAAAGAGGTGTGACGTTTGTGGCAGCCAGGTGGAATGCGCGATGCTCCATGGCGAGCAGGGAAGCGGGGGGGTCTGGCTCCTGCTGTTCCACGGCGGCGTTGACCATTCAACTGTTAACCAGCCTGGGAGAGATTGAGAAACTGGATCAGCGTGGGGGAGAGCGACGTCAGGGTGCGCAGGTCCTTCTGCGTGAAGTCGGGGCCGGAATCGCTTTTGGAATGGCCCTTCCGGGAAATTTGTACGACTCCAACAATGCGAGTTCCGTCCAGGATCGGCGCACTCATCATCTTGTGGATAAGCTGCCCCTGACGGCGGCCGAGCGGTACGCCTTCAAAAACTGTGGCGTGGCGCGACGCGGTGAAATTATTGAGCAACTCCGCCCGGCGTTCGCGCGCTGTGCGCGCAGCCAGCGCATGGTTACTGGAGAGAGGAATCGTGCCGATGCTGGCGAGCTTTTCCGGTAGGATAAATTTCAAGAATCGTTCTTTTGAATCCACGCCAAGGACGGCCACTTCATCGGCGTCCACGCCAAATACTTTCGCCAAACTAAGTGCCACCTGCCCCAATTGTTCGCCATCGAGGGGGTGGCCCGAGCGGCCTAAGATTTCCAGCAAAATTCCAAGTTCTGCGACCTGTTGGTCGATCATAGATCCAGCCCCAGCACGACCCCGCGCCGCCAGTATATCGAAACCGCGCGCGCTCGAAGCTGACAAATTTTCTGGCTGTTTCATCCGCGTCCATGTCGCGCCATTTATGAATGTAACTGTAAGGCCTTGACAGCAACCTGGAATACTCCGAGAATGCAATGCTTCGTATTGACGATTGGTCACGGCAGTTTCGTCTGATGTTATTTCTGGATTCGGGGTTGATTAGATGGAGAGCCACGAGCACGACATTGTGATCATCGGCGGCGGGGGGGCAGGGCTGCGGGCCGCGATTGAATTGGGCGAGTCTTATCCAAAGCTTCGCGTGGCGGTGGTTTCCAAGGTGTATCCGATGCGCAGCCACACGGTCGCTGCCGAGGGAGGCGCTGCGGCTGTCATCAAAGCCAATGACAGCCTGGACCACCATGCTTATGACACCATTTCGGGATCCGATTGGCTGGGCGACCAGGACGTGATCGAAGCCTTCGTCAAGGAAGCGCCCGGTGAGATGATCCAAATGGAACATTGGGGATGCCCTTGGAGCCGAGAGCCAGATGGTCACGTGGCTGTGCGGCCCTTTGGTGGAATGGCCATCGAGCGAACCTGGTTTGCCGCAGACAAGACCGGATTTCACATGCTGCATACGCTGTATCAGACCTCGCTCAAATTTGGCACCAAGTGGTATGACGAGTATTTCGCAACCAAGCTTCTTATCGAGGAGGGCCGTTGTCAGGGGGTGTCCGCAATTGAGATGCTGACCGGCCAAGTGCATGCGATTCTCGCCAGGTCTGTAATTGTGTGTACTGGCGGAGCAGGGCGGCTTTTTCCCTTTACGACGAACGGCGCTATCAAGACGGGCGACGGCATGGCCCTCGCGTATCATGCCGGGGTCCCGCTGAAGGACATGGAGTTTGTTCAGTATCACCCGACTGGACTTCCCGGCACTGGCATCCTGATCACCGAGGCTGCCCGCGGGGAAGGCGGGCTCCTGGTCAACAAGGATGGTTACCGATACCTGCAAGATTACGGATTGGGGCCGCCTGACCCTCATCCCCGGTTCCGAGCCATGGAATTGGGTCCCCGTGATCGCCTTTCGCAGGCTTTTGTGCAGGAAGACGCAAAGGGACGCACGATCCCCGGCCCCTACGGAACTGTCGTCC
>WNFB01006947.1_pt1 | contig 10144 bp, 7 predicted proteins | sample 5400501 | NCBI WGS metagenome assembly WNFB01 (sample SAMN13153341, study PRJNA577476) | soil metagenome | isolation source: 200 cm saprolite under Douglas fir tree site 2 hole 1 | place: USA:California | collected 2015-04-18 | reverse complement strand
TAGCGAAATCATCTTTGCGGTCGAGGAATCTCCCGAGGGCGGTTATGAAGCTCGGCCCTGGGGTATTCCATCTTCACCCAGGCGGAGTCGCTCGAAGAGTTAAAAGCGATGGTCCGAGACGCGGTGGCCTGCCATTTCGAGGCGCAAGCGAAGCCGCGCGTGATCCGCCTGCACTGGGTTAAGGACGAGGTCATTCCGGCTTGAAGCTCCCGCGAGACATCAGCGGGGAAGAATTGGCCCAACTGCTTCGCCGATATGGCTACGAGCTTACACGACAAACGGGCAGCCACAGCGCATGACCCGGCTATCGAGCGAACGCGCCATAGTGCAGCAAGCTTTCCTTCGCTACGCCGTTGAAGCCGGATGGACGTACATAGAACCAGAAGAGGCGAGCGGCTGCGCCAGGGCGAGTCGAGTGCCCTATGGCAGAGCTGTGCTTACCCGATTGGGGGTCTTGCGCATTTTTTCCGTCGGAGTGGAGAGCATTCGAAAGGGCAGGCGAGAGAGAGAAAAAGATCCCACCCTTGCCTAAACGACGGGCAGGAACGGGCCACCCTTGATCGGGCCGGCAGCTCCGCCGCCCATTCTCATCACAGTCATCACAGTTTCTGCTTACGCCGCAGTGCGCTCGGCTCAGTAGAATGAGAGTGAATGTTTTGTGGAACAGCAAACCCGCTAAAGGGATTGGCGGCGGAGCTGTCCTCTACGAGGTTACAAGGGCTACTCACCCTCGAGATTCCAAGGCCTCCCAAATTGTTTTCCTCTCTCACACCTCGGTTTGCTTGCCTATCCTAATCGGGGTTGATTCAAGTCGGCAATAGGGCATAGTGGTCTCCCCGCTTACACAGCGTGTCCCGCTGGACGCGAGCTCCCCCCTCGTTCCGCCACTAATCCCCTTAGAATCAAGCAGATGTCTGTTGGCACGGCGACTGCCTCAGGGTTAGGCGTTCGAGCAGGGGGGATGACAACGATGACGATCGCACGCGATTCAGCAAGATGGAATCAGAAGGCCGTCAATGCGTCGATATTGCAATCACTCGGATCAAGAATGATCCCGGCTGCTCTTGTTTTCATTACCTTGGCAGCCGTGGCGTCGGCCGCGCCGGCATCGAACATTCTGGAAAAGAAGGTGTCTTTCCCATCGCCTGTCCAGTGGAAATCCGGGGTTGTGGAGATCTCGCTGGTTGCTCTGACGTGGGGTCCGGCGAATTCGCCCGAAATGATTTCCAGAGGACGCGAGAACTACCCTGCGGAGAAGCCGGAATTCTTCTCGGCTCGATCCTATGCGCTCGCCTTGGGTTTCCGAGCAAAAGCACCGGGACTTGTCGGTACGGAGATGTCTTCGTGCAGCGGCCTGGTTCGGATCAAGAATGTCGAAGGAGACTTAGAGGGTCCGCTGGAGCTGACTCCATCGGGTTTTGTGCCCTTTTCCGGCTCCCCGGGCATCTATGACCTTCACTTTAGGAAAAGCAATACGACGGAGTATTGGGACTTTTTCCCGGCTTCGCCCAATCAAAGGGAGTTCTTGTTCCAGGCGTTTCCCCCCTCCGGTGTTTTGAGTCAGGCGAACAACCCATCCCTCTCTTTCATAATTATAGTTAAGGATAACGACTTTACGATTATCACCACTGCGCCCGTTGCCCAAACGTAATGCCTTGATTTTACGAAAAACTTTGCGGGCACAGTCGGATCGACTTCCAAAGTCAATCTACAGCTTACACGGAAAGGCACATCGCTCACGGCCACACAAGAGTATGTGCGGATCGGAAAGACGCTGTGGCTAAGAGGCCAGGTCGATTCCTTCGGCAACTTCGCCCTCGAGGAGCGGTACCCAAAGGATCAGGTGACTGGGATTTTCAAGGGAAGGTTCTCCGAAGGCTGCCGAACAATGACCGGCTACTTCTCAAAGCCGGATGGCTCTCGACTGCAGCCCTTCGAATTCCAAGCGGTCAAAGGGAGCAATTATTGACTTGCGCGAAACAAATGGGCACACAGAATATTGACCTGTCTTCGCCGCTACGGATACTGCTTGCCGGGGCGGTGGATGCCCAATTCGCGCAGTTTTTCCTGAAGGCTCTGCCGGTGCAGCCCGACGGCCGCCGCGGTGCGTGAAACGTTCCAGCGGTGCTCTTCGAGTTTGCGGCTCAGGTAAGCAACCTCAAACTTGCGCTTGGCCTCGCGGAAATCCGGCTCGGAAAGGAGCGCATTGCTGCCGGCGGGGTGCGAGCGGCCAGCGAGTGAGGTCACCGGCTGGCCGCTCAGAATCTCCTCGGGCAGGTCGGCGGGGCCGATCTCTTCCCCGCGGGCGAGGATGAGGGCGCGTTCGAGCGCGTTTTTCAGCTCGCGCAGGTTGCCGGGCCAGTCGTAACGCGCGAGCGCGTCCAGCGCCTCGCGCCCGAGGCGGGCCGCGCGCCCGTGGCGCGCGGCGTGCAGCTTCAGAAACGCCTCGGCCAGCAGCGGAATGTCTTCCTTGTGGGCGCGCAGCGGCGGCAGCTCAATGGTCACCACGCGCAGCCGGTAATACAGATCTTCGCGAAAGCGCCCGGCGGCAATTTCCGCGGGCAGGTTGCGGTGAGTGGCGCTGATCACGCGCACGTCCACTTCGATGGGCTGCGTGCCGCCGAGCCGCTCGATGATACGGTTTTCGAGCGCGCGCAGCACCTTCGCCTGGGTCAGCGGGTTCATGTCGCCGATCTCATCGAGGAAAAGCGTGCCCCCGGAGGCGAGCTCGAACTTGCCCTTCTTCTGCTGGGCCGCGCCGGTGAAGGCGCCTTTCTCGTATCCAAACAGCTCCGATTCGATCAGGGTCTCCGGCAGGGCCGCGCAGTTCACAGCCACCAACGCCCGGCGGGCGCGCGGCGAGCGGTTGTGGATCTCCTGCGCCAGCAGGTCTTTCCCGCTGCCGCTTTCCCCGAGGATCAGGACGGTGGTATCGGCGGCGGCCACGCGTTCGGCCAGCTCGAACGCTCGCCGCATCGCGGCGCTTGCGCCGAGCATCTGGCCGAACTGCCCTTCGGTCACCAGGCACCGCCGCAGCCGCTCGTTTTCCTGCTCGAGCTCCACCAGCTTCACCAGGTTGGCGACGCGCTTGCGCAGCTCTTCGACATCGAAACCCTTCACCAGATAGTCGGCGGCGCCGCTCTTGAGCGCTTCGATGGCGGTCTTGGCGGTATCGAGCGCGGAGACCACCAACACGGGGTGTTCGTGGCCCTGCTCGCGCAGCCAGCGCAGCAGCTCGAGCCCGCTCTCGCCGGGCATGACGACATCGAGCAGCACGACGTCGGGCCGCTCGCGCGCGATGGCTTCGCGCGCAGCCGCCGCGGAGTCCGCTTCGGCAATGCGGTATTTGTGTTCGAGCGCGCGGCGCAGGCTGTAGCGCGCCGCGTGCTCGTCATCCACAATCAAAATCGTTCTCATCGCGGGTTTTCCTCGGCCTTTCTTTGCTTTCTTTCACCTGAGGGCGCAGCAAGCAGCGCCCCTACCGACTTCGTCTTATTCCGCCACGGGCAGCGTGACGCGGAAGCACGTCCCGCGGCCGCCGGCGACCGGAGTCTCCCAGCCGATCGCGCCGCCCATTTCCGCCAGGCGCCGTTCGACAATCGCCAGGCCGAGTCCCGTGCCGCTCGGCTTGGTGGTGAAGAAGGGCTGAAAAATCTTCTCGCGAAATTCCGGCGGGATGCCGGGGCCGTTATCGGTCACCTCGAGCACCAGGCTGGCGTCGCGGCGCGCCAAGCGCACGCGCACCAAGCCCCCGGCGGGGAGGATCTCGATGGCGTTCACGACCAGGTTCGAGAGCACATCGCTCAAGGCTTCTTCCGAGCCGCGCACGAAGGTTTCGTTCGTTTCGCGTTCCAGCTCGAGCTGCACGTGCCGCCGCTCGGCCTCATGGCGCAGCAGCGCCACGACCTGCTCGACCAGCGCCAGCGCCGCCACGCGCTCCGGCGCCCCGCCCGCGCGCACGGAGGGCTTGGCGTAACGCAGCAGTTGGCCCAGCTTTGTGCTCAGCCGGTCGATCTCGCCAACCACCATGGCGCAGTCCTGCCGCACGCTCTCGGGCAGCGCGGGGTTCTCCAGTTGCACCTGAAGCACCGTCTTCATCGAGCCCAGCGGGTTTTTCAGGTTGTGGGAGATGCTGGCGGCCATCTGGCCCACCAGCGCCAGCCGCTCGCGCTCGGCGAGCTCGCGTTCGAGCTGAAGCTTTTCTTCAATCAGCCGGCACAGGTCGATCAGGGCCGGCAGTTGCTCGGCCAGGAATTCAAGCGCGGCGTACGTTTCGCCGGAAAGAGCCGCGCCCAGAGCGCCGGCTTCGAGCGCGCCGATTTCTTCGCCGTCCTTGCGCAGCGGGAACGGCTGCATCCGGGCCGCCTCCGGCCCGGGCGCAGCGGCTTCCCCGGCGTGAGCGCCCCGGCGCAGGCGGATGCGCACCGCCGCCAAGCCGAATTCGTCGCGGATGCGGTTGGCGGCGAAGCTGAGCAGCCGGCCCAGTTCGCCGCGACGCGCCTCCTGCTGGATCTCGCCGGTCAATCGCTGCAGCCGGTCCACTTCCATCCGAAACGTCCGGCGCAGCGCACGACCCACGCGCCGCTGCAACGGCTCAAAGAAAACCACGAGCACGAACAGGAGGATGCTGGCGGTTGCGTCGGGCGGCAGCACCGGCTCGAGCCACGTCTCCACTCGACGCACCACCGCGAGATAGAGCAGCGCCAGGAACGCTGCCGAGACCGCATAGACCAGGTTGCGCTGCACCCCAATCTGCAGGAAGTTATAGCGCAGGATGAAATAGCCGAGCAGTGAGCTGGGCACCAGCGCCGCAAGCATCACTGCCGTACCCAAACCTGCCGACCACGCCGGGTCGCGCGGGCCCCCAAGCACATAGGCGTAGATCACCAGCAGCACCGCGGCACCGAAGAAGCACATCAAGGCGCGGTGAAACTCCCGCTGCAAGCCGTCAGCCGCTTGCCGGGCAAAGCGGCGGTTGAAGAGCACAGCCACGAGCATCGCCGCAGCCAGCCACAAGCCGTAGGGGAACCCCACGCGGCTCCCCGGCCGGAGGAATTCAAACGCCGGCGAGTCCAGCAAGCGCGGAAAAGCAAAGGGCCCGAGATACACCAGCGGCAGGTACGCCACCGCCACCAGCACCTTCATCCAAGCGGGCCAACGACGGCGGTCGACCGTCAGGTCGTACGAGGCGTGGAGGTGCACCACCAGGGGCGGCAAGAAGCCTAGCCCGGCGACCACCAGGATCACGGCAAACAGCAGCGTCCCCGGGGGAGGGCTGGGGTAATAGATCTGGGCGTTTAGTCCCAGCAGCGCGCCGGAATAGAACAGAAAAAGGCTCAGTGCGAGAAAAAAGAGCACGCGCTCAAATCCGCGCGGGCGCCGGTAGCCCGCCACTAGTACGACTAGGAAGAGATGCAGGAGCGTTCCTGCCGCAAAGCCTACCAGGCGCAGATAAAGCAGCGCAGACATCGAGGGTTACATGGCTCGAGATTCTATCGGGAAGGCTCTATGCAGCGCAATGGCCAAGTGTCGGCGAAATCTGGCAGCAGCTAAGTTATTTATTGTGAAGTGGTTATAGGCAGCTCCTTGGGGCCAAAGAGGTATTCACAGATGCCAAGTAAGCAGCTTGACATGGATGGCGCTTCTGGTATATTAGCACTCGCTTCAGAGGAGTGCTAACCGCATGCGCACTCCGCCGTAACATTCCCGATTTATGGAACGGAGGACAAGCGACGATGGCAGTCAACGTAACTCCCCTACATGACCGGGTGCTGATCAAGCGGATCGAAGAGAAGGAAACCGTAAAAGGCGGGATCATCATTCCTGATACCGCCAAAGAGAAACCCCAAGAGGGAGAGGTAATCGCTGTCGGGGCCGGCAAGATCGAAAAGGGCTCGCGGATTCCCTTGGACGTCAAGGCGGGCGACCGGGTCCTCTTCGGCAAGTACAGCGGCACCGACATCAAGATTGAAGAGCAAGAGTACCTGATCCTGCGCGAGGAGGAGATCCTGGCGAAGATCAGCGGGGCCGCCAAGGCGGCCAGTCACAAGAAGTAGGTTTGCCCACGCCGGTGCTTCGCTCCCCGAGGGGGCAAGAAGCCACGGCGGGGCAAAAATTCTCAATCATCGAGGAGGGTGAAGTCCCATGGCAAAGCAAATCGTGACTGGTGAGAATTCGCGCCAGGCGATCCTGCGCGGCATCAATATCCTGGCCGATGCCGTGAAGATCACGCTCGGTCCCAAGGGCCGCAACGCCGTGATCGAAAAGAAATTCGGGGCGCCGGTGATTACCAAAGACGGCGTGACGGTGGCCAAGGAGATCGAGCTGAAAGATCCGCTGGACAACATGGGCGCGCAGATGGTGCGCGAGGTGGCGTCGAAGACCTCCGACGTCGCCGGTGACGGCACCACCACCGCGACCGTGCTGGCCCAGGCCATCTTCCGCGAAGGCGTGAAGACCGTAGCCGCGGGCGCCAACCCGATGGCGCTGAAGCGCGGCATCGAGAAGGCTGTGGAAGCCGCCGTGGAGGAGATCCAGAAACTGCACCGCGACGTCAAGGGCGAGATGATCGCGCAGGTGGGCACCATCAGCGCCAACAACGACAAGCAGATCGGCAACATCATCGCCGAGGCGATGAAGAAGGTAGGCAAGGACGGGGTCATCACGGTCGAGGAATCGAAGACCATGGAGACGACGCTCGAGGTGGTCGAAGGCATGCAGTTCGACCGCGGCTACCTGTCGCCTTACTTCGTCACCGACCCGGAACGGATGGAATGCGTGATCGAAGATGTCCGCATCCTGATCCACGAGAAGAAGATCAGCTCGATGAAGGACCTGCTGCCGCTGCTCGAGCAAATCGCCAAGATGGGCAAGCCGCTGCTGGTGATCGCGGAGGATGTGGAAGGGGAAGCGCTGGCCACCCTGGTGGTGAACAAGCTGCGCGGCACGCTGCAATGCACCGCGGTGAAGGCACCGGGCTTCGGCGACCGCCGCAAGGCTATGCTGGAGGACATCGCCATCCTGACCGGCGGCAAGGCCGTCACCGAGGACCTCGGCATCAAGCTCGAGAATGTGAAGGTCGAGGATCTCGGGCGCGCCAAGAAGGTGACCATCGACAAGGACAACACCACCATCGTCGAGGGCGCCGGCAAGGCCAGCGAGATCGAAGGCCGGGTCAAGCAGATGCGGGCGCAGATCGAGGAGACCACCTCGGACTACGACAAGGAGAAGCTGCAGGAGCGGCTCGCGAAGCTGGTGGGCGGCGTCGCGGTGATCAAGGTGGGCGCGGCGACCGAGACCGAGCTGAAGGAGAAGAAGGCTCGCGTCGAGGACGCCATGCACGCGACCCGCGCAGCCGTCGAGGAAGGCATTGTTCCTGGCGGCGGCGTGGCTCTGCTGCGCTGCGTCCCGGCGCTCGAGAAGCTGAAGGTGCATGAGGACGAGGCCATCGGGGTCAATATCGTCAAGCGGGCGCTCGAGGAGCCCATGCGCCAGATTGCCCAGAACGCCGGGCACGAAGGCGCGGTCGTCGTGGGCCGCGTGCGCGACTCGAAGGAAGAGAACTTCGGCTTCGACGCGGAAACGGGCGAGTTCTGCGACCTGGTGAAGGCCGGTGTGATCGACCCGGCCAAGGTGACTCGCCTGGCGCTGCAGAACGCCGCCTCCATCGCCGCCCTGATGCTGACCACCGAAGCCCTGGTGGCCGACATCAAGGAAGAAGAGAAGAAGGCCGCGGGCGCAGGTGCGCACGGCGGCGGCATGGGCGGGATGTACTGAGCCCGGCGAGCCCTGGGCGTTTCGACCCGACCGATCGTGTGCTCCAAACAGTGGCGCCGGCGTCCCGCAGGCTGAGGGACGGCGGCGCCCCTGCTCATTGGAGTCGCGCGCTCGAAGCGGCGCGCGTTCCGCACGTCCCCCTCTTTCTTGCCCCGCGGTGGCCCTTCGGGTATAGTCAACCTTCGCTGATGTGGCTTCGGAGGGGCGCCCGCTAACCATGCCAGGCTTGCTGAACCGGCTTCTCCCACGCGAACAGAGCTTCTTCGAAATGTTCATCGAGCTGGCTGAGAATATTCACGCCGGGGCGAAAGCTCTGGTCGAAATGCTCTCGGACTATACCAACGTCCCGCGGCAGGCCGACCATATCAAAGACCTCGAGCACAAAGGCGATGAAATCACTCACGCCTTGCTCACCCGGCTCAACCAGACCTTCATCACGCCCTTTGATCGGGAGGACATCCACGAGCTCTCGAGCAAGATTGACGACGTGCTGGACCTGACCGACGCCGCCGCCAGCCGCCTGGTGATCTACCGCGTGGATCGCATCCGCCCCGGCGTGGCCGATTTGGCCAAGATCCTGTCGGAGGCCACCGCGCAGGTGGCCGCCGCGGTGCGCGTGCTCGGCAAGCACGATCATATCCTCGACTACTGCATTGAGATCAATCGCCTGGAAAACGAGAGCGATCGGGTCTGCCGGACCTTGATCGCCCGGCTCTTCGAAGAGGAAAAAGATCCCGTGCAGATCATCAAGTGGAAGGAAATCATCGAGGTCATCGAAACCGCCGTGGATAAGTGCGAGGATGTTGCCAACGTGCTCGAATCGGTCACTCTGAAAAGCGCGTGAGTCCGCGCGCCGCCACCCGCAACCCTTTCTCCCTCCGGTGCTCCATGCTGACCGGCGTCCTGTTCGTGTGCCTGGAGCCGCTCCGTGGATAGCTTCCACCTGCTGATTCTGATCGTGACCATCGCGCTGGCATTCGACTTCTCCAACGGCTGGCACGACGCCGCCAATTCGATAGCCACCGTCGTCTCCACTCGCGTTCTCACCCCGCTCTGGGCGGTCATCTGGGCGGCGTTTTGGAATTTCGTGGCCGCCTTCATATTCGGCACGGCCGTGGCCAAGACCATCGGCAAGGGGTTGGTGCGCATCGAGGTGATCAACGAACGCGTGCTGCTGGCCGGCCTGCTCGGCGCCATCCTGTGGAACCTGTTTACGCTGGCGCTGGGCTTGCCCACCAGCTCCTCGCACGCGCTGATGGGCGGCTACGGAGGCGCCGCCGTGGCGCGGGCCGGCTTTACCGCCATTATCGTTTCGGGGTGGACCAAGCCAGTGATCTTTATTTTTGTCGCGCCGGTCATTGGATTGGTCCTGGCTGTGCTGGTCACCGTGGCCACGAGTTGGATGGTGCGGCGTCTTGCGCCGCAGCGCGTGGACCGGTGGTTTCGCCGGCTCCAGCTTGTTTCGGCCGCCGCTTACAGCCTGGGGCACGGCACCAACGACGCGCAGAAAAGTATGGGCATTATCACCACGGCGCTGGTTGCCGGGGGCTTTCTGCGAACCTATGATGTGCCGTTTTGGGTTATCATTTCTTGTCACTTGGCTATGGCGGGCGGCACCATGTCCGGCGGGTGGCGCGTGGTCAAGACCATGGGACAGCGTATCACCAAGCTCAACCCGTTCGGCGGATTCGCGGCGGAAGCGGCGGGCGCGCTCACGCTCGGCGGCACCGCACACTTTGGCATCCCGGTGAGCACGACCCACACCATTACCGGCGCGATTGTCGGCGTGGGCGCCTCGCGGCGGCTTTCTGCCGTGCGCTGGGGCGTCACCCGGAGGATTGTTTGGGCCTGGGTCCTGACCATCCCTGGCGCAGCGGTGCTGGGCGCGCTGCTCTACCAATTGTTCCGCGTGTGGGGTGGGTGACATGTCCGCGGAGCCTATCCGGTTCGCCAGCGTCGAGGAAGCGGTCGAGGAGATCCGCCAGGGCCGCCAGATCGTGCTGGTGGACGACGAGGACCGCGAAAACGAAGGCGATCTGACCATGGCTGGGGAAAAGGTCACGCCCGAGGCCATCAACTTCATGGCCAAGTACGGCCGCGGGCTGGTCTGCTTGGCGCTCACCGAGGAGCGCTGCGACGAGCTGAACCTGCCGCTGATGTCGCCGCAAAACACTTCGGCCTACGGCACGGCCTTTTGCGAATCGATTGACGCACGGCGCGGCACCACCACGGGCATCAGCACCGCCGACCGCGCCACCACGATCCTCGCCGCCATTGACCCGCAGACCCGCCCGGCGGGCCTGGCTCGCCCCGGGCACGTCTTCCCGTTGCGCGCGCGCCGCGGCGGCGTGCTGGTCCGCGCCGGCCA
>WNFB01006946.1_pt1 | contig 10144 bp, 8 predicted proteins | sample 5400501 | NCBI WGS metagenome assembly WNFB01 (sample SAMN13153341, study PRJNA577476) | soil metagenome | isolation source: 200 cm saprolite under Douglas fir tree site 2 hole 1 | place: USA:California | collected 2015-04-18 | reverse complement strand
CGCGTCGCCATGACGTCCCGCTACCGCGGTCGCCCGAGCGCGCGGAACGATGTGTAAGACGAGCCGTGCTTTCAGCGACCCAATCCCGAGAGAAGGATTTGCCGCAGGATGCTGAGTGCGAACATCGCGACCAGCGGGCTGAGATCGAATGCGCCAAGCGGCGGCACGACTCGGCGGATGGGCTCGACGAACCAATCGGTAAGGATGTAGGCGGGCCGCACCCACCGTGAATAGCGGAACATGCCGAACCATGCGGCGATCACTCGAACGATCAACGCGGCAAACAGGATGCGGTAGGCGAGGTCGACGATCAGCCTGAACGTGCCGCGTGTGCCGCCGCTCGCCGCGGCCTGGGCCGTCTGAAATGTCGTGACCAGCCAGCCGGCCAGCGACAACAGCACGATTCCGGCGACCGCGGTGAGGACGACGAGCCAGCCGCCGGCGTGCGTGGGGTTGCCTCCCATGCGCACCAACCGCCGTTCGACGGGCCGCATGATCGGATCGGTTACGGACCGCAGTGTCCGGCCGAAGACGCCGAAGGGCGAGACTCGCCGCGTGCGAACGAGCCACGAGCCGAGCGCCGCGAGGGCCGCGAGCACGACGAGGCCAAAGACGCTGTAACGGAGAACTGCCGGCATGCTTGGTTAGGAGCCGTAGGCAGCGGCGACGATCCGCTCCTGCTCGGCTTTGTGCGCCGCGGGATAGCCCTCCGCGGGACTCGAGCGCTCCGGCCGGGAGACGTCCAGCAGTGCCACACCCGGCGACAGCACGTCGCGAATCTTCGGCATTACGAACTTCCGCGCGCCCATGTTGCGCGGCTCCTCCTGAACCCACACGACTTCCTTGAGATTGGGATAGCGACGCCCGTATTCGCCAATCTCGCTCCCCGGGAACGGATAGAGCAGCTCGACACGCCCGATCTTGACGTGCGGTGTCTCGGCGCGCCGAGGCGACGCGATGATGTCGTAGTAGATCTTGCCGCTGCACAACAGCAGGCGCGTCACTTTCTCGGGCCAGGTGCGATCCCGATCCCACACGACCGTCCGGAACTTGCCGAGCACCAGGTCGTCGAGCTGTGAGTTAGCCGCGGGAAGCCGCAGCAGGCTCTTCGGCGTCATTACCACGAGCGGCCGAATTTCGGTGTGCAGTGCCTGGCGCCGCAGCAGATGGAAGTACTGCGCCGGCGTCGTGCAGTTGGCGACGCGGATGTTGCCCTCGGCGCCGAGCGCGAGGAAACGCTCGAGTCGAGCACTGGAGTGCTCGGGTCCCTGACCTTCATAGCCATGGGGCAACAGCAGCGTGAGTCGCGACGTCTCGCCCCATTTCGCGAGCCCGGCGATCAGGAACTGGTCGATGATCACCTCGGCGCCGTTGGCGAAATCGCCGAACTGTGCTTCCCAGAGCACCAGCGCGTTCTGTGCCTCCACGGCGTAGCCGTACTCGAATCCCAGGCACGCATACTCGGAGAGGGGGCTGTTGTGGAGCTCGAACGCGCTCTTCGCGTCGGGAAGATGCTGGATCGGCGCATGGCGCTTCCCGGTCTGGATGTCGTGCAACACGAGGTGCCGCTGACTGAACGTCCCGCGCTCGGTGTCCTGGCCCGTCAGGCGGATCGGCGTGCCCTCAACGAGCAACGACGCAAAGGCGAGCGCCTCGGCATGCGCCCATTCGATGCCCTCCTTCGACGTGAGCGAGTCGCGCCTGCGCTCGAGCTGCTTCAGCAGCTTGGGATGTACCGTGAAGCCGTCCGGAACGGCAAGCAGCTCGTCATTGAGCTTGGTCAATAGCTCGGCGGTGACCGCGGTACGAGGTTCGGGCGCGCCCTCGGGCTTGATACGCTGCGGTTCCTCCGCCCGGTGGCCGGATTTAACCGCCTGCTGCACCGCGGCGAGACGCTGGTACGCGGCTTCCCCGTCGGCTTCCGCCTGCGCGCTGTCCACCACGCCTTCGCTCACCAGCTGCGCGGCGTACTTCTCGCGCACGCTCGGCGTCTGCTTGATGCGCTCGTACATCACCGGCTGCGTGTACGCAGGCTCGTCCGCTTCGTTGTGACCGTAACGGCGGTAGCCAACCACATCGATCACCACGTCGGCATGGAATTTCTCGCGATACATCATCGCGAGACGCACCGCCGCCAGGCACGCTTCTGGGTCGTCCGCATTGACGTGGACGATCGGCGCATCAAAGCCCTTGGCGAGATCGCTGGAGTAATCGGTCGAGCGGCCTTCGCGAGGATCGGTGGTGAAACCGATCTGGTTGTTGAGAATAAGGTGAATCGTGCCGCCGGTCGTGTAACCGCGCAGCCGCGCCAGGTTGAACGTCTCCGCGACGACCCCCTGGCCTGCAAAAGCGGCGTCCCCGTGCAGCAACACCGGAAGTGCGACGTTCACGTCGTGTTCCGCCACGGCGCCGCCGCGGTTCGTCTGGTTTGCGCGCGCGCGTCCCTCGACGACCGGATTCACCGATTCGAGATGGCTGGGATTGGGCGAGAGCGTGACGGCCATGTCCTTGCCGCTCGCCGTGTGGTACACGCCTTCCGCGCCGTGGTGGTACTTCACGTCGCCGGTGCCGGCGTTCCAGCCTTCGGATTCCGCCGTTTCCTCGCGGCGCCCACCCTCGAACTCGGCCAGGATCGTTTCGTACGACACGTTCACGACGTGCGCCAGCACATTGAGCCGCCCGCGGTGCGCCATGCCGATCACCGTCTTGCGGGTCCCATGCGCCGCGGCGAGCTCGATCGTGAAATCGAGCATCGGCACGGTCATGTCGAGCCCCTCGATCGAGAATCGCTTTTGGCCGAGATAGGCCTTGTGAAGGAAGCGCTCGAGTGTGTCCACGGCGGTCAGACGCGCCAGCAGCTGTTTCTTGCCTTCAGCTGAAAGCGGCCGCCGATGCTGCCCCGATTCGATCACTTGCCGCAGCCACAGCCGCTCTTCATGGCTGCCGATGTGCTCGACCTCGTAGGCGATCGTGCCGCAGTAGGTCGCGCGCAGCGCCGGAAGTGCCTCGGCGAGAGTCTGTCCCGGCACATAGATGCGCAGCACATCTGCCGGAATGCGCGCCATGATTTCCGGCGTGAGTCCCAGACGGCCGATGTCGAGCGACGGATCACCTGGCGGCTCGCTGCCGAGGGGATCGAGATGCGCGGCGAGGTGGCCGAAGTTGCGGTGGGCGCGAACCAGAGCGTACGCGGCGGCGACGTACTTCAAATCATCGGGAGCAGGGAGCGGGGAGCTGGGAGCAGGCGCTGCAACTGGTGCTGGAGGAGCAGGGGCTTTTACCGCTCCCTGCTCCCTGCTCCCCGCTCCCTTTCCCTCCAGGCTCTCCGTCACTCCCTCATAAAACCGTTCCTCGCCCTGCAAGAGATGGTCGAGAGTGCGGAGGAACATGCCCGACTCCACGCCCTGGATGATGCGATGGTCGTACGTGCTCGTGATCGTGATGATCTTGGCGTCGGCGATCTCGCGGATCGTGCCGGTCGCGATGATCGAGCCCTGGCCCTTCATCAGGCGCGGGACTGATGCGACCGTGCCCAGGGTCCCTGGATTCGTCAGTTGCATCGTGCCACCGGCGAAGTCGTCGGGCATCAGGCGGTTGGTCCGCGCCTTCTCGACCACCGCCTCGTAGGCGGCGTGGAAGGCCGCGAAGTCCATCGTTTCGGCGTGCTTGATCACCGGCACGACCAGCGCCCGGCTGCCGTCCTTCTTCTCGACGTCCACCGCGAGCCCCAGGCCGATCCCGCCTGGATCGACGCGGTGCGGCTTTCCGTCGATTTCCTGGAAGGCATGGGTCATCACCGGGAAGCGCTTGGCGGCCTGCACGATCCCGTACCCGATGAGGTGGGTGAACGAGACCTTCTTGCCGCTCGCGGCCAGCTGGGCATTGAGCGCCTTGCGGCGCGCGTCGAGCGTGGTGGCCGAGATGTCGCGGAAGGAGGTGGCGGTGGGGACGGTGAGCGAGTCCGTCATGTTGGCGACCAACCGCGCTGCCGGCCCAGTGATGGGCGTTGCTCCTGGGGGAGCAGGGAGCGGGGAGCTGGGAGCAGGAGCGACGGGCGCTGGAGATGCGGGCGCTTTCACTGCTCCCTGCTCCCGGCTCCCTGCTCCCTGGATGATCGGGAGCTCACCCAGCTTCCCGTTATCAAACAGTTCCCGCCACTCCGGCCCGACCGACGCCGCGTCGCGCAGGTAGTCCTCGTACATGGCTTGTACGAAGGCGGCATTATGGGTACCGAAAACGAATTCGCTCACGGGCTAGAATCTATAGTGTATGTTATGTGGCAGAATGGTAATGACCGTTCTCTCGCTGATCCTGCTTCAAACCCACACCACCAGTCCCTCCCCCTCCCTCCGAGCCCAGATTGAAGCGCGCATTGCGCAGACGCCAGCACGCGCGGTGGGACTGTATTACCGCGATCTCACGACCGGCGACTCCCTAACTGTCGGCGCAGCCACGCGGTTCCATGCGGCGAGCACGATGAAGCTTCCGGTGATGATCCAGCTGTTCCGCGACCGCGATGCCGGTCTCCTGTCGCTCGATGATTCGATCACCGTCACGAACACGTTTCGCTCGATCGTGGACACCTCTCACTACCAGCTCGACACCACGGACGACTCCGATTCATCCCTCTACAAGCGTATCGGCCGGCGCGCCTCGATTCGCGAGTTGATCGAGCTGATGGAGACGGTCTCGAGCAATCTCGCGACCAACCTGCTGATCGCGAAGGTGGACGCGAAGCGCGCCAACGCGACCGCACACACGCTCGGCGCCGACTCGATTCTGGTGTTGCGCGGGGTCGAAGACGGCAAAGCCTATCGCGCCGGTCTGAACAACACGACGACCGCGCGCGACCTCGGCGTGTTGCTCGCCGCGATCGCGAACGGGAAGGCGGCGTCAGCGGCTTCCTGCCAGGACATGCTTGGCATTCTGGGGCGGCAGCAGTTCAACGAAGGGATCCCCGCCGGACTGCCGGCGGGCACGCGCGTCTATCACAAGACCGGCTGGATCGGGCAGGTCGTCTATCACGACGCGGCGCTGGTCGAACCGGCCAGTCAGGGCCGGTATGTCCTCGTCGTGTCGACGGGCGGGATTCAGAAGGACGCCGACTCCTACGCGCTCGTGCGCGACTTATCACGTCTCGTGTTCAACGCTCGGAGGTGACGATGAAGTTGATCACTACGATCGTGCGACCGGAGGTGCTGCCCGAAGTCAAGGCAGCGTTGTTCCGGGCCGGCATCACCGGTATCACGCTGAGCCGCGTGAGCGGCCACGGCGGAGAGCATGAAATCGTGAGTCAATACCGTGGCACCACCCTCGTCATGGAATTCCATGAGAAAGTGAAAATCGAGATGGTGTGCTCGGAGCCGTTCGTGCAGCCCTGCATCGATGCGATTCTGTCGTCCGCCCGCACCGGAGAGGTGGGAGACGGCAAGATCTTCGTGCAGCCGATCGAGCGGGTGATTCGCATCCGCACCGGCGAACAGAACAACGACGCGCTTACCGCGGTGAACGCTCGAGAGGTGCAGCAGGCGGCGTTGCGCGCCGCCGACGAAGCATGACGCAGACGCCGGCCATAAGCGCCGGCGATACTGCGTGGGTGCTCGCGTCGAGCGCCCTGGTGCTTCTGATGACAGTCGGGCTTGCGTGCTTCTACAGCGGGCTCGTCCGCTCCAAGAACTCCCTCAACACGATGATGATGAGCATCGTCGCGATGGGCGCGATCGGCGTGTTGTGGGTGCTGATCGGCTACTCGCTCGCATTCGCCCCCGGATCGCCGTGGCTCGGCGGTCTCTCGTGGGTGATGTTCAAGGGTGTGGGGCTCGATCCGAACCCCTACGCGCCGACGATCCCGCACCAGGCGCACGCGGTCTATCAAGCGATGTTCGCGGTGATCACGCCGGCGCTCGTTTCCGGCGCCATCGTCGAACGGATGCGGTTCCGCGCCTATCTCGCATTTCTCGTACTCTGGTCGGCGCTGGTCTACGCGCCGTTGGCGCACTGGGTGTGGGGGGCGGGCGGCTGGCTCCAAAAGATGGGCGCGCTCGACTTCGCGGGCGGCACCGTCGTGCACGTGAGCGCCGGCGTATCGGCGCTGGTGGCGGCGTGGTTCCTGGGACCACGGCGCGATTTCCGCCGCATGCCGCTATCGCCGCACAACGTGCCGCTGGTCCTGATCGGCGCAGGGTTGCTGTGGTTCGGCTGGTTCGGCTTCAACGCGGGGTCTGCGCTCGCGGCGAACGGCACCGCGGCGCTCGCATTTGTGAACACGAACAGCGCGGCGGCCGCGGCGGTGCTCACCTGGGCGGTGCTCGATACGATGCGTACAGGGAAGATCACCGCCGTCGGCGCGGCCACCGGCGCCGTTGTTGGTCTCGTTGGAATCACGCCGGCGGCGGGGTACGTCACCGCGCCCGCGGCACTCGCCATCGGTGTGCTGAGCGTGCTCATCAGCTACTTCGCGATCCAGCTACGCTCCAAGAGCAGGCTCGACGATTCGCTCGACGTGTTCTCCTGCCACGGCCTGGCGGGAATGGGCGGTGCGCTGCTCACCGGCGTGTTCGCCACGAAGCTCGCGAATCCGGGAGGCAATGACGGCCTGTTCGCGGGAAACCCGGGTCAGATGCTCGTGCAGCTGTACGCGGTGCTGGCGGCCATACTCATCGCCGCGGTCGGGACGATCGTCATTCTCGCGATTATTCGCGCGACGTTCGGCACACGCGCGCGCATCGCAGACGAGATGATTGGGTTGGATCTGAGCGAACACGGGGAAGAAGCGTACTTCGGCGGCGAAGCGGCACTCGGCGGCAGCGCGCTGGCACAGAGCGTCATCGTGGCCGAGGACCCGGGGCCCCCTAGCTGACGCGCCGAGTCTTCCTTCTCATGAAATCCATGAGAATGAACTGGCCCAGCGTCATCGTGTTCGTGAAGTAGGCTTTGCCGCGGCAGATTGCGGAGACCTTCTTCACGAACTCGACCAGGCTGCGGTCGCGCGCCAGCATGAAGGTGTTGATCAGAATCCCGCTGCGGCGGCACAGCGCGACTTCGCGATACGTCGCTTGGAGAATGTGCGGGTCCAGGCCCATCGAGTTCACGTAGATCCGGCCGTCGGGCTGCGTCAGCGCGGATGGCTTGCCATCGGTGATCATGATGATCTGCCGCATGTCCTTCCGCTGCCCCATCAGGATGCGGCGCGCCAGCTTCAGCCCTTCCGTCGTGTTGGTGTGATACGGCCCCACCTGCGCGTGCGCCAGCTGGCCGATCGGAATCTCTTCCGCGGTGTCGTGAAACAGCACCACGCGCAGCGTATCGCCCGGGAACTGTGTCCGAATCAGATGCGTCAGCGCGAGCGCGACTTTCTTCGCGGGCGTGAAGCGGTCTTCCCCGTACAGAATCATCGAATGCGAGCAGTCGAGCATCAGCACCGTCGCCGATGACGAGCGGTACTCGGCCTGGTGCACCATCAGGTCGTCGTATTCGAGATTGATCGGCACGCCGAGGCCCTCGCGCTTCAGCGCGTGCGACAAGGTCGCGTTGACGTCGAGATTGAGCGTGTCGCCGTACTCGTAGCGCTTGCTCGCGGATTCGGCCTCGACGCCTGTCGCCAGGTGCTCCGTCTCGTGCGCGCCGAAGCTCGACTTCCCGATACTCCCCAGCAGGTGCTTGAGCGTTCTAAAGCCGAGAAAATCGATGCCCTTGTCGGTGAGATTGAACTGCACCTGCTGTGCCGCTTCTTTGGCCATTCCGCCCGGGCCGAGGACGGGCTGCTGCGCGCCCGGCATCTTGGGCGCCTGCTGCAGATTGAGGTATCCCTCGTCGATCAGCTTCTGTACGATCTGATCGAGCAGATCGGCGAGCTGTTTCTGGAGCTCCTGGTCCTTCTGGGCGTCGCCGGTCGATTCGCCGCGCAGGACGTTCAGCATGTCGGGCGTGAGCTGGCCCGAATCCATCAATGCCTGGAGAATCGCCTGACGCAGCGCGTCGAGTGAGCGATCGGGATCCTCTTCGCCGAATTCGCCCCAGAAGGGATGGGAGTACGGGCCTCCCGCGAACCCGGATTGCAACAGGAAGTCGGCGAGCTGATCGAGTAACGCCTGGAGGTTGAGCGTCTCGAGCAGACCAGGGACGTAGCGGCTGTAGGTCGTGTAGCGCATCGACCTCTAATCTAGCACCGATAAATCATTGCAGCGTAACGACGAAGGCATCGTGCTCCTGACGCACGTGAATGGCGGCGAAATCGGGGATCGTCGCGTCGGCACCCGCGAGCTCGCGTGCCGCGAGCATCGTAGTGAGCGCGATCACACGGGCGCCCGCGCTTCGGCCAGCGGCAATACCTGCCGGCGCGTCTTCGAACACGACACATGCTGCAGCGTCGAGTCCCAGGCGTTTCGCGCCGAGGCGATAGCCATCAGGCGCCGGCTTTCCCTGTGACACGTCCTCGCTGGTCACCACGATCTTCGGCATCGGCAGCCCGACGGACGTCAGTCGCAGCTCGGCGAGTGCCCGTCCACACGACGTGACGACAGCCCAGCTGCCCGACGACCGCGCGTGAATCGACCAGAACGCCGTCCAGATCGAACAAAAACGCTGAACAACGGAGGTGCACAGTCCTTAATTTGGTGCCATGACCGAAGCCGCGCGACGCTACGGACTCGGGGCACTCGCCCACCGCAACTTCCGTCTCTTCTTCGTCGGTCAGGGCATCTCCCTCGTCGGCACGTGGATGCAGAACGTGGGCGAGGGATGGCTGATCCTCACGCTGACCAATTCCCCTTTCTACGTCGGTTTGACGGCCGCCCTCAGCTCGCTCGGCGTCCTGCTGTTCAGCCTGTACGCCGGTGTGATCGCCGATCGCGTGGACAAGCGTCGCGTCATCATCCTCATGCAGGTGGCGTTCATGATCGAGGCGTTCACCGTCTCGATTCTCGTGTTCACGCACGTCATCGCCGTCTGGCAAGTGCTGGTGCTCGCCACGACGCTCGGCATCGCCAGCGCGTTCGACATCCCGATGCGCCAGGCGTTCATCGTCGAGATGGTGGGCAAGGACGACTTGATGAACGCGATCGCGCTGAACTCGTCACTCTTCAACGGCGCGCGTGTGATTGGGCCGGCGATCGCGGGATTCCTGATCGGTGCGGTCGGTATCGCGTGGTGCTATTTCCTGAATGGCGTGAGCTATATCGCCGTGATCGCGGGCTTGGTACTCATGCGGCTGCCGTACAATCCCCGGCCACCCAAAACGACGTCGGCGTGGACCGGATTCCGCGAGGTGTTGGCCTACCTGCGCAGCGACCGGCGGCTGCGCGTGCTCATGATTCTGACGGCCATCATCAGCGTGTTCGGCTTTCCCTACATCGCGATGATGCCGGTATTCGCGCGCGACGTGCTGCACCGTGGTGCCGCGGGGTATGGAGCGCTCACTTCATCCATTGGCATTGGCGCGGTGATCGGCGCGCTCGGCATCGCGCTCGCGTCGGCACGCATCCGTTCGCGCGGCCGCCTGATGCTGGTGGGCGGTACCGCATTCGGCCTGCTCCTCATGCTCTTTTCGACGTCGCGCGTGCTGCCACTCTCGATGGTGCTCCTGGCGCTCGCCGGGTGCGCCATGATCGTGAACAACTCGATCACCAACACACTGCTGCAGACGAGCGCGCCTGATCATCTGCGGGGACGAATCATGGGCTTCTATTCGTTCGTCTTCGTAGGGATGGCGCCGTTCGGGGCGTTTCTCTTCGGGATCGTCGCGGAGCACGTCGGCGTGCCGACGACACTCGCCGCCGGCGGGGCGATCGTGGCTCTCGCCGTTACGATCGCGGGGTGGGTGGAGCCATCCATCCGCGCCGCCTGACCTCCGCGACAATCAGGTCGGCCGCCCCGTCGAACCCCAACCGCTCCGCGTTCAGAACCACATCGTACTGCGTAAGGTCCTGCCGGTCGCGTCCGTAATGCATCTTGACGTACTGGTCGCGCTGCTGATCGGTCTCGTCGATCACCTTGTCGACCTTCGCTGCATCCACGCCGAGTCGCTCGATCGCGACTTTCCTGCGGAATGGTTTGGACGCGACGACATACACGTGGAGCGCATTGGGCCGCGTCGCGAGGACAGCCTGCGCGCCGCGCCCGACAAGCACCACCCGTCCTTCAGCCG